>Ga0335074_10007673_pt1 | contig 14968 bp, 14 predicted proteins | sample Lox_Sample_23_FD_206715 | JGI IMG/M metagenome (GOLD analysis project Ga0335074, IMG submission 206715) | Soil microbial communities from Loxahatchee National Wildlife Refuge, Florida, United States - Lox_Sample_2.3 | ecosystem: Environmental > Terrestrial > Soil > Wetlands | place: USA...
TTGATGTGACTATGCCATCATTCAAAGGCTAGACTTTACAGCAAGCCCAAAGAACCAAAACAGCCCGAGAATTTCCCTTTCAAGCAAACTTGTCATCTTGCCTACTCTAGAGTAAGAAATGGTCAGAAGCCGAGCTGTTACCTCGCTAGATCACTCGTACCTGGTTTTTGCCTCTTGCGAGCATACCGTAGATATATTAATAGCAATAGCATGCAGATTTCATGCGGTCGTGTTTTTCCACAGCTTGGGTAGAGCCGGCAGATGAACGTTGCCAAACCGCGCATATATCGATCACGGTTGTACGGAGTGGAGGTAACGGGTACTACCGGGTTTCATTCCACTGCATACTCTATTGAGTCGCAAGCAGGTGCGTCAAGCCCGCATGCTTTGGTTGTAGGATTGAACCCTTGTATCTAGCTGATGCCGTGGAGTCATACTAAATTCAACTATTCCAGCAAGGTCGTGCTTGACCTGCGCTAGCTGATCAAGGCCCTTCTGCATGAGACCTGGTTGATTACCATCAGAGATTTGAACAGAAATTGTCAGTGCCCACTTGTTTTCCGCATCAAATGGCTGAAATTCCTCAAAAGCAGGAAGAATGCCTTGAGTGACATGTGAAAGATCTGAAGCAAGACCCCCATCCGTCTGCTTGGGCCGTTGCAAGTCACGGGATAGGCAGAGGGTGACATTTTCTCGATAGGCATAGTAAGCTTCGCGGATATGCTCTGAGGAATAGCTAGGACAACCTGTAAGTAAGGGGAAATAGCTGAAATGTGCCTAGCTTACGTGTATTTGATTTGTCCAAGAATATTTGGGAGGTGGAGCTCATCGCGGATCTGTATAGTTAGGCGGCTGTTCACTGATCTCGTTCCTGGAGGGTCCGGGTTGTCAAAGAATTGTAGCGTTCCACGCTGATCCTCAAGATGCGTTGTTCTTTAGGAAGTTTAGTAAAGACAGCCCAAGAGGAATGTCTCACTTACTGTGTATTCTCATGCTCATCTGACACCGACTTTCCAAATTGAGCCTTGTCGATGTCATAAGAGATTGTGATGTAGTAAGACTGTCGCACCAGCTGCTCATGGAGTTCTTTCCATAAGGGAGTGTTGGCTGTGTTTGGATTTTGCAGCTGTGCTCCCCTCATGCCAAGTAAAGGAGGAGCTTTGGGCCCCTCGAAGATCAGACGGTGTTCGAAATGATGCATAGGAGTCATGGCACAAAGCCCTTGAAGTACCTTAAGGACTTCACCCACTAGCGTATGTGGTACAGCAGCTGACGTGAAGAGTTCATGCATGACTTATATGGCTGATATTGATGGTGTCAGTATACGGGATGTCACAAACTGCAAAAATATCAAGATATTCTTAACAGTTCCAACTGCCATAGGTTACTGAGCTAGTCATGGCCACGACTCTGAATTTCGGGGCAAGAGATTGAAGACAAATCAAGCTTAGGGTAATCAATTAAACAGCACGTGAACAGGCGTCAATTGGCGCGAAGGTCGCGTCTCGCATAATCGTCTACCATATGCACAACGACAACGCTTTAATATGGGATGCTCCTGATAAGACTTTGCCTCACACATCAACTTTTCCACACAACTTGGTCGGTGATGATGGCTAGCGGGATCAATGAAATGAAGCGCAAATCAACTGATGATGGTGGGGTTTCACCTCCACCTCTGCGGCGCAAGGTGCAATCCATGACTACCCGTAAGTTACACTTATTTGGTCCATCAGTTCAGATGCTACCTATTCATGTGCTACTATATTGTATGGAAGGGCTAACACTGCATTAGAAACTGCGGTAGCTTCATTCTTCACTCCCCTTTCCAAAAAGCCACCCGAGAAGACTATTTGGCAAGAGCGTGCTCCACACGACGATACTCACAGTACATTACTTGTTGGGAGATATGAGCTGGAGAATAAATGTGAAAGGCTTGTATCTAGTCAAATTAGTCAGCGGAAGCCTAAAATAGCTGCGTTTGACTTCGTAAGCTACCGGAGCAAGCAACCCACTAAACTTGTGCTGATAATTGCTTGGAAGGATTCAACGCTGATTCAAACGAATTCGGGTAAAAAACATGCTACAGAAGCCGAAGATTGGAAATGGTGGCATCTATCAGTTCCTGCCATACTAAGGAAGCTGTACATAGACGACGGGTGATGTGGATTCGTTCCCGGAGATATTGAAGCACAAACGCTGACTTCAAAACAGTTATCTCATCGCCATAATTAGTAATCAGGCCGGAATTGCCCTGAAAAGCGATTCGAAGGCCCCTAAAGCCCATCAAGGTCGTCTTACAGCCTTCAAAAGCAGGGTGTCTGCCGTGTTCAGCCAACTCGACCTGCCAATCAGTATCTATGCTGCAACCGAGAAGGATCTGTATCGCAAGCCCCGAATCGGGATGTGGAAGGAATTACTTGGAGATTATGATCTAAGTCCTGGTAACATTGACTTGGAGAACTCATTCTTTGTTGGGGATGCAGGTGGGCGTATAGCAAGCGTTGGGTTAGCCAAAGACTTTTCATCCTCAGATCGGTATTTCATGGCGATCTGTCTTGCTATGGCGTAATGCTTACACTGTTAGCGACTTCGCCGATAACATAGGGATTAAGTTCCACACCCCGGAAGAGTTTTTTCTCAAGCAAGCTCCTCGACCATTCCGCCGAACATTTGAGCCTGGAAGTTATGCCGGAAATGGTGAAGGCGTTCATAACAAGGGTATGTGAGTTCCAATATGTTAAAGGTGTTTGATCTGCTCACGCCTGCAAAGAATCTCAGCCCTATTCGAAGCGGAATGACCAGGACATCATCCTCTTCTGTGGTAGCCCTGGAGCAGGCAAATCAACTTTTTACTGGACCCATCTGCAGCCTTTGAAGTATGAAAGGATCAACCAAGACATACTGAAAACGGTAATCTATCCAACCACTGCTTATTACTGTAGGTCCTTTAATCTGTCTAACCTCTTCAAAAGCGAGATAGATGCCTTAAAGTGGCAGATGAGTTTTTGTCGGAAGGCAAATCTATAGCAATAGGTACGTAACTGTCCGAGTCTTTTTTTCAGCCTTCTTGCGACTGATAGACTCTAGACAATACCAATGCTGATAAGGAGGTGCGGAGCAAGTGGATCGAGTTAGCTGCAAGGCACAAGGTACCGATCCGATGCGTGCTATTCCTGGCCGAATTAGAGTTGTGCGAACATAACAATGCTGTCCGAGCTTTGAACCATGCTGTGCGACCCACCTAGTCCCAACAATTAATTACGAGCCAGATTCAAACTATTGTACTATCATGCCGTGCTTTTACTGACTGCCGCAGATGAACCCTGAGGAGCGAGTACTACTTCCTAAGCAGGCTTTCATTGGCTTTGGCTCGAGATATCAACGACCGGAGCTCGCTGAAGGCTTCCAGGATATTACAGAGATCAGATTTGAGGTAAGCTAGCTTAGAGCAGCTTTTCCAAATAAAAGCCACTCTTTGTACTGATTACGATCAAAGTTTCAGGGCACAGAAGCCGAAAGGGACATCTGGAGTAGATACTGGACGTGAAGATTACCAGGACGACTAGAAACCTGCATTATTGATACTACTCTATGCAGTACTCGTATGATACACCCATATTCTAGAGCCATATATGCATGACCCTTCTGCCGTTAGCCACTAAGATGTGTACCAGAGAGGAGCTTTCAAGGCTAATGGGTTGCTAGGATATTGGGATACAGTCGCGCTCGTTCATGTCAAGGATCAGCGCCTCGACGTTGAGAACTGCATGGAGCGTCTGCAATTTTTGGCGATAGGTATTGAGCGAGCCACTCATTCACTAAGACTGTGGACATTTGCTGATCAATAATCAATAGCGAGAGGGTACGTTGCTCGTGCCGTCCCGCCCTCTAGAGTGGAAAGAAGCAGCGCGGGGTAGTATGGTGTAGTGTCGATTGTATACACATCAGATACTCGGTATTCTTCGAGCTGTGCCTCCACTGAACGACCTATTATCCATCTGCATGCTAGTTCTATTTTGTGACCTTACATCGTCCTGCCTTTGTGCCTTAAATCTTTTTGCCTTCGATGACTAACTGATGGCAATATCTCCCATGAAGAAAGAAATAGAGGGGGTTGGGATCTTGCGGCCTCGGCTTATTCTAGGATAGAACTTTTGCGCCCAGGGATTGCAACCGTTGCCCAATGAGAAGGCCGAGAGCTATTTTTCCCAGGCCAGAAGTCTGTCGGCAATTGCCATGCAGGTTTACATAATACTGTCAAATAGCGCAACGGTTTTGCAAGCCAGGAGCCCTCGAAATTACCTTGAAAAGCTTCGACTTCTCGACAACGCATTCGCAACGTATAGCGTGACATACCATGAATCATCAATGTTACTATCGTTGTTCATTGGCAAACCAAGAAGAACTCGAGAGAAAAATGGTGTGGGAGGGTATCGAACGTGATGTGTCAACCAAGTGTTGGGAGTTAAGGCTGCCCATCCCTGCGCAGGCCCTGGTCAAGGCGACGGGTCTGGCTCCTTGCCCTGACAGGGAGCCCATGAAAAACCAGGTACCGGCCAATCGTGGACATTACGGTATGGAGACCTGCATTTTCCGTCGCAGGCTCTATTCGTTGAACAGAGAGAGTGGGTGTGATGAAGCCCTCCAGCACACCTTTTCGTACCAAAATGCCATGTGCGATGAAGTCATGCCCTTCTTCTCATCTCTGAGAGAGCGTTGAGATCTAATGCGACCGCGGGATGGATTGGTGGGCGTCGCATGGCCAAGAGCGAGAAATTAACGACATCAACTTGTGGTTTGGAGAGGAGAATAGCGTACTCACGACAGGGTACGTACGTGACATCTTGACTAGGATGCCGTTCCACAAAACGTCGATAAATTTGAATGCACTGCGACATGCGTGAAGGCACGAAGTGAGTGCTTTTGTTTGCTGCCACGTGGAAAGTCCTATATGCGGGCATAGGTGGTATCGAATATACTCCTACTCTACTTTACTAAGATATATTTGGCCATCCAGTCGCGATCACTTGACCGTGACCTACCATTGCCTTAGGACTACCCCGTGGCACCACCCACATGCCCTCTGCAAGTCCCTTCCATACACCCTAGTGTTGGGCAATCCGCATTGCAAAATCATTCAGGCCCGAAGATTCAAACAGTTACAATCTATCAATAATCAGTGAGGCAATAGTTTTAGACAGCATGTGAACTCTAGAGCGAAAACTTCCATGCCTTAGTACTCGGACACCGACCGATAGCGCCTTCCGGCGCCGCAGCTGGCGTTATTCCTTTCTTCCGTACCCTGCTAACCGGAGACTTGGATCCTTCAACCGGGTCCACCTGGGCGTACTAAGGTGGAAGTAAAGGGAAAAGTGGCAGGCAAGGAAAAACACTTCTCTGCCAGGGGCACGACGGCCCGCGCAAAGCTACCCGTGGGACGAATCCCACAGCCCTGGTCCTCACTCTCTTTGGCTGCAGCGGCTGCTGTCTTGCCCAAAGCAAACAGCTAGTTATTCCGTAGTACCTTGCCATATTGACGCTCCCACCCGTTGTGTTAACGGTCTCAATCTTTGGCGAGGCGCGCAACACAAAATCCCGTGCCCTCCCACACTCACGAACGCCAATTGTCGCGGCCTTTTCCTCAACCTCCACCCTCCACCACTCGCATGCACACCTTTCACTCTTTCACTCATTTAGTCCAGATAGACAACACGTCTCCTACACCGACCAATATCAAGGAAACTTCGAAAGTGAGTGGCTGCGGGCGTTCTACGCGAGAAGAAAGCTCTTAACGTCTGATTTGTTAGGTCTTATTCTACCAAATATAACGCAAACTGTATTCCACATCACTGCTTTCTCTAGTCCATTCAGCGTGCAACATACGTGGACGACTCCGACACTGAAGACTTCCCCATAAGCGTTGTTGGACCACGTTTCATCGAATCACCATTTGCGCATCCTCATATTGGCACGTCCCGACACCATCAAGGCCGATAAGTATGTATATTGTAACCGCGCCATAGCCTTGCGATAACATTTCGCACACAACTTTTGAATCGACCAAGTCCAGCCTCAAACCCCACCAGAGCAATGTCGAAGATGTTAAAGCCTCTGCTTCTACCGCAGTTGGTAGAAGAGCGTAGGCAAAGAGAGAGCATGGCAGAAGGGGAAATGGAATTATCACCAATATACTATACGCACAACTCGTCGGCATCAGATATACCATCACCAGTAACGCCAACCTTCTCTACACGGGGCCAGCTTAGATATTCAAGCTCGACCTCATCCATGGATGTTTCTTTGAATACACCATCGACCGACAGTCCCTCCTCGCCTACATTCATTGGTCTGAAGTCTGCGAAGCGGCCTCTCCCAGATGTGCAAGAAGAGCCGCAGGAAAGAGATGAGGATTTTGATATGTTTAATGAAGCTCCTGAGCTGTACGACTGCTTCTGTAAGTCGTGGGATAACATGCGCCTGGATATGTTTACGTGGATTCTAACCCTTGGTCAATTAGGCGATGATCATCGATGTACCCACAGGGATCTGTCCATGATTCAATCCACAGTACAGCTATCATCAAAGCCAGATTTTGAGTACGATCTTGCAGATGGATTCTTCAGTGATGGTGAAGTAGGCTTAAGCCCGCGTTCCAAGAAACGTCGTGCTGCGGAGTCATTTACCACGCTCGCAAGTCGGATCGGGACGAGGTTCCCCTCATTTTCGCGAAAATGGCGCGTCCGAAGAGGAACAGGCAACGCGACAATCGAATTCGACAGCCAACGGGAACGCACAAAATCACGTGCTGCTTCCAGTCGATCTTCGTCATTGACCAATTCTATCCGACAAGGTTTTGAGAAATCATATGAGCCACAGTTACCGCTGACTCCGGCGAAAAGCATCTTCGATGAGGACGAGGAGATTGCTTCCCTAGATTTCATTGACGTCGAAAGGGCCAACCGTAATAGTGGAGAGCGTGAAGAGGGATTTGCAACCACCCCCCTGCTTCCCCCGCTCATGGTTGAGGCATCAGCCAACACCAAGCATGTCTCTCTACAGTCGCCTCTACAGTCACCGTCTGTTGCTGAGTCTGCTGAGCATTCTATTGTCAACTCGCCAATTGATATGACCGCTACACCTCAAATACTAGGCATGCCATCTCCACCATTGAGTACTAGACCATCGATCTCTTCCTTTCATCGGGCCCAGTTGAACCGACCTGGACATCTTGTGCCGTCGTCTGAGATTCCTCCAATTGTCATTGCTGATGCCGATGATGAGTGGTCATATAAATTAGGCCATGCCAATTTCACGATTCACCCAGAGCCTTACTCACCTGATGTATTCGACATCGAGGCATGTCGCCAAATGCGGGCTAACTGGGACCTTGCAAGATGTAATTATACTAAGCATCTTGTCCGCACCGGGGAGCATTATGGTGTCACATCGAAGACGTACAAGATGACGGAAGAGAAATGGTCGCAGATTGATGCTATCTGGAAAAAGAATAATGATCTCACTATTCAGAACACAGTCGAAAACGACGGAGATGCTTTCTCAAGACTGAAGCACAACCCTTTCGGAGAACCCAGCTCGTCCATCATTATGACTAAAATTCCATCATTAAATGACCCTACTAGCGGGGGCAAGTTCCCCCAACTCGGCGACGAAGATATTGTCGGCCCTATGGTGCAAGCCACCGCCCAGCTCCAACGGAGCCCCAGCAAGAAAACAAAATTAATAAAATTCTTTGTCGAGAAGTTCCCAACCGGACTTGGACGCGCGTTGTCCTAATACCGAAGGTCATAAACGGAACTGGCCTCAATTCCATTTAAGATAGCGCCTAATTTGTTTGTACAACGCCACGACTTTACGATATTTTCAGTTTAATCAGATACCCACGATCCTTAGCAAGCTACACTCCTTCAATTGCAAGCATCTCCTAATTGTTTAATTTATACATTGCGTTTCCTGGAATCTCGGCGGACGGAAAATGGGCAATGACGGGAAAAAGGAAGGGGACGAAAAATTAGACAAGGTGGGCTCATATCAAAGGATGGCTCCTTAGATATGTCAAACTGGACCTATTCATGGTCTCATGGTTTCTTTTGTCAACTGAGATGTTCAGAAGAAGGACAATGTGTTATAGGAAGAGTTTCTAGACGGCGGGAACGGAATGAATGGGAATGGCGGCTATTACCCTTCCGGCCTTATGAGATAAGGGTCAGATGCGGGAAAGCGCAGTCTTGCATATATCTTATGTACTATTAGATAGTACAAAATATCTTGTATAAATGCTGGGTGGCTCTTTTGAAAAGTGTCCTGGCTCTGGAACTAAACAGCAGGATTGTGATACCGTTGACTATCTTACATCTAGTTCAAGTGAAGTCACAAGCAGATATTTCCCTCGAATCAGATGTCGTTAATCAAGGCAAGCTCATAACGACTACTGAAGTTTCCGCGGGCTATATACAAGTGATCTCTAAAAGTGGTAGATTGTGGTTCCCATCCGGTAAAATAGACCGTAACTGTAATGGAAAAGAATGCAACGCCTTTGCCATTTTGTAACCTTCTTATCGAATCACCAATTCTGAATTTCCACCCATCTAAAAATAACACTAGTTTCAAAAGTGTTATACCAAACGCAAAAGTTCTGGCCGCGGTTGTGATTTTGGGTTATTGCACTATAATCGCGATCGCTCTCAACTCGCTGCGCTTCATACCGCATTGCATCGGAGCATCTACACTTCCGCGACCTCAACGACATGAGCAAGCAGCTCGATCGGCAGAGACTGGAGCATGCCTTTCAAGGTCGCCCAGATCTTATAGGTGCAATACAACATGCAGCAAGTATGATTATCTCTTAGTCACTAACGTATCGCAAACTCAGTCTGGGAATACAATTTGTCCCGTCTAATAGCAAAAAGGACCCAGTCATTTCTTGTCTTAATCACTTGAACTAACTCCTCATGCGCAGCTGCTCCGAATTGGATTGAATTGTTTAACGAAATAACCCTTTATGTCTCCGAAGTCCGAGGTTCCAATCCCACAGAGCCAGCCTCCAAGAAACGCAAGATAGAGGAAGCCGGTCTTCCTATCAACACGGTCTCTAATGGCACAGTTGGTACGAGTCGCAATGGGGCTACTGTTTCTGCTATTGGTAACAATGGACCTGTACTACTCCGAGTTAAAGACATCTCATTAGTTATTCCCCAGCGGAAGAAGTACACTTTAGAGTTTACAGCCTCTCATATCAATGCACGACATCCTGATACTAATGAAGCTATCCCCGGAATAAGTTATGCGTGGAAAGACATAAGTCAGTCCTGCCTCACTCCCCATGATTCGTAATGCTAGCTGACAGTTCTGTCTACAGCTTACGCATTCTGTCTCCCAGTCCCCGAGAAAGCGCAGAAACAGCATAACTATGTTCTGTTTCCGAAACTGACCCACCTTCCTGCCTCCCAAGGGAGCCCCCCTGCCGAGCCTCTTGTCTTTACCATATCTGCCACGGCACCGAAACTTGGAACCATATCTGGTAATAATGCCACCGCCGCATCCGCTGTTTCAGATGATTACAAGTCTCTTTTTGATTGGGCGCTCTACCGCAGCTTTGCAGAAGCTGGCAACAATATTAAGATTATTGAAGCAGACGAGAAACATTTTGCCAGTGTTATGAAGGAGGCGCATCGTCCGAATGAGAAAGCGGTGTTTGTGAAAGGCTTTCGCGGGAGCAAAGACGGGTATCTCTTCTTCCTGACCACTGGAATACTATGGGGTTTCAAGAAACCGCTGCTCTTTCTTCCTAAAGAGCGGATTGCAGCTGTAAGCTATACAAGCGTGTTACAGCGGACGTTTAACCTGAACGTTGAAGTTTATACCGGTGGCGGAGATCTCAAGAGCGGAGATGCGGAAGAGGAGAAAGAGGAATTCGAATTTGCTATGCTGGACCAGGAGGATTTTGCAGGCATCGACACATATGTGAAACGGCACGGACTACAAGACGCAAGCATGGCCGAGCAGAGGCGGGCGAAGAGATTGGGAATTAATATGGTGAAGGGGGAGGATGGACAGAAAGTTGATCTAGGAGATGCGGGGGAGTTGGAAAAGGCAGAGGCGGAACTGCAAGATGAAGAGGACGAGGAAGAGGAAGAGGAGGACTACGATCCTGGAAGTGAAGGAGAGAGCGAAGGGGAGGGGAGTGATACTGACGAGGAAGATGAAGGTGGTGACGATGGCAGCGATGGGGAAGGAGAGGATGAAGAAGAAGCAGAGGACGACGAAGATAATGCAGTAGAAGATCCATGAAAGCACCAATCCATGCAATCGGGGCTTTACATCTGCTGAGACATGGACTTCCGCTATTCGGGCGTACAACTACATGAGCAATATATAGAAGAGCAACTCTGAAGAGAAAAAGCAATCCATCCTCCAATTCAATCCCATTTCTCTTAAACCGTACCATTCTCAAGTTATACCCAGCTTACCAGCAAGTCGAATTCATCCCGCTCCACAACATCCAACTTGCCAACTATATCATACTGAATGCGAACTCCAGTGGTGGAGAACACGATCAATTCCACAAATTCAGCTAAAGATAGTTTGTAACGTCAGGATTGAAGCGTGATTCAAAAGTTCGAATTATAATGCGCAACGCATTCACTTGAGCACGTGCCTCATGCCCCGCATCCCTCACCAGCTCCAGCCGTTCCATAAGGGCGCTTACTGTACTGTATATGACTTACTTAGATTTGATCTGGATCTAGAAATCTTAAATGTTCGCCATCCCGAACTCAGGGTCCTCCGTATTCGGCATACTAAATGGCAGTCTAACCTAAACCGATCTTTAACGGTGAATAGCTTAGGGCTTTCTAACGGCAGACCATTCTTACTTATTCTCTTCCAGACTATCAGTCTAATTTATCATACACTCACCTTCATCTTCCATCTGTCCAGGGTCATCCCTAAAAATCAGGAGACCATGGACTCTCAAATAAGCTCAAATGACCAGCGTGGCGCCAATCGCTGAGAGGCAACCATAGCTGAAATAGCTTCCTCTGGCTTCTTTGAGAAGAGTGGTACCCGAGCAATATGACTGACGGAGGAAAGATGGCGAGGAGGAGTGCTAGAGTGTTTGCAGACGAATATCAACCATCCCAGGAGATCTCGAATGAAAGTGGGTATAGTCCGGTCATCCGCGAACGGGACGAAAAACAGATGGAAGAGTCACATTCTCGAAGTTCTTCATGCTCGAGTCTATCACTTATAAATTTCGAGATGGACAGGTATGCAGAGATTGCATCACAAAAAGATTTTGGTATTGATTGTAAGACCCGACTGTGCTCTAGATAACACTCCGCATTCATTGACTGCCTATACAGTTACTTCAGGCATTGAATCTGTCAAAGCTTCAAAGGGGAAAATCAAAGGTCGCCCTGTCAACTTCGGTACGGTAATCCCAGGCCTTTTCTACCGAAGTGGATATCCACAGACGGAGGACCACGAGTATTTGAAAAGCCTTGGATTGAAGACAATTATGTAAGGTTGATTTGTCACAAATCTTTCCAACAACACTGATCGTTTTCGTAGCACTCTTGTGCAAAAGGATTACCCAGAAGGCTACCAACTTTTCATGGAATCCAATGGAATTAAGCATATCGTGATTGATATACTAGGCACTAAGAAAGTCAACATTCCCATTGAGGCCATGAATTCCATCATGGAAATTGCTTTAGACTGTCGAAATTATCCCCTACTCATGCATTGCAATCACGGAAAGGTAAATTCATATATTCTCAAAGTTTCAAACTTGTTAGTGACTCCTACTATAGCACCGTACAGGCTGCGTGGTCGCTGTCATTCGCAAGGTTATGGGATGGCGTATCGATAGTATCATCGACGAATACACCACCTATGCATACCCGAAGACCCGCGAAAGTGACATCAAATATATCCACGGGTTTGAAGTTCAGAGCTTGTCTCAGGTCTTCCGAGAACCTGCACATGACATCACTTCAACAATGAACTATTCCTGGTCAATTTCCCGAGGGAGAATGGTGAAGATGATAGCGATGGCTAGCCTAATACTCTTCTTACTGGCTTTTGCGACGGTGCATTTCCGGCCCTGATTTCATTCAGAGTTGGTCACTCCAATCAAACGAAGACGGCGCTGGCGTTCGGCAGAGGCATAAGGCGTTAACCATGATAGGCTTCTTTATCCACTAATCTAGGCATTTGAGTGTGATCAGACTGTTGCTCCTCGGGGGAAAAGGTCAGGCCGGGGTCGCGACGGCTTTACCATACCACTGTATGTATAGGGAAAGGTTGGGATAAGCATTAGAGTTGAAGGGGCACAAAAGTTAAACTAATATGTGTATATATATGGGAGTGTGTACGTAGATAAGTGTAATTTTGATAACAGCACGTCATTTGAGGCTGAAAGTGCACTCCGCAATGCTTTGTACAACTATTCGTACAATGTTATACGTATTTCTTGTAGCATATCCAATCTAGGCGGATGCCCAGATTCATTCGTAATGATACAATCGTCTGAATGTCAACCCCTCATAGAGCTTTGTCCTCCTCTTTCCTCCTCCCAAAAGCATAAGTAACACCACCCGCTACCAAATTAACGCCCGCAATCCCCATAGAAGCACCCCTTACCAAGCCCCTTGCACCGAACTGATTTGTAAAGCGTCCAGCGATCCCTCTGCCTATCGTCTTCCTTCTCCGTGCTAGTAAGATGTAGAGACCAGACCAAGCAGCAGTAATGCCAGCGGAGTCGATGACAAAAGAGTTGAGGTTTAGGTATGTGCTGAAGAGGAGGATTGGTGGGAAGAGCATGGGGAGGGCTTGGAAGGGTCGCATATGGAGGCTAGTGATCAGAGTTGCGAGGATCGTTGGAGGGAGGGGTGATTCTTGTTTAGAAGTTAGTGCATGAGGCCAATTCAAATGATTCATAATTGAAACTCACTGCCCCAATCGTTTGCATAAGAAAAAAGTGTCCTTTTAGCATCTTCCACTGCTTTGTCCTGGGATGCCATTGCCGTTGTGAAAATGATGCACCTTAATGAAGCCGGTATGTAGAAACTAAATTTCTCTCCGTTGAGAATGAACTACGGAACTAGGCATTAAGCCTGGAGGTATTTTATTTATTAATTGACATTGTTCCTTCCGAAATGCTCGTTGACAGCCTCATCGTCGGCATTGAACAGCTAGCACGTGGTACAAATGTTTTATCCGATAGAAATTTTGGGGACTCGATGTGATTGGCTCCATCGACTGCGGCAAACGAAGCGATCTCTGGGGCTTCCAAAGTCTTTTGATCACGTACGTGTCCAAAGCAAAGCCTTCATCATCGCATCTCGCACATATCACTTACAGAGTGAAGGGAACTTTCGAGGATCCACCGGCGTCATGCCCTCTGCCACAGCTTCCGGCGCCGACGCAAAACCCAACGGCGACGCCAAATCTCGCGATCACAATCAGGGCAATCAAGACCGGTCATACACGATCGAGCAGAAGGCAGCTGTTATACGTGTACGCAGATGCTCACCTACGGCCTTTTACGACATCCTTGGGCTCGAAGAAGTCAAGACTACTGTCACAGATACAGAGATCAAGAAGGCGTATCGGAAATTGAGTCTCCTGACGCATCCTGATAAGAATGGGCATGAACATGCAGATGAAGCTTTTAAGATGGTGAGCCGGGCCTTCGGGGTCCTGAGCGATCCGGATAAGAAGGCGAAATATGATCGATTTGGTGGAGATCCTGATAGCAGGTTTGGAGGCGGGGGACCTCCGAGTCAAAGTCCTTTCAGTGGACGATCGGGTGGAATGGGTCCTATGGGCGGAAATGGTGGATGGGGAGATGAGGAAATCAGCCCAGAAGAGATGTTCAATAGGTTTTTTAGTGGAGGAATGGGGGGTGGATTCGGTCCTTTTGGTACGTTTGGTTCGTTTGGCTCGTTTGGGTCGTTTGCCTCTTTTGGCCCACGTGGTCCTCTAGGGTCATTTGGGTCATTTGAGTCGTTTGGCTTCGCTCGCGGCAGCATCTTCGAACAGCATGACCGCTGGTTTGCACAGGCTCGCCGTGAACATGACGAAATGCTTCGCCGGTTCTTCCACTAACCTCTATAGGTGGTGGGATGTTCGATACAGGCCCTCAATTCGTTTTCAATCTTGGCGGCGGTCCTGGTATACGAGTACATCAGTTCGGCGGTGCAAGGCCGAGACGAAGACCAAGAGATGCAAACGCCACAGAAGAACGTCCACAAAACTTTACATCGACAATCGTCAATCTTTTACCTTTTTTAATACTTTTCATATTGCCACTCCTTTCTTCGTTATTTTCCGCAACTGATTCGACCCCCCCCGGACCGCAAATACGATTCACTGGTCCACACCCACCATTTACAGTACATCGCCAGACACCGAAGCTCAAAGTTGACTATTACGTCAATCCTGCAGAAGTAGCCGAGTACAGTGCTTATAAATTTAAAAAGTTAGATGAGAGAGTTGAGGTTGCCCGTGTACAGGAGCTTAGGGTTCAATGTGATGATGAGCTACAAAGAAGGCAGCGGATCATAGACGCTGCACAAGGCTGGTTCTTCCAAGACGAAGCTATGATGGACCAGGCGAGGAGGATGGAATTGAAGAGCTGTCGGATACTGAACGATATGCAAATTGGGATGCAATAGTGGAGCATGCGATGTCGCAAACCATGGCGTTTGGGTTGTGGATTGGCCTGGCTTCTTGTATTGTATTTCGATGGACCACGACAATAGACTAGGGAGCTGTTCTTTCAACGGCTGCCTCATGCTGCATGTTTCTCATGGGTAAAGCATTGGAAATTAATGCCAGGTAGATAATATTAGCATCCTGAGCTGTAAAGCATGAGGATGCCTAATACAGTTGATTATGACCATAGTCTGCTTGCTGTGCTACCGGCGAGTGCTTTTTGACT
>Ga0335074_10007674_pt1 | contig 14965 bp, 11 predicted proteins | sample Lox_Sample_23_FD_206715 | JGI IMG/M metagenome (GOLD analysis project Ga0335074, IMG submission 206715) | Soil microbial communities from Loxahatchee National Wildlife Refuge, Florida, United States - Lox_Sample_2.3 | ecosystem: Environmental > Terrestrial > Soil > Wetlands | place: USA...
TGTACCAGTGATAATGTTGGGACGACCTCAAGAGGCTTTCTCTTTTGTTCTGATCCAAATCAGATATATGCAGAGCCGCCAATCACGGCTCTGTCTGTGAGTCTGCTTATCCTCATTACAAATTTTTATTGGAGAAAGGACAAAGCAAAATTTGATACGCTTGTTCTTCTCCCTTACCAACGCCGTGATTATAATCTATGTTCCTTTACGTTCGTTGTTCATTGAACAGGCCGTCTTCACCGATCAGGTCCGAGGATGGTTATTGACCAATTCCTTCCATAGTTGACAGAGGCGAATCCAAAAGCAACTGCACCTTCAGTGACGGACTTCACAGGTGAACATGGTAGCATGATGGTGATATTGGAAACCATAGTCACTGGGAGTGGAGGCCCGATACCTACGACCCAGCCTACTTCAACAACTCCAGCAGGAACGACAGCTACCGCTACTCCTACCACCGCTGCTACAACGAGTAAGTCGGGGAGGAGTGTAGTGCTCGTGATTACTAGATTGTGGAGCGTGGTATTGGCATCGTTGGTTTTTTGGTCGGTGTGCTGTGATGTGATTTGGACCTGTCAAGGCGATGTTTCTCACTTGTGAGAAAAGCAAGTCTTCAGAAGAATTATAGCACAGTCCATATTGAAAATTAGAGAGGCAGGGTTTAATTCGGGTAGTACGACGGGGAATTACCAGGGTGATTTGATGGATCGGCTGTGATTCAAATTGCCAGGCCACATCAAAAGCCGTATGGGCCAGTTTATCAATGTTTCAGAGATCCAAGAGGACTATAAATAGGGCTGGGCACTCACTCCAGCCACAATGGGCGTCCTAAAATTTGAAGCGCGAGTAGCGACCAACGTTTTCCCAGGGAACCGTGCGCGGACATATCAAGGCAGAAATATTGGAGTCCTGAGCTGCTGGAATTAAGGCGTTGAGGCGTTTGTGTCGAAGCTTCCGTATCAAGGACTTCTGTGTTTCGTTGTTTTCAAGGTGCGTAACTAGTATCGAAGCGCTGAAATGCTATCGCATTTGAGTTTCGATGCAATTTAAGATCGAAGCAGAGCCTGCCTGCGAATCTTTTTTAACGGATTTCTCAATGGATTTGACTGTCCCAGATCATTATATACTGGAGAGGTCTGTTTCCTGACAGCTTAAAGACGTGTTACAAGTCTAATAGTAGATTTACATTCATCCAATGATAGGAGACCCCTCTCTGAGTATTGACTAATATGCCACAGCTGTACGGATGAGCCACGAAGCTGTATCAAACGACATTTGGAGACTGAAATTACCCAAATATTGCTGACCATAATTCCGTTTCCTAGTAAGTTGAATCTCCGATACAGAAACGCGATTGGAAGATGTCACAGTATAGGAATTGGGCTACTCAGCCTAAACCTTAAATAAGAGCGGGGATCAGAAATGTTCCTAGTGCGTCCCTTTAGAGAGCTTGGCCGTGTTCTCATTGGTCACCATGACCGAGTCTACCAATCAGATCCGCGATGTTGATCAAAAACGTTGACATCTATTTCGCGCCCACAACGTTAAACTTCTGCGGTAGAAACATGACGCTTATTACTAATGAAAGCATTGACTTTGCTCATGGTTACGGTCCACCCAACATGTAGTCATCCAGTGCTATTATGGAGATGAATCGTGGCTCACTTGTCCGCGGTAAGCCCTAACGCATAGCTCCCATAGTTCTAACGGTTTCGACGAGGTCTTGGCGAAATCATTACGGTAGTGCTAACCGAATGTATGAAGCCCGAGGACTCATCATCTATTTGAACACCGACCAATCGCTGAAGACCATAGCATATCTCTATCCGAACTTCGCTTCCTGGGGCGGTAAGGGGATGTGTGCAGATTTAGGCAGGAAGATTGTAGGCATTCTCGAGTTCACCAGGAGTCAAAGATGAGCCCTTAGGCAAGGTTGACTAAATGCATGGCGGAATGTTGCCTGATGCGAAGCCTTGTTCTAGTTATGCTCCATCTGTTGCGCATGGCTTGGCGTGCGCGTCATTGAAGTTGTCGCGCTCACTCGACATCGTGTGCTCATATCGATGCCTCTCGGACTGGAGTCATCGATCGCAGGTCTACTAAAGTTCTGCCGAGAAGGATTAGTCTCACACTGGTGCCTTGATCTCATATGGCTCTATTTAGCCAACAGTCACAGAATCACAACAATCTTGTACATCCTTAAGATCGACATCTTTCCAATCATACCCCTTATACTCAACAGCAGGGTCTTTGGATTGTCGTACCGCCCTCCAAGTGCATAAAGCTTGTTGAACTGCGCGCACGATCCAGGTGCTCATATGCGCCGTATTTTCACTCTTCAGTTGTACTAAAACTTTGAATTTAATATTGGTAGTAGTAGACTTGCATATTATGTGTCTGATTGATGCTTTGCTTTTCCTCACGAGGTCGCCGGGAAGTTCGAAGTGGGTCGGCGGGGGAGAAGGTAAACAATTCGAGGACAAGGGCGTAGCCGGTCAGTTCGAATGCGAAAGGCGAAGAATTTGCCACTGAGATAGATGAGAAGGATCTAGTGAGGATTGGGAGGTTCAGCAGATTCGGATAATGTGAAAGTCATCGTGGTCTCCCGCAGACATCTCTTGGATTGGGATCGTGAGCCGGTGTCTTCAGAGGGGCTCGAGGCTCTCTTCCACTTCCCAATTGCTTGGTGAGAGTCCACATGATTAGCGGGACCCGGCTGTTGTTGTCAGGCTTCTACCTTGAAGTCGTGGAAGACAGTCGGCTTAAGATTGCAGGCGGAGATCGGATCGACTGTTGTCATGGTCGTGTTGCATGCGACGGGCAGCCAAGTGGTGGGTCGTATATTTTTTTACGAGTTGAATGTTGAGTTAAGAATGACGTTGATGATTCGCGATATGTTGTTCTCGCGAGATTGCAGAACCCGCCAATTGGCCGCGCTAGAAATTACGGTTAGTAGGAAGCCCATAAATGGCGACCAGATCACCTTATTCACATGATCAAATCAAACATAACAAGGTAGGGTCGATTTAGGCTATCCTCAAGCATCATATTCAGGATCCAATGTCACAATGTTAATGTCTCGCGTTTTGTAAGGTTAGCTGATTACCCAAGACATCTCGCAATGCTGGGAATCCCTCCATGGCTTGCAAGCCATCAATTCAACCTCTCATTATCATACGCATCCTCGTCCCGGGGCAGGGCTGGGAATACTTGTGGGAAGCTCTGAAATATTGAAGGTTGGAGATTGCCAAGCAATCATTTAAGCCATCTTATCGTATTCCGAAAGCAGTGATCCTTCAACTTAGTTGGAATCTTTAATACGGTCAGATAATCAAGTAATCCACCGTGCTAAACTTTGTGATGGTAATCATGACTGGCTGGACCACAGACTACACCGACATTAAGTGGACGTCGTGGGGCAGCCCGAAGTTATACTTAGAGGCTCGTTTCGTAATGGAATGCATTCAAATTACTCACATAGAGAAGCGCGTAGAAAAGGAGAAGCTAAATGTAGTGGGAAAATTAGTACAATGGTACGAAACTTTGTTCGTGAACAGCACGCGGAAGCAAATTGAATTGGCTATTCCTAATACAAGCGCTCGTCTTTTCTTTGAAGTAAGCCTGTTATGAAGACCTTAGTCCAAAGCTGTTACACCCAAATCGGCCATTATTTAATTTTAATAGTTGGTTAAGGCTGAGGTATACCACCAACTGAGGACTCCATAATTGCAACGCCTTTAGACTTCGAATATGCTTCTTTGATTTACTAATATAGGAGTGATGCATGTACATTCTTAAGTGGAAGGTTTGAGGTAATCTATACATGTGGTATAAAGAATGTCCAATCAACCGTGGCGTAAGCACTTGGTGGAAGAGCTCGAAGACTAACAAGGCCCTCAACAATGATGTAAAGCCTTGCAACACTGTACAACGCTACCACCGGCCCAAGAGTTAAGATCAGAAACCAAGCCGGACACAGCTTCAACAAGTCTAGGGTAGTATGTGCCTCTTTCTTGAAAAGACGCTTTCCGACAGGTGCGGCAATAAGGCCTCCAACATGAAGGAATATCAGGTAACAAACCATGATGCCAACAAGCGCCAAATTCGCAACTCGCCAGAAAAGGAGCTCCAGGTTTGTGGGAAGTGTGAAATCCCAACCAACCAGGTGAATACCCACGAAAGTAATAGCTCCAAGCGTTTCAAATATAATCATGGAGATACCCAATCCTCGTGGAGGGGCGGTTCTGCTATTAGGGAAGAAATTGATCGGTCGAGACTTCGGAGGTTTCCCTAGGCCAAGGAGGTATCCAAGGGCAAACCAAAAGGGAGTAACAGTACTAACACCAGGTGTAGCATCAGCAAAGTCCAGAGGTGTCAAGTCATACGGGTCCTTGGCTTGGTCTCCAGCTTTGACGAGTATGTCTGCTATACTGAATTCAGTCTTCAGTATGATTGGCGTTCCAACGTCCAGTGGCTTCTTCCACCAGAGAAAGGTTGAAATATAAGTGCAGAAAACAAATCCTAGGACGGCGAGCTCAAGGGTGGAGACTGCAAGATGCTGAACTGCCCGCGCTACAACCTGCAATAAGAACCACGTCGTCTGCAGTATCATAATCACCCGTGCGAATCCATCAGCTTTGTTTTTGTCTAAGATTGTCTCTTTGTCGACGTCTGGGAACCTAATATACCCCTCACGAATAAGGTAGAGCACCTGTTGGGTATCAACAGGAAAGGGTGGGAAATCTGGTGATTGTAGGACGAATCCACCCATGTCGGCGAAGAAGGCATGCCGCATTGTCCATTCAGGATGCTGTAGAAGAGCAAAATCTTTGACGGATTGATTGGCAGACTCATATTGTTCTGCTGCCACCGCCGTCGTGACTTCCGGGAAGATTAGCGTAAAGGCCATCCAAAGCATCTTGTCTAAAAAACGGTGTAGACGCCCCTTTTTGGGTGAAGGGACGTGCAATACCAACACTGACCAACTGCAAAGGAGCACAGTGACCACACAGGACTGTAGTATGTCGAACGTTCCTCGACCGTTCGGCTGGCTGACCCAGCCTTGTATGGTATTCGCATTTGGGGTGGTAAGATCGCGGGTATGCATCGCACTGTGATATCTTCGGTGGAGGAAAGTGCGCAGGACAGAGTAGAGAGTCTAGAGGTACAGTATTCTCGAAGCAGAAAAGGAGCTCAGTGGTGACGATATGTAGGATGGACGCCTGGCTTATAGATGGTCATCAATGCCATCCTGTGTGCGTAATAGGAGCTGCGAAGACAGCTATACAGATCCTGATGACAAGGGCAGATTTGTAAGGTGGAATCGCAAACATATTCTTCTAGAAAGAGGCGCGGAGACACCTTTTATGGGTGGGACGACAATGCACACACACCTTCCAATATGAAACAGAATGCAACTAAAATTGTAACAGTACTGTATCCTCGCTTGCGTACTTACGCCGCTTCTAGGACCAATAGCTGGGCAAGCCGTATCCCGCGATACGAGCAAATGCAGCCACAAACGAAGCTGGTTTGGTTCGTGTGGGGCTTAGGGCATAGAGGCGACCATGATTCGGCTTGGGGACGCGAATATACTGCAAGCGCCGGGTTTTGAGGCAGGGGACGCGAAGTTGAGACGCTTTGTGCTGCTGGGTATTGACTCGGTACCCTAGTAAGTCTGAACCTGTAGGTGCTTTACCTCACCCTACTTCATTGCTAGAACCTTGCGGTAGAGTGTCAGGGACTAAGAGCGTCAATCAACGATCAAGACGATATTTTGTGCTGAGGGTTGGCCTAGACACATGTTAGAGGCCCAATAATGTTGGCGGGAAAAGTTTCGCCGACGCAACGATTTCGGGGAGTACTGTACAACCTATTAGCTGACGCTCTCGCCTTCCCGTTTAGCCTAGTGCAACGCTAATGTAATGGGCGTGTTACCACCCGTGCGCAAAAGCGCGTTTTTGCTGAAGTCGTGTTTTAACTTCTATTTCATATTGCCCGCTGAATAATTTTTGGACCACAAAACGTCCTGCGATGGGTACAAAACTTGACGTAGGTAGAGAGAGGCAAGAATAGCTTACAGTACGCTTCATTAGGTTTTATCGGCGAGAAAGCCGAGGGACTGGCATCGCGTTGCTGTTGCTGTGGTCACAATCAAGATTCCACGCGCTGGTCGCGAAAACTCAAAGTGTGACGAGCCAAAGAGCCTTTCAGTGCACTGCCCTCCTCCGACCGTCGTTGCTGCAGTTCACATACCCTCTTCTGGCAACATACAACATCAGAATACCCAATGAGCAAAGTACAGAGAGAGATAGGGACCTTTGCCACGCGATGTGGAAGGTTCTTTGATCCGTGCTGCACTGCATCAGGAGTTCATGTCAAGACATGGCTCGGCATCGAAGTCTCAACCGCTGTTCCAATCTCCGATGTGCTTGATAGCTTGATTGATTCCATCCATTTATTCGCGCAAATACCGCTGAGTTGGGAGCTGTTGGAATCCGTACCTTCGCTATCTTTTACGTGCAACAAGTCTTGCCATGGCAGGACAGCGGTCACTGAAACGAGGGACAATTACCACGGCATCACTGTGGTTCGCACCTCAACACAACCACCGCCAAGCATCCGAAAGAGGGATATCTGCTCAACCGGATAATAACTCGTGCGACGCTTTCGTCAGTTACTTGGTACAGGGGCCAAAACGATAAATTGGAAGCAGCCAAAAGCTGCCGGCTTTATGTATGATATATGGCTTCCCTTGGTCGTCTCTTTGCTGTCGGATCAAATAGCAAAGCAGGCGACCATAAGGTCTGATTCGTAAATTCATAATATTATCTTTCTTTTGTCGTTGCAAATATACATACTCATCTTGTCCTCCGGCAAAAGCATGCAAGGGAATTTCTTGCTTGCCGAGGCGAAGAAAACGTCTTGCTCTTCTTACCATACACTTTTGTGGCAGCAAATTAAAGAAGAAGGAATCTGTTGAGTTCTCATTTAAACAGTTCAGGTAATGTAAACCTTTCAATTGCAGAGCTATGTGGAAAACGATAAAGGACGGCTGAAGAATTTACTACTATACCAAAACGATTTCGCACTCCTAAGGGATGAATTTTTGGGGGGAAAAGAAGTGCATTCAGTCACCGGACAGTAAACATAACTACAAGCAGGTGAAGTGAAGAGTATCACCTGGAATGCTTTTAGAAAACCCTGACATGGCCTTCTCTTCAGAAGGTTTTAGGCCCGCAGAACATTCGACCAATCCTGCTCCTTAACCTATGCTTCGAAGGTGGTCAAAAGGCAGGGAACTCCAAGCTGACAGTATTGTGATTAGCAAAATCAAAATCGCAGGGGCAGTATAACCTACATCTCTTAGAAGGACGACACTTGGGTCACCGCCACAATAACCAAATTCGTTGATAAAGAGCATCATCTCTCCAATTTTCCTTCCCAAATCCGGTACGGGGATGAATTTCTCATATTTCTCGAGGGGAATTTCATCGAAGCCACCGAAGGGGACATTGTTGACCTCGCACCAAATTTGAAGATGCTCGGTCCATGACATTATCCTCCCGGCGGCAAAGATATTCTTGCCACGTGGAGACTGGATGGCAGGTCGCACAACGTAACCACAATCTCTGTCGGTGTAAATATGAGGGAATGACTCCAGCCCTGATCCCACCATACCCAAACGAAACTTGCCATCGGCTTGCTATAAATTATTTCAGTGTCATCCAAGCGGGAATAGAGGAAAGGTATTCATCTACCTTAACAATCCTGAGATTATTCTTCCAATTCGCCATGTGTGAAGCGACCTGAACGACTGACATCTTTTCCGCCAGGTTAGGGTGTTGCCTCTGAATATACTCGACGATCTTCGCCTTACTGTCAAAATGATAGACCCAAGTATATTTTCCGTTGCTCTTTTCCTTAGCATTGCATAGAGCCGAAATGATGAAGCGGTCGATACCCTTGACGGAAGCAGCTGCGTTAGCCACATTCTTGCCCTGTTGAAGTTCTCTTTCGTAGCAATATTCATTGGCTGTCTAGCCTTCCTTGAAGAGTTTCTGGGTGGTTGGATTGTTGAATGGTGCCCAGAAATCTGTCGTCGAAAAAAATATCGGCACCTTTGAAGGCAGCTTCGGAGAGACTCCTTATCGTCCAGATCACCCTTAACAACCTCGACTCCTTTCTCTTTCCACGCTTGACCTTTGTCTGGATTTCAGGAAATTCCTCTAACTTTCTAGCCGGGTTCTTTACAGTAGACTTCGGCGACGGAGCCTCCCTGTATTCTTAGTGAATAGTTAATCTTCTAGGTTGAGTAGTTTCTTACTTGGTACCCAATGAGGCCGATAACGACGAGTAGTTTGGTCATGATTGCAAATTGAGAGAACTTTTTGTGGCTAGTAAGATCGATTAGTGGTGATGATAGGCGTGTGGACTTGTGGAGTAATAGCGGTCAGACAAAGTATAGGGTCTATATAATAAAAGAGCATGCAGGGTCGAACATTATTTTTGAAGAATCAAGCAGTGCTGACGTCCCTTAGGGATGAACGGGATTTCGACTCATTAACTGGGCCGATATGTAAGTGATGAGCACGTGTTGGTGCACATCGTTTAAGAATAAAATTGATAGGCTAGTCAATTTGGTAAGTGATGACCATCAACACTGAATCATCCCCACGAAGAGCAACAGGTCTACTCGAACGTGTGCCTTTTCCCTGCTTCAAGTACTCTTGAGGTTATCGCATGAAGGGCGTAATCTACTCGCATAAGCTGAAGTATGGATATTGATGGATGAACCGGTTAACTTGGTCCTCGGAGGAGCTAAGAGAATGACAAAGTTGGAATGTGGCAGTATGTGACGCGTTCCCCCACTTCAAGGAACGATTCCATGTCTTCAGAAGGAAATAATATGAGAGACACTTAGCTGAAAATGAGATGGTGAAAGTGTGGCCAGAGTCTCGGAACTAAAGATATGTATTTGCATCACTGTCGTCGCGTCACGTTCCAAAACAGGCTCCTGGTTCTCAACAATGCCAAACATCACCAGCAATAATTGCTGAACTCATCACTTACGATTGACACTACCACTAGCCGATACGCGCGAACGACAATGTAGGCTTGTAGACGAGATCGGACATCAAGTTCATGAAAACAGATGCGACTTCGATAATAATGGCATGATCTTCACGCAAATAGTCCCTTCGAGAGTAGGGTGAAAGGACAACTACCGTATTCGCGACGACGAATGAGCGACCGAACTCCCTACCTACACTACTGCCGGTCTATCTGCTCTCCAGGCTTTCGCTCTTTACTGGCTCTTCGGTGTCCAGACTGATATACAGTTGAAACGCAACGGCTCTTCCTCGCGACTCCGCTTTGATTGGACATGCAATGATACCTATTCAGAGAACGCTTCCTCGTAAATAAATGTCTAATCGCAGAGCCGCTGCGCCGATGAGGAAGTAATACAAACCTCAATAACTGCATTGGCACAGAAGCCTGTGCAATTAAGTCTGCGGGTGTTGGCTAACGGGACTCGTGCTAGACGAGGCACCGTGTGCACCTTAGCATCTTGGCTATTAAGAAATAGGATCCATGGATTCAAAATCATATGAGAGGCTAGATGAAGCCGTAGAGGGAAGCCTGATTCACCGTCGGAGACCTCCGTACCCGTAGTTCAGTCATCTGTCTGGATATCCGTAAATCTTCCCTCAAACTACTGTTGTTGTGGATCTGCTATCCCTTTCAGGTAGATGACATTTCAAGATGTAATATGGTGTATGGGAGGCAAGTTCCAGCTCTGCAATATTCTTTGGTACCATCTTCGTTCTAGGACAATACTTATCCAAATAAGCTTTCGCTGGCGGTCGTGCAATCTTATGTTGCGAAATTTGTGACCATTTGTCCTCCCAGCATTCAAGTTGACGTTTTGTAGGTTGATTTCTATATCTTGGCATCATACTTTTGCTTCTTAATATATACAAGCATCATTTCAGCAGAACACTATAATCAATCCTCAGCTTTGCTTCTTGGCACTGATTTCATGGCATCGTTCTCTATTGATTGCTTAAGCAGTCCCATCTAAATTGCCTAACATGATGAACATATCGGAGCTCTGATACCAACGACATTACGCCCGTTTTCTGTGTGTGCCGAAACCATTACCCTGGAAACTTTGGTTGGTAATGTTGACTAGATGACTCCGACGAACAGGTCTTTTCTTACTAAGCCTGCTCAACGCCAGTGGCATGGCGGACGATGGATATCTTTTCGGGTTTCTTGGCCGAGATGGCGACATATCTCCAATACTGTCTTCCACGATACCCCTCAAACCCAGCTGTAGTATTCACAAACTGACCCTGCAGCCCTAAGAGCTTGATAAGGAGGTAAGGTATGTAGCTAAGAAAATAAAATAACCTTAACATGGGTACAATATTCGCTGAGAAGTCTTTTACAACAACATCTTGGAAGCCAGTCTCCTCTAATAACTCCTGTATCGAACCCTCGTGAAACCCGTCCGCCGCTGGCATGGACGCGTATTTGTTGATGAGCTTCTTAGTATCCCAGACATCCGTAGGCGTATTATCACGATTCTTGTATTCATACTCATTGAGAGAGATCGAGCCTCCTGGCTTGAGCACCCGGAAGAATTCACGCAGCGCCACTCCAGGCTCTACTGCATGCACGAGCGTTTCCATCGTGTAGACGCCGTCGAAGGATTCGTCTACGAACCCTTCTAGGCGATGATAATCCATCTTGCGGACCGAGATAACGTCTTGGAACCCTTGTGCCTTGACATTACGCTGTGCCTTTTGAATGTGATGGTCTACAATGTCAATGCATTGAATTCGAAGGCCGCTTCGGGCCAGATGAATAGCGACATGGCCAACTCCACACCCGGCGTCTAGCACTGCAGAACCAGTACCTAGCCCCAGTGAAATCAGGAGTTGATCCTCCATGGCTCGTAGCGCTTTACTGATGGGAAATGGCCAGTATGTGCCGACAAGGTAGTATCCAAAATGCCGCGTGCCACCCAGAACGAGCCTGTAGCCTACTCTGGACTCAATCGAGTTGAAGTATCGCTGAACTGATCGATTAGAGTTCGCCAGCAGCTTTTCCCAAAGCGTTTGACTTGGGGGGGCCATCTTAGCGGTCCCAAGGGAATGTATGTCTACAGAAACATCAACAATGACAAGTATTCTGTAAGAGATTATTGTGTTTTGCAATTTGGTGAGCTGAAAAGAGGCCACCTTTCGTCTGTGCCGTCATACCAGTTTCGTATCCAGTTTGAGATTGCGACCTAAATTTGAGCCGGTGTGGAGATCGCCTAAGCAGACCGTTTATGGTATCAGTTCATCTGACTAATTAGATGTGACCGGGTGATCTTCGGCCCGACATTCCGTCTTCTGATGAGTATTCGGGCCGATGATGAACGATATCAATGAACTCCGTCGTCGTTGTCACTCTTCATCGACCGTTCGCACCGATTATTGCTCAAATGTGTCTTCACAAGCTCCTTGGTATTGATCGCGAATACCAGCCATCATGATATCCAAGTCTGCTGTTAATGGCCGCTGCACCGAATAATATGAAGTTTGGCTTGCACCAGTGCCACATTCGGATGATTTGACTTCCTATTAAGGCAGTGCTATGACCAGATCAGCTCAGCTTCCTTCCGATGGATGTCCATCACTCTGCGCTTGCGCCAGCTCAGCCTCAGCACAACCACCAAGGCAGCGATAGTCAAAGTCAATCACAGGTCAATCGTCAGAATTCCCCTTCAAACCAAGGGCAAGCCTGTCAGCGGTGTCGCCAACAGAAGGTAAGCATTTGTTTCGTATTGTATGAAGGAGGCATTATTCCACTAAGAAACGCTTGCCAATACTGTACTTCGTAATGTGTCGCTACTGTAATAAAGCTAACTGCGACATTTATTTTCCCTACATAGCTTCGCTGTTCTCGGGAGTCTCCAAAATGCACACGATGCCAACGAGCCTCTGCTCTTTGCACTTATCCACCACCCCCAGATAGGAAACTTCTGGCTGCCCAACGTGTCAGAAAATCTAGGTTTCGTCCTTATCAAGAACCAAGGAACTTTGCTGTCCGACCAGAGCAAGGTCAGCAATCGACCAGCGCGCCTGGTTCTGTAGAGAGGCGCTCGCCCTCAGCTGAAGGACAATCTGACAAGATCAATGGATTAGATCTCTCTCAGGCTCATAGCTCCCAAAATCATAGGCCTTGGCTTGCTCCAGCAATTCCTCAGTCCTCTAATGCTCATGCTAATGCGGTCTCGAAGCCAATACCAGTACCGTCGCCGGAAGTTGCACGGCTTCTGATCGAAATGTATTTCACAAGAGTATATAACGCGACGCTTGTATTTCACAAAGAGACATTTCTATCAGAGTATGCCGCGAATAAACTACCAAATTTTTTGACTCACGCGGTCTTTGCTCTTGCATCCATGTGAGTCCTTCTTTCATAGAGCAATCTTGACTCCCATCGCTGACTCTAGCAGCTTTTTACCCATGCCATCAAAAGACTTTCTCATAGACGATAACGAGACCGAGCTGGGGATATCGGCACTGTCCACATCAGAATTTCGCAGCTATGCTCAGGAATGGGCTATAGCAGCAACAAGACAGGTACTAATGCAGGCAATAGAACCAAAACTGGAAAATGTTCAGGCTTGCCAGGTTCTATCCCTCTACTGGTTCTCTAAAGACGTCCAAGATCACGCGCATATCCTTACCCGTAAGTTCCATTTCACAAAGCTTTAGGAACATGACTCATAGGCTCTCAGATCTAGCGTATACATCATGTCGACTCATGGGCTTTCATATTGCACAGACAGAAACTCCTAATGGTAATGAGCTCTTTGCCGAACTAAAAAGGCGCTGCCTCTGGGCATGCTGGGTGACAGCCTGCATCAGTCAAGAAAATGCATCCTTCAAGAATGAAAGCTGGAGTGAAGTCGTGGGCCTTCCTTTTCCAGCTGATGAGGCCTCTTTCGCTGCGGGTAGGCCAGAATCAATCGAAGCATTCAATGAGATTGGAAGAGTTGTTCCATATAACGGATCGAACAGAATCGAGCAGACATCAATTATGGGAGAGCTTGTGAAACTTTTTGGTTTATGGTATGTGGCTTGACTGCTTATGCTTCTGAATGCTTAAAGTGTCAGGTGGCAAATTCAACGGTTTGTAAGACGCTATCAAGACGGACAGTCAAGCGATCCCTCGAATAGATTGCAAGAATTTCTGAAATTGGATCGGCGACTAGAAACTATTTTTGAAAATCTGCATGCAGATTTCAAATATGCTGGCCCGTTATCATTTGCCTCTCCGAAGCTGGACCCATATACACTCTTCTCGTTGCAATGCCTTTATCGCCTCTGCGCCTGTGTCTTACATTCGTCTCTCGTGCCTCTCTTTTCTAGCATTCCCTCGGATCCAGAGATCTCCAAGAAGCTTGTTCGAATGTGTGCCGAAGAGGCAGTAAAGCATTCGGTAATCACTCTGAATATGGCAACGGCTTTTCTGAACACTCGTCCCGACAAGTCTAGACTATCTAGCATGACTGGTTATGCAATGTTTGTCTCATCTGCTGTACAAATTATTTCCCTTGGTGCTCAAGGCAAGCTCAGAACCTACGCAGGCCACCTTAAAGCGGCTATCGCTATTCTCAGACATCTGAACGAATATTGGGTTCCATTACGAGGCCTGGTAAGCAATTTTATATATCTTTGGTTAAAAAAACCAACTAAATATCAAAATTTAGTGGATCAAATTAGTAGTCGTATCCTCGTTTGCAGGCCTAGATATCGATAGTTTTGTCGTCAGTAGGGATGATCCCCAGGTGGCTCCCGTAGATATCCAGACGGACATTGAACAAATCGTATCGCCTGAAGCTGTGTCCGAAAGCGGCCCAAGCGCAGATCTATACACTTATGTTGAGCGAAGTGAACCGAATGCCACATCACAACATTCATCTCCAGCAAATGCCGGGCCTCAGAACGCCACCGGACAAACCTCCCCATCACCAAGAGACGAGAATAACAGCAATGCGATGTCGCACATCAGCCAGGAGCGGAGAGTCATGGTTGATCAATCGCAGCCTAGCTCAGGCCAGTTCATACAAGCTAATACTATATCCAATATCTCTTCTTTTCCATCCAACCAACTGCGCGGACAGCTGCCTCTCCAGAGCTGGTTGAATCACAATCTCGGCAGTAGTACCAACGATCACCCGAGACCCGCAGAGATGCTACAGTCAAATATGAGAGGAAACACTCCCCAAATGCAGCTATACGCACCCTCTATGAATCTGCAAACCATGCCATCGGAGCAAATCGACGCTTTCGGTCCTATAACGGATGGCTTTGATGCCATGAGCGGCATGATGGGAATGAGCATGAATCTGAACAACGAGGATGATGACTTCTGGTGGGCCCGGTCCTGGGGATCGGTTAAGATTCTCTAGGAACCCTACTGGGTGCAAATGAGAATTTACATGCACTTCGATGACGCATCCTCGAAGCAAACGTCTGTATGCTTTGTAAGTGAGTCCTCGCATTACTTTTCTAATATCTTATATACCTGTTATTGGTTGGAGGTTATGGGAGGCTAAGAAATAATAGACTGAATTATGTAAACATACATGATTAGCGTCGAACATTTAAAGTATCTATAGATGCACCACCTTACCTTAGACCACGTAACTGGTATTGTTCGCTCGTTACCGCTGAAAACGCCAGGTGTGGTTGTACATCGAACCCTATGAGCAGATTTGGTCTCTATACGTCCATATTCACACAAAGAGATGCCCAACTCAATTGAAGCAAATTCTCCGCTTAGAGAAAGAATGGACGGCTCTTTGTCATCTTTTAAGTGTGCGAGACAATGATGTTCATCGGATGACCAGTTTGTGCATAAATAGGGGGCCTACGGCCCACTTGGACTATGATCTTTA
>Ga0335074_10007675_pt1 | contig 14964 bp, 15 predicted proteins | sample Lox_Sample_23_FD_206715 | JGI IMG/M metagenome (GOLD analysis project Ga0335074, IMG submission 206715) | Soil microbial communities from Loxahatchee National Wildlife Refuge, Florida, United States - Lox_Sample_2.3 | ecosystem: Environmental > Terrestrial > Soil > Wetlands | place: USA...
GAGTTGCGATGATGCAAAAGGTCATGCGCTTTATAGACCCGGTGCTCTTTTTCATCGAGGCACTGTTGGCACCGATGACCGCACGGATTTAATGAGCTTTCAGAGAGGCTTTGGGCAACAGTCCCGTCCTCGGTGGCCAAACTTTTTTGATAATTATTCCGGCCAGCGAAACTTTTCGATTTGGGCACAGGATCGGAATATCCGCATGAACGCTTCTTCATCGGCACGGGAAAAGTCCCGGCTTCTGCGTGCCATGACGATTTTGGCGATGTCGACAGCTTTTTGAAAATCCAGCCGCTTGATTTCCGCCCCTGTCGCCCAGGCAAAACTGGGAATGAATTTCGGCGGCCGTGGATCCAGCACATGGCTGGCGAAACCGATAGCGCTTCCCGTGCTCAGGCAGACGCCAATGCCGATCTTGGCGTGATCGGCGATTACGGAACCCAGGAAGTTTGTCCCCGTGTTTTGTTCTACACCGCCGATGGGCATGCGTACTTCACCATAAGTATTCTTGAGGTTGCTGGTAATGGTTCCCGCGCCGATGTTCACCCATTCGCCGATGATGCTCTGGCCCATGAAGCCTTCATGCTGCTTGTTGGAATTGGCAAAAAAAATTGACCCGATCACTTCGCCGCCGACCCGGCAGTTGGGCCCGATCGAAGTCTCTTCGCGTATGTCGGCTCCGGTGCGCACAATGCTGTCGTTGCCGACATAAACCGGACCGGTGATGACGCTATTGGCCCGAATTACCGCGCCCCGATCGATGATGATGGGGCCTTCGCCGGCGTCGAGCACCGCGCCGGGATAAATTTTTACGTTCTCCGCGATATGCACGCGATCGGCATGCATCAGGCGCGCCCCGGGCATGGGTTCACTGCGAACCGCCTGGCCGTGAAAAGTAAAATCCGCTTCCAACATGGTGCGCTGGTGACGAATCAGATCCCAGGGGTAACGAATTATCAGTGCGTCAACGGCTTGCGTGCGAAGTGCTCCCAGCAGTTCTTCAAGAGCGTGGATTGGTGTGCCCGGCCCTGCTAGGTCCGCGCTTGCCAAACGCTTGGGAGAAACATGCATCCAGGCGAATGTTCCGCCGGCGCTTCCTGCCATGTCGGGCGGCGGATCGGAAAACGGTCCGGTCATCAGCCAGCGGGTGTTGATAAAAATAGCGCCAAGTGATGGCTCAATTTTTGGATTCAGCGGCAGGCGTCCAACCGTTGCGCCGGCGTCGACAAAAGTTTCATCCGCAAGAAGACCCTCTGCCGGTCGAGGCAGCAGCCGCTGTGCCCGTTCCAGAAGCGTACTGTCTCCACAGCGCAGCAATCCCGCCGGCCGGGAATAGGTCAGTGGATACAGGCCTTCTATGCGTCCATCTTCGACGAAGTAAATCGGCGTCATCATGAGGCTCCGCCACCAAAACCGCTGGAATTACGCTGCGATCCAGGCGGCTCGTCTCATGATCATATCGACATGCGCGTAAAAAAACCTCCACCGTAATGTCGTGAGCGGGTAGAGTTCGAACCCTTATTACAAGGGCGGACCGACACAAAACACCGGCTCCAGACTTCCACAACTGTCCCGATGATTCATCGCGACCAGGCATGTCCATCATTCCGGCATTCGGGGTCCATTTGCAACGTTCATCGGTCCGAAGCAATAAAGCCGCGCTAACACGAACATGGCAGAGGCCCGACTCTGTCTGACGATATCTCGCCGCCCCGATATATTGTCAGACAGAGTCTATATCTATTTACTCGCGCCGCGGTCGGAAAGCAAATTTTATCCCGGTGTGCCCGCGGCTGATAACCACGATAATCCCGCCCCGGAAACAAACGCCATGTCCGGGGAATTGACCGCCTGACGGAAAAATTCTCCGCGCAAGCAGCGCCGTGAAAGCTGATCCACATCCACCTGATCTGATAATTCCCCCCAGCGAACCATCTGTTTGATAAACCAGCCGACCGTCGCCGCCGAAGGACAGCAAAATTCGTCTGCCCAACTGCGGAATCGCCAGCCCGCCTGGCGTGATTGCTTAACTACCTCCGACCCGGCGCTTTGTGCGTCGATCGCCAGACTCGCTTCAATAACCTGGGCTTCCTGGTTTAAATATCCACTTTGAAACAGTAATCGAGCCAATTCCCCGGCATTGGATGGATCCTGGCAATAGCGGCAGCCTTTAAGAACAGCTCGGATCATGCGTGCCAGTTCTTCGCCGCTGGTCTGGGTGAAGGCTTCTGTTACCACCAGCATCTTTTCCGGGTGATCGGCCATCACGTCCGTCGTGGCGGAAAGCAATTTTCCCCAGCCGCTTTGGTCGGCGAGCGTCCCCCATGGCTCAGCAATACAGAATACATCCACATAATGCCTGGCGAGATGATCGGCGGCCTGCGCTGTCGTGATCTGGGTCAGCTGCACGTCATGATCCGGATTCAGACCACCCTGCGAAAGCCATTCGCGCAGCAGGTAGTGGTTGGCGGAATATGGCGAAGGATGGGCGCAAATCAGCTTCCGCGACTGTCGCCTGGAACGAACCAGTTCACCCAGCGTTGCGGCGTTGACAACGCCGGCCTGGGCCAGATCGCGCGAAATAACTATGCTGTCGCCGCCGGCGCCCACGTTCATAACACCCACGAGCGGTTCCACGAACCCGGCGCGGCCAAGTTGGCTCATGATCGGACTGCCCAAAGCTGCCAGGGCGGCGTCCAAAAACCCCATGCTAATGTTGTCACGCAGGCTCACCCAGTCGAATTGCGGCTCAAGGACAACCTGCAAACCTTCCTGAAAAAAATATCCTTGTTCCAGGGCAACAATCAGAGGTGCTGCGTCGATAAGTCTGACAAAGCCGATGCGCAAGATCAAAAAACTCCGTATTGCTGGTTTGTACTGCTACGGACGTTTCGGCCCACGAGAATGAGCAAAATGGTTGCCGTTATGGGAAAAATTTTTATACGCCATGGGACAAGCGGTCATATTTCCTCTACCCCTCCATTTACCGCGATATCGGACGAAGCCCACCCCGTTTAATTCGAGATTTGAGCGAAAAAATCCAGTAAAATAGACCTCAACCCCCGATACATGGCGGTATCAGGTTTTATAAGGCGTGCCTAAAATCCATGCCAAAAAAGCGTTTTGCCGAGGAAAACCGCAGACCTCCGCGGCAACGTATATGGTAGTAGACAACCGGAGACGTCCCGGAAATGGATCGTAATTCGACCTACATGATGCAGGCAGCCGCCATCACCCCGCCGGCCACGGCCGCCGAGGCTCTGCGGCTCTATGGCGTATGGCTGCGGGCGGTGGCCATCGCCCGTCTTAAAACCACCCAAGGGGTGGACGACGTCATGCAGGAAGTCGCGGCCGCGGCGGTACGCAACTGGTCCACGCTGCAATCGGCTCAAAACGCCAAGCCATGGCTTTACCGGCTCACCGTACGGGCGGCCCTGATGCATCGCCGGACCTTAGGCCGATCCCGCAAGCGTATTGCACAGGCTACAGAGGTGTATGTCGCCCGGCATGGTTTTGCCGCTGCCGGTTCTCAGGATGCACTCTCGGCACTTTTAGCCGCGGAACGCTGCGATTTATTGCGGCAAGCGATGACCCGGCTGCCATCGCGCGACGCGGAGCTTCTGATGATGAAGCACGTCGATGATTGCAGTTATGCTGAAATCGCCTCCCGGCTGGGCGTATCGGCGAATGTTGTGGAAATGCGGCTGTTTAGGGCGCGGCAAAAGTTACGGCATGTGCTCGCCCGCTATGAAAGTAATTAAAGAGGCCCTGATGATCGCCTCAATGCAGGAGTAAGTTTATGTTTCCTCTGTTTCTCATGTTCAACAGGCACGACATGCCGCAACCGTCCGAACGCTTCGAGGCCGCATTGGATATGCTTGTTGATGACGAACTTTCTGAAGAATCCCGGCGCGAATTACTCCAAAACCTTGAGCAAGCCGACGGCGGCTGGCAAACTCTGGCCATACGTTTTCTTGAGCGGCAGGTGGAACGCCGTGCCATTCGCTCCATGGTCCAACCGGCTGCTGCACAAAGCGCTTCGTCCTGGCGGATCCTTGGAACATTGCGCATCGCCGCTACCCTGCTGATTACCGCTTCGATTTTCGGCCTGGCGGGCTTATACGTTGGACACCAGAATCATGCGGCGCCAACTGCGCCTGGATATGGGCTAACCGCCGTAACCTCGCACGAAACTCCAGACAACACCACCCTCGCTGAAACGCCCAGGACAATTCAGTTTATCAACGCCAAATTACCGCCGGACCTCGGCGGGTCATCGGTGCAGGTGCCTGTGATCGATTCCAACGTGGCACCCGCCGGTTATCCCTTTGTTTCCGGACAGCCAACCAACGTCATGATCGTGCCCGACGGCCCCAACCAGGCGGTGGCGTTTCCTGTGGTTCCGGCCTCCAACGACAATCAGAAACAGAAAGTCTACTAAAGGATGTTCATATACATGCGACGGAGCAAATTAAATATCTTTAGAAACATCCTTGGCGCGTTGTGCGTGCTGATGGCGCCGCTGTCGCCTTTGGCACTGCAGCCGGTTTTTGCCCAGGTTCCGGCAACACAACCGACAACCGAGAACTCACAACACTCAAACGCGGCCGCTCCGACACATTGGATCGGTGTAATGGTGCAGAAAATTCCAACGGCCTTCAGCAGTTTATTGGGGTTAAACGCCGATCAGGGCCTTTTTATTGTTCAGGTTATTCCTAAAAGCCCAGCCGCTAAAGCCGGTTTGGCCGCCGGTGATTTGTTAATTCAGATCAATAACCAGCCCGCCTCTCAAGGGGAAGCACTGGTTCGCGCGGTCAATATCATGGAAAATGGAAAACCCGCTTCCTGCCTTTTAACTTATATCCGCGACGGCGTTCGGCATTCCATAAACATCGTTCCGGAAGATCGGCCGGCGAATCTTACGATTTCTCCTATACCCGGATCGCTAAGCGGTTTAACTACATCGAACACCGTTTTGCGTGCAGGAAATATTTATATTCAGGGAGCGCAAGGCGCCATTGCCATCGGACCAGGGGTCATTCTGCATCTGGAGCCGAACCCGAACCAAAATACGCCAAACTACGGCGTTGTAACGATTGAGGGTCTCCCTCAACCGAATCCGGGAACCATCCCCCAGGGATCGCGCGTCGTTGTTAATCTGCAGTCATCGCAAGAATCGGCGGAAAATGCGCCCGCCACCGGCACGTTAACCATTCAGGGCCGGCAACCCATGCAGGTCACCGCCAATCCGGTACTCGCACAACGCCTCACGCCGCAGGAATATATCAGTCTTCTAAAAATTCGGATTGTCCAATTACAGGGTGGAATTAATCAAGCCCAGATGCAGCTTGCCCAATTACAAAACCGGCTTGAACAAATGCAGGCTGCTCAAATAACCCCGACTGCCGCCGCGCCGACGACGACGGCTCCATCGCATTAGTCCCTCTTCCTGAACGCTGTTCTTCCATGCAAATCATTCGGGCTTTAGCGGCCACGGCGCCCGGTGCGGAAAAGCCTCTCATGCCCCCATCGGCGCCGATGACTCGATGGCAGGGAACAATGACCGGCCATGGATTTTTTGCCAAAGCGCTCCCCACCGCCCGTGCCGCGCCTGGCCGGCCGATCCGCCGGGCCAGTTGGCCGTAGGAAACTCTCTGACCGAACGCGATCTTCGCCGTCGCCTGGAGAACCTGCCGCTGGAACTCTCCGCATTCGCTCCAGTCGAGTATCTGGTCCAGCAAGCCTATCTGAAATTGATCGACCGGCGGCCGCTTCGAATCGTAATAATCCCGCAAAAAATCACTCACCATCCAAATCCAGGTCGGTTCGCCTGCGCCGCCGGAATTCTTTACCCTTTTTGCCGTTGGAAATAGCGCTCTGGCAACCAACTCAACTTTGGCCGCTTCGTTTTCGGCCGCAAGCACGCGTAATAACGTCGCGTCCCTATCCGCTTTTGTCTTCCAGATTAATCCGCACGTTCCCCAGGCCGTTGCCACGCTTTTGAATATAATCTCATCCATCTGTGTATCTCCGGTAACAACTCTTTCGCTCATTCGTAGTATAATCATCTTTTGTGCTTTTCGAATATCATTTTGATCGCGGATACTGGTGAAACGATATGAATCTCTTCCAGGATAAACCAACATTGATCAAACTGGGAATTTCCGCGATCATTGTTGTTCTCGCGGTGTACCTCTATTTTACCCTCAGCCCAAACAACAAAAACCAGGTTCAGGTTTTTGTGGTCCCGTTTAATTTTGGCGTAAGCCCAAACCTTCCCATCACGACGGACAATCCGGTAGATCCCAAATCGCCCAAGGATTATGTCTCGTATGAATTCGCGGATTATTCAGGAAAAGTGCTTATCAAGGAATATCCCAACGATCCGACCCAAGCGCTGCAGGTAACTTTTCAATCTTCACGGGAATCTCTAAATAATGAGATGCCGGTTACCGCCGAGATTCTCGGCCTCGGCGACACGGCTGAAGAGGCCCTCATGCGGGTGTATCTCCAGGGTTACGCCACCACCGGCATCCAAAACGGCGTGCGCCGCATGGCTGGCCTGCTGCGCCGCACCGGACCAACCGCCGATCAACGGACAAAAATTAATACCTTGAATCAGAATTTAACCAGCGATTTGGAATCACTTGAACTCCGATTCCAGCAGGGTTCCATGTACGCCGATGAACTCACACAGGTCAAACAGGCGTTAAGTGCGTATCTGAGCGCCCCTGGCGACCCGCAAACTTCCGCCGTCAAAGCCGACCTGGCCCGCAACGTGCTGGCGGCGGGAAAAATCTATGCGGAGAAATACATTTCTGACAATCAGGCGATCCTTAAGACTTACCTCGATAACGTCACCGGCTTACTCAACAATAATCAGAAGCAATTTCTCGATCAGAGCATTCAACCCTGGTTGGCGCGAAATAAACTCAACTAAGAGCCTCAAAAATCCCTCAAATCGTTTTGCCCAATGTTTTTATCGGCACCAGGCGCCAACGCTCGTTATCGGCCTATTATGGGGCCTTTCCCGCCGCAGCAAAACCACCTTTCACGCTGATGGCAGGCCGGTTTTTGCGCCGATGAATCAATTGACTGATTCATAAAAACGTTTCCGTTCTTGGGAACGTGGCGAACGAAAAAATGCTTGTTGGGTCGTAAATTAAAGGGTGCTGCTGAATGGGTGCAGGGGAAATAGTCGAATCTTTTCGCAAATGGGTTAAGGGCTCGCCCATCCCATTCTCCGCGCCAACAACTTTGGCTCATCCAAGAAAAAGAAACGCCCCCAAAGTTTCCCCCGGACAGATTCGCCTGGTTGCCCTGGACCTCGACGGCACCCTTCTGGCTTCACGCGATGTCATCACTCCGGCCGTTCATCTGGCGCTGCGCAAAGCGCTTGATCGCGGCGTAAAGATTGTTCTGGCCACGGCTCGTCCGCCCCGTTCAGTTCGGTTTTATCATCGAGCGCTCAAGCTTGATACGCCCATTATCAGCCATAATGGCGCGTTGATCTGGGATGAAAAAAAGCATCGCATTATTCATCATGAAAGCCTCGATCATGCCCTGGTCTGGCGCGTCATCGATTTCGTGCGCCGGCGCTGCCCGGACCTGATCATCAGCATTGAAATCGTCGACAAGCTTTATTCCGACCACATTGGCCTGGTTCCCGCCGACGTTTTGCCGGACGGCTGCATTTTTAATCCCGAGGTGATCGCCGGTCTTGAAACGTTTCTTAATGTGCCCGTGACGCGCGTCATGCTGCACGGCCGCCCGTCGCTGATCGCCGAGCTTATGTATCTTCTCCAGCAGCATTTTGGCTCGGATCTGGCCTTGTTTAACGGCGATTCGCGGATACTGCTGATACTGGCCCCCAGGGTAAACAAGGCCGTCGCATTGCAACGTGTCGCGTCGGACTATGGCGTAACACGCCATGAAGTCATGGCCATCGGCGACAGCATCAACGATCTGCCTATGTTGCGCTGGGCCGGTGTCGGCGTGGCCATGGCCAACGCCGTGGATTCCGTGCAAAAAGCCGTCAAATTCGTGGTTCCCTCCAACCAGCACGACGGCGTTGCCGCGGCCTTGCAGCGCTACGTGCTTTTTGAATCACCCACGGAAAAAACCGGTTCGTGAAAACATCCCGGGCGATTTTCTCATCGCCGCCGATGTCTGAGTCGCGCCGTAATATTTTGCAATACTTCATTGATGCACTGTTGCTTCGGCCCATCGGACGCGTCCCAGCGGATCAATTCGCCTTGCGCCAGTTGTGCCTCGACGCGCTGACAGGCGCCGATGGCCGTCGAATGCGTCCGCTTTCCCATCGCCCGGCCGATATCCGGATAGCTCATCTGTGAGTGTTGGCGCGCCAGATACATTGCTATGCCGCGGGCCGTAGCCGCCGAACGTTCGCGGCCCGCGCCAATAATCGCCGCCGGCTCCATCTGAAAATACTCCGCAACCACGGTGATGATGTGGTCAATCGCCACCAGGCGGGAATATCCCAGCCTATCATGCAACTGTTTTAGTACGCTTTCGCCGGTCGTTGCGCCGCCGGTAAGATGCGCTCCCGCCGCCACCTGCAAGAGCAGTCCTTCGAGTTCACGAACGCTTGCCGCGGGCGCCTGGGCAAGCTGGGCCAGCGTGATGTCGCTGACCTGCCATCTGCGGCGCTGGGCATAGCGGCGGAGTATTTCCAGCCGCGTCGGAACGTCCGGCGGATCCACCCGCACCACCATCCCGCTGAGAAACCGCGACCTGAGTGTTTCGGTCATATCGCTGATGTCCTTCGGGGGGCTGTCGCAGGCCAGCACCACCTGCCGGCCGGTGCCATCGAGTTCGTTAAACGTATGCAACAACTCCTCCTGGGTGCAGGCTTTACGCGAGAAAAAATGAACGTCGTCTATCACCAGCAGATCCGCCTGGCGCAGCCGCCGGCGCAAGGCACTCATGGCGTTGCGCTTCATCGCTTCCAGAAAATCGTTGGTGAACTGCTCCGCGGTCAGATAAATCCACCGGCGGTTTTTATGCAAACTACCGAAGCGGTGGCAAACGCCTTGCAACAGGTGCGTCTTGCCCAAACCGCAGCCGCCGTGAATAAACAGTGGATTAAACTGCCGTTGCGTCTGTTCGGCGGTTTGCACCGCCAGCCGATAGGCCATGTGGTTGCATGGACCGCAGACAAAATCCTCAAGCAAATACCCTTCGCCGAGCAGGCAGTTGCCGCCGGACGAAAACTTTGGCCGCACAACCATGGCCGCCGGGGCCTCCGGCGCCTGCGGCGGCAGTGCCGCGGCCATTTCCGGCGACGCTTCAACGGTTATTTGCACCTCAGGGCCGACAACCAGCTCGCTTGCCCGGCGCAAATCTTCAAAAAATCGCGTGCGTATCCAGCCGGCGGTAAAGGCTCCGGCGGTCTGTATTTTCAGGGCGTTTTGCTCGATCGACCAGCGGGTTTTGCCGTCAAACCACTGGGCATAACGGGCGGCGCCGATGCGCTGCTGCAATTGTCCATGAATTTGGGCGCAGCGCTGATCCTGGGCCGAAAGCTCCTTCTCCGGGTGCGCGACGACACTCACAGGCGACTCCTTTCCCAACACGTCTTTTTAACCAGGCGCAAATTTGCCTGCGGAAGATGTGAACCGTCCTGGTTCTCAAGACGCCGGGCGGTCCGTCGCCGGCACGATGTGATTTAGGTTTATTTTTTTTCCAATGCGCCGGATTTCATTTTTATTCGACGCTTTTTTCAACCCCCATAGCGGCGCAAATTTAAGCTCCGGGGGCGGCTGGTTCCGTCCAGCCGCCGCTACCGGTATTAACGCAACCGTTCAACCAACCCGACTCTTTCGAATTGAAACGCGCGGAAGCGTTATTGCGCGGTATAGATTTAGCATTAACACGGGGTATGTTTCAAGAGGTTTTTAACAAAATTCTTGTTCACAACGCCGGCGCGGCGCATTTGACGCCAAAATCAGGTACAAATATTTTTTTCTTCACAAACAATTCACAACTTATCCAAGCCGTTGTGGAAAATATGTGAAAGAGAGCTTCAACCTTCGGTTTCACATGCACTTACAACTATTGTCTGGCCCGCGGGCGCGCCGCGGTTCAATTTTTTTCACGTCATAAACCGGAAAGTTTGTTAGAGGCTCTTATACAGCGCACGGCGCTGGCCGGTTTTCCGATAGCGCAGACGTTGATACAACCTCAGCGCCGGCGTGTTGTTCTGATCGACGGCCAGCGTGCTGATCGTCGCGCCGCGCTCCACCGTGGTTTTAAGGGCTGTTTGCATCAGCGCGGTGCCCAGTTTTTGCCGTCGCGCTTCGGGCGCCAGCCCCAGATAAACGATTTCCAGGCACTCGCGCTGCGGATGAAGCGCCATCAGCAGTACGCCCGCCGGTTTGCCGTCGCGCAAAGCCAGCAGCCACAAAGACGGATCAAACGCTCCGACGGCCTGGTGACCGGCGATCACGTCTTCGATGCGGCGCAACCCGGAAAGCGCGGGACAATCGAGCGTGCCGATATAGCTGGCCGCGATTACCGCGGCGAATTGTTCATGCCGCGCAGGCGTGTACGTCTGCAGCTCCACGCCCGGCGGAAATTCCGGCCGCGGCGTAAAAAATGGGCGACCGTGTTCCATGTAATACAAAATCGACAAATCGGAAAAGCCCGACGCGTGGAAAACTTCTATCGCCGGCCGATCATCCGTTTCCAGCAGGCACTGCGCCAGCGCCATGCCCGCCGCCGCGGAATCGGCCAGCGCGCCGCGAATACACGATTCAACCGCCGGTATCGCGTCCGGATAGCGCTGCAGATCGGGAATATAAAATAGCGCCGTCTTTCCCTTATTAGGCACCCACAGACACGCGGCCACCGCCTGACCATTGGCCAAGGCCACGCGCTGGCATTTAAGATCCAGATTGTTGTCCCGGCAATAGTCGCGAAAAAATTCGCGGCGCCGGCGCGCTTCAAAACTTTGCGTGCGTTGTTCGCCTTCCGGACCGGCGATCAGGCAATCGACGCCGCGCTGCGCCAGATCAGGAGAATCCGGACGGATTAGTTCATAAGCAACCATAAACAATCAGACTACGACCAACGAGGCTCCGGGGCAATATTTTTCCTCCCCGCTCATTAACGGTTAAATTCCCACAACCGTGAACCGGCAACTCGCAAATGTCGCTCCCGACACCCTAGTCCCATCTCCCGTCGAAAAAAACCCTTGCTCATTGCCCGCAGCATCGTTAGTTTAGTTATATAAGGCGGATCGGCATAACCCGTTGGGTTGAGTTTTTCCGCCGGCCTTCTGGAGGTTCCCAATGCGCCGCATTTTGCTTCTGGCGCCGGTTTTAATCTGTTTGGCGTTTTTAGGCCTCGCCGCCGGAATGCTCAGCGCCCAGAGCACGCCTCCGGTGCCCGCTTTATCGAGTCCGTCATGGCAACTCGACTTTGTTTTCGACAAACCACAGCGCTTTGTCATTGCTTCCTCAGCCGACTATCGGCTGCACGTCTATTGGGCGGTTCATTACACGGTTACCAACAACACCGGGCAGGATGTTTTTTTTAATCCCATATTTGAACTTCGCACGGATACCGGAAGAATTCTCAAACCCGTCGCGGTCGTCGATCCGGCGCTTTTCGCCCAGTTGCAAAAGGCCGTCGGCGACGCGTTGATGGTTAATCCCATGCTGATGGCCGGCCGCCTGCTCCAGGGAGATGATAACGCTCGGTCCTCCGCAGCCTTATTCACCGATTTGCCCGACGACGCCCGCGGCTTTGATTTATACGTCGCCGGTCTTTCGGGTGAAACCGCCACGCAAATGGATCCCCTCACCCACAAGCTGGTGGTGCTGCAAAAAACGCTGGACCTGAACTATTCTCTTCCGGGGCAGGCGATCAATATTGAGCCGAGCCCGCAGTTAATCTCCAGGACATGGGTGATGCGCTAAGATCCGGCATTTCTTGCGCCGGGTTTGTTAAACAAGATCGAGCTCAAGAGCTTCTAAATGCAATCTCTTCAGGGATATTTATTAATCGCTCTACCGTCACTGCGTGATCCGAATTTTTTCCATTCCGTCGTTTTGATCGTTCAGCACAACGACGAAGGCGTCCTGGGCGTGATCCTGAATCGTCCGCTGGAAACATCCATCAAACAGGCCTGGACCAAAGTGGCCGACGAACCCTATGACAACGACGCCCCGCTGTTTCAGGGCGGCCCGTGCTCAAGTCCGCTGGCGGTGCTGCACAAGCAGGAATCCGCCAGCGATATTAACGTTTGCCCAGGCGTTCATTTCACCATGCAGGGGCCAAGTATTTTTTCCCTGGTCAAAGACCAGGCCGAACCCGTACGGTTTTTTCTGGGCAACAGCGGCTGGTCGCCGGAACAGTTGGAGGGCGAAATCAAGGAAGGTTCATGGATGATCGCCGCGGCTCATCCGGAGCATATTTTTGGTCCGTGGGAAAACCTGTGGAAGGATATATCGCGTCAGGCGACTCAGGACGCGGTCTGGCCTTGGATCAAACCCGCGGCCGTTCCACCTGATCCGGCGATGAATTAGCGGCGCTACCGCCGAGTTCTGAGACGGGAGTGGGCGGCGAAGCCGCCGCAAAGTAAAAAGGTATAAGTAAAAAGAGAAAAAAGGCGCAGGTGAGGAGGGCAAACATGTCCATTCATTTTGTCGGGTCTATTTGGTTATAATGACTGGCGAACACAAGAGGAGAATATACATGCGGATGCCGACCATTAAGATAGACCGCCGTGAATATGTGCTGATTCCCAAGTCGGAATATCAAAAATGGCAAAAGCAGCGCAAATCGACTACAGCCAGCATCGGCTCCCAAGTAGCGCGTAAGTTGCCTATTGAGTCGTACACAGATCAACGGGTGGCCGAATTTCTTTTAACCAATACAACCGACACGGCGGATTACGCCCGTGCCTGCAAACTTGTACGTCAAATGGGGTTGGACCCGGCTAAAATCGATCATGATAAGCCGGCCGGGGTCAAGTAATGGACCGTGTCTTTCTTGACGCGAACGTACTATTTTCCGCCGCTTATGATCCACACAGCCGAATTACAAGGTTGTGGAGGATACGTGAGATTAAATTGCTGGTCAGCAGTTTTGTTTCCGCTGAGGCCATCCGCAATTTACAAACGAAACACGCCATTGAATTAAAAACATTGCAACGTTTGCTGAAACGCTGTGAATTGGTCAAGGAAGCGCCAATCACACTAATTCCGCCGGATGTTGAGTTGCCTATGAAGGATTATCCAGTTCTTGCGGCGGCAATTGCCGGCAATGCAGATTACCTGTTAACCGGCGACAAACATTTTCGGTCGTTATATGGACGCATAATCGGTGGGGTGACAACGATGCGTCCCGGTGATTATCTGGCCATACACGAAAATTCGTAAATGGGCGGCTGCCGAGTTCTGGGTCGGAAGACGGGAGCAACGGCGCGTTCCGCGCCGAGAGAGTAGAAAGTTGAGCAGTGGAACATCTATGAGCAAGCCGTTGTCAAGCGCAAATAAGCGTACTTTTTGAGAACGCCACGAAGCGGCGCATTGCTGAATAGAGCATTTTCTGCTTGGCGGCGCAAAGAACCTCCGTTCATTCTTCCACAGGGAAAGAAGGGGAAGGGAGAGAAGTTTGAAGGGAACCCTTGGGGCCTGATGGGTTCCCTTCACTACTCCACAATATTAGAGTGCCAATCCGCCCTGCGGCGCGGGGTGGTCCAACGGGATAGGTTCAAACATCTATTCGGCATCGTCCGCCAAGGACGTGCCATACAATTGATTTCGCAGCCGGCCGCCATTCAGTAGAACGAGGTTCCGAAGGTCTCATGTTCTTACTACGGGGTCCGGCCTTTTATATCCCGTCACCGCAGATACAGCTTGGTTTATATTGGTCGTATCGGCGTCCCATGACGCCCAGTGGTCATTAGCGGCGATTCTCGCCACACTTCGCCGGTGCGCAACATTGCCGTCATCACACGGATCAGATGGTGGGCTACAGCGACGATGGCGATCTTGCGTCGCCCCGGCTTTTCCTGGACGAAGCGATCGAAGAGTTGCCGAATCGTTGGACTGCGTCGTATTGCCATCCAACTAGCCTCCACCAGTAACTTGCGCGCAGTGGCGGGGCCATCCTTGGTGATGTGCCCCAGGCGATTCTTGGCGGCGGAAGCATCCTGGCAGGGAATTAAGCCAAAATAACTGGCCACCTGTCCGACACGACGAAAGCGGCGAATATCATCGACGTAAGCCAAAACAGCCTCGGCGGTGCGCACCCCAACGCCCGGAATCGTTCGCAGTAGGGTTATTCCGGGATGCCGGGCGGCAATTTGTGCCAGCGCCCGATTCAGACGCTGTATCTTCTGATGCTGCTGGTCAAGTTCTTCCAACAACAGATCCCGCCGGACGGCATCCAGATCCCGCAAAGACAATTCCTTCAACCACTGCAAGCCCTTTCGGTGCCACAATCCTTTCACTGGCACAATGGCCAGACCGCGCAACAAGGCCTGAAGTTGATTTTTCACCGCAATATGACGTGCCACCAGTCGCTGGCGGAACTCTACCAGCGCACGCCATTCCCGTATGTCCATCGAGGGTACATGGACTTCCGGCACCGTGTCCAGATAGAGAATCTTGGCGATCTTGGCCGCATCGATACGATCATGTTTTTTCTTGGATCGATAGATCAGCCTTAACTGACCCGGATGGGCCACCGCCACGCGATGGGCCATCCGGGAGAACTGCTCGTGCAGATAACCGTATCCGCACGAAGCCTCGTAACAGACGGCAAACGGTCGCGGCGCCTCCGTGTCGATCCGCTGAATCAATTCCGGCCAGCGACCGAACACCTGGAAGCGCTTGTATAACGCCCCGTTTTGATCCAGAATCTCCACTGACGACCGACGTTGATGAACGTCCACACCTACGTAGTACATATGCAAGCCTCCTTTCTGGC
>Ga0335074_10007676_pt1 | contig 14963 bp, 12 predicted proteins | sample Lox_Sample_23_FD_206715 | JGI IMG/M metagenome (GOLD analysis project Ga0335074, IMG submission 206715) | Soil microbial communities from Loxahatchee National Wildlife Refuge, Florida, United States - Lox_Sample_2.3 | ecosystem: Environmental > Terrestrial > Soil > Wetlands | place: USA...
GCCCCTGCTGTCGTATCCGCATAGGGGATGCCCTTAAATGTGTAGATACCTTTGCGGACGTACCCGCGAACCTTGCCCGATTCGATGTCCACCACCGGCGAAGTGTCGGAAACGTTGATCGTGTCTCCTGCTGCCGGCGCAATCGCCGGATACCCTCCGCCGCCCGATTGTCCCTGCGCCGGGACCGTTGCCAGAGCCCCTGCTCCGGCTGTGAGGACCATCGTCTTCAGAGCATCCCGCCTCGAAATCTGTGTCATGTCTGCAACCTCGTCTCCACGGTTCAGCTGGTTGAGCGGCGTCCAATGTCGCCCGGCTGTCGAGTCTAACGAAGGAACAACCCATTCGTACAATCGAAACCTGCGAATATGTCCATCGGATTCCGCGAACACACGACGGCGCAATTACCTGGCGACAGTTCCCCTGAGGGTCCCCACCATTTTTATGGCCGCTGGCGACAGCGGAGATGTGGATTCCACTCTGCGATCATAGGGCGTGTGTCCTCCGCCGAATAGACCACTCGAGCTGAGTAGCCTCATTGGACACGATAAGTGTCAACGTATCGGCGATGGGGTGCTCATCGTCCCCGGGCAGCTCCTGGATCTCCGGAGCCATGGACGCAATCCCTGCGAACCACTTTGCGGTTCGACGACTCCTGCGCCAGCTGGCTACGCAGGTCCGCATTCCTGGCTTGACCCTGTGCTCGGAACGGATCTCGAACACACTGCAAACGCGGGGCCCGAAACAGTGCGCGCGCCTTGGCAGGTTACTCGATCAAGGCTGCATCCCACGGACCCAGATCGAGCGTCCCCGTGTACAAGCGATTTGTGAGGATGTTCTTTCTGGTGCCTGTAATCGAGATGGTTTGATTCTCTTGTGTTGTGTTTACGTACAGGGTCCGTCCGTCGACCACCCTCGCATAGACCCCGTCGGGCGTTTGTGGTCCTGGCTGAATGCCGAGGCTCTTGTAGAGACCGTCCAGGAGAGGCGAGATCGCTGAAGCTTTGGACTCAGTGGCGAGATAGACCGCGTTTCCGCGGCCGAACCGGTTGATCGTGACCGCCGCCGGATGATCAGCGATGTTCGTAAATCGAGCCAGGATCGCCGCCGTCGAAGGCCTAAGCACTTCATATTCGTGGACCTCTGTATCGATGGACTTGCCATTCAGGTCGAACTCCAATGCCGGGTCACTTGCATAAAAGCCGCTTGTCTTCAGCCCAAAGACATCGCTCAAAAGTCCGGGGAGCGGCGTCGGGAACCACTGCCCATGTTCATCCACTTTGGCGGAAAAGGCAGTCATGAGCACCGTGCCGCCTTCGCTGACGTAATGGCGAATCGCCGCGGCACTCCCGGGATCCATTACGAAGTCGGCAGGAATGACGACCAGTTTGTACGGCGCCAGCGAGTCATGCCCGATGTTGATGATAGCGGTGTCGATATTGGCCCGGAAGAGAGGCTCAAAAGCTTCCTCGACCTGCTTTGTATAGGAAGGTCGGAAGTACTGGAGCGTGGTGTTCGAGGGACCGTTTGGGTGGGAATCGATGAATGAATTGAAAGAATACGCGATCGCCACTTCCGGATGGGTGTAGCGCGGAAAGCCGTACTTCGACAGAGCTTTGAACTCCGATGCGATGCGGCCCCACTCGTCCAGCTTCCACGACGGCGTTCCGTCGTGGTCGAGAAGTCCAAAGAGAGCCTGCTCTTCGCCGCCGAGGTGACTGTTGAACGTCCAGGCAAGGAAGCCCTGCGCTCCCATCATGAGCCCCAGGTAGGCGTACATCCGGCTTCGCCCCGGAGTGCCATAATCGCCTGCTCCTCCCGCGGTGAACTCATTGAACCAGATGGGAGTGGCCAGGTCTCCTTTGGTCATCAGTGCACCGAACGCGCCACTCACCGGATCGCTCGGATAGAAGCCTTCCGCACCATAGGAAACGTACGACTTGTAGGTGCTGAGATAATCGAATCCTCGTCGCGCGGCGGTATCCCAAAGGTTTGAGATCGACGGAATATCGGGCATATTGCGGCGCCGTATCGCCTCAAGCTGTTGCAGGCGTGCCACTGAGACGTCGGACCAAAAGCGATGCAGGTCGAGGTAGCGTTCTGACGGTCCCGGTCCGTCGGCGAGCGGCAGGTCGACATCTTCGAAGCTGTTCAGCCTGCGGGACCACCACTCCGTGGCCCAGGCTTTATTGAGTCCTTCGATCGTTCCGTACCTGTTCTTCAGCCAGACGATGAAGCGCTGGCGGTCCGCCTCGGAATATGACATATAGCCGTTTCCAATCTCATTGTCATAACCGACGGCGATGATCGCAGGGTGGTGCGCATACCGTTTCGTCATTGTGTCCGCGAGAATGCCAATTTCGCGCACATAATTTGGATCGCTGATGTTGTCCATATAACGCTCGGCGGGGGGAAGACGTGCGCCATTCTGACTGACGATATCGATCCCCGGATAGGCGCGATGCAGCCAGATCGGAGCCGGCGTGCCGGGAATGTCCAGAATCACGCTGATTCCGTTGGCGTGCATCTTGTCCAGAATCGTGTCGAACCATGCGAAGTCAAACTTGCCCTGGGACGGTTCGAACGAATCCCAGGACAGATCGCCCATACGGACAACATTGAATCCAGCCCTCTTCATCAGCGCAATATCCTGATCGATCTGTTTGGGCGTACGTTCAATAGGCTGATAACAAGTGCCCACAAAGAGCTGTCCTGGCCCTGGCCATCGGGAACGAACGGGAACATTTTGAGCCACAGAAAACGGAAATGAAGCAAATCCGATAATCAGGAAAAGCGCACACTGCTTCAATCCACCCAGGCGTTGCCGACGGATCAACCATCGAATGCTTTCTCTCATGAAGCCCTTCCTGCGTGAAAATATAGCGGGACGTTTGAGGTTCCATCAGGACCATATGGCTCTGCATGGTCTGCAAAATGTGAGAAGACAGAAATCAGTTTTTCAATTCGATTCATGCCAGAGTCCCTCTTGGATCCGTCAGGCTCCACGTGGCAGGGCGGTTCGTTTTCGTGCGCAGCGACCAGGGTGGCTGGCATCCCAATGGACAGCACCCCCTCTCTGCCAGCTAAATCAGCAGACGGAATGAATTCAGACAATTATTAAGCGTGACCCCGAGTCGATCAACCACAACTCACCCGATACACCAGCCATTCGTCAATCCGGCGGCTGACGGCAGGGCAGTCGTATTAGAGAAGATTCAACGCGCTGAGGAACAGAGAAAGCTCCCGGTGTCGCATCGCCTGCACAGGATGCACTTCCTTGTGCGACTCGATCACGATCGCTCTCCGCGGCGTGCAGGTTCCGCCCTGACCACGCCGCGCAGGTCCTGCACTATGGCCGGGGCTTTGCGATGAAACGATAGCGCGTCGAGCACAGGCCCGAATCCATCCATCAAAAGGAATATCGTCCGGGTCTGCCGCCATCGCCCCTGCCGCGTAGTGTCAATCGGCTTCAAGAACGCTTCCCTTGCATGGATGATTGGTGATCACGACCAGTCCAATGGACATTGCAACAATTCCCTTAGCTCGATCCTCATTGGATGACCCGACAATCATTCGTGTCGCGTAGAGGGTTGCGCCGGGATTCTGCGCCGGCGTGAAAGACAGAACCATGCCGGTGCCCCGTGGCCGCGGAACTCGGCCAAGCGCAATTCGACAATTTCAAGCGCGGGTTCGATGGCGAGCGTCACCTCCCGGGCGGACCGGCGCGGCGGACCCACCTCCCGCGGTGGGCCTTCGGTCGAGCCGATCAGGCTCAGCCAGATCCCTCCGGGCGCGAGCATCGCCGCGACCTGTGCGGCGAAACGGCCGCGCTCTTCGGGTTCATCGAAAACATGAAAGCATCCCCGGTCGAAGACAAATCTGAACGAACCGTCTTCCGGGGTTCCGGCCAGAAAGTCCAGGACGGCGAAGCGGCAAGGCAGATCGCGGCCATTCAGCTTCGCGGTGGCTCGTTCCACCGCGCGTGGGGCAACGTCGATGCCCAGGACGTCGAAGCCGCGCTCGGCAAGCCAAATGGAATTCGTCCCCGTCCCCGAGCCAATCTCCAGCGCCCGCGCCGGCTGAACCCGGCTCGTTGTGACAAACTCGACCAGCAGTGGTTCCGGCTCGCCGGTGTCCCAGGGAAGTTCACCTGCGGCGTAGCTCTCATTCCAGGAACGATGCGCCATTACCACGAGTGTAGCGCCTGGGCGAGGCCTGCTTCTACGACGCGCCCGGTCTTCATCGCGCTGCCGCCGGATCCAAACCGACGGCGCTCCCAGGGTCCGGTTGACCATTTCCACCCGGCAACGACGACAGTGAAAAGGCGCCCGAGCGCCAATCCAGCGGCACCTGGTCCCCCATAGTTAAGGCAATCTTGTCGTAATTTCTTGTCGTAACATTTAGCACGTTTTCCCTCGTTTTTTGCACTTTGAGGGCATGAGATTAGCGTCCCCCCCGATTCGGTGAGCCGAGATGCTCAGCCGGTAGAGCAATCGTTCAAGCGCATATCGCGTTAGCAGGAGCCGGTAGTCGGCTTTTTCCGCACGTGCTCGCGCCAGAAGTCTGGCCCGAACTGACGCTCCGACATTTCGGACTTCAGGCGACATCTGCCACTACAGTTTCGACGTAGGGGCGCATGATCGTCCAGACGCGCGCCATCTTTGCATAGTGCCAGAGCTGATCCGGTGTGCACTTGCGTCGCCGGATACCTGTCCGCAGCCCTTCCATTGCCACATCGATTCCGATCTTGTTGCGATACCGGAAGCAGTCCACAATGGTGCGCGCCGGGTTCGTGATGGCGACTTTATGCCGCCCAATCGGATACCGCTCGACACTATCCATCAGTGCCCATCCACTGAACCGGACAAATCGCAGCGGGGGATAGGTGATCCTGGGCTTCCAGGCCGTGCGTCCGATCGCCATCCAAATCGCGGAAGGCACCTGAAGCGTGAGTTCATGGAACTGCGGCGCGGAAATGAGACAGACAATGCCCTTTGGCACGAGCGCGGCGGCTTCAGCCAGGCTGTGCGAGGCATGGACTTCAGCGTTGGGTAGCTGATAAAGCCCGCGAGCGGCCCCGACGATATGGCCCTTCGATGAGGCGAGACAGCATCTCAGGCTCGATTTCTCGCGAAACGAAGTCCCTGAGGCGAAGTATCTCCCGAGCCTTTAGAAGGCGGATTGCACGGCTCCGCTGAGTCGGCGACATGTTACGAGACCTCTGCTTATATTAAGCAAAGCATAGGTAAGCTAACACGCTCGGCGATCGGTCAGCTCTTCGCAGTGACGATCACTCTTGAGATCGAATGGACTCGAGCGGACTCACTCGACGGTCGCCGAGAATGATATTTATTGGAATTCAATAGGCCGCCCAACAAACCGCATTTCGGAAGCTTAGCACTGTATGGTCTCGGCTCGATGAGCGAGTTGGCGATTTCGCGCTCCTCGATGCCTGCAGGGATTGATGAAGTGAAGCCCATTTGCTCGTAGTCGCCTGGAAACGAGCCTGGATGAGTTGCCTTGCCGCCGACGGCACCAGAGATCATCAAGGTTTCGGCCTCTAGAGCCGGGCCACAGTGAGCGGACAAGCACCTGTGACTTGACCGTGAGAAGGCCACTTTCCGCCAGAAACAGGCAAATGATCATAATAACGATTCGGGATTTCACAGTGCCTCCATTCAATTGATTGGCGCGTTGCGGATTTGAGTTACGTCAGCGGGCGTACCGCCAGAGCGGTCGGAACGAATGTGAAGGCATCCCCGTCACGGCGTTTTGGTGCGCTCAGAAAGCTCATCATGTCCGATTCGCCCACAACCATGTCCGCCTCGATCGTTGCCTGACACGTCGCTTTCCCATTCACCCGTCATCGGTGTCTCAATTTGATCCGACCACTCTACGGCAAGGAGGGACATGGTCGTTTCCCATGCGGTAAGAGCGACGCCTCCAAATGCCGCTGCGATCACACAAGGGGCGAAGGCCAGGATCGTGCGACCAACGGTTCCGAGAGACATTCCCGGGATGACCTGAACGAATGCGGCAAAAATGTCCCAGCCGACTTCGCCAGTGTCTTCGAAGGATTCACGTGTGCGGGTTGTCTGCGATGGCGTAAGAGTCAACATTTGTAACCTTCCAGAAGGATTTGTAGTTGAGGTCCTGCTTCTTCGCGCTTCATGCAGGAAGGGGCTCGCGAAAAAGACTCCGTAGCCTCCCTTGCGCGCCAGGAGTGATATCCCGGCTCCCTTCGGTCGCATTGAACGAGCGGATGTTTCGCATAGAACAGCGATGCCACGAGCCACACCGAGTCTCAGTGTGTGGTCTTAAGTGAACTCCTCCCGGGAGCCTGCGTCGTCCTGCGTGTCTGCGTCTCACCTTCCTTCGAGGAAGCAAGAGGTATGGCAAGAGCCGAAACAGCAGCAATGCTGAGTTTCACTCTGTTACAGGCCTCTCAGTACGCGTACACGTTAGCTGCATTGGCGGCTAGTTCTCCCAGGAACTTGTCCAGGACGTTGAGGGTCGTCTCGTCCTTGATCCCGTACGCAGCGCCGAGATCCTTCATGTTCTGATAGCCCACCCAAACTCGGTTGCGTTCGTCCTGCCAGACAGACACTCGCAGCGGAAGATCGATCGCGACGGCCTGCCGTTCCTGCATCAGCCTGGTGCCGACCCTGGGATTGCCGAACACGATCACTTCGGTTGGGCGCAGCGACAGGCCCACGCTCTGGGCGTTGGCAGCGTGATCGTAGGTGGCAAACACCGGCACCTGTTGGGTTCCAAGAAAGGCCTTGATGCGGGCAACGGTGTCCGGAACGCTGTACTTACTCTCCTGGGTGATCACCTTTGCTGGATCCACATCGGCGCCGAGACCCGACTTGTAGGCGTCGGCGATCTCGCGGGCAAGACCGGTAAGATCGACTCCCTCTCTATTCGTCAACAGCGTCACGCACACCAGATCATCCGGAGCCGTGAACCGGCTGAGATACGAGCTGAACCCAGGAGAGTCTCCCTTCACCTCCATAAAGCCATGCTGGGTGAACTCCCAACCCGCCATCGCCGGCACCACGTTGCCGTTAGCGAGCGTGGTTGGCTTATAAACAATGCCGCGGTCGGCTTCATCTTTAATGAGCACCCCGCCGGCAAGAGCGATGTCCCAGAAGCTGATGTCCTGCGCGGACGACCAAATGCCGCCATAGGAATAGAGGTTGGCCGAGGCTAAAGGTTCGGTGGGCGTGAGCTCAGCTCCGTCGTCAACATACCCAGTCGCCGGTTCCGTCGGGTTAATGTATGGAACCTGAGTCTTGAATTTGTCATGCTGGTTAAAGCCGGGCTTCGCGGGACGATCCAGAAACGACTCGGTGGGGAAGTCACTTGCGAACATCGTGCTCTCGAAATGCAGCGGCTCGATCTGGTAACGATCGATAAAGTCGTGATACGACATGCCGCTTGCGCGTTCTATGATCATGCCGAGCAGGATGAAATTGGTCGCGCTTAGCCGCACTTCTGTCCCTGTCTGAAAGAGAAGTGGCCGCGTGCGGACTAAGTCAATCAATTGCGCTGGGCTATAAGGCCTCGCTGGATCGTAGCCGGCCCTTCGAAAGTCGGGGATGCCGGAAGCATGCTGCAGCAGCTGGAGAATCGTGATTTTGGTCCAGTCGGCGGGCACGCCGGGCAGGTATTTGGAGATCGGGTCGCTGATGCTCAGCTTGCCCTGCTCTTTGAGCTGCATGATGGCTACGGCGGTGAATGCCTGGGTAATTGGGCCGATGTTCCACATCGTTTTGGTGGAAGCGAGCTCGTCATTGTGAAGATTGGTGACCCCGTATCCCGCCGACCGCGGAATATATGGCGCCTGCACGATCGCCATGGTAATGCCCGGCAAATGGTGTATCCGGACAAAGTCCGCGATCATCTGATCGATCGTGACACCATGGCTCTCGAGGACAGGGTCGCCTCGCCAAAGGCGATAGACGGGAGCAGAGGATCCTGTCTGCGCGAACGCAGTTGCGGCCGCAAGAACTCCGATGACTGCGAGAGGCAATGAAAGTCGAAGAACCGCGACTGCGCGGGGCCAGAACAGCGACCGCTTGCCAATTCGCAGGCAGCCAACTCTGCCCTGATTCTCACGCGATGTTACTTCATGTTGTCCCTTCATCTCTCCTCCAACCAGTTACTGGTTACAACTGAGTTCAGTCTGCTATCCTGACGACAGACCGCCATCCGATCACGGAACAGCCTTGACGACACTTTGCATCCTGAACCCCTGGCTTCCTTCGTGAAACCCCGATCTCCGCAGTATCGATGCTGCGTTTTTCATCAGGTACGAAGTTCGGAGCGAAGCAGCTTACTCCCGTGCGGCTCCCGGAATTCTCCGGAGCCTTGCGATCGATTGCCTGACCAAGAGATTCAGTGGATCCGCATCTCGACGATGAGCGCGACGGTATTGATGTGCGACGGTTGGCTGCCTGCGTCACTGTCCTCGCGCTGATAATAGAGATCTGCTCCAACGTGTCTGTTGAACTCTTTGTGCCCACCGACTGCCGCTCGATTTCGTGTCCAGCCGCGGTACTTCGAGAAGTAAAAAATCTCGTCCGAGGCAAAGAGAGATATACCTCTCTCCGAGTCGCTGACGCGATAGTCGACCCGCGGCCGATTGCGATAAAACCAGGAGGGCTCTGAGGCGAGTGAGTCGAATCGGCCTCCGAAGCGGTTGCGATCGGACACCGTCCACTTATCGCCGAAGAATAACGGCATGACCGCTAACATCGGGACCTGGCGATAGCCGACCGCGCCAGTTGAGGTGCGATATCGGCCGGAATAGAAGGAGGGCGTGAAACTCCAATGCCTGGCAGCGCTGAAATTCCAGTCGGTTCCAAGAACTGCATGGGCTGGGTTCGGCAATTCCTCGCTGAACCGCATTCGCGCAATCCACGTGACATCGAGCCTCGAACCGAGACGCGTGAGCAGGTCCAGTTCGTCCCAACTCTGGAGGTCTGTTCCCGCGGCTGCGCTGGTCGAAGACGACAGCTGCGCTGGCGCCGGAATCGAGATCAACGATGCAATCAAGCTCAGGACAAGACTCCGCATCCACACAAACCGCTTCACACTCTGCCCTCCCCTGTTGGCAGCCATTGGGTCGACAGCAGCCTATTGGTAGATCAGCGTGTAGCCATCCTGCTCCAGTTGGGTGAGACGAACCATGGCGTTCAGGTTCACCTTCACGCCGGGCAGAAGATCGGCATTGGTCCAGTGATTGGCCTCGGCGGTGGCGCCGCACAATTCGATTTGAACCCCCAACGCCATCCACTTATTCAGAGCAGACTTAAAGCGATTGCCGGTGGTTACATGCCGGTTGGCATCGTAAGCGCTGTCGTTCAGCACCATGTAAGCGGCGTCGCCGTGAAAAATGATAATGACCTGACCGTTGGCCTGCCATTGGCGAAGATCGGTCGCAAGAAGCTGAATGTCTCCCAGAGCAAAGGGCATATCGCCTCCAAACACCGCGTGCCCCATGTCGACGACAACGTTCGCTTTAGTGAGCCGGGTAGGGACGTCGATATGGAGTCCGGGTTGGCTCCCGGCGGCGTTCGCGGTCTGCGCCGGCGCAGTGCCGCAGGCACCTGCAATGCACAGCGCCAGCATAATCGGGAGTAAGTTACTTCTGAACATGGCGTTCCTCCTCAGGAATGTCCCGAGATTGGTTTCACTCGGTCGGAAGAAGAGTGCAATGGATCCGCACTTCGCAACAACCCGAATTGCGACAGGTCCTCAGCTGCCAATTTCTCCAGTCCGGTGCAATGCATGTGGCTGTTCACCGAACTGGAAAGGACGGATGGTGCCAATAAAAAAGCTGCTCGACCCCCGTCTTGCGGCGCCTATATGCACTTCGCCGGCCCTGAAGTAAAGTACAGGGGACGACCAATGAGAAAATCAGGTGGTCGAAGAGGTCATTGGCGAACTATTCTTCTCTGATTGGGATCCATGCTAAGGACCGGGGCGAGCGGCACTGCGAATTGCCTCATGCACCAGGGAAACACGTGAGCGGGACTTACGGTAACGCAGCTCCCACCGTATGACGATGGCTGCATGCGTTGGGGTTTACATGTGGAGGGTTCAGCCGTCTGCAGAAGAGAGCCATATTCAGAACGATGGCGGGAGTCGTGGATGGCAACTTCAACCGGCACGCAAGGCGAGCCTATTCGCATTGCGGCGGGCGGACGGGATTACAAGGCGAGAAGCATGAGAAAGCAGCGACTCTGTTTAGTGGGCTTGATTCTCTTGTTTCTTGCGGTGTCTCCGCTGCTGGCGGTCGATCCGAATCGGTGTATCTCGCAATATGCGCACACTGTCTGGAGGGTGCAGGACGGTGTCTTCAAGGGTGATCCTCGGGTAATGGCACAGACCCCGGATGGCTATCTTTGGATAGGCACCATGGCCGGATTGCTTCGCTTCGATGGCGTTCGATTTGTTCCATGGAGCTCGGCGGACGGAGTGCAATTGCCGTCTCCGGAAATCTACTCGATCTTGGTCGCTCGCGATGGAAGTATGTGGATCGCAACGCGCTCAAGTTTGAGTCACTACGTAAACCAGCACCTGGTGAACTACCTAAGCGGACCGGCCTTAATCACCAGTATTCTTGAAGATCATGAAGGAACCGTTTGGTTCACGATCTCGGGGTCTCTAAACGGCTCCGGGCCACTTTGCCGCGTCTCTGGCGTCAAATTCCAATGCTACGGAAGCCGAGATGGAATTCCGAACTTTACCTATGCCTTACTACAGTATGAGGATTCGGAGGACTATCTCTGGATAGCCGGGGACACGGGGCTGGTCCGGTGGAAACCTGGTTCTGCGACCGTGATCCGGCCAAACGGGTTGAAGGGCAATGACGCCATGGGAGGCGTGCAAGGTATTGTGCCGGAGGGCGACGGATCGATGTGGGTCGGAATGTTTCCCGTCGGTCCAGAGCTCGGTCTGCAGCGCTTGGTAAACGGTGTGCTGCATCCTTTTGTCACCGCGGAATTGGACGGCCGGAACTTGAGGGTCATGACACTTTTTATGGACAGCCATCATGCTCTTTGGATCGGGACCGAATATGCCGGAATCTATCGCGTTTTTGCAAACAGGGTCGATCACTTTCAGTCTGCCGATGGGCTTTCCAGCGATTCAGTAAACCGATTCATGGAGGATCGGGAGGGGAACATCTGGGTTGCCACGAGCAAAGGACTGGACAAGTTCAGCGATCGCCAGGTTGCTACCTATTCCACTCGCGAGGGAATACTTTCCGATTGGGTCACAGCCGTTCTCGCGGCTCACGATGGCACCGTCTGGAGCGGTGGAAATTTATTTTTGACCGCGCTGCGTGACGGCAGAGCGACTTCGATTGAGTACGGCAAAGGGCTGCCGGGCGATCAGGTGACTTCCCTCTTTGAAGATCGTAAGAACCGGTTATGGGTTGGCATCAATGGAGGGTTGACGATTTACGAGAACGGCAGATTTCGGTGGATTGAAGAGCCGGATAGAAGTTCATTTGGAGTGGTAACAGACATCACAGAAGATACTCACGACAATATTTGGCTTGAAACGATCGGGCCTCCGCGAACGCTTTATCGCATTCACGATGATCGGGTTCAGGAACAATTCCCGGCTCCGGCGATGCCGGCGGCCCGCCAGGTCGCGGCCGATCCGGCTGGCGGCATCTGGATCGGCACGCGGAGCGGCGACCTGGTACATTACCGGAGCGGCCGCGGCGAGTTCATTGGGTTCCCACACGACGTGGATGCACAGGTGGAGGATCTGCTGGTTGAGCCCGATGGCAGAGTCCTGGGTGCCACGGCATTCGGGCTCATTGCATGGAACAAGGGAAAGAAACAGATTCTCACAGTCAAGAATGGTCTTCCCTGCAACACCATCCTGGCAATGATTCACGACAACGCCGGCGCGTTGTGGCTCTCGACGGAATGCGGGCTGGTTGAAATTGCCGGCAGTGAGCTGGAGGCGTGGTGGAGGCAGCCCGATCGCGTGCTCAAAGTGAGAGTCTTCGATCAATCTGACGGGGTTCAATCCGGATGGGCGCCTTTTCAGAAGATCGCGAAGACTCCGGATGGGCGAGTGTGGTTTATAGGTTCGGACGTGTTACAAATGATCGACCCAAGCCATCTGTATGAAAATCCGCTGCCGCCGCCAGTCCAGGTTGAGGGAGTGATGGCCGATGGCAAGAGCTACTTGCCCGCGCCGGATCTGCGCCTTCCCGCGCTTACCCGCGATCTGGAGATTGATTACACCGCGCTGAGTTTCGTTATTCCGCAGAAGGTGCGGTTCCGCTACAGGCTGGAGGGCCACGACACCGAGTGGCGGGACCCCGGCACAAGGCGTGAAGCCTTCTACAACGATTTAGGTCCAGGAACATTCACCTTTCACGTCATCGCCAGCAACGACGACGGGGTCTGGAACAATACCGGGGCCAGCTTAAAGTTCACTATCGCGCCGGCCTGGTACCAGACCCGCTGGTTTCAACTGCTGTGCGCGTTGACTGGAATTCTCTCGATATGGGCGGGTTACCGTTTGCGGGTTCGACAGATTGCAGCCACAATCAACGCCAGGTTCGACGCGCGCCTCGCTGAGAGAACCCGCCTGGCTCGGGAGCTGCACGATACGTTTCTGCAGACGGTGCAAGGCAGCAAGATAGTGACCGACGACGCACTCGCGTCCGGGACCGATGAGGAGCGGATGCGCCGAGCTCTCGAGAAGCTTTCTGGTTGGCTTGGGCTGGCGGTGAGCGAAGGCAGGAACGCTCTTCATGCGCTTCGGGTGTCAACCACAGAAGAGAATGAGCTTGCCGATTTTTTGGAGCGGACACTGAGAGAGCAGTGCCACGATGCTGCGCTGTCGGTGGCGGTGATAGTGGTTGGCGATGCGAGGAAGCTGCATCCTATCGTTCGCGACGAGGTCTCTCTCATCGCGCGGGAAGCCATTCACAACGCCTGTCTCCATTCCGGAGCAAGCCAGTTGCGCGTGGAGCTCCGCTATGCAGACGACCTTCGTCTTTGCTTCAAAGACAACGGGATTGGAATCGATCCTGTTGTTCTCGATGCCGGCAAGTCGGGCCACTTTGGCCTGCAGGGCATGAAGGAACGCAGTGCGCGCATTCGTGCGAGGATCTTGATCGCGAGTTCTCGCGACCAAGGAACTGAAGTTATGCTGAGGGTCCCCGGAGATGCCGCATATCTTCATGAAAGACGAACTCTCGCCGATCGCTTTGTTGCTTTCTTTAGAACGCAGCTTCGGAAGAAGAGGCCGAGCAACAGTCGCGACTGAGCATGGGGACAGCTGGCCCTGAAAGGTGATCGGTGAACCTATGAAGTTACACCCGGGACGAAGTCGGTTCAACCCTGGTTCAACCGGAGTGTTGGCATCAGGATCGCTCTTCAGGATGCGGGCCATCCTGTGGGCAACGCTGCTGTTTGCAACCACTCTGGGACTTTTCTTTGCGTCTGTTTTTGGTGCTCGCTGGCTCGGATTACGCGGATACTGGGTGTACGCTCCTCCGATCGTTCTCCCGGTTTTTGCTTGCTGGACCTACGCGATCCTTGTGCAGCGATTCGAGCGGCGGAGGGCGGCTGAGGTTGTCCCTGACGCGTCCTCCTTCTCAGAGATCCTGGTCGGCTTTGCGCTTGGCGGCGCATTGATCACTGCGATGTGGCTGCTGCTTTGGGTCGTGGGACTCTACAACGTACAGCGCGGGCCATGGACGCACTGGTTCGAGGATCTGGTTTTCGACAGCTACATCTCAGCCGTTCTTGAGGAACTGGCTTTCCGAGCTGTCCTCTTCCGCATTCTGGCAAGGATCTGTGGAGTACGAACCGGAGTTATTTTATCCTCGCTTCTCTTTGGCCTCGCTCACCTGACCCACGGTTCCTGGCTCGGTATCCTGGGAATCACTTTGAACGCCGGAGTCACGATGGCGCTTCTCTACGTAATAACGGGCCGACTTTGGATGTCCATCGGCATGCATCTTGGCTATGACTTCATTGAGACTTCTGTTCTGGGCGTTGGAAACCACCACGGTTTCCTTGTCAGCACGCCGAACGCAGGTGCTCAGGCCTGGCTCTCGGGTGGAAGCTTTGGTCCGGATGCGGCCGTTCCCGGAATGATTGTTGGCCTGATCATCAACTTCGTTCTGTGGCGTTTGGCTTTTGGAACATCTAACGTTGAATAACCGATTCGGAAGCGTGGCTCGGTTATCTGGATTGCGCGGTCGGAATCAGCGAAAAGCGCTGCCTCTCCGGACGTCGTGCCCAGGTTCTCACAGATTAAGAAGACCGCGACGCATAGCGATGGTTACCGCATGCGTGCGATCGTTCGCCTGGAGCTTGTCGACCAGGTTCTTGACATGGAAGTTGACCGTCGTCTCTGCAATGCAAAGCACATCCGCGATCTGTTTGTTTCGGTGGCCGTCGCGAATGAGACGCAATACCTCCATTTCGCGAATGGTGAGTTGCTCCTCACCCATTTGCTCGGCAAGCTTCATCGCGATCTCCGGTGAAAACGTCTTGCCGTGCCGGTGAACTCGTCGAATCGTCGAAAGAATCTCATCGCGGGTTGAACTCTTCAGGATGTAGGCAGAAGCACCCGCACGGAGAGCGCGCTGAATATCACCTTCGCCGTCTGATGTGGTGAGAACGATGACGCGGGCACCTTTGTTGGCTGCCCGGATTTCGGCAAGCGCGCTTAATCCGTCCCCGTCCGGCAGACGGATGTCGAGCAGCGTGATGTCAGGGTGGTGCTTCAGATATTCCGCGACGCCGTCGCGCGCGGTCGTCGCCTGCGCTGCCAGCATCATATCGGACTGCGAGCCGATGATGATGTTCAATCCATCCCGGAAAACCGGATGATCTTCAATGCACAGGACCGAGATCGCCTTGGTAGGGTTCATGGGGAAACCTCGTTGACGAGTGGGGCTGTGACTCCGACGC
>Ga0335074_10007678_pt1 | contig 14960 bp, 17 predicted proteins | sample Lox_Sample_23_FD_206715 | JGI IMG/M metagenome (GOLD analysis project Ga0335074, IMG submission 206715) | Soil microbial communities from Loxahatchee National Wildlife Refuge, Florida, United States - Lox_Sample_2.3 | ecosystem: Environmental > Terrestrial > Soil > Wetlands | place: USA...
AGCGTCTCGGCGACGCGTTCCTGGTGATACTTCCGACCCCGTTGTTCCGGCATTGGATCCAGCTCCCGACCGCTCTGCAGGGTACAAACACAGAGACGGAATAAAACCCTTGAGAATATCAGACTGAAGGGGGCTCCAAACGAGTTGGTCGCCGGGTGGGAAGAAAGTCGTAGGGAGGCGCTGGCTTTTCGGGGTTGCAATGGTGCATAAAATGTACATACACTAGTTCATGGCTTTCGAGTGGGACCCGGAGAAAGCCGAGGCAAACTTTGCAAAACATGGTGTCCGATTCGCCGAGTCCATACCGGTCTTCGACGACGCCACCGCCATCACGGTGCTGGATGATGAATCGGATCCCCGCGAGCGGCGGTTTGTCTCGATCGGGACGGGCGCGACAGGCCGCGTTCTCGTCGTGGCTTACACCTGGAGAGGCAAAGGAATCCGGATCATCTCGGCGCGGAAGGCCGAGGCGCACGAGCGGGCGCAATACGAGGAGAATCAATGAAGCGGCAATACGATTTCAGCAAAGGTAAACGCGGAAGGATCGCGCCGCGCGAACGGGAGACGCGCGGCAAAACCCGCATCACCATCCGCATCGACAAGGACGTGGTGGACCACTTCCTGAAGGAGGCCGACGCATCAGGTGGCTCGATCGGCTACCAGACGCTGATCAATGACGCCCTGCGGCAGTACGTGATGGGCGCGGCTCCCAGGTTTGAAGAAGCATTGCGGCGCATTGTCCGCGAAGAAGTCCGCGCGGCCGGCTGAGACGCGCCTTCTGTAGGACGCCCGCCACCGCGCCCTAGATCACCCGCAGCACCACCACCGTCTCGTCGTCGAAGCGCTCCCGCTTGCCCTGAAACCGTCCCACCTCGTTCAGGATGCTCTCGGCGAGTTTCGAGGCCGATTTGTGCTGGTTCTTCTTCACGCAGGCGATCAGCCGGTCGTTGCCGAACATCTCTCCGGCGGTGTTCTCGGCGTCCACAATTCCGTCGCTGAAGAACACCACCGAATCCCCGGGCTGGGTTGCGATGCTGAACTCCTCCCAGGTGGCGTTGGGAAACATCCCCAGCGGGAAACCCTCCGCCCGTATGGTCTCGATCTCCTCGCCGCGGCAAAACAGAGGCTGCACCGATCCGCCGTTCGCGAGCTGGAAGGTCAGATTTTCGTCGTTCCAGACCCCGAAGAGCATGGTGACGTACTGTGAGTCGAGTTTGCGCTCCTGCAGCGCATCGTTCAGCGTCTTCAGCATCTCTGAAGGCGAGAGGTGCTGGCTGGCCACCGAGCGCATGATGCCGCTCACCAGCGCCGCATAGAGCGCGGCGGCGGCCGCTTTGCCGCTCACGTCGCCCAGGGCGATGGCGCTTCGGCTGGCATCGTAAGGAAGAAAATCGTAGAGGTCCCCGCCGATGGTCCGCGCCGGCAGGAAGCGCGACGCAAGCTCGGCCCGCTTGTGCTGGGGCCTGGCGGGCGGCAGCAGCCGCAGCTGGACTTCGCGCGCCATCGCCAGATCCCGCTCCAGCCGTTGCTCCTGCTGGGTCACGCGCTGGTAGAGCTGGGCGTTTTCAAGAGCAATCGCGACCTGCGCGGCCAGCGTCGTCATCGCCCGCTCGTGGTCTTCGGTGAAGTACTGCAGCCGGGTGTGTTCGATGTCCAGTACTCCGATCGCCTTGCCCTTGTAGATCAGGGGCACGGTCATCTCGGAGCGCGTCTCCGGATTCACCATGTGGTAGCGCGGGTCCTTGCGCACGTCGGGGACATGAATCACGCGCTTTTCGAGGATGGCCGCACCCACCAGGCCGCGTTCGAGCGGGATCGTGGTTCCGACCGCCGCAGGATTCTCGGCGAGGCCTGCCACTGAGCTGGGCGGAGCGGGCGGCGTCACGATCGGCGGCGAGGAATCCCAGATGGTTCTCTTCGGCTCCTCCGGCGGGTTCTCCTTGTCTTTCTCCCGTACCTGCTGGGTGGAACGGATCGACAGCCGGTTCACCAGCACCTGGTCCCGTTCATTCACCAGCCACACGGAGAACATCTGATAGTCGATGATGCGACGGACGAGCTGCCCCACCCGCTGCAACAGCTCGTCGGGGTCGAGAATCGAAGTAATCTCGCGGCTGATCTCATTGAGCACCGACAGGGTCTGCGCCTGGCGCGAGACGCGGGTGTACAGCCGTGCGTTCTCGATAGCCCCTGCGATGCGCGACGCGGTCAGCGTGAGCAGGTGCAGGTGCTCCTGCTTGAAGTAATTCGGCTGCTCGGACTGAATGTCGATCACGCCGATCAGGCGATTTTTTGTAATCAGAGGCACGGCCAGTTCCGCCCGCACGCCAGGATTGGCGTTGATGTAGTTCTGGGCCTTCGTGACGTCGTTCACCAGCATGGGCTGGCGGGTCTGCGCCACCTCGCCGACAATGCCCTGCCCCATGCGGATGCGCATCCGCTCGACTTCCGGCTTGTGCCCGATCTGAAAACGCATGCGGAGATCGTGGGTACGGTCGTTCACCAGCAAAATGGCGAAAATGCGGTAGTCGATGACTACCCGCACCAGCGAAGCGGTGCGCTCCAGAAGTGTCTTCAGGTCCAGCGTCGTGTTGAGGGTGTCGGCGAGGCGGACCAGGAATTCCGTTGATAGCGGTTCGACCTGAACCTGTACCGGGCGCTGCGACGCCTCAGGAGAAACGGGCCGGTAATCCCCTTCCCACAATTGCTCTGCCGGGTTCTGCTGGGGGTCTTCGCTCACAATTCTCCTGCCGGCGCTGGTCGGCGCATGTGCCGAACGAATGTCATGATACGGGGTTTCGCGGGCGCCCGTTTCGCCGCCGGGAACGCCCGGATGGCTGCACCGAAGCCGGCGCCGGTGGCCGGATCGCGCCCCGAACGCCCGACCGCTCTCAGACGGCTTTCAGTTCTCCGATAATGGCCACGCTGGCGCTGGCGCCGATCCGGTTTGCACCGGCCTCGAGCATGCGCCTGGCATCGGCCAGGGTGCGAATGCCGCCCGATGCCTTGACGCCGCATCGCCCGCCTGCGACACCGCGCATCATCGCCACATCCTCCGCCGTCGCTCCGCCGCTGGAGAATCCGGTGCTGGTCTTGATAAAGTCGGCACCGGCGGCAATCGCCAGCTCGGAGGCTCGCAGCTTTTCTTCGACCGTCAGCAGGCACGTTTCGAGGATCACCTTGACGATCGCCCCGGCCTCGTGGACCACGTCAACGACCGCTTCGATCTCCTGCTGCACCCCCTGGCTCTCGCCGGATTTCAGGAGCCCGACGCCGATGACCATATCCACGTCGTGGACCCCGATCTTCACGAGCGCCGCGGCTTCCTCGCGTTTGCTGGTTCCCAGCGAGGCTCCGAGCGGAAACCCAACCACGGCTCCCACCGGGACGCCGGTCCCTGCCAGCTCCGCAAAGGCGAGCGCCGCCCATGCCGGGTTCACCATGGCGCAGGCAAAGCGATGCTCGGCCGCCTCGCGGCAAAGACGGATCACCTGTTCCTGGCTCGCTTCCGGTTTCAGCAGGGTGTGGTCGATGACCGCCGCCAGGTTTTCTCTCGACGCGAGGGTGTGCTTTGCAAACCCTTCCGCGTCGAACCCAACAACTTCCTGTTCCTCATCCTCGTCGATGAGGTGCATAGGCGTACTCATGGGGGCAAACTCCTTTCAGCGGGCCGGCAATTCGGGCGCGACAAGCCCCACAGTCTCATCGGGAGGCATCAGACAGATATCCGGCAGGTTCCGGTAGCGCTCGGCGAAATCCATCCCATACCCAATAACAAACTGATTGGGAATCGTGAATCCCACGTAATCGGCATCGATTTTTTCCACGCGCCGCGATGGTTTGTCAAGCAGGGCCGCAATGCGCAGGGATTTTGGCTGGTGTTGCTCGAACAGGCTGCGCAGGAAATTCAGCGTCAGGCCTGTGTCGAGGATGTCTTCGACGATCATGACGTTCCTGCCCTCGATGGGGTTATCGAGGTCTTTGATGAGCTTCACGGCCCCGCTGGTGCGCGATCCCTTGCCGTAGCTGGAGACGGCCACGAAGTCGAAGGTGTTGTCTACGGAAATGCTGCGCGCCAGATCGGCGAGGAAAATCGCCGCTCCCTTCAGCACACCCACCAGCACGATCTTCTCGCCCACGTAATCGCGATCGATCTGCCGGCCCATTTCGGCCACACGGTCACGGATGCGCTCGCGGCTGAACAGCACCTCGAGCCCGGAGTGAATCGTCGTCGTGCTCACAGCCCAGATTACCTCGAAAGCCCCCTGTGGAAGCCGGGGAGCCGGCTGATGATCCCCGACGATAATAAGCCTCCACCGCAACCTCTGGGCGGATTTCGGTTCGCAACAAAGTGGGTTGGCCCCTGGACCCGGATGGCACCCACTTCTATACTTGAGAGACGCAGGTATGTACCCCTTCATTCATATTGGCCGTTTTTCTATTGGCACATTCGGCATCATGCTCTGGCTGGCAGCCGTCGCCGGCTGCTGGATCCTTTACCGCAACTTTCGCCGCTGGGGGATCGACGCGGACGCCATCAGCATTGTGGCTGTCTCCACCGTGGCCGGGGTGATCGGCGCCAAGCTCTGGCATGTTTTTGAAACGCCGACTCTTCTGATGCGCCACCCCTTTGACCTGCTTTTTGACCGGGCCGGATTCGCATGGTACGGCGGCCTCGTGGTGGGCATCCTCACGCTGCTCTGGCAGGCGCGCGTCTATAAGCTGCGCCCCCTCCGCATGCTCGACCTGGCATCACCGGCAGCGGCCATCGGGTACGGGGTCGGCCGGCTGGGCTGCCTGGTTTCGGGCGACGGCGATTACGGCATCCCGACGAAGCTGCCGTGGGGCATGAGCTTTCCCCACGGACTCGTCCCTACCTATCAGCGGGTGCATCCCACGCCGATTTACGAACTGCTCGGCGCGCTGCTGATTACGTGGATCCTCTGGCGGCGCGGGGGGCCGGACGGGCCCAAGCCACTGGGTCAGATCACCGGCGAATACCTCATCCTGACCGGCATCGCGCGTTTTCTGGTGGAATTTATCCGGATTAACCCGCGTATTTTGTGGGGCATGACCAACGCTCAGTTCGCCAGCCTCGGCGCGATTGCGTTCGGCATCGGGCTGATCTTCGTGGCGCGGGCACGGGCCGAAGCGAAGGGCAAGTCAGCGGAGAGGGCAACGGCGGCCGCGCATTCGTGATTGCCGAAGGATCTGGACCGTTGAGCTGGGGGCCCAGAATTGCGCGCAGCGCGCCTCATGCCTCCCAGGGATTCACGATGCGGATGCCACAGTCCTCGAAGTCGCGGACGTTGCGTGTGGCAAGCGTGGCATTGTGCAGGCGTGCGATAGCTGCAATTTGTGCGTCGTGGGGCTTCATCGGGCGTCCCCGGGCTCTTCCTGCAGCTGCCAGTTGCGCATAGTGATGGGCAGCCTGGTCCTCGAAAGCGAGAATGCGGCCCGCAAAAGAGCGGTTCAGTATGCGATCGGCAGCCGCCTCGATCGCTGTTCGCTTTCTACCTGCTGGCAGAATTGCGATTCCGTAAAGGATTTCGGCCTTTGTCACGACAGTGGTCCAGGCCTCCGATTCGGATTGCTGCCGGAGCCACTCGATGACACTAGGCTCCGGCCGCTCTCGCATGGCCTCGGACAAGACGTTCGTGTCAACGACGATCATTGGTCATCATCGTCACGGACTCCCATACTCGGGACCGGAAAAGTCAGGTGGCTCGCGATCTGGCCCACGCGGCGGGATATCCAGTTCGATGCCGTCAATTCCGGCTTCAGCCAAGGACTGGCGAATCGAGTCGTAAAGATTACGCGGCCTTGCAGGTGAGGCCGACGGGGCGTGCACAATCGTTTCCAAAATCGCCCTCGCCTCTTCCTCCATCGAGCGCCCGTTCTGGGCTGCGCGCACACGGAGCTTCGCTTTTACGGAGTCGTCGAGCTTGCGGATGGTGAGAGTCGCCATACTTCAACGATAAGGTGGTGACCGCGTTGCTGTCAATGCTGTCAATGCCTGCATTGCATGCATTGCAATCAACGCCATGCCTCACGGCAAACACTTGATTCAGAAAGATTTACTCAGAAAAGCTCCGCACCCACTCCACGATGCTGCGCAGCCCCGTGCCCGTCGGGCCAGACGCGATCCACGGCTTCGACTCGTCGTTCCACGACACTGCCGCTATGTCCAGATGCACCCACGGCGTGTCCTCCGCAAATTCTTTCAGAAACATCGCCGCGTTGATGGCCCCGCCATAGCGCCCGCCAGTGTTCATGATGTCCGCGATTTTCGACTTAATCACGTCCCGGTAGTCGTCCTCCACCGGCAATCGCCAAAACCGCTCGCCGGAGACCTTCAGTGCATCGGTGAAATGGCCATAGGCCTCGTCGTCGTTGGCAAACACGCCCCCGTTCAGTTGCCCCAGCGCGACTGCGACCGCGGCGGTCAGGGTTGCGGCATCGATCAGGTGCGTTGCGCCGAGCTGCTTTGCATAGGTGATGCCATCAGCCAGCACCAGCCGGCCCTCGGCATCGGTGTTGATAATCTCAATGGCTTTCCCCGGCCGGTCCGGTCCCGGCGGCATCGCAATCTGCACGTCGCCTGGTTTCTGGGCCTTGCCGGAGATCAGATTCTCGGACGCGCATACGACCGCGATGACCTTCACACGGGGCCGCAGCTGCGCGATGGCGCGCATGGCGCCGATCATGGCCGCGCCCCCGGCCATGTCGTACTTCATCTTGTCCATGTTGTCCGCGGCCTTGATGGAGATGCCGCCCGAATCGAAGGTGATTCCCTTTCCCACCAGGCCCAGCACCGGTCCAGCCGGCGCGCCTTCGGGCTCATATTTCATGACGATCAGCGCCGGCGGCTCGTCCGAGCCCAGCGTCACGCTGAGAAACGCTCCCATCTTCAGCTCGCGGATCTTGTCGGCGCCGTGAACCTCGCACTGGATGCCGAATTCCCGGGCCGTCTCGGCGGCGCGCTGGCCGAGGATCGTCGGCGTCAGCCGGTTCCCGGGCTCGTTGATCATCGCCCGGGCAAAGTTTTGCGACTCCGCGACAATCGCGCCCTCGCGCAACCCCGCCTCGGCGGCCTCGCGATCGAATGCACCCGGCGCGATGACCCGGACCGTGTGCATGCGGCGGTCTTTGCGATCGGAGCGATACGTATCGGAGTCGAAATCCGCGATCACCGCGCCTTCGGTTACGGCCCGCACCGTCAACTTCGCATCCAGCCCCTCGGCTGCCGGGGCCACAATCGCGATCTCCCGCAGCCCGCGTGGTTTCGCGAACCGTAGGGCCGTTCCCGCTCCTTTGCGGACCTCCTGCGGGGTGAGTTTGGCCGCCTTCCCCAGGCCGACGATCAGCAGCCGCTTCGCCTTCAGCCCCGGCGGGTTGTGAATGAGCAGTGTCTCGCAGGCTTCGGCCTTGAATTCGCCGTCGTCCAGCAGCGCCCTCGCGGCCTTTTCAGGATCATCGTCGCCGGCCAGAAGGCGGACTTCGGGCCTCGCGGCGCCTTTCGGCGCGGCATCGACCGCCAGCACGGCGAGCAGCGGGGTTTCGACTTCGGCGGAGGGAGAAAAAATCAGCTTTGTATCCATTATTCTTTGGGTTTCCTGCCTGGCGGGACCCGGCGGACCGTGGCCGCTGGCTCGTAACGAGAAAGGAGAGGAACAGCTTTTCCGCGACGAGTGAGCGTGATTGTCTCGCCTGCAGGAGCCGCCTGCAGGAACTTCCCCATGTGGCGCAGGAAATCGGTGACCCCAGCGGTTCTGGGCATACGAGGATTGTACAAAGCTACGACTTCCTGCTGCGCGCAATCGCCGCCCGAGCTTCCCGATCCGCCTCACGCCGCCGCTCGGTCTCCCGCTTGTCCCAGTCCTGCTTGCCGCGTGCCAGGGCCAGCTCGCATTTCACTCGCCCCTTGCGGAAATAAAGCCGCGTGGGGATGAGCGTTAGCCCCTTCTGCTGCGTCTTTCCCGTGAGTTTTCGCAATTCCTCCTGGTGGAGCAACAGCTTCCGTGTGCGCAGGGCATCGTGATTGTTCGAGCTGCCGTGCGAATAGGCCCCGATATGCGCATTGAGCAGAAAAGCTTCCCCATCTTTGATGAGGCCGTAGGCGTCCCGCAGGTTCGCCTTGCCCTCCCGGATCGACTTGACCTCGGTCCCGCGCAGCGCCACGCCGGCCTCGTACTTCTCCAGCAGGAAATAGTTGTGCCCCGCCGTGCGGTTCACGGCCGCGTCGCGCGTCCCGGAGGCGACCGGATCCCGGTCTTTGGGCTTAGCCGGAGCGGATGGCGCGAGATGGCTGGTCGAACGGGCCATAGTATTTTCCCATCGTATATCGCTGGCGATGATGGGGGAAACGCCTGCATTTGCAAAGAAGTAACACCCCCTGCAGCTACCAGGCAGCAGGCCAATCGAGGAATGCGATACTATACGCGGCGCGATCAGGCGCCGGTGGGCTGTTCTCCGCTCACAGGGGACTGCGGAGCCGCCGCTTGTCCGCGCGGAATCCTTTTTCCCCCTACTGGAGTTGCATGAAGCGAAGTCTCGTGATCTGGGCTTTCCTTGCCCTCTTTTTGGCGGCCCTCCCGGCGGTGGCGCACGCGCAGTCCGCGGCGCACTGGTACAAACGTGGCCAGGCCGCGGAGGCCAAAGACGACATCCAGGGCGCCTACGAGGCGTACTACCAGGCCTACCAGAAGAAGCCCACCGACGAGCGCTACAAGGTCGCCTGGGAACGGACTCGCTTTCCCGCCGCCGCGCTCCATGTCGAGCATGGCGAGCGGCTTCGCGACCAGGGCGACTATACCGGCGCTCTCACCGAGTTCCTGCGCGCTCTTGAAATCGACCCCAGCAATGAGCTGGCCAGCGAGGACATCAAGGCCACACGCGACAAAATCAACTCTCAGTCCCCCGCCCCCAAAAACGCGCCCCGATCCTCCGACGATGCTTTCGAGCTGGCCCCACCGATTGAGCTGAAGCCGCTCTCCAATGAGCCGCTCACCCTCCACATGGTCGCCGACTCACGCGTCGCTTACCAGGCAATCGGCAAGGCTGCCGGCATCAATGTCCTTTTCGACCCCTCCTACACCTCCAAGAACATCCAGGTCGATCTGAACAACGTCACGCTGGCGGACGGTCTGCGCATCATCGCCACCGCCTCGAACACCTTCTGGCGGCCCATTACGTCCAACACCATCTTTGTCGCTGAGAACACGCGCAGCAAGCACACCGAGCTCGACGAGCAGGCGGTCGAAACCTTCTATCTGCACAATGTCTCGCAGCAAAACGATTTCACCGAAGTGCAGACCGTGCTCCGCAATCTTTTTCAGGGAGCCAGAATCAACGGCGTCGCGAGTGAGAATGCCATCGTGATGCGCGGCACCCCCGACGAAATCCTGCTCGCCCACCGGCTGATCGACGACCTCGACAAGCCCAAGCCGGAAGTGGTCATCGACGTCGCCGTCCTTGAAGTGAGCCGCGATGTGCTGCGTAATATCGGCGTTCAGCTGCCGCAGACGGCCAGCATCAACTTCCAGCCGTCGAATGCGAATCTGAATAACACGAATACCAACAGCACCACCAATACTGGCAGCACCACGACCAACAGCACATCCACCACCACGAGCAGCATCACCCTGAACAACCTGGCCCACCTGAATTCCACCAACTTCGCGGTCACCATCGGTCAGGCGGCGGTCGATCTGCTGCTCACCGACACGCGCTCGCGCATTATCCAGAATCCTCAGATTCGCGCCTCCGACGGGCAGCAGGCCACTCTCAAAATCGGCGAACGCATCCCCATCGCCACCGGGTCTTATCAGACCGGCGCAGCCACTGCCATCGTCAGCTCCCTGGTCAATACTCAGTTTCAGTACATCGACGTCGGCGTGACCATGGACATCAAGCCCACCGTCCATTTCGATCGCGACGTCACGCTCAAGAGCAAGATCGAGGTCTCGGCGACCAACGGTAACTCCAACATCGGCGGCATCACCGAGCCCATCATCACCCAGCGCTCGGTCGATCACACCGTCCGCCTGAGAGACGGTGAAGCCAATCTTCTCGGCGGCATCCTGCAGCACCAGACGACTTACAGCATCAGCGGCACTCCCGGACTGGGCGAGCTGCCCCTCATCAAGTACCTCTTCAGCACGCAGCAGAAGGAGGTCACCGACGACGAAATCGTCTTCCTGATGATTCCCCATGTCGTCCGTGCCGAGGAAATCGATCCCGAGAACACCCAGGAAATCGACACCGGCACCACCAACAACATCCAGCTGCGGACGATCGACGACATCCAGCCACCGCCGCCTGCTCAAAGCGCTGTGGCTCCGCGGCCGGGCGCTCCAGCGTTCGATGGTCAAACTGCAACTGTCCCCGCTCCACCTTCGAATCCTCCTTCGATCCCGCATCCCACCGCACCCCAGGCCGCACAGCAGGCATTGGCCAATATGCAGCAGCAGGCGCATCCTGCTGCGCCCGCCGACCTTCGCCTGAGTCCCGCCCAGGCGACGGAAAAAGTCGGCACGGCATTCAAAATGGCGGTGGACTTGTCCGGTGGCACCGACGTCTTTGCTGTGCCCATGGACATCCAGTACGACGCCGCAAAGCTGAGCCTCGTCAATGTTGACACTGACGATCCGCAGAACCCGAACCTTCTCGGAAGAGACGGGCAGGTTGTCGCGCTGGCCCATCGCGATAACGGCAACGGCACCGCCGCCATCGCCGTCTCACGACAACAGGGCACAAAAGGCGTGAGCGGGTCGGGCACGCTCTGCGTCCTAACCTTTGAGGCAAAAGCGCCGGGCGATGCCTCGGTGTCCATCACCCGGCCGCTGGTGCGCAACAGCGAGCAGCAGCCTTTGCCGGCTGTCGGATCACAGGCGGTTGTTCATATCCAGTGATCGGCTCCTGGGCGAAGTAAAGGGAATGATGCGATTCATGTTGTATCAATCCGGCGGGGGGCGGAAGGGCCGCGAGTCCGGGCTCACCCTCGTCGAGCTCATCGTCACGGTCGCGATCCTGGGTATCCTCGCCTCGGCCGCAGTGCCCATCGCCCGCTTCCAGGTCAAACGCCAGAAGGAACGCATGCTCCGTTACGATCTTTGGCAGATGCGCAGGGCCATCGACGAGTACAAGGACGCAGCCGACAAGCATGCTTTTCAGACCAAGGTGGACAGCCAGAATTATCCGCCCGACCTGCAGACCCTGGTCGATGGGGTCGATGTCCAGGGGAAGAAAGTGCGTTTCCTCCGCCACATCCCCATCGATCCGATGACCGGTAACGACGACTGGGGGCTGCGCTCCATGCAGGACGACCCGGACAGCGATTCCTGGGGCGGACAGAATGTCTTCGACGTCTACTCAAAATCCGACGGCGTCGCTTTGGACGGCACAAAGTACTCGGACTGGTGATCTCTTGCGGCGCATAACTCCAATTCGGAAATCGGAAAGCGGCTTTACCCTCGTAGAGCTGATGGTGGTCATGCTGATCATCGGCATCCTCGCCGCCGTCGCCATTCCCAGCTTCATCACATCCATCCGCAACGCCAAGGAGGCCGCGCTCAAGGAGGACCTCCATGTCATGCGCGACGCCATCGACTCCTACACGATGGATAAGAACAAAGCGCCGCAGTCGCTCGACGATCTGGTGCAAAGCGGCTATCTCAAGTCCATCCCGGTTGACCCGATGACCCACAGCCGAGACACCTGGGTCACGGCGAGCGACGACACCTACTCCGATCTCGACGAGAGCGAACCCGGCGTCAACGACGTCCACAGCGGCTCGGACGAAGTGGGCTCCGATGGCCAGCCCTACAACACCTGGTGAGAGATTCCGGCAATCCGGCCGATGTATACTGAGGTTGAGGTAGTTCCCGGAAGGTTGCGTCCCTCCCGGGAGGTTGGCTACTTCAACAGTAGCGTGAGTACGAGGACAGCGACCGCCAACACAAATCGCCAATCCAGCGCAATCGTGATGGCAATCCGAGTCCAGGATGACTTTTCATTCATCCTTCGGGCTCACCCCCTTTCATCGGAACGACCCGCAGGTCGTTGTCGCGGCCTGCGAGCCGTCGGTCCGATTCTCCGGACGGATCTCTGCTGCATCCGCATTCGCACTTTGAAAGAGGCACTCCCAGTGTAGGGAGTGCTGCGCGCCCGAAGGTCACTTTCCACGATCCACCTTGAACGCAGGTAACGCCCTCACCGCCGTGTCAGAATGGCAGTTGCCGCATGTATCTGCCCGAACTCACCGAGATTCACGACTACTTCCTTGGGCTGAGCCGGATTGCGCGGGTCAAGTTCTCCGGTTCTCTCGGCGGAAAGCTTCTGCTGCGCGCCGGCTTTGACCCCGCGGGCATTGGTGTCATCCTGGCGGCCAGCATCGCCGGAGCCGCTTCCCTGTTCGTCGACGCCGATGGCGGTCGTCTTCGCGATGGTCTACGCGCCGGGCTCTGCGACTTTGTCGTTACGCATCTCGACGAAGCGCTGCGCATCCTCAAGAACGAAGTCCGCCGCTCCAGGCCTGTCTCAGTCGGCCTCATCGAGGACCCGAGATCCTCGATCGACGCCATGATCGAACGCGGCCTTCAACCGGATCTGGTCTCCGCGACAGCCGAAGACGAGGCTCGTATCCTCATCGAACGCGGCGCCCTCCGGCTTCACGACGCCGTTGTTCCCGACCCCGCTACTTTTCTGCTCGAGTGGGCTGCCACCGTCGATCCTGCTCAATCCCTGCCGCGCGCGGCCGCTCTCGCTGTCGGCTCGCTCGACCCCGCTCGACCCGACACGCCCGCCCGCCGGCGATGGCTCGAACAGTCACCGCGCTATCTTGGCCGCGCCTTCGGCTCGCGTCAGTGCCTGCGCATGACCGCTTCGGAAATCGCCAACTTTCTGTCTCGAGTAAGTTCCGAATTTCCCTCACTGAAAATCACCCGCCACGGTCAGGAACCGTAACCCAATTCCGCCATCCCGCGCCTTGCCCGGCGCATCTTTTCCTTATCGAGCCGGGTCTGAATCGTTGTACGATCCTCGAACGGAGGTCCGCATCTCGATGGGGTCACAACCCGAGTCAGCTTTCGATTCCCAGCCGGAATCGGTTCCACAAACTCCTCAGGAACTTCAGGATGAGCGGCGCAAGCTGCGCCGCCTGCAGATCATGGTCAACATGGTCATGTCGGTCATCGGCCAGGATATGTCCCTCACCATCGACGAGGCGTCGGAAATGGTGGCCGACACGCGCCGCGCCGCTCTTGCCATGTTTCCCGGCAAAGAGCTCGCCTTCGACCTGCTGTACAAACCCCGCCTGCAGCGCCTCATGCGCGAGCGCTATCGAATCCACTAGTGTCGCCTCACGAGCTTTACTTCTGCTCCAGCGCCGTTAACTGAAACGTGATCGTTCCCCAGAACAGACGCGCGCGCATCTGTACGGGAATGTGGCGGTCGTCGTCCGTATACCAGATCCAGATATTCCCCCGCGCCTTGACGACGCCCGCGGCCGCCGTCGGCTGGACGCGAATCGTCTGGTAAGTCCCCAGCGGTGTCCGCACCGTTTCGCGCGCCTCCACCTTCATCGTCACCGCAACCGTGTGCATCGCATCCGCCACCGGCACGCGAAAGCTCTCTCCCGGGGTCAGTGCCTGCGAGGCCGGATAGAATATCGCCGACAGCAGATCCGTCACGCACGGTCCTATTGGCGCTTCCGACTCCTTGCTGGTTCCCCTCACCAAATTCTTCTCGTAGAGCCGAGCCTTGCCCTGTGCGTAATCGAACTTCAGATCCGTACTGACCTGGCGCCGCCCCTCCTGCAGCTGCTTGGCAAACCCCTGCGAGCACCCGGTGCGGCGGTTGAAGGAAGACTGAAATCGATCGCTCACACGGAAAATCAGATTGATCGCCCCCAGCGTATCCCCTGACGCAGAAACCCGCTCGATGTCTCCCTGCTGCTCCAGGCGCATCACCGTCGTCCCCGCCGGGAAAACTCTCCAGTCGACGGTATAGGTCAGCGTTTCATGCGCCGGGAAGTTGTACCCCGGGCGTGGAGGGGTCAGTGGCGGCGTCTGCGCTCCTGCCCCGGCAATGGCCAGCGCCATCGCGGCTGCCAATAGCGAAATGTAACCTGCCCGCGCCCTTCCAGACCCGGGCCAAAAAATGCGGCTCGCTCCCAATCGGCTTCCTTCTACGCCTTTCGCAGGACCAGTTTCAGAATGAGGGCAGCATACACGCCTGCGGCCCCCAGCAGTGCGTTGTATTCACGGTGCTTCCTGTAGAGCGCCCCCGAAAATCCCCCATTGGTGGTTCCTGGTCCCCTGCGCACAACTCGCGGCAACAGTCGGGGCACCCTTGCGGCGTACGCCTCAAATTCCGGAAATTCCGCCCGCAGGTGCTCTTCTTCTCCTCGAATCACCGGAATATAAATCGCCGCGAACAGTACCACCAGCGCTCCGCCAATCCAGAGGCTGCGCGCCGCCAGCGCGAATCCAAACGCGATCATCATCGATCCCAGATAGAGCGGATTTCGCGTTTGAGCGTAGGGTCCGGTCACCGTCAGCTCCGCGTTCTTCTTCACGTATCCCGAAGCATATCCGCGCAGCAGCAGCCCCGGCGCAACCAATGCGAGGCTGAGTACCACAAAGGGCACCGTCGGCCTGGCCAACCACAGAAACAACGCTGCGAACACGAACCCCAGAGGCACGCGAATCCGCCGCGCAATCCTCTTCCAGCTCAGCGCCACTATCGCGCCTCCCGCAGCAATTCGAGCGCAGCCGCCGTGACGGCCTCCGGCGTGATCGTCAACAACCCCGCCTCCGGCTCGTCGCGCCGTGCGTGGTCGCGCACACTTTCCGGATGACGCAGGACGCGACTCGCGCAGTGGTAAGGCCCGTTCCTCCTCGGATCCGTGGGCCCAAAAATACCGACGACAGGAATCCCGAGCGCACAGGCCAGATGCA
>Ga0335074_10007679_pt1 | contig 14960 bp, 12 predicted proteins | sample Lox_Sample_23_FD_206715 | JGI IMG/M metagenome (GOLD analysis project Ga0335074, IMG submission 206715) | Soil microbial communities from Loxahatchee National Wildlife Refuge, Florida, United States - Lox_Sample_2.3 | ecosystem: Environmental > Terrestrial > Soil > Wetlands | place: USA...
GGCCGGGACGGCCGCCGGCTTCGATTATTCCGACGCGATGAAAAACAGCGGCATCGCTTGGGACGATGACACCCTCGCCAAGTTTCTGAGCGGCCCGCAGGAATCGATGCCCGGCAACCACATGTCCTTCCCCGGCATCAAGGACGAGGCGACCCTGACCGACCTGCTCAAGCAATTGAAGCAGGCGACGCAATAGCCGACCGCCGGCATAATGGCGTGATGGCGGAAGCAACGATCATTGACGGGCAGGCCATCGCGGCCCGGCTGCGCGACGGCGTGGCTGCTGCCGTCGCGCAACTGCATGCTCGGCATGGCGTCACGCCGGGGCTGGCCGTGGTCATGGTCGGCGAAGACCCGGCGAGCCAGGTCTACGTCCGCAGCAAAGGCCGCGCCTGTAGCGCGGCGGGTATCGTCTCGTTCGAGCATCGTCTGCCGGTGGATACTGGCGAAGACGCGCTGATCGCGCTGATCGAGCAGCTCAACATCGACGAACGGGTCGACGGAATCCTCGTTCAACTGCCTCTCCCCGCCGCGATCGACCCGCAACGCGTGCTTGGCGCGGTCGATCCGCGAAAGGATGTCGACGGCTTTCACCCGGTCAATGTCGGCCGGCTGTGGAGCCGGCTGCCGAGCCTTGTGCCCTGTACGCCGCAAGGCTGCATGATCTTGCTGCGGTCGGTGCATGACGATCTCGCCGGCGCCGAGGCAATCGTCATCGGTCGTTCGCAGATTGTTGGCCGGCCGTTGGCGGCGCTGCTTGTCGCCGCGGACTGCACGGTTACGGTCGCCCATTCGCGCAGCCGCGACCTCGCCGGTCTGTGCTGTCGCGCCGACATCCTGATCGCGGCGAGCGGCCAGCCGGCGATGATCAAGGCAGATTGGATCAAACCCGGCGCTACGGTGATCGATGTCGGCACCAACCGCATCGTCGGGCCGGATGGTACGGCGCGTCTCGTCGGTGATGTCGATTTTGCCGTTGCCCGGTTTGTGGCGGGGGCGATCACGCCGGTGCCGGGCGGCGTCGGGCCGATGACGATCGCCTGTCTGTTGCGGAACACGGTGATCGCGGCGCGGCGCCGGCGCGGCCTCGCAGAGCCCGAGCTCGCCTGAGCGTGGCGGAACTCCCGGTGAGATGCGCCTGTTGACCCGGTGACCTTCCAGCAAGGAGGAACCGGTCATGTTGAAGCAGAAATTGGCGGGCCTCATGGCCGTGAGCGCGACGGTCGCGCTGCTCTCGGCGGTGCCAGCCGCCCAAGCCCAGATCGCGCCGCGGCCGGATCGCGTCGATATCTACTCCTATTCGGACGCGCCGGTCGTCTCGCCCGGCGACAACCCCGCCAACTGGTCGGCGCGGCAGAATGTGGTCGACAGCCAGCGCTACGATCAGCTGACCCGCACCAATCCGGCGTTCCGCGCGGCGCGCATCCGAAAGGAATGCGGCTCGATCAACGAGCCCGACCTGTACCAGCAATGCGTGGCGACGTTTTATTGATGCCGTGTAGACACGTCAAACAGGCCTCCTTGGCCGGACTTGATCCGGCCATCTACGAATAAGCGGAAGCTGTTCATGGACCCCGGGTCAAACCCGCGGGAGGCGATAATTGAGAAGTGCTTTGGCCTGAGCGCGCGCGTTACGGCAGCACATATTTCTCGATCGCCCCGGCCCAGCCGTCGGCGTCGTTGGTGTCGGGCGCGACGCCCTTGGCGGCCGCCTTGACATGATCGGGCGCGTTGCCCATCGCGATCGGGAAACCGGCGGCGGCGAACATCTCGAGATCGTTGGTCATGTCACCGAGCACCGCGATCTCGTCCTTGGCGATGCCCAGCCGCTTGCCGAGCACGTCGACGATGCGGCCCTTGTCGATCCCCGGCGCGATGACATCGCAGTAATAGGCCTGGCTGCGTGCGGCGTGCGCCGAGTGGCCGAGCGTCTCCTTCATGATGTGCTCGACTTTTTCGATCAGCGGGTGATCGTTGCTCGCGCCGACGATCTTGCCGACCGCGCTGAAATGGTAATCGGTATAACGATCGACCACGGTCGGCGGCACGTCGATCGTGTGGATCTCGTGGTCGACGTGATCACCCTGGCGATCGAGGATCACCCACTCGTTGCCGACGAACACCCAGGTGCTGACGCCGTTGGCGTGAAACGTATCGACCGCCTTGCGCGCGACGTCGGGCGGGATGCAGACCTGCTCGATGACGGTCAGGTCGGGCTCGACGATCGAGCCGCCATTATAGCCGCCAAACGGCAGCGTGATCTGCAGCGCATCGCGCATCGTCGTCAGGCCGAAAGGCGGGCGGCTGCTGCAAATCGTAAAGCCGATGCCGGCATCGTGCAATTTGCGCACTGCCGCGACCGCGCTGGGGCGCAGCGACTTCTCGGTGGTGACCAGCGTGCCGTCGACATCGGTGATGACGAGCTTGATTTTGCTCAACCCTTGTCCCCTTCAGGCGCCGTTTTCAGGGCGCGTTCATGACGTGGATGCCGTCGGTCGCGGCGACGATGACGGCGGCGGCTCGACCGATGAACAGCCCGCAATCGACCACGCCGACAATCGAGATGATGTCGCTTTCGAGCTTTTTGGCGTCGGTGATGCGCGGAAACTTGCAATCGAGCGTGTAGTTGCCACCGTCGGTGATAAACGGATGATCCTCGTGCGCGTGGCGCAACACGGGCTCGGCGCCCATCTTCGCCAGCTTTGCGGCGGTCGACTGCCAACCGAATTGCGTCACCTCGACCGGCACGGCTGTATGGTCGCCGAGATGGTCCACCAGTTTTTCCTGATCGACGACGATGACTAGACGCTTGCTGGCCGCGGCAACGATCTTCTCGCGCAGCAACGCGCCGCCCAGGCCCTTGATCAAATTGAGCGAGCCTCGCTCGACCTCGTCGGCGCCGTCGATCGTCAGGTCGATCTGCGGGTGCTCGGCGAAGGTGGCGAGCGGAATTTTGAGGCTGCGCGCCAAGGTCGCTGTGCGTTCCGAGGTGGGGATGCCAATAACGGAGAGCCCCTGAGCGACGCGCTTGCCGAGGCTCTGGACAAAATAGGTTGCAGTCCGCCCGGTCCCGAGGCCGAGCGTCATGCCATCCTGGACGAATTGAAGCGCTCGGTCGGCGGCCGCTTGCCGGAGTTCTTCGACGTCCATGACTTCAGGCCTCTCCCCGCGCCGCGCGATCGATAAACCAGACGAGCTCGCCGACCGGCGAAATCCGCGCCGACGGCAATGCCCGCTCACCGCCCAGCACACGCTTCATCATCGCCGTCTTGTCGGCGCCGGCGGCGACAAAGGCGGTCGATTTGGCGCTGTGCAACGCCGGATAGGTCAACGTGACGCGCGGGACAAACGGGTTGAGCCCCGGTTCCGGCACCCCGACGACCCAGCGGTGCATCTCGTCGAGCGCCGGCTTGCCAGGGAACAGCGAGGCGGTATGCCCGTCCGGCCCCATGCCGAGCAGCACGACATCAAACAGCGGCCGCGCCGGATCGAGCGTGACGCTGCCATAAAAGGATTTCAGCGTGCTTTCGTACTCATGCGCGGCATCGTCCGCCGTGCCCTTGTGGATGATCCCGTGAACGTTTCCCGCCGGGATCGGCACATGGGCGATCATCGCGTCGCGCGCCATGCCGTAATTGCTGTTGGGATCGTCCCAGGCGACAAAACGGTCATCGCCAAAGAACAGGTGAACCCGCTCCCAGGGCATCGCTTCGACCAGCGGTGCCGCGGCGAGCATCTGGTAGAGGCGCTTCGGCGTCGACCCACCCGACAGCGCGATCGCGAACCGCCCAGGCGTGGCGCAGGCGAGATCGACGATCCATTGCGCGACGCGATGCGCGAGGCTCTCGAAATCGGCCGACACATCGATGCGTGGTTTGCTCGCCATCTGTCAGCGTCCCGGCGCGGTCGAATTGCGGATCGCGGCGATCGCCGTTGCGTAGTCGGCCGCGTGGAACACCGCCGAGCCGGCAACGATTGACGTCGCGCCGGCCTCGATGACCTGCCACGCATTGTCGCCGCTCAGCCCGCCATCAACCTCGATCGTGATCTTCAGGCCGCGTTTCTCGCAGGTGTCGCGCAACGCGCTGATCTTGCGCAGCATCGACGGCAGGAATTTCTGCCCGCCAAAACCCGGGTTGACCGTCATGATCAGGACGATATCGACAAGGTCGAGCACATAGTCGATCTCGGTGAGCGAGGTCCCCGGGTTGAGCACGACGCCCGGGACCTTGCCGAGGCCGCGGATATGCGACAGCACGCGATGCAGATGGATCGTCGCGCTCTGCTCGCAATGGACGAGCAGATGGTCGGCCCCGGCCTGCGCAAAATCGTCGAGATAATGCTCGGGTTCGACCATCATCAGATGCACGTCGAGCGGCTTTTTGGTCACCTTGCGCAGCGCCTCGACGACGACCGGGCCGATCGTGAGGTTCGGCACGAACCGGCCGTCCATCACATCGACATGAATCCAGTCGCCACCGGCCACGTCGGCCGCCTTCACCTCATCGCCGAGCCGCGCGAAATCGGCGGAGAGGATCGAGGGCGCGACGATGATCGAACCGGCCATGCTCTGCTGGCTCAGTCGATCGGTCGCCAGGCGCGGCCGCTGCGCCACAGCATCTGGTCCGAGCCCTCGGGGCCAGCGCTGCCCGCGGGATAGAATTCGAGCGGCGCGCTGCGATCGTTCTTCCACAGGTCAAAGATCGGCTGGACGACGCTCCATCCGGCTTCGACCGAGTCGGCGCGCTGGAACAGCGTCGGGTCGCCGATCATGCAGTCATAGACCAGCGTCTCGTAGCCGGTCGCCGGCGCGGCGCTGAAATAATCGCGGTAGTGGAAATCCATCTGCACGCCGCCGAGCTTGATTGCCGGGCCCGGCTGCTTCGCGCTGAACTGCAGCGACACGCCCTCATCGGGTTGGATGTGCAAGGTCAGGGTATTGGCCGGCAAGGTGTCGACCGCGGTATCGCGGAACAGCGAGAACGGCGCGCCCTTGAACTGGATGGAGATCTCGGTTGTGCGGCGCGTCATCGACTTGCCGGTGCGCAGATAGAACGGCACGCCCGCCCAGCGCCACGTGTCGATGTTGAGGCGCATCGCGATAAAGGTCTCGGTGGTGCTGTCCGGCGCGACGCCCTCGGCGTTGCGATACGCCGGTACCTCGTGTCCGAGCACCGAGCCGGCGGCGTATTGCCCGCGCACGACATTGCGCAGCAGGTCATCGCCGGAAAATGGCTGAATCGCCTGCAGCGCCTTGGTCTTTTCGGTGCGCACCGCATCGGGATCAAAGGAGTTGGGCGGCTCCATCGCCGTCAAACTGACGAGCTGGAAGACATGGTTCGGCACCATGTCGCGCATCGCGCCGGTTTGCTCGTAGAACGAGGCCCGGTGCTCGACGCTGACCGTCTCGGCGACCGTGATCTGCACATGGTCGATATGATCGCGGTTCCACAACGGCTCAAAGATGCCGTTGGCGAAGCGGAGCGCCATGATGTTCTGGACGGTTTCCTTGCCGAGGAAGTGATCCATCCGGAAAATCTGCGATTCGTCGAGTACCTTGAGCACACGCGCGTTAAGCGCTTTCGCCGAGGCGAGATCGGTGCCGAACGGCTTTTCGATGATGACCCGGCGCCACGAGCCGTTTTCCTCGGTCGCGAGCCCCGCCGCGCCAAGCTGATCGATGATCGGGCCGAAGAGGCTCGCCGCGACCGCCAGGTAGAACAGCACATTGCCCTGCGTGCCGTTTGCCGCGCTGACCTCGTCGAGCTTCTTCTTGAGGTTCTGGTGGAGCTCCGGCTTCGTCACGTCGCCCGACATGTAGCTCATGCGGTCGGCGATGAATTTCCACGCCTTTTCGTCGAAACCCCCTCCCGATGAGCCTTCGCCATGACCGCTGACGAAGCGCTTCATCGCTTCGGTAAGATCGTCGCGGAACGACTCGTCGGATTCGGGCGAGCGGCCCACCCCGATCAGCGCGAAATTGTCCGACAAGAGGCCGGTACGCGACAGGTTGTAGATCGCCGGCATCAACAGGCGGGCGGTCAAATCGCCCGTCGCCCCGAAGATCACGACCGTGCAGGGCGGCGCCTTCCCGCCGCGCTGCGGTGCTCCGTTTGTCTCAGCCATCACTCGGCCTCTTGTCAGCGTTTACTCAGGAACGTGCCGGTTTCAGTGGTGCTCGCCGCCGTGCGCCTCGTGCGCCATCTGCTCGGTGTGTCCACCGAACTGCTTGCGCATCGCCGACAGGATCTTCTCGGCGTAGGTGTGCTCCTGACGCGAGCGGAACCGGGTGTAGAGCGACGCCGTCAATACATCGGCGGGCACCGCCTCCTCGATCGCCGCTTCGATCGTCCAGCGACCCTCGCCCGAATCCTGCACATAACCCGAGAACTCCGAGAGCGACTCGTCTTCGGCCAGTGCGATCGCGGTCAGGTCGAGCAACCAGGAGGCGATGACGCTGCCGCGACGCCATACTTCGGCGAGGTCGGCAAGGTTGAACTTGTAGCGCCGGTTCTCCGGGATGAAGGCCTGCGAGGCGCCCTTCAGGATGTCGAACCCCTCGGCATAGGCCTGCATGATCCCGTATTCCATGCCGTTATGGACCATCTTGGCGAAATGGCCCGCGCCGGCCGGCCCGGCATGGATATAGCCGTTCTCGACCCGCGGGTCGCGACCCGAGCGGCCGGGCGTCTTTTCGATCGTGCCAGCGCCTGGTGCCAGCGTGCTGAGGATCGGGTCGAGGTGCTTCACAGCCTCGTCCGTCCCGCCGATCATCATGCAATAGCCGCGTTCCAAGCCCCAGACGCCGCCGCTGGTGCCGACATCGACAAAAGTGATGCCCTTGGTCGCCAGCAATTCGGCGTGCGCGATGTCTTCGAGGAACTTGGAGTTGCCGCCGTCGATCAGGATGTCGCCCTTGCCGAGCAGGCCGCTCAGCTCGACGATCGTGTCGTGGGTGATCTTGCCGGCGGGCAGCATGACCCATACCACCTTGGGCGAGGCTAGCTTCGCGACGAAATCGGTGAGCCCGCTGCTCCCCGTGGCGCCTTCGCCGACGAGCGCATTCACCGCGTCCGTGCTGCGGTCGTAGACGACGCTGGTGTGCCCGTTGCGCATCAAGCGGCGGACGATGTTGCCGCCCATGCGGCCGAGTCCGATCATTCCGAGTTGCATTGTTCGTCTCCCCTTATCCAGTCCGTCGCTATTTCAAAGCCTGTTCCAATGCCGCGGCGAGCTTGGGCAAGCCGGTCGCGACACCCTCGGTGAGATGCACCCGCAGCGCTCGCCGGCCACGGTCGGCGAGCACGTCGAAATCGCCGCGCGCCTGAGCCGCCTTGACCACGCCGAATGTGTACTTGGCGCCCGGCACCGGGAGATCGGCGGGATCGCTGCAGGTGATCTGCAGGAACACGCCGCTGTTCGGCCCGCCCTTATAGGCCTGTCCGGTCGAGTGCAGGAAGCGCGGGCCAAAGCCGAGGCAGGTCGCGAGTTTCTTGGTGTCGCGCACCTGATGCCGCATCTTCTGCATCGCCTCGATATGCGCTGGCGTGCGGTCGATATAGGCGAGCATCGCGACATAGTCACCCGCATGGCCGCGGTCGAGATGCGCCTTGAGCGCCGCGACGAGGTTCGTCGCCTTCGGTTTCAGCTCGCCCTCGTTGCGCGGATCGGCGAACAGCTCGATCCCATCGAACGACGCGAACGGGCTTTCTGGCGGCAACTTGCCGGTCTCGTCATAGGCCGTCGTCAGCTCGCGGGTCTTGACCTTGCTGGCCTCGACATCCGGCTGGTCGAACGGGTTGATGCCGATGATCGAGCCGGCAACCGCGGTCGCCATCTCCCAGCGGAAGAATTCCTGACCGAGCTGCATCGGTTCGTTGACGATGATGCGGACGACCGGCTGGCCGGCCGCTTCGAGCGCGGCGACTGCCGCATCCTGTTCGGCATCGGTATCGGAAGCGAGCCGGGTATAGGCGAAGAGCCGGTCATTGCCATAGACCGACGGCGCACCCGCGGCCTCGGCATCGACCGGCACGATACCCTTGCCGATCTTGCCGGTGGATTCGGCGAGCAGCTGTTCGAGCCAGGCGCCGAAATCGGCGATGCCTTTCGAGGCAAGGATCGTGACCTTGTCACGCCCTTTGCGCTGGCAGACGCCCATGATCGCGCCGAGGATGACACCCGGGTTCTCCGACGGCGGCGAACTCGGCGCGCAGGAGCGCACCATCTCCATCGTCGTGTCGAAGAACTGCTTCGGCGGGATACCGATCGAGGTCGCCGGTACCATGCCGAAATTCGACAGCACCGAATAGCGCCCCCCGATGCTCTTCAGCCCGTGGAAGATGTGCCGGAAGCCCGCTTCGCGCGCCATTTTTTCGACTGTTGAGCCGGGGTCGGTCACGACGAGGAAACGCTTTGGCGCTTCGGCCTCACCCACCGCCTGCTTGGCCTTTTCAAAGAAATAGGCCTTGAAGATGTTGGGCTCGAGCGTGCTGCCCGACTTGCTCGACACCAGGAAGAGGCAGCTCTTGAGATCGACCGCTTCCTCGAAGCGCTTGACCTGCGCCGGGTCGGTCGAATCGAGCACGTGCAGCTTGGGGAAGCCGGACTTCGAGCCAAAGGTCTCGGCGAAGACCTCGGGGCCGAGGCTCGACCCGCCCATGCCGAGCAGCAGCATGTCCTTGAATTTGCCGCCATTGACGTCGGCGGCGAGCGCGTCGTGATGCGCCACTTCCTTGAGCTGGTCGCTGACGATATTGAGCCAGCCCACCCAATTGGCTTCGTCGGCCTCGGTCCACAGCGAGGCGTCGCCCGCCCACAGCCGGCGAACCTTGCCGTTTTTGCGCCAATCCTCGATCGCCGCCTTGAAGTCGCCTTCGATATCGGCCGGCAGCTTGTAGCTCATCGTATTGAGCTTGCTGCCGAGCACCATCTGGCGCTTCTTCTGCACCGAGGCGTAGAGCTGGTCGGCGGCGTCGGCGAACAAGCCGACCGCATCGACGACGAGCTGCTTGGTGACGTCAGCCATCGACACGCCCGCCGAGGGCAGCGCTTCCATCACCGCTTTCGCGCCCGCGACATCCTCTTCGAGGCTCGCCCGCGCCACCCCGTGGTCGCGGAACGCGTCCATCGTCGCCGGCGGCATCGTGTTGACCGTGTCGGCGCCGATCAGCTCCTCGACATAAAGCACGTCGCTGTATTTCGGGTTCTTGGTGCCGGTGCTGGCCCATAGGAGGCGCTGGGTCTGCGCGCCCTTTTGCGCGAGGCGCTGCCAGCGCGGGCTCGAATAGATTTCCTTGTAGAGCTGGTAGGTTAGCTTTGCATTGGCGATCGCCGCCTTGCCCTTCAGCCCGTCGAGCCGTGCCTTCTCGGCCGCGTCGCTGGTCGCCGCGATCTTCTTGTCGATCTGGCTGTCGACCAGCGAGTCGATGCGGCTGATGAAGAAGCTCGCGACGCTGGCGACCCGGTGCGGGTCGCCGCCCTTGGCGACGAACTCTTCGAGGCCCGAGATGTAGGCCTCGGCCACTTCGGCATAGACATCGGCCGAGAACAGCAGCGTCACGTTGATGTTGACGCCTTCGCTGATCATCTGACGGATCGCCGGGATGCCCGGCTTGGTACCGGGGATCTTGACCATCAGGTTCGGCCGGTTGACCTCGCGCCACAGACGCCGCGCTTCCTCGATCGTCTCATGCGTGTGCATCGCGAGGTACGGCGAGACTTCGAGGCTGATATAGCCGTCGCGGCCCTGGGTCTGCTGATAGACCGGGCGCATCGCGTCGGCGCCTTCCTGGATGTCGTGGACCGCCAGCCCCTCGAACAGCGCTCCAGGATCGAGGTCGCCGGCCTCCTCCGCCTGGCGGATCAGCTCGTCGTAATCCTCGCCGTGGCCGATCGCCTTCTCGAAGATCGACGGGTTCGAGGTGACGCCCTTCAGCGCGTCGTCCTTGATCATCTGGGTCAGCTGGCCGGAACGCAGCAGGTCGCGGCTGACGAAGTCGAACCACGCCGATTGCCCATAGTCGTTGAGTGTCGCCAAACGACTAGCCATCGCTTCTACTCCTTAACGGGCGAGCTGCGCTTTCGCAGCCGCATAGACGTTGTCTCCAGTAAAGCCGAACTTGACCACCAGCTCCTTGAGCGGCGCCGACGCACCAAAGGTGTGCATGCCGATGATGGCGCCGTCAAATCCGGTGTAGCGGGCCCAGCCCATATTCGAGGCCTGCTCGACGGCGACGCGTTTGCGGCAGTCCGGCGGCAGCACCGAGTCACGGTAAGCCTGGTCCTGTTGTTCAAACAGCTCCCAGGACGGCATGCTCACCACACGAGCCTTCACACCTTCGGCGACGAGCTTTTCGTAGACCTCGACGACCAGCTGCACCTCGCTGCCGGTGGCCATCAGGATCACCTCAGGCTTGCCGTCCGGCGCGGCGCAGGCGAGCACATAGGCGCCTTTCGCCACGCCGCTCGCCGCCGCGTATTTGTCGCGGTCGAGTGTGGCTAGATTCTGGCGGCTGCAGATCATGCAGATCGGCTGGTGCTTGAGCTGGAGCGCAAAGCGCCACGCCTCGGATACCTCGTTGGCGTCGCCGGGCCGAAAGGTGATGAGGCCGGGGATTGCCCGCAGGCCGATCAGCTGCTCGATCGGCTGGTGCGTCGGTCCGTCTTCGCCGACGCCGATCGAATCGTGCGTGAACACGTAGACGATCGGCAGTTCCATGATCGCGCTGAGGCGAATCGCCGGCTTCACGTAGTCCGAGAAGATCATGAAGCCGGAGCCGTATGCGCGGATCTTGGTCAGCGCGAGACCGTTGCAGATCGCGCCCATCGCGAATTCGCGAATACCGAAATGCATGTTGCGGCCGGCAAAATGCTCGGCCTGCATGTCGCCGGCGCCTTCAAAGGTCAGGCGCGTCTTGGTAGACGGCGCGAGGTCGGCGGCGCCGCCGACAAGCCACGGCAGGTTCGGCGCGATCTTGTTGAGCACCTGGCCCGAAGAATCGCGGCTGGCGATACCCTTGGGATCGGCCGGGAAAACCGGGATATCCTTGTCCCAGCCCTCCGGCAATTCGCGCGCCTGCATCGTCTCGCATTGCTTGGCGAGGTTGGGGTGCGCCGCCTTGTACTTGGCAAAGAGTGCTTCCCACTCGGCCCGCGCCGCGGCGCCGCGCGCGCCGATGCCGCTTTTGAAGTGGTCGTAGACGCCGTCCGGCACGAGGAACTGCGCGTCCTCGGGCCAGCCGTAAGCCTTCTTGGTGAGCTTGACCTCTTCGGCGCCGAGCGGCTCGCCATGGACGCCCGAGGTGTCCTGCTTGTGCGGCGCGCCGTAACCGATATGGCTTTCGACGATGATCAGCGTCGGTCGGTCGGTCGTCTTCTTCGCGGTTTCCAGAGCATGGGCGATGCGTTCGCGGTCATTCGCGTCGCTAACCCGCACCACGTTCCAGCCATAGGCCATGAACCGGCCGCCCACGTCCTCGGTAAAGGCGAGCGAGGTGTTGCCTTCGATCGTGATGTGGTTGCTGTCATAGATCCAGCAGAGGTTGCCGAGCTTGAGATGGCCGGCCAGTGACGCCGCTTCGCTCGCCACGCCCTCCATCATGCAGCCGTCACCGCACAGCGCGTAGACGCGGTAGTTGAAGAGCTCGAAATCCGGCCGGTTGAAATAGCTCGCCAGCCAGTTGGCGCCGATCGCCAGGCCGACGCTGGTAGCGATCCCCTGCCCCAGTGGGCCCGTCGTGGTCTCGACGCCGGAGGTCCAGTGATATTCCGGGTGGCCCGGGCACTTGCTGTCGAGCTGGCGGAATTTCTTCAGGTCGTCGAGCGAGACGGTCGGTGTGCCGAGGCGCTCGTAGCGCTCGTCGACCGCGGTCACGCCGGTCAGGTGGAGAATCGAATAGAGCAGCGTCGAGGCATGGCCCGACGACAGCACAAACCGGTCGCGGTTCGGCCAGATCGGATCGATCGGGTCGAAGCGCATGAATTCCTGCCAGAGCGTGTAAACCACTGGCGCCATGGCCATCGGCGTTCCGGGATGACCGGAATTGGCCTTCTGCACAGCGTCGATGCATAGCGTGCGGATGGTGTTGACGGCGATGTCTTCGATCGTCCCGGTCGGCATGTTCATCGGTCGCCCCTCTACGGCTTCGCGGCAGTCTCGGCGTTTACCCCACCATCATGCTCGCTCGCTGCAATGACAAGCCAGTGACACTGATTATCGCTTTTTCTTGCAACCGTATTCTTGGTTAGCACGATAAAGACCGATCTCCGAGGTGGGAGGTTCGTGTAATTCATTGCCGGTTCGGAAGTCCGGCCAGGCAAATTTTGTCGAGCGTAGGGGTTCAAGCGTCGCTGCGGCATCTTGTCGTTTTCGAGGCGGTTTCGCAACCCGCCTCTGTTCAACCGCGGCGCGGGTCGAGAGCGTCTCGCAAACCATCCCCGAAAAGGTTTAGCGACAGCACCAGCAGGAAGATCGCCAGACCCGGCCACAAGGCCATCCACGGCGCCTGCGAAATGAAATTTTTGGCGGTGTTGAGCATGCTGCCCCAGGACGGATCGGGCGGCTGCTGGCCGAGGCCGAGAAACGAGAGGCTTGCCTCGGCGATGATCGCCGTCGCCGCGGCGAGCGTCGTCTGGACGAGCAACGGTGGAATGATGTTCGGCAGGATGTGGCGCAGCACGATGCGGTGATGCGGGTTGCCGACGGCGCGCGCGGCCTCGACATACTCCTCATGCTTCACGGCGAGCACCTGTCCGCGCGTGAGCCGGACGAAGATCGGCGTCTGCGACACGCCGATCGCGATCATCGCATTGGCCAGGCTGGGGCCGAGAAACGCCGCTAGCGCGATGGCGAGAATGAGAAAGGGAATCGCCAGCATCGCGTCGACCATGCGCATCAGCGTGCCGTCGACAACGCCGCCGCAATAGCCCGAGACCAACCCGATCGGCACCCCGGCGGCGAGTGCTAGCGAGACCGAGACGAGGCCGGCCAGCAGCGAGGCCCTGGTGCCCCAGATGACCCGAGCCAGGACATCGCGACCGATTTCGTCGGTGCCGAAAGGATGCAGCAGCGACGGCGGCTTGCGCACCGCCGCCCAGCTCGTTGCCAGCGGATCGTAGGGCGAGATCAGCGGCGCGAGGATCGCCACCGCGAGAAAGAACAGTACGATGCCCAGCCCGATCACCGCCAGCCGCCGCTCGGCGAGCAGCCGCAACGTGCGTTGCCAGGGCCGCTCGCCGAAATCCTCGCGGATCAGCGGGGCGTCGCGCGGCGGGTCGAGGGTCTCGGTCGTCATGCGCGCAGCCGCGGGTCGATCAGCGCATAGGCGATGTCGGCGAACAGGTTGAGCGCGATGTAGGCGAACGCCGTACACAGCACGACGCCTTGCACGACCGCGTAGTCGCGGTTGAACACGGCATCGACGATCAGCTTGCCAAAGCCCGGAATTGTGAAGACCTGTTCGGTCAGCACCGCGCCCGAGAGCAGCGCGCCGCATTCGAGCGCCCCCAGGGTCACGACAGGGATCAGCGCATTGCGCAGCGCATGCCGGATGATGACGCTGACCTGCCCCAGCCCCTTGGCCCGCGCCGTGCGCACGTAATCCGCGCTCATGACTTGCAGCATCGCGCTGCGCGTGTGGCGCATCATCACCGCGGCGATGGCGTTGCCGAGCACGAAGGCCGGCATGATCAGCGTCAGCAGATTTTGTTTGAGGCTTTCCGTAGGCGGCACAAAGCCCGACGCCGGCAGCCAACCCAGCGTCACCGAGAACAGCAGGATCAGCAGTATCCCGAGCCAGAAATTGGGAGTCGAGATGCCCCATAGCGCTACCATGGTCGCGCCGTAATCGATCGCGCTGTCGTGCTTGACGGCGGCAAGAATGCCCGCCGGCACACCGATCGCGATGGCGATGAGAATCGCCAGCCCGGCCAGCTCGGCGGTTACCGGCAGCTTTTCGAGGATCAGATCCCGGACCGGCTCCTTGAGGCGCATCGACTCGCCGAAATCACCGTGCGCCACACCCTCGATCCACAGCCCGTAGCGCACCGGCAAGGGCTGATCGAGATGGTATTTCTGGCGAAGAAAGGCGATCACCGTCGGGTCTGCATTGTCGCCCGCCATCACCAGGGCAGGATCGCCGGGCAGAAGCTGTTGCAGCCCGAAGATCAGCACCGACACGAAGAACAGCGTCGGCACCAGCAGCGCCAGTCGTCGAAGAAGAAATGCGGCCATCGCCCGGGCCGCCTTACTGAAACGCCATGCCTTGCGGCCGGATCAGCCCGTCCGGGTACGGCACATAGCCGGTGAGCTTCGTGCTCATCGCGAACAGCCATTTCGGGTGCCACAGATACATGAGCGGCCGGTCGTCGAGGATATGTGCGGCGATCTTCTCGTAATGCGCCATCCGCTCTTCCGGGTCGGACGCCGTGCGCGCCGCATCGAGTTCGGCGTCGACATCCGGGTTGCAGTAATGCGTGATGTTGAAGGCGGGTGGCGCCTTGCAGCCGACAAAGTTGTAGAGGTTGCCGTCAGGGTCGACGCGGCCGCTCCAGTTGCCCAAAACGAGCTGGTAATCGCCCTTCACTTCCGCGTTGAGCTGGGCGGCCAGCTCAACCGCCTGGATCTTGAGGTCGAAGCCGGCCTCGCCGGCCATCGCCTGGATGACCTGGGCGGCGCGCTGCTGCTCGGGGGTGTTCTCGACGATCAATGTCGCCGAGGGATGCGGCGTGCCCGCCGCCGCGAGCAGCGCCTTCGCCTTGGTGATGTCGCGCGGCTGGATCGGCATGGTTTTGACGTACCAGGGGCTCGACGGCGGGTCCCACTGATTGCCGGGCGCGAATTCGCCGTTGAAGACGACCTGGTTGAGCGCCTCACGGTCGATCGACAGATCAAGCGCCGCACGCAGCCGCTTGTCCTGGCCAAACGGGTTTTTCGATTGCTCGCCGTTATTGACGTTGGT
>Ga0335074_10007681_pt1 | contig 14959 bp, 7 predicted proteins | sample Lox_Sample_23_FD_206715 | JGI IMG/M metagenome (GOLD analysis project Ga0335074, IMG submission 206715) | Soil microbial communities from Loxahatchee National Wildlife Refuge, Florida, United States - Lox_Sample_2.3 | ecosystem: Environmental > Terrestrial > Soil > Wetlands | place: USA: Florida...
TGGTTCCCTCGGCGCGGAATTCGAGCTGCCATCGCTCGGTGAAAGCGAAAGCCTTGAAGACGGAGAAATCAAGCGTCCGCTGCGGCGGTCCGACGTTGCTGTTCAGCCCGGTATTGCCCTGTGTTTCTAGCTCACCCAGGGTGAGCTGGGAAATCGGCACAAAGTTGGCCGTGTTGAACCACTCGTTCGGAGAACGCCCTCCCGGAGGAGCCTGGTTCGGATTGGTCAGGCCTGCCAGCAGCGTCGGCGAACAGCCTCCATTCTCGCTGATCACATCCGCGCATGCGCCGCCGCCGGAATTCAGGGTAAACGGCTGTCCGGTGCGCAGAGTCAGGATTCCGTTGACCTGCCAGTTGCCGGCCAGCGTTTGAACCACTTTGTTCAGATTCGCGCCATACTGCTTGCCGCGGCCGAACGGAATCTCATAGTTGAAAGATCCCACAATCGCGTGACGAATATCCCACGGCGCGCTCGAGTAGGACGTGCCGATTTTCGTTCCATCCTGTTCATAGAATCCGGGCGACCCCGAAAGCGTGGTTCCGGTATCGGACAAGGCATGGCCGTAGGTATACGACACCTGGCCCTGCAACCCGTTCGTGAGCCGCTTAGTCAGCGATGCCGTCATCGCCTCATAATTGCCGATGCCGAAGGTGGCCGTTCCGCTTACCGATCCGATATCTGGATAAGGCCGCAGCGCGGTGCAGTTTAATGACCCGGTGTTCACCACAGTCGGGCAGGCATTGGGATCAGGCTGGAACAACTGATGCGACTGGTGGTTGCCTTCGTAGCCGACCTCCAAAGCCGCTTGGCCAGGTAGTTCGTGCTGAACCGCGAAGTTCCACTCTTGCACCATCGGATTGTCGAAGTCCGGATAGACTTCGCGGAACTGGAGCGAGGTAACCGGGTACCCGTTGAACACATTCGTCGGAAAACCGACGCTCAGCGCACCCGTGTAATTTCCGTTGGCCATCAAGGGGTCCGGTTGGAAAATGCTCACCGTTCCCGGACGGGCCAAGGAGGGCGACTCGTTGAAGGGCGCGGATTCGCCGCGATTCGGGTTGCCGCCCTGGTTTTCTTCGCCGCCGTAGAAGATGCCGAAGAATCCGCGGATCACTGTTTTGGGCTCGATGTTATAAGCGAAGCCCAGCCGCGGCCCGATATCGGTCTTGTCCCAAGGAATCAAGTAGCTGTTAACCTGCCCACGGCTGACGTTAATGGGCGTTGAGAACAGCGCCGGGAAAGTTACGCCGTTGATCGTCGCAGGTGAGTTGAAGTTCGGAGGCAGGGGAGCATTTTGGTTCGGGCCACTGGGGATATAGAGGGTCAGATTCGAGAAATCGAAGTTCGATTGCCGTCCAAACTGTTCTCCAATCGGCGAGAACAATTCGTAGCGCACCCCGAGGTTCAACGTTAGCTTCGGTGTGACCTTCCAGTTATCCATGAAGTAGGTGGCATAGGCCTGCTTGGTGGAAGAGATGAAGTTCGTTGTGGAAATCTGGGCTGTGGTATCGACCGATCCCAGAAGGAACGATGCGAATTCGTCTCCCGTGTTCGGCGCCAGCGCGTTTACGTTGCCGGTTGCGGCTTGCGCCCCTGTTTCCGCCTGTCCGAAGCTCAGTTCTCCGTGCGGATAGGGTACTTGGAAGAAGGGAAAGTGGAGTTGGCGGAATTCGCCGCCCATCTTGAACTGGTGGTTTCCATGCACGATCGAGAGGTTCTCAATCATGTCCCATTCGTTGTTGTACTCCTTGGTCGGCAGCCAGTCGTTCGCGCCGATCTGGCTGTAGCGGCCGAGGTCGATCTGTGGCGCGCCGCCATTTAGCGTGGTGGTCGGATCGTAGCCGCCAATCCCGAGTTCCGTATATACGTCCGTATTGGCGTTAGCCTGGGTACGCGCCGTGACCAGACGGCTGAAACCTACGCGCGCTTCGTTCACCATCGTGGGCGAGAAGGTATGGGTCCAGCTCAACATGGCGTTACGGCCGAGATCCTGCTCGCTCGAACCGTTGAAATTGCCGCCGTCCAACGCGCCCGGGAACGGAGGCACGCTGCTCTTGGCCGTGTCCGACCAACTGATGGTGCCGAAAATGCTGTTCGAGTCGTTGTAATGCCAATCTACGCGGCCATCACCCTGATCGGTATTCAATGCTCCCGGAGTGGCCACCGCATAACAGCCCGCGCCGGCGGCCGCCCCCCCGCAGTTGGCTAAGGCCGTGTTCGGATTGGGATAGAGCGCGGCGAGCTTCATCGCCACCGGATCCATTTCTGAGGCGGGAATAGTGTTGTTCGGATAAGGCGAGCGCGCGTAAGTTGCCCTTTGCCCTGAGGCGGCATTCAAGGTTCCCGGAACGCAGCCGCTGACGCACGTCGTAGTGGTTGGATCATACAGCGTGTTGGCGAGGCCCGAGAAATTACCGGCTCTCTCCGCCGGGGTCGGTATGGCGAACGTCGGGCCGAACCCGAGGTTTTGGACTGAGCCGCCCGCTGTCCGGATGCGCGTGCCCTGATAGTCACCAAAAATGAACAGTTTGTTCTTGATGATCGGGCCACCCGCAGCTCCGCCGAACTGATTCTGGTTGAACTTATTGCGCGGCAGACCGGCTCTGTTGTTCTCCCATTTGTTTGCGTCGAAATCCGTATTCGACAAAATCTCCCAGAGCGTGCCATGAAGTTGGTTGGTGCCGCTCTTAAGGCTGATCTCCAGGATGCCGCCCGCCGCGCGGCCATACTGCGCGTCCGCGCCATTGCTGATGATCTGCATGTCGCCGATTGCCTCAGGCGCCGGCCCGATGACGAATGCAGTCTGGTTGATGAAGTCGATCACGTTGACGTTGTTGTCAACGCCGTTCAGCAGGAAGTTGTTTTCGCCGGTCGAACGAACGCCGTTGGCAGCGAAGCCGCCGCCCAGCGCGTCACGAGCGCCGGGTTCAGCCGGCTGCACGCCGGGCGTTAAAACAGCCAGGAAGGTAAACGTGCGCTGCCCACCCAGGGGAAGATCGGTGATTTGCTGGGTGTTCAGCGTTTCGCCGATGACTGGCGATTCGGTCTGCAGCAGAGGAGCCGATGCTGTGACCTCAACGGTTTGGTTGACGTTGCCCACCTGAAGCGTCACGTTCACCGCAACCGGTTCGTTTGGACTGACCAGGATGTTCTTTTGCACGGCCTTTTGAAACCCTGGCGCCTCTACGGTAACGGTGTAGGTGCCGGGATTCAGAGCCGGACGCGTGAAAGCACCAGTGTCGGTGGTGACGGTATCGGAGGCCACGCCAGTAGCGTCATTGGTGATGGTGACTTTTGCATTTGCAACAGCCGCACCTTGCACGTCTGTAATGGTGCCGGTGATGGTTCCGAGGTCGCGCTGAGCGACAGCAAGCGTGCTTGCAAACAGCACAACAACAGCCGCCCAGAGGCAGCTTCGAAGACGTGACATAGATCCCCTCCAACGCTGAGATGAATCGACCGCTGAACTAAAGCAAACTTGGGATCGAACGTATCACACGTAAACGTTTACTTCAAGAGTTTTCTTGGGGGATTATGCAGTTGACAAACAAGAGCGTTTTAGCGCACAATTGAGGTATGAAGAATGCGCCGTCGCTGATAGACGTAAAAGCCAAGTTCGGAACGACCGAACAGTGTGTGCAATACCTCGAAGCGATGCGCTGGCCGAGTGGCGTCCGCTGCTTAGTTTGCGGCTGCGATAAGGTCTCAAAATTCGTCACCAACGAAACCACGCGGGAGCGGATGAACCGCAAGGGCATCGTTACGACCGTCCGTGTTCCGGCCCGCCATCTTTACACCTGCTTGGAGCCGACGTGCGGATTTCAGTTCTCGCCGACTACTGGAACGATCCTTCACGATACGCACCTTCCGCTTGAGAAGTGGTTCATGGCCGTAGCGCTGATGTGCAACGCGAAAAAGGGTCTCTCGGCGAAACAGATGGAACGCGACCTGGGCGTCAACTACAGGACGGCTTGGTATCTTTGCCATAGAATCCGCAAAGCGATGGAAGACGGCGATCCTGGACGGCTGTTTATGGGCACAGTTGAGGCAGATGAAACTTACGTTGGCGGTCGTTATGATCGCCGTCGCAAGCGCGGGCCCTATGAAAAGCAACCGGTTGTCGGCTTTGTTCAGCGTCCGACGGAGTATGCCGGGAAAACGCGTTGCTCTCAAGTGCGGGCCTTCCCGGTTCAGACCGCTTCCGCCGCTGTTCTTTCAGGTGCCGTCACGAATAACGTTGCAATCAATGCCGACGTTTTCATTACCGATCAGAATCCGGGATACAAGAGCATCGGCAAGCTCTACCGGCATGAGACCGTCAACCACATAAGTCTGGAATACGTGCGCAAGGGCGATCCGCGAAAGATCCACACGAACTCAATCGAGAATTTCTGGAGTCTGTTCAAGCGCGGACTGATAGGCTCATACCATCAAGTCAGCATAAAGCACCTGAGGCGCTACCTGGACGAATTCACGTTCCGGTTCAACAACCGTGAGGCCCAAGACCTGTTCGGGCTGGTGATGCTCAACTTGGTAATAACCAGCGGCATCAAGTATTCGGAGTTGACTGCGAAGGGCGACTCTTCCGAGGAGCCGCTTTAGGCGCTCGCTTTCGCGGTATTGTCGCCAGCGGTACCGGCTTGGCCGTCAAAAGCCTACGCATCGCGTCCTCAAACGTCGCCTTGTCTACCTGGACATCTGGCAGTTCCTGGCGCTCGTGTTTCACGTCCTGCGTTTCTCCACAAAGATCAGCTTCGAGCAACCCTCGCGGTCTTGATTGTGCCCCCGAATTCCGCTACCCTAAAAAGCAATACAGCCACCGGATCAGGGTGGCCTACGGGTATTGCCTTACTGTGAGTTTCAGTTTCCTTCACAGTAGCAATCCCAGACAAACCTTGTCAATTGTCCGGCTGCTCATCGGCGGCCCGGTTGAAGTGTGGATGTTTGAACAGCGTTGAGATAAGGCCGGGGAGTTAATCCTAACTGGCTTGGGACAGGAGCCTGCAACTCCTGAGCAATAGGTTCGATCCCTACCCCGGCCTTCCCTGTTTGGAAGCGTTGGGCATCGGCAAGCCCACTGGTCTTATAAACCATCAACTCCTGCCGGGGTTTTGCGGGTTCGACTCCCGCCGCTTCCGCACAACGTTTGTAACCAATCTGACAAAGTCGGGACACTTCGGGCGCTGACATCGTAGCGTTGCCCCACACAATGAAACAATAACGTTTGTTTTAGTTCTTTGCAATCTTTTAGATGGGATTTACACTCTCTTGACGAAATCCAGTTTTTTATGTAGAATCCAACGTACTGCAGTACGTTGGATTCTACATAAAAATCTTTCGGCGAGTGGAACGTACCGGTACTAGGAAACATCTTGAAAGTAGCGTAGTATCGTTTTACGTAGAAAAATTCGGATGGGGACTGTTCCATCCGATGAGATTTTCAAAGACGCCGGTTGGCTGGAGAGGATTTGGAGGAGCTAGATGGCTGCAGCAGCCCTAAAGGGGATTGGTGTGTGGGGCGACGAGATGTACAGCTCGACAGACCTGAACCGGCGTTCGGCTGAAGTGCTGGATCACGCCCGTCTTCGACCCGTCACGATTTCTAGGAAGAATGAACACTTCGCGCTATTGCGCCGCGAACAGGCCGCTGGATTAATCCAGGCCGTTTGTCATCTCAAAGAGATGATGGAGCTTTTTGGTGGTGTTCTGTCTCTAAGAAATGGCGGTACCCTCCCACCTTCTCTAGCATGGCTAGAAGGCTTCAACGTAGATGATCGGGCCAAAATGTGTCAGGAAGTGGTTGCTGCAATCACTCGCGCTATGAATACCGAGGACTGGGAGGAGGTAGACGCGGTCATCCACGAGTGGCGTGAGAGCGCTGCGGTTGTCCAGAGCGGTATCTTTGAGGAAGCAATGAATTCCAAGCGCGACGAGGCCCCGCTGACCAATCCAGAAGAAGTAGAACAGCAGGAGAGCGAACCCGTTGCCGTCCCCGGCACCGAAACCCTCTGTCCAAGATAGTGACAGCGGCGCACCGGAGCCGTCACCCTCTATAGCCCTGACCGCCCCAAGGGGCGATGAGCCAAAGCTCGCAGCATGGACCCTGACCTCATGGAATCGACGCGTTTTGAAGGATTGGGAGGCATTATGCCGCGATACACCAGAGGATGCCGCCAGATGTTATGCATGGCTTTCCACTGATGCCGTGAAGCGTATCCTGGCCGCTGCTTTGAACTCAAGGGGCATGTACATCTGGGGAATTGGTGCTACGAAATCGGCAGCGGGAACCGCGTTTATTACAAAGTTTTGCAGGAGACCAAGTCTGCTGTCATCTGGTACGCAGGTGCCCACCCAAAGGGCCGCATCCCGGCTCCACCGAAAGGTCTCTAGCGTAAGCACGCGCTCAGCACGCATTTTAATCGATCAAAACATTTGCAGTGCGATTTGTTTTAACATACGATAGCTGTAATGTAGTCTGCGGAAGCTTCATCGAGTGGCGGTAAATACGCCATGCTTCCAATTCTCTTTGACGGGAAAGGGTAAACGCTCACGCTCAGCCTTTTGCCGTGCGTCGCTCTGGTACAATCCCCCGTAGTTCAGCAATTCGTCCTCAGCCCCCGATGCTGGGCGTCAGCACGTGCGTTATCGCCATTCACCATCAATGAATAATATTCCAGCTCAAGAGAGATTGATTGTCGCCCTAGATGTGGAGGATATCGAAGCCGCTGAACACGTGGTTCGCGAACTTGATGGAACCGTCACTTTCTTCAAGATCGGCTTAGCGCTCCAGTTAGCATCCGGGGTCGAAAAATTCATTCGTGACCTGATCCACGATGGGAAACAGGTCTTTCTAGATTACAAGTATTACGACGTGGAGGAGACATTGCGAAAAGCCGTATCTCGTGCGGCGAATCTCCAGGTTTCGTTCTTAACCGTCCACGGCTCAAGCGGCTTGATTCGGGCCGCCGTCGAAGGGAAAGGGCATTCTAACCTGAAGCTCTTCACTGTCACGGTGCTCACGAGCATGGATGCTAGCGATATTGCGGAAATGGGCTACGACCAGCACACGGTCGAGGAACTTGTGATGTTTCGAGCCCGCAAAGCTCTAGAGGCTGGATGCGATGGGGTAATTGCTTCTGGGTTAGAGGCGCGCAAGATCAAAGAAATATCGGCCAACAAGCCATTCCTCGTCGTGACTCCCGCCATTCGCCCAAAAGATTATCCGCAAGACGATCAGAAGCGCCGCACCACCGCATCCGAGGCCATTGAGGCCGGGGCAGATTATCTCGTAATCGGCCGACCGATCACCGAGGCGACAAACCCAGCAAGAGTGGCGCGCCAGTTCTTAGAAGAGATGCAGGCGGCGTTCGATGCCGCGCCGCAAGCTGTTTCGCAATAAAATCCCGGCCTGTCACGCCGCCCCAACTGTAGCTAAGATAGCATTTGTTTGTCAACTGCATAATCCCCTTTTCTTGGGTGTAGCTACTAAAGATCCTTCTCTCGCCTGGGCTATAATGGCCAATCCATGAGGTGTAGTGTGGCTGTAGCTTGTCTTACGCTAGCTGCCGCGGCTGCGCCACTCTTCCCGCCCTTCAGAGCTGAATTTCGCGACATCGCCGTCTCTTCCGGGCTTACCGGAATGAATGTTTACGGCGGGCTCGACCGCAAAGACTATATTCTTGAGACCACTGGGAACGGCGTGGCCATCTTCGATTACGATGGCGATGGCCGGAATGACATCTTCATCGCCAACGGCACGCGCTTGAACGGCTCCGGAGCGCCGGGCCACAGTCTCCCGCAGCTCTATCACAACGAAGGCAACGGGCACTTTAAAGATGTCGCCGCACAGGCCGGCTTCAAGAATACCGGTTGGGCGCAAGGCGTCTGCGTCGGGGACTATGACAACGACGGCTGGCCCGATCTGCTGGTCACCTATTACGGCCACAACATCCTCTATCGCAACCGGGGCGATGGAACCTTTGAAGACGTCACCGAAAAAGCCCACCTGCCGGTGACTGGAATTAGATATGGGTCGGGCTGCTCCTTTGTCGATTACGACCGCGACGGCTATCTCGATTTATTTATCGCGAATTATGTCGACCTGGATTTAGCGAAAACGCCGCATCCGGGCCAGGGCGAGTTTTGCCTCTGGAAAAACATCCCGGTCATGTGCGGGCCGCGCGGGCTGCCCCTCGGGCACAATATCCTTTATCACAACAACCGCGACGGAACGTTCACGGACGTCTCGGAAGCCTCGGGCATTCTGAAGCCCGGGGGCCGCTATAGCCTGGGTGTAGCGGCGGCGGATTTCGATAGTGACGGCTGGCCCGATATCTATGTCGCTTGCGATATGACGCGCAGCCTCTTATTTCACAACCGGCACGACGGAACGTTCGAGGAGCGCGGCGTCGAGGCCGGCGTGGCGCTGAACTTTGATGGAGACCTGCAGGCGGGCATGGGTATTGCAGTTGCGGATTACGATGGCGACGGGCTGCTCGATATAGCGAAGACAAATTTCTCCGGCGACCTGACGTCGCTCTATCACAACGACGATGGTAAATTCTTCACCGATGTGTCGCGGGAAGCGGGGCTTGGCTCGCGGCAGTTACTCGGCTGGGGTGTGGCGTTCGTCGATGTGGATGACGACGGCTGGCGAGACTTGGTGGTGGCGAACGGCCATGTGTACCCCGAAGTGGAAGGCAAGCAACTCGGCGACACCTATCTGCAGCCGACGGTGCTGTATCGAAACCTGGGCAACGGCAGATTTCAGGATGTGACCGGCGAGGCAGGTCCAGCGTTTCAGACACCCCGGCCCGCGCGCGGGCTCGCAACCGGTGATCTGGATGGAAGCGGGCGGCAGGAAATCGTGTTGGTGAACATGAACTCGACGCCGAGTTTGCTCAAGAACGACGGTCCGCACGGGCACTACTTGAACCTGTCGCTCACCGGGACAAAATCGAATCGCAGTGCTATCGGAGCGAGAGCGATTGTGACGGCCGGCGGCAGGAAAATGATCGACGAAGTAATGAGCGGCGGCAGCTACTACTCGCAGAACTCGTTTACGCTGCATTTCGGCCTGGGTTCGTGCACGCGCGTAGATCAGGTGGAGATTCGCTGGCCCAGCGGTATCGTCCAGACGGTCGGGCCCGTCGGCGCCGATCAGACACTCAAAATCGTCGAGACGTCGAAGTGACCCGGCGTGATTTCTTAGCCGCGACCGCCGCGCTCCCCGCACTCGCAGGAGCTCGAGCCGTGGCCGCCCCTGACGAGCCGAGCCATACCGCGCCCTATCTCGCGCTAGAGAAATTCATCCTGCCCGGCAGCGACGAGTTTCCCGAAGAGAAGAGGGCCTTCGAGATCCGCGCCGCCCTGGAGCGCGCTCTGCAGGCGAACGAACTGCCGGTCCAGCCGCTCGGCTCGGTGCGGCGCGCGCACTTCTATCCCTTGCCCGATGACGTAGTGTGGTTCGAAATAGCGGGTAAGCATGAGGGCAAGCTCTACCATCGCATCGGGAGCTGGAAGCTGGAGTGGCGCGACGGCAAGATCGTGTCTTTAACGGTGCTCGAAGAGCACATCGCGACCGCGGACGAGCCGTACTTCCGGGATGTTTCCGCCACTGTTTTCGCGGGTACGCCGTCGTTTCACGAGCAGCTTCTGAAAGGCGTGCCGTATTGGCGCGCGCGGCTTGATCCGGCCTCTGGCATAGACATCTATGGGAGCAACGGCGTTGCGGTTGGCGACATCGATAACGATGGCGCCGATGAGATCTACGTCTGCCAGCCCGGCGGCCTGCCGAACCGGCTGTATAAGATGCAGCCCGATGGCTCAGCAGCCGATATTACCGATAGGTGGGGTGCGGGCCTGCTGGATGATACATCTGCGGCGCTGTTCCTTGATCTGCGAAACATTGGGCGGCAGGATGTGGTTGTACTGCGCAGCGGTGGGCCCGTATTGCTGCTGAACGAAGGTGGCCATTTCCGCATGCGCACGGATGCATTTCGCTTCGCCACGAATCCCGCGGGCGCTTTCACCGGCATGGCGGCGGCGGATTTCGATCGCGACGGCAGACTGGACCTGTACCTCTGCTGCTATGTCTACTTTCAGAGCGAAGCGCAGTATACGTATGCCTCGCCGTATCACGATGCGCGAAACGGGCCGCCGAACTTCCTGTTCCGCAATCACTTGAACACCGACGGTAGTGGATATCTGGAAGACTGCACGGCCGAAACCGGCATGAACGAGAACAATGACCGGTTCAGCTTCGCTCCCGCCTGGTGTGATTTCAACGGGGACGGTTGGCCGGACCTGTATGTCGCGAACGATTTCGGGCGCAAGAACCTGTACGTCAATGACAAGGGCAAGTTTAGAGACATGGCGGCGAGCGCGGGCGTCGAGGACATCGGACCGGGCATGAGCGCCTGCTGGTTTGATTACGACCGCGACGGCAAGCCCGACCTGTATGTAGCAAACATGTGGACCGATGCCGGCCAGCGCGTGATCCAAAGCAAGAGCTTCGCCCCGGCGCAAGGCGAGGCGCACGATGCCTATCGGCGTCACACCATGGGCAATACGCTGTTCCGCAATCGCGGCGACGGCACGTTTGAGGACACCACGCTGCAGCAACATGTTGAGTTCGGACGCTGGGCATGGTCGTCCGGCGGGCACGATCTTGATAACGACGGGCAAGCCGAGATCTTCATCACCTGCGGCATGCTGACGAATACTTCGACGACCGACCTGGACAGCTTCTTCTGGCGGCAGGTGGTAGCGCGCTCGCCAGTGAAAGCGGCGGCATCGGCCGCGTATCAGAACGGCTGGAACGCCATTAACCAGTTCATGCGCGAAGAGTACAGTTGGAACGGCCGCGAGCCAAATGTGTTCCATGTGCGGCGCGGCAATCGATACTTCGATTTTTCGGGCGTGAGCGGATTGGATTTTGCGGACGATAGCCGCGCGTTTGCGATCACCGACTTCGATGGCGATGGGCGGCCTGATGTGATTCTCAAGAGCCGGCTCGGTCCGCAGCTTCGGATTCTGCAGAATAACTGCGCCCAGGATAATCACTCGATTGCATTCGATTTGCAAGGGACAAAATCAAACCGCGACGCGATTGGCGCGCGCATTGAAGTGGATGGCCAAACGAAATGGCTCGACGCGGGATCCGGCTTTCTTTCGCAGCACAGCAAGCGGCTGATCTTCGGGCTGGGCGGTTCGGCTTCAGCCAGACACGTCCGCATCGTGTGGCCGTCCGGAACGGTTCAGGAATTCAACAATCTCGAATGCGGGAACACCTATTTGATCGTTGAGGGCTCGCGCGAGGTGCAGGGAAAGCCTTTCCGGATACACCGGCAATTCCCGGCCTCGGCGATCGAGGGCGACAATGAACTGCGACTGCAGGACACCTGGTTTATGGAGCCCGTGCCGTTGCCGGAGCCGCAGCGTGGTCCGGGTTTGTTCCTTGTTAAGGATGCGACGCCGCAATGGGAAATCTTTCGGCGCTATCTGTTCGATTGGCGAATTTCGCTCACTGTGCCGCTCGCGTTGCTGTTGAACGAATCGGGGCACGCGATCAAGATTTATGCGCAGCCGCCCTCAGAGCAGCAGGTGAGAGCGGATCTCGCGAAGGCGGGAAGCGCGCTGCCGTTCCCAGGTCAGTATGTGGTGCAGACGCATCGCGATTTCTTCAAATTCGGCGGCGCGTATCTGTGGGCGGGTTATCCGGATCAGGCGCTGCCGTATCTCGAGAAGGTGCTGGAGCGCACCCCCGATAATGCCCGCGTTCTGGTGCTGGTCGGGCAGATTCACCTGCAGGCCGGGCGAAGCGAACGGGCAGAAGAATATTTTCGCCAAGCGCTGCGATTTGACAGCCAGTCAGCGGAAGCCTCATACGGGCTGGGAACGATCTTGGCCAAGCGCGGTCGTTATGACGAAGCCCGCACACTGCTCGAACAGGCGATCAAGTTCCGGCCAGACTATGCGGACGCGATCAACGATCTGGGAGCGGTGTTCATTCAAACGGGCAAGATCAGTGATGCGATTGCTGCATTCGAATACGGCACCCGCGTTGCTCCGGACGAAGATATACTTTATCTGAATCTGGGACGGACCTATATAAAGCTGGGGCAGAGCGAAAAGGCGCGCGAGGTGATGCAGCGGCTGCTGGATCGCAAGCCGGACAGCATGATAGCGCGGCGTGCGCTACAGGATCTGAGTGCGCGGCAATGAAGACCGGGCTGATACTTATGGCATTGCTGGCTGCGCCTTCACCCTTGGTTCAGGAAATTGCGGATTCTGGACGCTGCGCGGATCTGGGCGCTAGTGCGGACGAGCGGGTCACGGTGCAGCCTATGATTGCGCCGGGGCCGCCGCCGCTGATCAGCTTCCGCTATTACGAAGGGAAGCAGCATCACCGCTTCGGAAACGCTGAGTTGATGTTGGATGATGCGGGCCATTAAGCTTGTCTTGTTAGCCGCAGCGCTGTTGCACGCGAGCGACGAGGGCATCCAGGCCTTCAAAGAAGGACGCTATTCGGAGGCTCTGGCGAAGTTGAAGGACGCGAAAGATCCAGCCGGCCGCGCATTCCGGGCTCTGTCGGAAGCCGCGCTTGGCGATTGCAAGAGCGCCTTGCCGGGATTGACTGCCACCTATGCCGATCCGATACTTTCACGGCTCACGGGCCTGGCCGCGGTCAAATGCGATCCGGCGAATGCGTTTGTCCGCATCGAGCGCCTCGAAGAGCGTTTTCCGAACGACCCGGATGTGCTCTACACGGCGGCGAAACTGCACATGAGAGCATTCAACGACGCGACCTTCGCGATGTTCCAACGCGCACCATCTTCCTATCGCGTACATGAGCTCTCGGCGGAGATATTCGAGGTGCAGAACCGCTATGCGGATGCGGTCGCGGAGTATCGCAAGGCAATCGAGACAAATCCGAATGCGCCCGAGCTGCATTTCCGGCTTGGGCGGGCGTTGTTGCTGCAGAGCCACGATCCCGCGGTGCTCGAGCAGGCCGCAAATGAATTCAGGTCGGAGCTGAAAGTGAGCCCGGAAGATGGCGCATGCGAGTTTCAGCTCGGCCAAATTGCGCAAGTGGAGGGCAAGACGGTCGAAGCCAAATCGCATTTTGAGCGGGCCCTCGCGTTATCTCCGAATTTTGTCCAGGCGCTGATTGCACTGGGCAAGCTTTCGTCGCAACAAAAAGACTATAAGCAGGCAATCTCTTTACTCTCGCGGGCAACGGCGCTGCAGCCGTCCAATGAGACTGCGCACTATGCGCTGCTAACCGCATATCGCGATTCGGGAGATATGGAGCGGGCGAAAGCGGAGAAGGCGACGCTCGACAAACTGCAGAAACCGCCCGAAGGAGAGTTCTCCGAGTTTCTGAAGAAGCTCGGCGAGAAGCAGCCGGAGCAGTGAGTTTCACACGCATTCTGTTGCTCGCGGTGTTGTACACCGTGGACTTTCGGAACATTGCGAAGCAAGCCGGACTGACCGACGTTTTCCCGAACGGCGGGACGGTTTCGAAACAGTACATCATCGAGACCACCGGCAGCGGCATTGCGTTTATTGATTACGATAACGACGGCCTGCTCGATCTCTTCGTGCTTTCAGGCGAAGGCGGGACGAACCGCATGTATCACAACGAAGGCAACGGCCAGTTTCGCGACGTGACGGATGAACTGGGTTTGCGGTCGTCCGGTTGGGCGCAGGGCGTCTGCGCGGGCGATTATGACAACGACGGATATACCGATCTGTTCGTCACCTACTGGGGGCAGAATCATCTTTATCGCAATGTGCGCGGCGGGCGGTTTCAAGATGTAACAGTAGCGGCGCATCTGAAGCAGGATCGAATCCGTTACAACACCGGCTGCGCATTTGTGGATGTCGATAACGGCGGGCGCTTGGATCTGTTCGTGTCGAATTATCTGAAGTTCGATCCGGCCACGACCCCGAAGCCGGGAGCGAATCCGTACTGCTTCTATCGAGGAATTCCGGTGAACTGCGGACCACGCGGGCTACCGTTCGATCGCAACATTCTGTATCGGAACAATGGGGACGGCACGTTCAGCGATATCTCGGAATCGTCGGGCATTGCGGCGCCCGAAGGGCACTATTCGTTGAGCGTATTGACGGGTGACTTCAACGAAGACGGCCTAACGGACATCTACGTGGCGTGCGATCAGACGCCGTCGCTGCTTTACATCAATAAAGGACATGGGCATTTCGAAGAAGAAGGCGTCATTCGCGGCGTGGCGTTTGATCAGAACGGCAAGGCGATGTCGGGGATGGGCGTGGACGCCGCGGATTACGCTGGCGATGGGCACTTGAGCATCTTCCGAACGAATTTCTCCGACGAGTTCGAGACGCTCTATCGCAATCGAGGAAGCGGCAACTTCGACGATGTCACGCTCAACGCAGGATTGGGGCAGAACACCCGATATGTGGGTTGGGGAACCGGGTTCTTTGATTTCAATAACGACGGCTGGAAAGACCTGTTGCTGGTGAACGGGCACGTTTTTCCGGAAGTAGAAAGCCTGCATATCGACATTCACTACAAGGATCGGGCAATTCTCTACGAAAACTTAGGCAATGGCCGATTTCGCGATATTTCCAAGAGTGCGGGGCCGGCGCTGATGGAGAAGCATTCGTCGCGCGGCGCGGCGTTCGGCGATTTCGACAACGATGGGGCGGTCGAGATCGCGATCAATAACCAGAACGAGGCGCCATCGCTGCTGAAACAGGCGATGAATCCGCCTGGGCATTGGATCATTCTGAAGCTGACAGGCACGGCATCAAACCGCAGTGCAATCGGAGCGCGGGTGAAGCTCATCGCGGGCGGCCACGCGCAGTACGGCGAGGTGCGAAGCGGCGGGAGTTATCTCTCGCAAAATGATTTTCGGCTGCACTTCGGCCTGGCATCGGCAACGGATATCGATCGAATCGAGATCGCTTGGCC
>Ga0335074_10007682_pt1 | contig 14958 bp, 16 predicted proteins | sample Lox_Sample_23_FD_206715 | JGI IMG/M metagenome (GOLD analysis project Ga0335074, IMG submission 206715) | Soil microbial communities from Loxahatchee National Wildlife Refuge, Florida, United States - Lox_Sample_2.3 | ecosystem: Environmental > Terrestrial > Soil > Wetlands | place: USA...
GCAAAGTTGAGTCTTTTAGCAGGAAAAGGGCTTCTTTATAGCGGTCCTTCAATTTGGCGTAGATCGCATTAGCCAATTCGGTGATATTTGGCTGGCCTCCATTTTGATACATAGTCAGCTCGTCGGCGATTAGCTCTATCGCCCGTGCGTGCCCACCAACGTCATTCACGAGAAGACGGGTGACGGGAGAGTTGTCAAAGACTGGCAAGTTGTCCTTCCAAGTTGGCGGTTTTAACCGGTTGAGAGGTAGAAATACGCGCTTTCGGTGGGAGCCGGCCAAAAATCCTTGTACAGGCCCAAAGCAGGTTGCAGTAACACAAGTCAAGATGAAGGGTGCATCCCTCAGTGTTCCCTCTTTAGTTTCAGAAGGACCCCGTGACGTTAAACTTAAATCACCAATTTGGCCTAGTAATCCATAAAAGTCACTGTCTTTGTCCTTCCCGTCATAGTACCTCTTAAGGACGTATTGAAGTCCGTCGACAATCAAAATTCCAGTGAAATCGCTGTACAAGTCAACGTTTTCCGCCGCTGCGACGAGTCGGAAAACAGCACGAGGATCTGCGACGTATCGCTCGCTGATATAATCAATAGGCTTGTCAAGTAGCTGGTGTAGCATTCTAACACCAATCGCATTCCACGGGTTACTCTTTTCTTTATGCGTCAAGGATGTCCCGTTCTCAAACGAAACATGAAACACAAAGGCTTTTTCCAATCTCTGCGCAAGCTCATTGTAGAGGGGGTGTTGAGTATTAAGCTTGATTGCTTCTTGGACCGAAGAGGCGAATTCTGAGCCATGTCTCGACTTTCCAGTTCCAGCGCCCCCCAGATAGAAATAGGTGGGAATGTATGTCTTGTCAATTCGATTCCTCTTGTAGCTGTCGTAGTAGTCGAAAACGTTTCTTGCAAGTGTCTTGTATAGCTCCGGGTGTGGCTGAAACGTCCAGTCCGCGCCGCTCGTTTTTACAAGAGGACGTGGGGGCTTGTACTTGATTCCGGCCTTGAAAGCCTCTTCTACCTTTTCTTTCGAGGTTGTTAGCTTGCTACCTACGTGGTGTGCATGGTATGAAAGATAGTAACTTACCCTTTTTATCGGTGGTCTCCCCTCCCGCGATCTCCTTCGCCAGATTCGCGAGCGTGTCGCTCGCCCCAATAGTCAGATTACATTCTTTTTTGAAGAACTCCACGTCACCAGCATGATTTAAGAAAACCTCCCCTGAGATGTCTGCCGCTTTGAATTTCTCAAGGTTGGCACCTTTGAGCAGTTTCGGTCGCTTTTGTTGGATCCACTCAAGCAGGTCGTCCTCATCCCACTCTTTTATCTCCTTGATTGTGGGCTTTATGTGGCTGGCCTGGTTGGGGATATATGTTCTGGAAAGGAGTCCATGGTGGTTGAGAGGACGGCGGAAAGAAGGCGAAGTGGAAGAGCGAGAGTAGAAGCGCGCACCAACAGGCTTAGGAAGCAGGCGTAGGAGTGGCGGCAGAGGGCAAGCGAGTGGAAAGAGAAGGCGCAACGGCCAACCAGTAGACGATATTAGGGTCATGATTCCAAGATGGTGAAGATGTGGTGGTTGGATTGACAAAAGAAAAGCTTTTAGCGCAAAAACGGCCTTTTATTTCCACACGCGCCCTATGAATAACCGCACTCGGTCAAAGCCTGGAAGACTAGGTGTGAATTCAAGCTTACCATTACTAGGACTCCAGACAACAAGTGGATTGTTAAGGTATTGAACAATACCCACAACCACGAACTTCCCCGCCACCCTTCTGCTAGCAGTACTACCGCCTCTCAAAGTACGCGCAAAAGGTCGTCCACGCAAGGATGACATGTCTACAAGTGCCTACCATTGGCGTGGGGGAGAAATGGAGGCCCTCGCTCTTCTAGAGTAAGTTTAACACTATATTCGATATTAAAACGATGCTAACTATGCTTACAGGCGCGAAATACACCTCGATCGTTTTGTCCAAACGCCTCTACGGCTGTTTCTTCAGCTTCCACTACTATTTCCTCTACTCAATTCACCTCCACAGCTATCTCCTCCACCTCTACGGTCATTTCCTCTACTCCGTACGGAGGCATGCAATTCGCCCGGCCTTACCTTCCAACCAAGCCTCTTGTGTGCCAGCAAGGATTGTATACACGGTGTATCGTGCGCAAAATGGATTATAGATACGATGAGACCATTTGAGTGCCAACAAGAATCCTATATACGATGGATTGTATATACGATGAGACGGGAGGAGAGTGGTCAGGAGAGAGCAGTGAGGAGGACAGTGGGGAGGACAGTGGGGAGGGCAATACAGGGGGGTGGAGGCTGTGGACATGAGACAACTACGTCGAAGTAAGCGGTTAAGGAAGTAGAAACAGCAGTAACAACTACAACAATGGCGAGAGGCCAGAGTGGATTTCATTTACTGAGGTAGTTATTAATTAGAGGACGCAAAGCAAAGATGGAGAGGGCTCTTTAGCCTAGAATCATAACTTCGTAGCCTAATAAAACCTGTATCTGTAGTTAGGTATTTCCACCAACATCCTCCGGCTTGATTGATAGTTCAGCGACAAATGTCAGTGTAGCTCGCTGGTGCAGGCCGACTATCAACCGAATGGTGAAGTATAAGATCAAATTCAAGCCACCCTAGCTCTCTTCGCAGCATCCCCACCACTATCATTGTGCGGTTCCGTCCTACCATGTTTCCCCAAAGTGACGATGTTAGAGACGGGCAAGTTGCCGGTCTCCACCTCCGTAGGCTGCACAGCGTCATTTCCTCCATTTTCGACAGTGACTGAATTTGATAAAGGACCATCAGAGGACAAGTTGCATGTCTCCGCCTCCGTGGGTTGCGCAGCATCATTTCCTCCATTTTCGAAAGTGACTGAATTTGATAAAGGACCATCGGACACCAGAGCTGCACTCATATTCAATTCCATGGGTTCCCACTGCCGAGCCGAGTCGACAAGAAGGGACGCATAGGCATCCCTCCTAAGGTTTGTGAATTCATCACCTGTTTCATTGGAAAGAGGCTCTCCTCTGAGGATATTCATCATATGACTAAGCACGTGGACACCACAGTCCACCCCACCTATCTGCTGTGGGAGGTCCTGTACTTCAATCATTGCTGAAAAATCCAGTTGTCGCCCACGCGGGTGCTCCATGCGCAGCCATCTTGCTACAATCCGTTGTGCCTCCACTGCGTCTCCAACGTTCCTCATAGTATTCAGCCACCTCATTCTTACAACATTTGTTTGCGAGTTAGTTGGTGGAATGTCCACTACCACTAATGCCCAGTGGCCAGCATGTTGGTTAATAGGCACGTGCACTGGTGCGAGAATTCTGTAATCGATTAGTTTCTGCTACGGGATTGATAGTATATGTGACTTACTGGGTATAGTCTTGAGGTATTGGGTCCCTCGGTAACAGTTGAGTATTCTCCAAGTCGTGCCCGCTGCTATATAAGCCACCATAAAAGCTTGGCCGGCCTATAAAAACCTCTGCTGGTAAAACTTGCGTGTTCATGATGGCAGTAATTATTTCATCAGATAACATCTGGCCACGTGCGAGTGTCATGAAATCCTCTTCCCTAAGTCTTGTTTCTGAGAGGGCCCGGCCTACTCGCCATTCGTTATTCTGATCTTCGGTGCGACCTGGCAGATTGTTTCTATGTGCGTAAATTGGATCTACGTCTGGGAAACTCTCATCCCATTCGAGCCGGGCGGGAATTAAATCCATCATTGCTGTAGGTGTAGCGTCTCAGCTTGTTGACACGTCTGGTAATTCGTTCCCAAGGTCGAGTTGGATCCTAAAGTTGTTGAGGCTTTCAAGGACTACTTCCTCTGGGATTGTATCCTCAAGGAGTTGTGAGAACCATGTTCCACAGTGCACCGCGAATAGCTGCAATAACCTAAAGCTTTCCTTTCTTCGGATCACCTCTAGTAGACCACATAGCCTTGTGTTGTTCCATCGGAATGTGCGACCTCCTGCTACCGCCTCAGCAAGGGCAACAGGCCAGACCATTATAACTCCGACAGTATTGAATGTCTCAACCAGCTTAGCTACCTTAACACCCTGTTTCTTCATTTCCCGGATTTTGTCTTCGAGATTTTCCTACCAAATGGATATTAGAAGGGGAGTTAAAGTGGAAAAGTACCTTTAACTTACCCATTTCTTTGAGTTATCTATCTTAAGTTGTGCTAAGGCCTCCATGGTCAGACCCGAAGAAAGACACATAAACCACTTTATAGAGATAGCGATTGAGATATTAGTGTGCGAACCAACTCTTCCTTGGTCTATACCGCCATCGACTCTAAGGCGAACTGCTTCGTTATTGATATACATTGACATGCGGTAAACAGCATGCATGTAGTCTATTTGAGTCCATATAGCTTTCGAAGAGGGGCGCGCAAGTTGGTTGTATATAGCGACCGCTTCTTCAGGAATATCATCGCGGCTAATCACTAACACAGACCTTGTGCGAAATCTATTTTGGACAATCGATACAACCGCTGGGAAAAGGATTCGCAAGCAGAATATAGGATGTATTTTGTTGACGAAATCGACATCAGCCTTAACGTTCTGGTGGTTTGGTCTTATATGTTTTGAGACTATTGCCTTAATGTCTCCTTTTGTGATAACGTGGTCGTCCTCGCCGTCCTTGAACCTGCCAATTTCCCGTGCAACTGCTTCGATCTGGGTACTTGAGTATCGGGGCGGAATGATCTGGGTCGCAGCTAGCCTGTCCTTGATTTGCTGCACTCTACGGCGTGGTCTTGCTAACGCCTTGCTTGACTGAGTATTGTCTAAGGGTGGACTTGCAACAGGATTATGAGACTCACTTATTGGTATATGAGGTGGAATTTGCGGACAAGGCGGTGTCTGTTCTGCTGGCATTTCAGAATCTTCAATGTGTCTAAAAGGAGGCTGAGAACTATTTGGTGTCGTTGGAAGACTGTTATCGTGAAGTTGAGGCTGGCGAGGCGTTGTTTGTTCTGCCAACATTTCAGTGGCTTCTGCCCCTCCAATATCTGCAAGGGATGGCCGAGGATACATCGCTGCTATCTGGGACGTGTTATGCAAAGAATGGGCCGACTGTGCTTGCATATTTATAGAAGAAGGTTGATGCTCAGTGGTTGGCATATGAGGATAATGCTGGGAGGTAGGCTGTGACTGGGTTATAGGTCTTTGACTCTCTTCATCCTCACTGCTCTGATTGAACCCTTCTGATATACTAAAGGTAGCATATGGTAAATCCACTCTGTTCTCTATAGAAGGTGCTTCGGACCTGCGATGCTGGTCTCGGATCATTTCGAAAATTAGGCGCCGTTGACGTGCATTCATACCTCCAAGGAAACCTATAACCTTGACAACCTTTAAGCGAGATAAAGTCAAAATTTCACTTTAATTGACTTACTCGTTGGTCAGAGGCGTATTGAAAGGCGTTGGCCCTGTCCCATGTCGCCATCAGAGCTGTACTGAGCTCTCTTTGCTCCTCTTCAGTTAGATTGTATAGTAAGTCTTCGAAAGTGCCGCCTTCTACCCCCTGACCGTCTGCCATATTTTCGAGACTGTGCTGCAAAGGTGGAATCGAGGCTTTCTAAGATGCTACAAATAATGTGAGAAATGATAGTAGCAGGTAAGGCGTCTAGCAAGAAGCATGTGAGGAAAGATTACAGAAGTGAATTTGACTTCAAAAGGCGATATAAGGAATACTTGTAGAAAGTATGCTTGTAACAGAAGGCGTAAAGAAGGCCAGTTGTAATACTTCACTTTTAGTAATTACTTTTGCTCTTTCTTATACCTTCGCATTGTCTCTTCTGAGGAAATTCAGACGACTCACAATCTCTCCCTTCTGTCGTTTGTAGTAGCTTTATCCATTACTCTCTATTACTCTCACCTTTTACTACAAGCAGATCGATAAGGAAGGAAATTTTGCCCTCCTACCTTGGTATCTCTGCTTGAATGAATCCCCTTCGCTCCGAGTTGTCACACACATATGTCTTGTAAACTTCACTTCACTTTCGAACCGCTATAGTTGCATCTACTCAATGAAGCAACTGGTGATTCTTCTCATGCTGAGATCGACTAATTAAAGTGAGTTACCAAGTTGAGACTCACGATGGACAAAGAGAGAGAATGTGTGGTCTGTTACGATAGGAAAGTCCTTGCTGAGTATCCTGATCGACCTGTTACAGACGCATGCCATCACGAGCAGCTTGTGTGTAGAGACTGTTTACAACAGTCGATATCATCGCAGTCGAACGGAAAAGTGTATAATCAAATCGATTGCCCTACTGAGGGCTGTGGAGGAAGATTAGCCTACGCAGACGTTCAGCGCTGGGCAGACCATGATACGCTTGTTAGGCAAGTCTAATTATTCATATGTATAGACGACTTTTTTGACTAACTGAAAATCAAAGGTATGAAAACATACAGTTAAGAGAGGCTCTGGAAGATCTACCGAATTTCCGCTGGTGCCACTATCAGGGCTGCCAGCACGGCGAATGCTATGATAATGGCGATATTCACCCGAGAATCATCTGTCATGAATGTGGGCAACATAATTGTTTCCGCCACAATACCAGATGGCATGAGGGCATGAGCTGTGATGATGTCGACAACCTTGCCAATCTCTACCCAAACGAGGCAGACCGCGCAAGCCAAGAGTTTATCAACTCTAACTCGAAGGTCTGTCCAGGAATCAAGAAGGATACTGGGCGAGCTTGCGGCACTCGAATCATAAAAAACAAAGGGTGTATGCACATGACATGTACGTCCTCCACAGCAATCTGTTAGAGCACCATGAGGCTAATCTTTGCGACTTAGGCACTGTGTGCGAGGCTGAGTTCTGCTGGGGATGCCGAAGGGACTGGGCACCAATTGGTGAGGGCGGAGATCGTTACCATGACCGGTTGTGCGAGATGTATAGGGATCGCGGCCTTGACCCGTTCCTCGGCACCCCTTCATATTTCCCGCCTCAAAGAGACAATACACGTCCAGTCAATGCTAGGCCCCAAGCCAACAACAGGCCCCAAGCCAACAACAGGCCCCAAGCCAACAACAGGCCCCAAGCCAACAACAGGCCCCAAGCCAACAACAGGCCCCAAGCCAACAACAGGCCCCAAGCCAACAACAGGCCCCAAGCCAACAACAGGGCCCAAGCCAACAACAGGCCCCAAGCCAACAACGGGTCTCAAGTCGTCAATCACCCCCAGAGACGTCGCCTGAGTGAGATCATTGATCTAACACAGGAAGGTGAAACTCCGCTCGCTGCTACAGATGTAGAAACACCACAGCCAGATCTTGCTGAAACTCAAGCTACCGGACATGCCTTGCTATCTCAGCCTCCTCGACCGCGTTTCCTGTTCGCAGATAATGAGGTCGGGGCCAGGTTGCAGGAACTTCTGCGGCGACCACAGCGTCGGGACCAAAGGGAAGGGAGGGAATGAGGCTGCTAGAGAGCAGGTGCGAAGGAGTAACCAAGTAGAGGTTGGCCAGGTCTTAGCCATTTCTGAAGATGGCGAGATGTCTTGATGATTTGCTTGGTAAGGGTTATATGGGTGGATAAGGCACATGATCGGGGGATGAGTATCACGCTCCTCCAGAATTTGTGGGGCGAGACCTGCTCTGCCACAAGGAGGAGGGTCGTGGTTCTGAAGGAGAGAGATGTCGAAAAGGGCCTATATCTACAGAGAGGTGGGCGAGTGTTCGAGAATTTGACCAGCTCGAACGGTGATAAGAAGGACGAGAGGGAGGGAAGTAGAGCTGGGAGGCGACCTCCATTTTTGTGATGCCCATGGGTTGGCAGGAAATAGAAAATAGAAATCGATTTAGGACCCGTCTTCCCGCGATATGCACGTGATTACATGCGGCTCGTGTCGAGGCTGCTTAAAACAGCGGTGCGCCGCCGCTGAATTCGGCAGCCCAAACACCACTACCTGGACTTATAGAGTAACTAGTACGAACAATTGGGTCATTTTGGCTTGTTTAATAAAACAGTCATCCTCTGTGGCTGTTCTGCTTTCCTCATCACGTGCATAAAAGGGTGATGCTGAGCCACTGGACTTTTGCAGCTCGTTCTTGCAGTGTCATTCCGCAACTAGCTCGAGTACCTGCGATTGGCCCTCACGATGACTGCCGAAAAGTTGGGGGGCAGCTTAAGTGACTCTGTGGGGCATAAACTTTTCAATACAAGGCCCTATAAGTCCAAGCCATTGCCAACCAAGATTAAGCAGGTTAAATGTAGAGAGCTAGTGGTTTGATCAAGGGACCGTTGCGTGGGTCTGGACTGGCCCTCATAATTACAGAATAAATTAGGTGGTCGGAGGATCTAGGAGGGTGCAATTCGCTTTCGCCGACCGTCGGACCGGACGGTCGGAATGAAAACTGAGAATTAAGAATTTATAATTGAATAAAGATTTCTGCGCATGGGCCGTGTGGCCCAATGGCAAGGCGCTTGACGTAAGAGAGTCATATGTAATCATTCATCAGTTGTAACTAACATTATTATTAAGTACGAACTCAGGTGTTATCAAGAGATTCCAGGTTCGACCCCTGGCACGGTCAGTTTTTTTTCTTCTTTCTTTTCTTTCTTTGCTGTCTCTTACTCCCTTCTTAGCGCCTTAGAGAGCTCAGCTTTTTAGTATACAACTCCATTAACAGGACTGAATTCGAAACCCTTTCAAGCCCCGGGTCAATATGGGGAGTCTCCCAATCCGAATCAGCGAATGCCTCGATGCATTATATCACTGCCAAACTAACAATAGCGTTTCTGAAGAGAGCGTCGCTTACCAAGCACCGCTCCCCGAAAATTTTGAGATTCGTACAGCACATGTTTATGGCCCTCAGATTGCGCAACGATTCGCTACGGAAGCCGCAAAGCGTCTCTCTCAAGAGCAGTTTCGCCAGCTACTACAATTTCTACGATATCCAACACGCGTTGAGATCCAAAACAAAGAGTCATTAGAACAAGTTTTAGCACACAAGCTTCAGGATTTCTATTCCGCTGAAGTCAGAATATCCGGCGAAGGTCGCGACAGGCTTGCTCGCCCAGGCGGTCCACCGGATGCTGATCTAGGACTGATTCTACACGTCCAAAGTGAGGATGATGTCATTGGTGAATTTTGGGATCCTCGAAGCGCAACTATAAATCTTCTCCAGGAGAAAGGGGTCAATAAGAATTTTTTGCATTTGGCTATGACTAGCATTGGCGCGCGCAAGCCTCCTTTCATCGCAAGGCTCGGTGTCCTACTTTGGCGAAAGCCCTCCACGACCGCTTCTCCGCCAACCTTTTAGATATGTTACCCCTGCCGTTCATCATTACCGCGTCCAGTTGCACCCGAGATAACCTCCGCAAATACCTGATAAAGAGTGCGATGTCTCTTGAAATCGAACTCGTTCCCCCTGCCGGCGTTTTAATATTCGATCTCGATTTCAGAAATGGCACTCTACGTCGTATCATTCTCCACATTCATCACCCGACTGCCGGGTTCTTTGCAAGCAGAAAGAACAGAGGGTCGATGGCTATCCAAATTGACGCTAGCACGAACTTTTTCCTATAGTTGATAGGCAAAGACCACAATCCTACGAGCTTCGTCAGTCGGTGTTTGTCCAAACGTCCTCGCTCTATCAAGACTGCACCTCCCCCAGAAATGTGGGCTTATGTTAAGAAAGAGGCTGCGGAAGGGAGAAAGTTGCAACTTGAAGATTATTCACCAAGTTTTCTCAGCTGGGCAACCAGATACTTAGGTCAGGATTCAGTGCTTGTTCTAGCGGCGGGAATCAGTCTTACTTGTACCGCAGCAGACAAGATCGTTTCAAGAATACACAAACGTTCCGCTGAGAGGTCTATGTCATCTTCGTCAATAACTCAAAAAAGATTGCAGTATCGAGCCGATTAGATAATCAGGAAAGCGAACGGCATCCTCAGCAAGGTCAGAAAACCGACATCAAGAGGAAAGCCCCTGTGGCCGCTCCCCAAGGCGCTACTTCAAATATTCTATCCTCTATCCCACCTGTACCCTTCCAGGGGACCGGTTCATCCTCGCCTGACCGACATCCGCACGCCCGTCCTAAAGGGAGTAAGAAGCAGCTCCAGAAGAATCTAGGAGACCAGTCCCATCAAGAAGAACATCGACAACAGACTCCTTCCGAAATTTTACGAGAGAACTCGGAAAAAGAAAGCAAGGAACAGTCCCAGAAGGGATTCTGTCAAGAAGAATCTCAACAGCAGACCTTTTTCGAAACTTTGCAGGAGAAGTCCTATCAAGTAATTCAACAGACACTTTCTGAGATTTCACAGGAGAAGTCGGAAAATGGAAGCAGGAAGCGGACTTGGGAGGAGATAGGAGATGGACTCTATCAAGAAGGACTTCAACAGACTCATTCCAAGATTTTGGAGAGGAAATCGGAAAATGCTCTCAATTTCGTGAACGATGGATCCACCAACGATTCTATCACTGAGTCCGCTGAACATCCACGAAAGGAATTGAATTTCATTTCCTATCGCCCATTAGTGGACCAAATAGATATCCCTATGCCGCTCGGCGACTTATATGAGGATGATGACGAAGACCAAGGTCTCACTACAGAAATTAAGACCGATTTCGATGAGGCTATTGAGCCAAGGACTTGCCACCGCACTCCTGTTAAGGTGTGCAGAAATGGAACGGTTAAGATTTCTGGCGCTGCGTTTCCTTTACACTTCCGTACTAGCATCATATAAGCCCAAAAGATCCGTGCCTTCAGAGGGACGCCGAGTATTTACTTCACGCCTACAGACATCGAAATTCGTGTTGACGGTAAGGCTGTCTACACGAAGCCAATTGAACGCCTTCTGGCATCCTTTGAAGGAGCTGAGTGGCTGTGTCAGCTAATCCATGAAAAAACAACGCTTCAGGGAATACTACATGAAGACAAGTATGCAGAAGCCGAACCTCAGAGCGACCTTCGTCTCATACCTCACAAAGTCCAAGGTTGCGCATGGAAAAACATAGAACTTAAGAGGAAACTTCGACAGGGTGCACTGTGCTGAACTGAAGAATCGCGGAGTTGTTACTGAGCACAGGATATATTTTCGAGGTGCACAAATATCGGTACCCTTAGAGGCGAACCCTCAAACAGTTTTTGTCCAGGCCAGCCTTGTTCCAGAGGGCACAGTTCATCCGCAAGAATGTATCAACGGGGGCGAGGTACAGTAACAGGCGAAATCGGCTTTGTTCATGTTAAGAGTAGTACGAACCACTAAATTGCTACTTTTAGCTGATACCGAGCCCAAATTATTTGCAAAGAATGTCACTGTTATCGTCAACGCTTAGTCGGACGCTGATGTCATTGACTGCGGAGAACGAGAATGAGGCAATTGTGAAGCTACTGCTCGAGACCAGGAAGGTAGACTTGAAGGATAATAACGGTCAGACACTGCTGTCGTTGGCTGCAGAGAATGGGCTTGACGCAGTCGTGAAGCTGCTGCTTGAGACTGGGAAGGTGGACGTGGACTCGAAGGCTTCTAACAGTCGGACGCCGCTGTCGTTGGCTGCGGGGAACGGGCATGAGGCGATCGTGAAGCTGCTGCTCAGGACTGGGAAGGCGGACGTGGACTCAGAGGCTTATTACTATCATGGTCGGACGCCGCTGTCGTTTGCTGCGGGGAACGGGCACGAGGCGGTTGTGAAGCTGCTCCTCAAGACCGGTAAGGTGGACGTAGACTCAAAGGCTTCTAACAGTCGGACGCCGCTGTCGTTTGCTGCGGGGAACGGGCATGTGGCGGTTGTAAAGCTGCTGCTCAAGACCGGGAAGGTGGACGTAGACTCAAAGGATTACTACGATTACGGTCGGACGCCGCTGTCGTTGGCTGCGGGGAACGGGCACGAGGCGGTCGTGAAGCTGCTGCTCGAGACCGGGAAGGTGGATGTAGACTCAAAGGATTATTACGATTACGGTCGGACGCCGCTGTCGTTGGCTGCTCGGAACGGGCACGAGGCGGTTGTGAAGCTGCTGCTCGAGACCAGGAAGGTGGACATAAACTCGAAGGATTCTAACAGTCAGACGCCACTGTCGTTGGCTGCGGGGAACGGGCACAAGGCGATCGTGAAGCTGCTGCTCGAGACCGGGAAGGGCGGACGTTCTTACGGTCAGACGTCGCGGTAGTTGAGTGGTACAGGCACGAAGCGGTCATGAAGCACTTACGCTTAAGGACGTGTTGCTAGTGATTAGCAACTACCAGTCCTAACACAGCAGCAGGTATTGTAATGGGGCTGATAGGATTTATTTTCTTTTTGCCCGAATGGACAAGTCGATGGAGCTTACTGTCAAGTAGGCTGAAGACTGGACTACAAGCGTTGGCTGATTTGTTTTACATTCTACACATTCGGAATTTCCCTTTATGGCTTTGTAGTCTTGGGCAAGGAGGCTTGGGCTATTATTCAACATATCCCATCCTACGGCTATGTGACGGGACGGTGTACAGGATGTGGCGTGCTCGTATTGCTTTCCTATCTACTGCCGCCTTGTCCGTGAGGCTTACGAAAGCACAACTCGCGCAGCTTCAAAGCAAGGATAGGTGGTCATAACTGGGATAAAGAACAGGGAAGAGGACGCGAGGTCCAAGCCTCAAGTTTCCGCAGTATTTCATTCGGTATCGATCAAGATATAAGCAGATTGCATCAATCCAAACGAATTCACAAATCGGAGCTTCCTCGTCTCCTTTCAGCACTTGAACCAGGAAGTCGTAAAGATTGTTGCCGATCCATTCGTTGCATACTCGAGTCGAAGGCCATGCCAAGCATCGCCGCTCTTGAACCTAATAAATTGTTTATGATGTCCGAGAATGGTGTAGATGAGTGCTTCGACAGTAATGTTTTCATGCGCTTCCATATCAGGGCTCTGCTTTTTGTGCAGGTATTTGAGTACTGTGGTGATCAATACGGCCAATGCAGTAGTCGAACGACGTAGCAAGGATTTCAAAGACCCCTGGTGGACAGTACGCTGTAAATTCGATTATGCTATCAGCGGCTATGATGAGAGAGAACAGCGAACTGATCGTTGAATGACGATGTCGGAAAGAGATTGATGGCCTACCCCAGCATCCTAGGGCCTTAGCAGCTGCGTACAAATATACCGTAGAAGCTGGCGAAGATAGCGATGAGCGAATGCTCCAAAGCGTCCTAGCTCAGGAGGAAGAGTAGAGCCAGAAAAAGCGCACATGGTAGTATTAGTAGTAGGAGGGACAGCAAGGCTGGTATAAGTGTGCCGAGAAGCTCATGAACATGCGAAGCTGCAGCCGATTGCATTTAAGTTCAGCGGCGGAAGAATTCCCTTCCGAAAAGCCGGGACAAGGATTTTGGCGGCACGTGTAATTGCAGACTTGGACTGGCCATTGCGTTTGAATATTCGATCTGATTTGTGCAACGGTGCTGGCTGGTTTCAAGAGCTGTTTGTGCAGATAGACCTGCCTGTGCTCTGTGATGAAGTAGGGCGCTGCTTGTAAAGGAATAGGTTTGAAGGGAGGCCCCAAAATTGGACATAATTCAAGTCAACAGTAGCCATTGAGAAAGAAATAGATATAGGCAAAGAGGAACGTCTTAGAAACGCTGCAAAACTGATTTCTTGAGCTGAGTCTTCAGAGCAGGAAGTACAGAGGGATTATATAGCCCCGCCTGCAAGCAAACGCTGCACGAAGATTGACCCCGTCCTCCAATCTTACTCTGTGTCCCATTTGCCGCTCACAACTGTCATTCTATCATTGCAAGCCGTAGGGCACCAGACAAGGATATGGTAGAGCGCATGGAGGCCCCCCTTAGCCTTCTCCGTCTCCTCTCTAAGAGCTGTGATCTATGCAATCGCTAACATCTCGCGCCCCAGCCTTCCTCGCCTTAACCGACAATCAGCCAATCCTGCCTCTCATCCATCCACCCTACCCACGTTGCGAATATCAATTTAATACAGTACCATATTTTGCCGACCCCTAATTGGCTACATCCCTAAGCGAGGGTGGGCGCTCATTTTCTCGACTAGCCTCGTTTGCATTTTTGCATTTTCCCTGCCATCTCTATCAAACTCTCTACAGTCACGTCAAACAACACATATCTTCAATTTATCGTCGCGCTTCGAGACGACGTTCAGCAGGCATGGCAACTATAGTTCTTGGTATGACCACAGGTGACCCAATGACATCCTTTTCCATTTAGTAACCTTTCATTAGGAGCTCAATGGGGAGTCTGTTCTTCTGCCACCATTGCATCTCCGCAAGTTCACTGACCCGCTGTAGGATGAAGGCAAGGGTAAACTTGTTGAGTGAGTTCTGCTTTCGTGTAACAATTGTCTTGCAACTCCTGATCCATGATCTTTTAAGCGTACTCACAAAAGATGCCAAACTGGTTGCGAGAGCCCAGGGAGGAAACAATGCCGGTCACACAATCGTATGTCCTAAATCACACACTAGAACTTGAATATCTTCTAGAGCAGCAATGCTGACATTCCATAGTCCTATAATGGCAAGAGTTACCATTTTCACCTTCGTAAGCACACCTCGGCTCACCCCTCATTCTAAGCGGACCTTTGCTTACTTTGTCTCTTCAGTCCCCTCTGGATTGATGTCGCCAACTTGCCAGAACCTGATCGGAGCCGGTGTCGTCATTCACATCCCTTCGTTCTTCAAAGAGCTAGTAGACCTCGAGGAACAGGGTCTTGAGAATGTTAGGGAGAGAATCTTTATTTCGGTAAGTAAATCGGACAGTACAGGCTCTGAAGTAATAATGCTAACCCAAACTCAGGATCGCTGTCACGTATCACTAAATGTGCATTCGCTTGTCGACGGTTTAGAAGAGGTGTGTTCTCGGAGAAGTTTTCTTTCTATTCTCAACTGCTGGAAGAGCTATGAGACATCGGTTTACTCCCTCACATACCTCGCATCTTCTGGTTCTTTAAGAAGCAGTACTAAAACTAAAATCTACATAGGTTGAGCTTGGAA
>Ga0335074_10007683_pt1 | contig 14958 bp, 14 predicted proteins | sample Lox_Sample_23_FD_206715 | JGI IMG/M metagenome (GOLD analysis project Ga0335074, IMG submission 206715) | Soil microbial communities from Loxahatchee National Wildlife Refuge, Florida, United States - Lox_Sample_2.3 | ecosystem: Environmental > Terrestrial > Soil > Wetlands | place: USA...
GTGGATCTTTGCGGGAGGGGTTCCGCCTCACGAATTCCTGAATAGAATCGGAGTAGATTGCTGGACGCCCAGTTCCGAAACTTCTCACCAACGAGCCTCTCTGTGACCGCGGACGATCCGGACAAATCATTTGTTACATGCGACACTAGCCGCTGTAAACCGCGAGAGGGTCAGTATTTTATGGGTGGGGACAGATTCACCACGGGAGGGCAGAGGTGACCTGCATTCCTAGGAGGGAGTGAAAGTGCGGAATGGTGAGGTGGAGAAAATCCTTGAGAACAGCGTCGGCGCCTGCGGCAAGCAGCAACTCGTCTGGCCGATGCGTTGCAATCCCGATGCATTTCAGGCCAGCACCTTTGGCCGCCCGAACTCCGGATGCAGCGTCCTCGACCGCGACGGCCGAATGCGGAGCGCAGTGCAGACGGTCGCATGCAACTCGATAAATGCTCGGGTCCGGCTTGCCTTTTGAGACCTCATCGCCGGTAACGACGGCAATGAATCGGTCGGCCAATCCCATACGTCGCAAGGTGGATCGAGTACGGCTCAAGCTGGCGGAGGTTGCTACCGCCATCGGAATGCCCTCGGTATGCAGGCAGTCAATGAAGCCGAAGACTCCCGGTATCGGAATCAACGCCGACTCGGATCGCCAAAACAACTCATCCTTCATTTGGCCGTACTCTTCCAATTGGGTTGCATCCAGCGTTCCGAGAAAATACTCGAGAATCTCCGCTCGCTTTCTTCCATCCATGATGAAATCGAGTTCGCTCTCCGATACATCTTTTTCTAGCAATCGGAGAAACTCTCTCCATGCCGCGCGGTGTGCGGGATGGCTATCCACGATCACGCCGTCCATGTCAAAAACGACTCCTCCCAATCCCGACTTCATGCGGCGTGGTCCGGCCAGGTAGCCTGAGCTTTCTGGTAGTTTTCGAGCGTACCAATGTCGATGAGATAATCGCGTATCGGAAACGCCAACATGCGTCCTGTGAGTTTCGGAAGCACATCAAACCCGATATCCGCAGGCGTGCGGTCGGGGATCATGTCCAGCACTGGAACCGTGGCAATCATCAGCCCCGTGAAGGCCAGTTTCCCGGGGGGATTGTCCGGCTTCTCTACAAAGTGATCAATCGTACCGTCGGGCAGGACGGAAACAATTCCGCAGAGCCGCGGGTCGGGAACCTCGTATACGCCAAGGGTTGCCGCGGGCCGGCGCTGCTCGTGGAACCGCGCCATGCTGGTCAGATCGGCGCGGTTTAGCACGTCCGCATAGAAGACCCAAAACGATTCGTCCTGCGCGACCCACTGCCGATTTGCGCGCAAGGTCCCCGCACTGCCGAGCAACGACTCTTCTTCCATGATGCAGACTTTCAAACCGTAGTCCTTGTGCGCCAAAAAACTCCGCACGGCTTTCGCATGAGCGTGGAGATTGATTAGAACTTCCTCGATTCCGGCCGCACGGCAAGCGCGAAGCCAGATTGTCAACAAGGGCACACCTTGAATGGGCACCAAACACTTCGGAATGGTGTCAGTGATCGGCCGCAAGCGAGTTCCTTTCCCGCCGGCCAGGATGAACGCTTTTCTAATCATGAATGGTTCAGGCGCCAATACCTTCCGCTGGCAGGAACACCCAACGGCAACCGCTGCGCTCATCTCCGTCAATGAATGGATCATTCACCACGACCTGAGCGCCCTGCAGATCGAAAGCGAACTTCATTTCCTGAATTCCTTGGGATTGCAACGCCATTCGCACAGACCCCTGGCCTCGTGGCGGGCAGAACAGAAGCAGGAACCCGCCCCCACCTGCTCCGGTGATCTTCCCGCCAGTGGCGCCCTTCTGGCGCGCCAATTCGTACAGTGCATCAATCCGCGCGTCAGAAATCCTCGCGGAAATGCGGCGCTTTGCCATCCATCCAAGGTGAAGGAGTTCCCCGATCCGATCCAGATCCTCCCGCAGGAGTGAATCACGCATTTCCGCCGACAAAGCTTTCACTTCGTGGAGGGCATCTACCGCTGAACTCGACCGGTCGCGCGTGGATGCTTCCTGGTCCTTCAGAATGGTCCACGAATGGTGAGCGGCTCCAGTAAAAAACAGCATCAAATGCGACTGCAACTCGTTGAGGACCGCCGGATTCATCTGAATGGGCTCTGCGGCCACGCTTCCGTCGCGGGAAAATGTGAAGTAATTCAGCCCTCCGAAAGCAGCAGCATATTCGTCTTGTTTGCCGACGTTTCGTCCCAGAAGGTGCCGGGCAATATGAAACGCCCGGTCGGCAAGATCATACTTTGAAATCGGGCGCTGCAGATAGCTTGTTAAGGTCTTCAGTAGATTTACGCAGACACTGGCTGACGAACCGAGGCCGGTACCGGGGGGAATCTCGGAGGCAAGAAACAAGTCGACCGGCAAGTTGAAATCCATCTCTTTCAGTACAGCCAATGGTATTTCCAGGGCGCTTCCGCGCGCGGCCATGCCCGACAAGTCCTCCAGATTTGCGAATACCCGCAGATCGGAAGAGATAATCTGAATGCGGCCATCTGTGCGCTTCCCGAGAATCGTGTAGAAATACTTGTTAATGGCAACATTCAGCACAGCTCCGCCAAACTGCTCGTAATAAGCGGGCAGGTCTGTGCCGCCACCACCAAAACTGACGCGGACTGGACTGCGGACGATAAGCACAGAAAGCTTCTGGTCAGGCTACGAGGGATTTTGAAGTCGGATGTTCCTGCATTGAAGCTGCTGGTCGGCGAGTTAACTCGCCCAGGCGCCGAAGACGTCCGGCTAACGTCCAGAACGTCTGCAAGAGCAAAGAACAATCCTGAAACAACGAGCGGTGCAGGATGTATTGCAAGTCGTAGCGGGTTTTGTCTTCGAGTTCGTGTTCATCTCGGAGGCCGTTCACCTGTGCCAAGCCTGTCATTCCGGGTTTTACATTGAGACGTTGACGATGCCAGTCACTGTAATGGCGAACGCGGTCGAGGCCCTCGGGACGAGGCCCGACCAGGCTCATGTCGCCGCGCAGAACGTTCCAAAGTTGGGGCAGTTCGGTCACACTCAAGTGCTGAAGAAGTTGTTCATATGCCGGTAATCCCGTGCTTCTACGGGGCAAATTGAGCCGGTAAATCCAGAATCGTCGCCCGTTCAATCCATAACGCTCTTCACGACAGAAAGCTCTTTCTCTTCTGATTCGAAGAGCCAGTGCTGCGAGGAATACAACTGGTGCGGAAATCAGCAAGAGCGGGATGGCCAAACTGAGGTCCATGGCGCGCTTCCATGCTCTCCCTTTCACCTCCTTCATGGAATTTCGCAGACGTAAGATTGGAATCCCGTCGAGATCCAGGAGTTCGGGAGCAGAGAGGTACAGCTCATAAGGTTGAGGTATCACATTGACTGCGAACCCCTGTCTTACACATTCATCCATCAGGCCGTTGATGCGCTGATCCCCATTTCCAGAAGTCGCAAACACCAGTTCATCGACACCCCTGCTGCGTAGCGAGTCAATAACCTTGCCCATGGGGATCTGTGGCTCCGCGGTGACCAATTCGCGATGCAAGATTCCGAGCGATGCATCTTCTGGTGCGAGAAACCCTACTATTCTGCAACCAAGTTCAGGATGTTGCGAGAACCTGGCAGCCGTCTCCATGGCCACTATGCCGCTGCCCACGATGACTAGCCGACGAACGATTGCGGAGTGATTCCGAGCATCGAGAATTGCCCGCGCCGCGAGACGAATCACCAAGAAGCCCGATAAGCTCAGTGTCCCAAAGCAGCCGAGCGCTAGCCGGGAGAAGTAAATGCGCCCAAGGTACGCGGAAGCGAGCAAAATCAACATCAGCGTGCTGACCGCCAGAACAAGATGGGAGAAGATCGCCGGCGTTCGCCATCCCACTTCGCTTCCTGTTAAATCGACGGAGACGCACAAAACCGACCAGATCAGACACGACTCTAGCACCGTCAGACCAAAAGCGTTGGCGGTAGGCCTGGGTATTGCCTCCCACACGAAGCCATACCGGATTAGCCACGCGAGCACGATGCTGCAACCCACCCATGCCAGGTCGCAGATCAGAATCCCGCCGCGTACTTTGCGATGATTGCCGCTCATGCCCGCACTACTCGCCAGCTCCCCATGCTTCCGTCATGCGCCGGCGAAGATTAGTGAAAATGGAGTGCGTCACCGAAACATGAAAGTCTTCGATCAACTGCATGTTATTGGCTGGAACCACGACGCACAGATCGCAAAGGAATTTCATTTGCCCCCCCTGGAACCCGGTCAATCCAACCGTTCGGGCACCCGCGTCACGTGCGACCTGAAGTCCAGTCAATACGTTCTTGGAATTTCCACTTCCGCTAATCGCCAGCACAACATCATCTGCGCGGACGAGTCCACGCAGTTGCTCGGCAAATATATCGGTAAAATTTTGGTCGTTCGCCCACGCGGTGATAAGCGGGATGTTATCGGTCAGGGAAAACACGCGGAAGCGCCGGTTGCCATTCACGACTGTTCCTTTCCCCAGGTCACACGCGCTGTGAGAAGCCAACGCGGCACTCCCGCCATTGCCAAAAACAAACACTGTGCGATCCTGCTGGTAGGCTTCCCACAAAATATCGACCACAGCATCAATCTTTCTGTAGGGAAGGTTTTCTAATAATTCGGGATAGTCCTGAAAATATGTTTCCGACCCTGACGGCGGTTGCGGCGCAGGGACAGGCATTATACGGGTGAGATTTCTCGATGCAGTCATAAAAAGCTCTCTTGAATGAAATGTCTTTGAACGGATTAGACCGCGCTCAGTACAACTCCGGCATTCTTCATGGCGGCGTATGCGTCGGAAATCGAGTTCGGAATCCCTCCGATTTCGTCGACCCAGCCTATAAAGTCGGTGAGAATAGAAGAAAGATCACGTTGCGCATTCCAGCCTAATCCCCGCAACTTTTCAATCGATGACACGCTGTGCCGGTTATCGCCCCGCCGGTACTCGTTTGAGATACACAGACTTACTTGCCGGCCTACCGCGCTGCGCACCGCTTCCGCGTACTCCAGAACGGACAAACGATGTCCGCTGCCGACATTGAACGCTTGAAAGTTCGCTCGCTCGTCTGCCAGCACCAGCATGTTCGCGTCTACCACGTCTTGAATGTGAACGAAGTCGCGCATCTGCTTCCCGTCTTCGTAGATAATTAGAGACTCTCCGCGCAAAGCACAGCTTACGAATATTCTGCAGATCCCGGAATAGTGATTGAACAGCGATTGCCGCGGCCCTTGCGTGATCGAATAGCGCAACGCAACGGTCGGAATGCCGTGTAACCACCCCAGGCCCAGCGCCACTTTTTCTTCAGCTAACTTGGAAACCGCATATTGGTTATAAGGATTGTTATAGCTTTCTTCTAAGAGCCGAGGTGTGCATTTTTCCCTGCAAGTCGGACAGTGCACATCCCAGTCGCCACGGTCTAGTTGCGCGATGCTTCTCGGGACGGGCTGTACCAACCCATGCTGAAAGCAATCGTATTGCCCCTCCCCATACACGGCTTGTGACGACGCAACGATGACCTTCCGTATCTTCAACTTCTTTTCGACAATCAACTCGAACAACAAGGCAGTTCCAACCGCATTTACATCAAGAAAACGCGAAAAATCTGGCATGTAATCCTGATACGCAGCCTGGTGCGAGACGATGTCAACATCCTGCAGAGCACCAAGCAATGTCTGGCGATCCCTCACATCGCCGTTGATGAACTCCGCTCTGGACGGAAGCCACGACGGTTTGCCATAGGGATGAACCCTCGCATCGAGGTTGTCCAGAATGCGAACGCGATATCCTTCTGATAAGAAACGGTCGACCAAATGTCCACCGATGAAACCCGCACCGCCGGTTACAAGAACTCTCATGCGATTCCCCTGTTCATTCTGATCACTTCCCCGATCCCGAAACGACTGTTGTTATGGTTCTGAAAAGAATGCTGAGATCCAGCCACGGAGACCAATTGCGAATGTATTCCAGATCCAACCGCACCCATTCATCAAAATCGTTTACCTCGTTGCGGCCACTTACCTGCCACAGGCACGTGATTCCTGGCCTTACGCTGAGCTTCTGCTTCTGATATTCCGTAAAGCTCGCGTACTCCGTGACCAGGGGTGGACGCGGCCCCACCAATGACATATGGCCGCCCAGCACACTGTAAAGTTGCGGCAACTCGTCCAGGCTATAGCGGCGCATCCACGCCCCGATGCGGGTAATTCGTGGGTCATTCGTAAGTTTGAACACTGGCCCGCTCATCTCATTTCGGGCAAGCAAAGAACTCTTCAGCTGATCGGCATCTCGAACCATGGAACGAAATTTGTAACCCGTAAAGGGCCTTCCGTTTTTCCCAACAACCTTCCACGGATACAACACCGGCCCAGCCGACGTGAGCTTTACCAGCAGCGCCAGGATTATGAGCACCGGCGACAGGAAGGCGAGCAGCAGAGCCGAGCCCAGAATGTCGAGACACCGCTTGCTTGCAGTCCAGAAATGATTCTGCCAATGCGGCGAGAGCAAGACGGCGGGAACAATTGCTTCTTGAGCGAGACTCATAAGCTTGCGTTCAGGCAAGGGCCAACGCACTCCCCACTTGTTTCAGATATCTGCGCAGGCCGCCCTGCCATTCTCCAAAGCAGTTCAGCCGTTCGCGCTTGAGCGCAGCATTTTCCAAAACCGAACGACTAGGGCGCGCAACTTTAGCTGGAAACTCATCAGGAGAAGCCACGCTGAGTTTCGCCTCGGTCCGCGTCAAGGAGAGAATTTCGCGCGCAAACTCATACCACGAACAACTACCTTCTGCGGTTCCGTGATAGAGTCCATACGCCTCCGTCTTGCTCAACAGAGCAATTTGTTCCGCCACATCATCAGTCGCCGTCGGACTGACGTACTCACTGTCCACAACCCGCATCCGGCCCTTCTCACGGGCGAGCCTCAGCATCAGATCGACAAAGTTGAGCCCGCCTTTTGCCCTGCACGGTTTGCGACCGTACAGGGCGGAAGTCCGCAGAACAAAGTGTCTCGGGTTAATCGTGCGAACATAGCATTCCCCGGCCAGCTTGGAATTACCGTAGACATTCAGCGGTAAAGGCTCGTCTCCCTCGATGTAAGGAGTCGTCTTCTTTCCATCGAATACGTAATCGGTGCTGACGTGAAGAAGCGCGGCCCCCACTTCCCCCGTGACGACAGCTAAATTGCGGGCGCCGATCGCATTTGTGAGATAAGCCCGCTCCGGATCGGACTCGCATTTCTCCACGTTGTGCATCGCGGCCGTGTTTACGACGAATTCCGGCCGGATCGCTTTCAGAACCGCCTCGACCGAATGCAAATCCGAGATTTCGCAATCCTGGTGCGTCAGCGGAACTGTCTGCCAGCCGGCAGCATCGAGAGCCAGCACAACGTCGCTGCCCAACTGCCCATTGGCGCCAATGACAGCGGCTTTCACGAAGCCACCGCCATTCTTTGCATTTCAATACCTTCTTCCAATTTCTTAAACGTTTGGATATTCGAATAAGCCGGATTATCCCAATCGGAAAACTCCGACATATGGTCCACAAGATTGTTGACGATTGATTTCACATTGCCAGCCGGGTGAAAGCTGAGGATGTTCGCCGCCTTCTGGGTGTCGACCTTGTAATTCCGGAAGTCTTCGATGTGCTTAATCTGCAGGTTGATTCGCTTCTTCAGGCGCTCTTCAATGGCGCTTTTCACTAAATCACCAACTTCTCCGACCGTGTAATTTCCGGAGGCTATGTTGAATACTCCCGACAAGCTGTAGTTTGCTTCGATCGCGCGAATATAGGCGATGGCTGCGTCCTCGATCGATAAAATCGGACGCCAGATGGAAGGATTATTCACCGTGATCGCGCCGTCGCGCATCGCGGTCTTAAACATCGTGTTGACGATGAGGTCCAGTCGCATTCTCGGGCTATATCCGGAGATCGTGCCCTTGCGCAGCGAGATCACCGAGAATTCGGCATTCTGCAGCTGAAGCACTGCCTGCTCCCCCTGCAGTTTCGAGATCCCATAAGGGTAGCTTGAAGAGACGGAACGGCTCTCATCGTACAGTTCATTCTCGGTGTAGCCGTACACCGAGCATGAACAGGCATAGACATAGCGCTTCACGCCTGCATTCTTGGCAATGTAGCCCAGATAAGCGGGTGCCGCTGCATTGAAGATGAAATTCTTGCTCGGCGAAAACTCGGCCATCGGATCGTTCGACAGACCAGCGAGGAACACAACCTGGTCATAGGGATCCAAATCCTCGGCACTCAGATTGAAGATATCTTTGTTGAGGACCCCTACCTGGCGCGGCAAGCGATTGCCAAACCAAAAAAGGTCGACAACATCAACCTTGTACCCGCGTTCGAGAAGTTTCGGAATAAGAACAGATCCTAAATAGCCAGCGCCGCCTGCGATAAGCAGTTTCATTTCTATCTCCGTAAAGTAAGTTCCAGATTGGATTCTGGCGAATAACTAAAGAAGTCAGACTCTGACCGCGAAAGCCAATCGGAAAGAGCCTGGGCCCGCTGATCTTTTTCCGATACGACTGGCTCCCGGACCGGCCACTCAATTCTGATCGCTGGATCGTTCCAGCGAATTGCCGACTCGGCTCTGCCGTTATAGACGCCGGTACACTTGTACTGGATTTCGACCACGTCCGAGAGCGCACAAAATCCACGTGCGAATCCGGCCGGCGCCCAGACTTGCCTGCGATTGTCGGCCGATGCATTTACCCCAACCCACTTGCCCAGCGTCGGTGATCCCTTGCGGATGTCAACCGCGACCAGGTATGCTGCGCCGACCGAAACGCGCATCAATTTGGCCATCGGTGGGTCCCACTGGAAATGGAGGCCGCGCACCACTCCCTTGCATGAGCGCGAGTGATTATCCTGGACGAACTCTGTGGGTATCCCAAGCTTCTCGAATTGATCGCGGCGATAGGTCTCCATAAAAAAGCCACGATTATCTTGAAAGATCTCCGGAACGATCACTACAACATCTTCCAGGTGTCGAGACTCTACTCTGATTTCCATAAACGCAACTCCTATTGATCCGGATCTACTTAAGTGTGGCGACTTCGCCCGTCGATCGAGAGGGAGCCACGTAGCGGTCAATGCCAAGCACGTTCTTGTAAAGTTGTTCGTGCTTTTCGACAACATCCCGCCACCGATAGAATGCAACGGCCCTCTCGTATGCGCGGGTGCCGTATTCGGCGACCATATCTGGAGAATTTAGAAGCCGTTCGAGGACCGCTCTCAGATCGACTGAACCATCTTTCCCGCGATAAGAGAATCCTGCGTCGCCGATTACCTCAAGGTTCGAGGGAGTGTCGTTTACGAGCACGCAATTCCCGAAGCCCATCGCCTCAACCAGAGCCGGATGTGTGCCGCCGACCTCATCTGGCAGAGCGAAGAGGTATGCGCCGCGTTGCAGTTGCGCGTACGCGTCTCCGTAAATGCCTCCCGTGAACACAATCCTCGGATCGCGAGTACTCTTCAGAGACGCAACGTAGTTTTTTTCCCACGGATCGTCACCAACAATCACCAGCTTTTTCTTCGTGACGATACTTTCAAACGCTTTGATCAAATGGTGTACGTTGTTTTCCGGGACCAGCCGTCCGACAAATAAAACGTAGTCCCGCTCGCCCAATTCGAATCGTGCAAGACAATCGTTTCCCGAACTATTCCACTCTCGAAAGCCATAAGTTATGCATCGAGAACAGACCTTATAGCGATCGAGGTAGTAACGCTGCACGTCATTCGAATCGGAGATCAGGGCGTTACACCAAAGCGCCGCCAGCCGCTCGGAGGTCCGAAGGTACCAGCGGGCAAATCTGCCCCACTTGCCCCGTTGCCAATCGGTGCCATCGACGGAGCACAACGCTTTCATGCCTCGCGCCCGCACCAGGGGTGCGAACAGAGTCGTTCCGGTCGTGAAGAAGTGCACAACATCCACCGGATAAAGCATTACGTGAAGAGTCGACAGAAACGCATGCGCAATCGTGCTCAGATTTTTGGATCTCACTGTTGGGAGCGTGACCAGCCGGACTCCCTCATAGAACGCATCGGAACAGCTGCTCATTCCGGATCGGTTGTAGACGGTGACGTCGTGGCCCAATGCGACAAGTCCCCGGGAAATCTCATCAACCGCGGTTTCGAATCCTCCAAAACGGGCAGGAATCGCCTTGATTCCAATCATTGCAATGCGCATGGATAGAAGAGTTTCTGCGGTAGTGGTCTGACGTTTTTAGTGCCTGTAGTTCGAGACCAAGGGCTATTCGCCAAATATCGAAACCATTCTTCGTATAGGCTGCGATATCGCGGGCGGAATCGCCTTGAGAACGGACCGGTAGACATAGATGACGATTGCCGCAGCTAGTACTAGATAGGTGGTTGCAGCAAGGCCTGCATTGCTCACTGAGCTGCACACGATAAAGCTGAACCCGCAGATGCACATCACGGCCAATGTGCGAAACGCACTGCCCATGCCGCGGCCCGTTACATCACCCAGCAGATATTCGTTGAGCATCCACCAGACCGCGAGCGCACCGAGCATCGCCAGCGCCATCATAGAAAGTTGCCCTGTACGACGCGCGATCATCAGAAATCCCAGCGCCGACAGCAATCCCACCGCACAACCGGTCAACATGCGCCCCAGCCGGAACGAGCTTCGGAAGTAATTGGATTGCAGAATATGGATGATTCCAGTCAGGCCCGTCCCTAACATCAGCAACCGCAGTACCGGAAGGCTCCCTGCATAGTTCGGCAACAGCCACTGGATCAACCAGCGCAATGGAAAATATCCGGCCAGACTCAGTGCCCAAAGCCCCACCAGCCATGCTTCTCCTGACCAGTACGCCTGCACCTGCTTTTCCCTGCTCATGCCATTCGATATGTAGGGAAAGACCACCCGTGAGATCGACAAGATAATCGTGTTCACGACCGCAAGCGCCGTAGCTGCAAGGCTGTACACGGCAAAATCCCGAATGCTGTAGCCGATGCTGACCACAATTCGATCAAGCGCCAGCGCAACATTCGTCAGCAGAAGAGCGATCAGCACCGTCCAACCGATCCGTATGTTGTGCGCGCCGACCCTCCAGCTGCTCTGCAGATTGCGCCGTTTCGGCCAGAATCGGCGTCCCAGAGCTATCCACACCGGAATAGCTGCCACCAGGGCGGAACCGATATACGCGGCGATCACCGCACCAAGCGTCAAACGACGAAAGAGATGAAGCAGGACAACTGCGACTAGAAGAACTGCCGGATTCAGCACTGTCACAAGCGAAAGCAATCCAAATGATTTTTCCGCCTGCAGCGCATTCTGACCAAGAGTCGCGACATTGAACACCACGGCATAGAGCGCCAGCGCCGTGACCACGAAAAACCAGGGCTTGCTGTGAAACAGCAGCGCTAGAATCCCCGTGGCCGGCAACACGATGGCTGCGTGCGCTCCGAGTAAGAACGTGACACTGCCCGCAAGCTCCGCTGCAAGCCGCTGTTGCGGGCGCGCCGCCCAACGGATCAGCACTCCATCCAGCAGTCCAAGGTGCAGCACTCCGGCAAATCCTCCATACAGCACGAACAGCCGGTAATACCCGTAGGTCTCCATCGCCAACAACCGGGGCAAGAGAAACGTGAGCACGCCATTGCAGACCAGCGCCAGCACATTGGCAAAGCTGAACAACGCAATATGCTGGATAAATGCATGCCCCTCTGACTTGACCTGTTGCTCCTCCTCACGGCAAACCATCAATTCCTCTGCTATTGCAGACTCAGGCATACTGTCGTGACTCAGGCCCGAAGCGAACACCTAGCCGCGCACGCCGGCCATCCTGAAACCCTTGCGCCATTTTCTTCACCGACGAAAACCTCGCCGAACTGAACAATAGAGCCCCTCCCGCATGTCGAACCATGTGTCGGATCGAAAACCATTTCGCGGCGTAGCTCGGATACAACCACCAAACGAGATAGGCAAAGTTTCGGCTGATGTAATACTCACGCCAGGGCGCATGATCGGGCCACAGAGCGTTAAGTCCCGGAAGCTTCACGTGTCGGGCACTTCCCACCTCATGTGCCAGGCGAACCCCCGAGGCGACCGCTATCTTGTAGCCGTGAGCTCTGGCTCGAAGACAGTACTCAAAGTCAAAAAAATCCATAAAAAAGTCGGAACGGGGTAATCCGATTTTTTCTACGACCTCGCGTTTCACTAACAGCCCGGAAGCGATCGCAAGATCAGCGAACCACACCGGATGGCGAACGATTTCGTCAGAAGCCTTTCTAAAACCGTCGCGCCATAACAGCGGCGGGTATGAGATTCCCGTCTCGTTGTGAACGGGCCAGACCGCCACCATGCCGATTTCTCCCTCGCCCATCGCGGGCGAAGAAGCCGCATGGATCAGGCCCTCCAGGGCATCGTCTGAGGGCACGCTGTCGTCATCGAATGCCCACACCCAGTCATACTTCCTCTCCTCCGCAGCGTACTTAAGCCCGGCAGCCCAGGCACCCGCCGCCCCGGCGTTCTCGGGCAACGAGAGTATTGTCACTTGGGGATAACGTTCGGCCAGCAGCGATCGCGTACCATCTGTTGAAGCGTTGTCCACCACGACGATTTCTTTCAGCGGAAGCGTCTGACGCAGAAGCGCATCCATTTGCCGCGGTAGTACCCGGGCTGCATTGTATGCGGTGGTCACGCTAGCAATGGACAAGGTCATACTCGAGCCTCCGCGCGCCGCAAGGTAAGAATGTCTTGGTAGCTCTGGTATTTGCTTCTGCCGCACCACCTGCCGTACGCGCGACTTTCGACTACAAATCCCTTGCTCTGAATAAGGAAAAACAGTCGATTTTCGTCATAGCCAACTGCGGTTTCAGGTAGCTTGAGATCCGTCGTCCAACAGCCCTCCATCGGGAGGGCTATTGGAAGAGAACTCCTGCCACTCGCGATGAGCTCGCGAGCCTCATCATTCAGCAGAAAGAACGTTGCCAGGCAATTGCCACCGGGAGCCAACACCCGCGACAATTCCTCGAGATAGTGACTCACCTCGCTTGGCAGCATGTGCGTGAAGACTGAGCTCAGAAAGGCGAAATCGAATTGCGCATCGTCGTATGGAAAACGGTATTCCGACGCCTGCACCGGACCCGCCGGATTGTATTCTCGATTTCGAACGTCCGCCAAGGTGAACCTGAAGTTTGGATAGCGAGGCGTGATATTGCCGCGGCACCAGTGGATTCCGGCAGGCGTGATGTCGAACCCTTTGTATGAACCCGTAGTCAGATAGGTTGTGAGAGGACGCGCCATCCGACCAATCCCACATCCCACATCCAAGACCCTCGCGTTTGGCTTCAGCCCGCACATGTTTACGAAGTAACCAAGGAATTCGTCCCCCGCGCTTTCGAAGCTCCCGTCCCCGATTGGATTCAGCCACCGCGGCGGTACCAGTTGCTTCCTGCGCCCAAGACAGAGATCCATACCGTCGAGGGCAAGGAAATAACACGTTCGAATGGCGCGCCTGATCGGGCGTGGAAACACTCGACGCATCAACGCCAATCTGCGCTGATAGGCAAACGAGGCTTCTGCAATGGATTTAGTATGCACAGTCAGAGTCCAGGACGTAAGCTGCGGGTTTCTTCCTGAGTGCGGAGCAGGAGATGCATGACTCCCCAGAACATTGGAATCCAGATCGTCGTTATGTAGGGGAAAAGGTTGGAAAATAGACTAAACAGGATAGTCTGGACGACCCATGCATAAATCAAGACCCGAATAACTGTCGGACGCTCCCGCATCCATACGTAGGTGCGAGCGCTGAGTCGGGCAAACAGGAAAACTCCAACAATAATCCCAAAGATACCCGCGTCCGCATACAAAGGCCCCAGCAATGTCGCTGGCTGTCCCGCACCCATGAAATCGTTGCCAAGAATATCTTTGAAGAACATGTCCGACTGCTCATGGTGTCCTGGCAAAAGCGTCGCCAGCGGCCCAAAAGTTTGCGTCCCAAACTGGAACGGAACTTTGTCGGGAATGAGCGTGCTGATATCTCTAAACGTAGCGACCGGATACCGAACATAGAGGTATGCATAGGCGAACGGCATGACCTCTTTCGGAATGCCAAACTGATCTGCTACAGAAGAGTCGCCGGTCAGGGAAATATCGCGAAAGTATCCGAACAGACTCAACGCACAAAAGATCGCAAGAGAAAAGAGCACTAGTTGACCGATCCTAAATTGCTTTTTTCCGTATTGCCGCGCAACAACCGTCACGAGCATGGGAACGAACAGATAGCTGCGCGCGCCCAGCGAAACGAGGAGGACCGATACCAGAGTCACCATCGCATAGCAGAAGAGCTTTATTCTTCGCGGCGGGCGCCGGAGCCAAACATAAATCATCAGCATTGGAATGAGGCTCCACGCCGCAGTGAACATTACAGCCTCTTCCGGCCCGTAATTTCTCATTCTTAGACGCATCTCGCCTGCATTCGCAATGAGTGCCGGAATCGCTCCCATTCCAGACACGATGTACACAAACGAAGCCAGCATTAAGAGTATGAGTCCCCCTATCACCAGCCAGAACCGGCTCTCGACCCAATTGAACTCCGGCTGGAAACCACTTAACGAGGCTTTTTTCGTGTGCGACATAAGCACTCCGGTTATATAAGCGATCAGGCCGAGCGCCACAAAACCGATGATGTATGGAGGGATGGGTTCAAAGAGTCCAAATGAAACGCTTGTTGGTACGTCAACGAAATCGATGCAAGCAACTCCAAACCATGCAACGTAGAGGACCGGAAAAGCGACAAGTGGAGAAAAGAGATCTGCCCCTTCAGACAAAAGCATCCCTTTGCGTACTCCAATCACCAGGACCAAAGCTGAGGGGAAGACAAGTCCTATTAAGACACTCGACCACGGCGTTAGGCCGCTTACCAATGCCATAAACGCAGCCAGAATGCTGACT
>Ga0335074_10007684_pt1 | contig 14958 bp, 16 predicted proteins | sample Lox_Sample_23_FD_206715 | JGI IMG/M metagenome (GOLD analysis project Ga0335074, IMG submission 206715) | Soil microbial communities from Loxahatchee National Wildlife Refuge, Florida, United States - Lox_Sample_2.3 | ecosystem: Environmental > Terrestrial > Soil > Wetlands | place: USA...
GAGCATCGATGACTCGTTCGACACCGCCTACCATCTGAAGCATGTCGATACGATCTTCTGCCGCGTCTTCGGTACGGCGGGTTGAGTCAGCGCGGCAGCACGCTGCGCAGCCGCTCCGGCACCGGCTCGTCGAGCACATGGTCATAGAGCGCGTGCAGCAGATCCTCGCCATCGGTCTTGCCGGCGAGAAAATCCCGGATCTCGCGGTCGGTCGAGGGCATCCCGACCGCCGGTCCGATTTCACAATTGCGGAACATGGCCAGACACATTTTGATTCTCTTCTCACGAGGCGCGAAAGCGGTTCTATCCTTTGTCACATTCGAGATCCTAACAAACCCGCGTCAGATCGCGTTTCGACTTGCGCGCGATGTCCGACTGATGACAAAACCCTAACAATTTGTAACACTGAGGCAATCCATGCAAAATCGCATGCCGTGCATGCGTTTGTGCATACCGTGGACCGCACCCCGTTTCGGCAAACCAAGAATGCCCGTGAATGATGGCGCCGGACGATGACCATTTGCCCTCCGCCGTCGGGCCAGACGCGATCCTCGTCTACCGCCATCGCTTGGCGCCGGCGTCTGAAGTCGGCTTTCTCAAGCGCTTCTATGTCGCGTTCGAGCGGTTGGCGCCGCTCTGGTTGGGATATCATGTCGAGCAGGGTGCGGCGGCTCTGACCGCCCGACCGCTGCGGCTCGGCCGTGCCGGGCCGCTGGGAACCCTGGATCGCGCATTGTTCCGATACTTTGCGGTCACGCCTGCGGCGCCGGATCTGCAGGCGTTGCGGCCCCGCCTTGTGCACGCGCATTTCGGCCCCGGCGGCGCTTATGCGCTGCCGTTGGCGAGAGGCCTCGGGATCCCGCTCGTCGTCACGTTTCTCGGCGGCGACGCGACAAAGGACACGCATTACCGCCGCCGTCTCGTGCCGCGGATCTACCAGCGACGTCTGGCCGCCCTGCAGCGCGAGGCGGCGCTGTTCGTTTGTGTCTCCGAGTTCATCCGCGAGCGCCTGCTGGCGCGCGGCTTTCCGGCCGACAAACTAGCGGTCGTCCATCAGGGGATCGATATTCCGCCCGCCGCGCCGGCCGAGCCGCAGGCCGAAGACCCGTACATCCTGTTCGTCGGCCGTTTCGTCGAGAAAAAAGGGGTCGCCGACCTGATCGAGGCGATGCGCGTATTGGCCGCACAGGGCCGGACCGCACGCCTGATGCTGGTCGGCGACGGGCCGCTCGCGACCGATCTGCGCCGCCGGGCGCGAGGCCTGGCGCACGTCGAATTCGCCGGCTGGCAGCCGGCGGACGAGGTGCGGCGCTGGATGCGCGGCGCCGTCGCGATCTGCGTGCCGAGCGTCACGGCACGATCCGGCGACGCCGAAGGTCTGCCGAACGTCGTCATCGAAGCAATGGCCGAGGGGGTGCCGGTCGTCGCGACGCGGCATGCCGGCATCGCCGAGGCAATCGATGACGGGCGCAGTGGCCTTCTCGTGGCAGAGCGCGACCCGCCGGCGCTGGCTGCGGCGCTCGGCGAGGTTATCGCGTGCGGCGATCTGCGGCGAAAACTGGCCGCCGCAGCCCGCGCGGCGGCGATCGAGCGCTTCGAGGCAGTGCAGCAATCGCGCCGGCTCGAAGCCGCCTTGCTGCGCGTCATCGCGGGTGCGCCGCCGGTTCGGCGATGCGATTGACGGCGTGCGATTTCCCGCCGGGTACGCCGCTCCATAATTTCTTCTTGTGGAACGAATGCCGGCGATTTCCCGATCGCCGCTATCGGCTCGCCCGCGATCCCGACCGCGCGCCTGCCGCGATCAAGGAGCGTCTGGCCGCCGCGATCGGCAATCCCGACATCGCTGCCCATGCCGCCGTTTTTGCCGGGTTCGAGGCGGCGATGGATGGTCATTCGCGGCGCATTCTCGTGATCCGGCTCAGCGCGCTCGGCGATTTCATCCAATCGCTGGGCCCGTTTGCCGCTATTCGCCGACGGCACCGGGAGGACCGCATCACATTGCTGACGACGCGGCCTTTCGCCGCCTTTGCCGCGGAACTGGGTTATTTCGACGCGATCATCGTCGACGAGCGGCCCGGAAAGCTGGCGCCCGCCGGCTGGCTTGCGCTGCGCCGCCGGTTGCGGCAAGGCCGGTTCGATCGCGTCTACGACCTGCAGACCGCGCAGCGCAGCGCGGCGTATGCGTGGCTGTTGCGCCCCGGGCCGCCGCAATGGTCGGGGATCGCGTGGGGGTGCTCGCACCCGCACGCCAATCTCCATCGCGACCGCCAGCACACGCTCGACAAGCAGGCCGAGCAATTGTTGATGGCCGGAATTTATCCGACGCCGCCGCCACAATTGCCGCCCTTCGAGCCGGTGCTGCCGGCGGCGTTGGCCGGGCGCGATTTCGTGTTGCTGGCACCGGGCTCATCGCCGCACCGCCCGGCAAAGCGCTGGCCGGCCAGCTATTTCGCCGCCGCGGCGCGAGCGCTCGCCGGCGACGGGTTTCTGCCGGTCGTCGTCGGCAGCGCGGCGGAAGCGCCGCTCGGCCGCCAGATCGGTGCGGCTTGCCCCGCAGCACTCGATCTCGTCGGCCGCACCGATCTCGGTCAATTGGCCGCGCTTGCCCACCGCGCCCGGCTGACGATCGGCAACGACACCGGCGTCTCGCACCTCGCCGCCGCCGCCGGGTGCCCGCTGATCGTGCTGTTTTCGCGCGAATCCGATCCGGCGCGCTGCGCGCCGCGCGGCCGGCTGGTTCGCGTCATCGCCGCGCCCGATTTGGGCGAACTGCCGGTCGCGGCGGTAACCACGGCGGCGCGTGAAATCCTCGCCTCAGCCGGTCGGGCGACGACGCCAGGCGTTGATCTGCTGCAATGACGAATGCACGTGCACGACGACCGGCTGGTGGCGCACCGCCAACGCCTCGGCGATCGTCCCAGCGACTTCGGCCTCCGCGCGGATCGTAAAGGCGCGGGCGCCGAACGCCGTCGCCCACAGCGCGAAATCGGGGTTGGTCAACTGCGTCGCCGCGAGGTAGGGCCGGCCGGGGTACCGCAGGTCGTGGTGCTGTGTGATCGTGCCGTAGGAACCGTTGTCGGCGATGATGAAAACCGGGTTTACGCCGTATTGCTGCGCCGTGGCGAGCTCGTTGCCCGTCATCAAGGCGCCGCCGTCGCCGGCAAAGCCGATGACCTGGGTGCCCGGGCGGCGCAGGCAGGCAGCGACCGCCATCGGCATGCCGGGTCCCATCGCGCCGACCACCGAGTTCAGGTACATCTGTCCCGGCTTCATCTGCAGATAACGCTGCACGAAGGTCGAAAAATTGCCGGCGTCGGTCGTGACCGTCGCATCCGGGTCGAGGTGGCGGCCGACCGCCGCGACGACGGCGGCAAAATTGACGCCGTCGTCGGTCGGCTGCCATTCCGGCTTGACGATCTTGTTGTGGATGGCGTGCAGGTGCTCGACCCAGCCGCGCCGCCGCTCGGCGCCGGAGGGCGTGCCGCGCGCCAGCAGCGCGCGCACGACCGCAGCCGGCTCGCAGGCCATCGCAAGATCGGCGCGCCACACGCGTCCGACCTCCTCCGGCCCCGGCCAGATATGGACGAGCGACACTTGCGGCTCGGGCGCCGCCGGAAACGTGAAACCCTGCGTCGTCGACACAGTGAGCCGCTCGCCGAGCGCGACGAGGAGATCGGTCGTCTGTACTTGCGCCATCTGCTCGTTCGGCAGCCGCCCGCTCACGTAGCCGCCGTAATTGGGGTGCGCCGGATCGAACAGATGCGGCCGGCGATGTGTCGGCATGACCGGCAGGACCCAACTCTCGGCCAGCCTTGCGACATCGGCGACATCGGCCGGGTGCACCGCACCGCCGATCCACACGAGCGGCCGCTCGGCCGCAGCAAGCATGTGCGCGAGGCGGTCGAGGTCCTCGGGGCGGGGTCCGGCAAGCGCCGCCGGGCGCGGCCGGGCGGGCGGCGCATCGCTGGTCGCGTCGAATACGTCCTCCGGGATCACGACCGCGACCGGGCCGGGCGTGCCGCTCTCGGCGACATGAAAGGCTCGCGCCAGCGCCTCCGACGCCTGCGCCGGCTCGTTGACCTCGATGACGAGCTTTGTGACATCCGACAAGAGCCGGGAATAATTCTGTTCCTGCAACGCCATGCGGCCGGCTTCCCAGCGCTCGACCTGGCCGACCAGGACGACGAGCGGCGTCGCGTCGTGCCACGCCGTGTGCAGCCCGATCATCGCGTTCGACATGCCGGGGCCGCGCGAGACGACGAGCATGCCGGCGCGGCCGCCGCGCATCCGGCCGTCGGCCGCCGCCATGAACGACGCACCGCCTTCATGCCGGCAGACAATGAGCCGGATGCGGTTGCTGTCCGCGAGCGCATCGGTGAAGCCGAGGTAGCTCTCGCCGGGCACGCAATAGACGAGGTCGATGTCGTGCGCTTCCAGGCTTTCCACCAGCATCCGGCCGACCGTCTGTGCCATCGCGATCCCTCCGAGGCTCTGCAACCCAGCTGCCAGAGAAAACAGGGGACCGGGCGAATTGACAAGAGGTTCGGCCGCCGGCTCAACTGCATCGGCAAACGATCGAAAGAGGCAGCACAATGGGCATGCTCGATGGACGGGTCGCAATCTGCACCGGCTCGGGCCGCGGGGTCGGCGGCGAAGTTGCAAAACTGATGGCGGCGAACGGCGCCAAGGTCGTCGTCAACGACCCCGGCACGAGCGGCGGCGGCGACGGCCACGACGAGACGCCGGCGCAGCAGATCGTCAACGAGATCAAGGCAGCGGGCGGCGAAGCGGTGGCCAATTACGGCCTGGTCAACAAATTCGACGATTGCCTCCAGATGGTGGCGCAGGCGCGCGAGGCGTTCGGCGGCCTGCACGTCGTGTTCAACGCCGCCGGCATCCTCAGAGACAAGATGTTCCACAACATGTTTCCCGAGGATTGGCAGGCCGTCATCGACGTGCACCTTACCGGCCACTTCAACGTCAACCGGGCGGCGATCAACCTGTTCCGCGAGCAGAATTACGGCCGCATGATCATGGTCTCGTCGACCTCGGGCCTGCTCGGCAATATCGGCCAGACCAATTACGGCGCGGCGAAGTTCGGCGTCGTCGCGCTGGCCCGCATCGTCGCGATGGAAAACGCCTCACGCGGCATCACCGCCAATGTGATCTGTCCCTCGGCCGACACCCGCATGACGCGCTCGGTGCCGACCCCAAAGGACCCGACCGCCGCCGCGGCGCGTGAGGAGCGGCTGCGCCGCAGCCGCGCCGACGCGATCGCGCCGCTCTGCGTCTTTCTTGCGTCCGAGCAATCGAGCTACGTCAGCGGCCAGGTGTTTCACCAGCGCGCCGCCGAGCTGTCGCTGTACAGCCACATGCGGCCCGTTCGCATGGTGCACCACCAGGGCGGATGGACACCGGAACTGATCGCCGAGGTCGCGATGCCGTCGTTGCAGAGCGGCTTTACGACGCTCGATTCGCGCGGCGTCCACTCCGGCATGCCGATGGAATAGCACGTCATTATTGCGCCGGGCGCTGCTCGATGCCGCTAATGTCCATCGCCCACGGCAGGGCCGAGCGGCACCAGCCCTGCCGCGTCGGGACGAGGTCGGCGCGGCAATCGAGCGTGCCGACCCTGAGGCCATAGGAGGGCGGGTTCGGCTCGGGCGAGGTCGCCCACAGCGGCGTGCCGCAATGGCCGCAAAAGCCATGCGAGCGCCGGTTGCCGCTGTCCGCGGTGGTCTTGATGTAGGTCTTGGGCGTGCCGCGCGTCAGCCGGAACGTGCCCGGCAGGCTCGCGACGTTGATGCGGTAGGCCGCGCCCGACAGCGTCTGACAATCGGTGCAATGACAGATCCGCACCTCTCCCGGATCGATCTCCGCCTCGAACGCGATGTTCCCGCAATGGCATTTCCCGGTGACTTTCATCTCCGTGCTCCTTTCTAGAACGCGTCGAGGCCGAGGATGCCGTCGATCGGGTCCATGCCGGCGATGACGCGCTTGCCGATCAGTTCGCGCAGGGTTTCCGAGGTGCCGCCGCCCAGCGTGCCGTAGCGCGCGCCGCGATAGAAGCGCGACACCGGGAATTCGTCGGTAAAGCCGTAGCCGCCGTGCACCTGGATCGCTTCGCTCGTCACGCGCAGCGCCATCTCGTTGCAGGTGACCTTGGCGACCGCCGCGAGCAGCGGGTCGGGGAACGGATCGGCCGAGGCGCAGGCGCGGTAGAGGACGCTGCGGGCGGCTTCGATATCGCGGTACATCTCCGCTAATTTCCAGCGCATGCCCTGAAAATCGCCGATCGCCCGGCCGAAGGCGCGGCGGTCCCTGGCGTATTTCACCGCCTCTTCGAGCGCCCCCTCGGCGAGGCCCAGCGAGATCGCCGGATTGAGGCAGCGCTGCGTGTTGAAGGCGTCCAAAAGTTTGCGAAAGCCGTCTTCCAGCACGAGGTTTTCCGGCGGCAGTTCGACATCCTCGAAACGGATTTCGTGCAGGTTCTCGCCGCCCATCGTGTGGTAGCTGCCAGTGACGGAGAACCCCGGCATGCCCTTTTCGACGAGCACGCAGCCGATCCCCTCCCTGCCCGGCTTCCGATCGACGCGGGTGAAGACGACAAACATGCCGGCCTCCTCGGCGCGGCTGATCAAGGTCTTGACGCCGTTGAGCTTGAGGCGGTTGCCGATGCGATCGACGTTGGTCTTGTAACTTGCGACATCGGTGCCGGCATCGGGTTCGGTCATGCAGATCGCCAAGAGGCACTCGCCGCTGACGACGGCCGGCAGGATGCGGCGCTTGATCGCCTCGGGCGCATAATGCGCGATGATGCGTGTCTGGACGCCGACCTCGCCCAACACGGCCATCGCCGTCACATAACAGGCCTTGGCGATCTCTTCGAGGACGAGCGCGGTATCAAAGACCGGCAATCCGAGGCCGCCATATTCCTCCGGCACCGCCATGCCGAGGACGCCGAGTGCGGCCAGCGGCTTCATGTTGTCCCGCGGGAACGTGCCGTCCATCCAGCGCTGGGCGCGGGCGCGAAACTCGCCCTGCGCCAAGTCGTGGATCGTGTGGACAAACTGCCGCTGCTCGTCGCTCAAGGCCGGGAACACGGGCATCTCTCCAGGTTTGCGTCAACACGGTTATATTATTGGACGGACATTCCGAGCGGGAGCAGGACACCGGCATCGCTCCCAGCGGCGCAGCGGCTACCACTCGGCATCGAGCAGGCGATGCATCGCCGCACGCAACGCCGCTGCCGGTCGGGTCAGGTTGAGCCGCTGCATCGCGCCGTCCCACTCGGTCGCCACATTTTGCAGCGGCACCAGGACCGGCCCGTCACCCATTCGATCGAGCCATGACGACAGGTCGGCCGAGGCGAATAACGCGAGGAGCAGCGTGCCGACCAGAGTCAACACGAAGACCTGCCGCGGCGTGCCGCCGCGCCGCCGCAGCGCCAGCGGGATCGCGTCGCCGCCCGGCGGCGCCGCGATCGTCGTCAATTCCGATTCGACCGCGACCATCGCTCAAAACCGGAAATAGATGAACGGCGCGACCCCGGCTGGGCCGAGCGCGTCGATTGCCGCGACGGCGACGCCGGAGGTTGCGCCGAGGCCCCAGACGGGCAGCCGGCCCAGCGCCGCGGCGGCGCGCTCGAACAAGGCGGGCGGCGTGAACTGCCCGGCCATTCCGACGAGGATCAGCGCGACCATCGCCGGCCCGGCCTGCTGCACGCCGTCCCGCCAACCGCCGGCCAAGCCTTCGATGTACAGCCGCGCGACGACAAAATCCTCGGCACGAAAAAAGATCCACGCCAGGCAGACGAGGTGAAAGACAACGATTGTAGCGATGACCCGCGCCGCCGGCGTCTGCGCCCGTCGGCCGATCAGCGGCTCGAGCAGCCGTTCGATCGCCAATCCTCCGCCGTGCAGGGCGCCCCAGGCAACAAACTTCCAGGCAGCGCCGTGCCACAACCCGCCAAGCAGCATCGTGACGAGCAGGTTGCGGTAGGTCTTCAATCGGCCACGGCGGTTGCCGCCCAACGGTTTGTAGAGGTAGTCGCGCAGCCAGCTCGACAATGAGATGTGCCAGCGCCGCCAGAACTCGCGCAGCCGCTCGGCGCGGTAGGGCTGGTTGAAATTGGGCGGGAAGCGGAAACCGAGCAACGCCGCCAGCCCGATCGCAATATCGCTATAGGCGCTGAAATCGCAATAGATCTGCACGGCATAGCCATAGACGGCGAGGAGCAGGTCGGGCCCGCCGTAGCTGGTCGGCGCGGCGAACACCGGATCGACGAGGCCGGTCGCGAGATAATTGGCAACGACGACCTTTTTGAACAGGCCGCCGAGAATCAGCAGCATTGCCGGCGCCAGCGGGATCGGCTCGGCCGACGGGCGCGCCAGCTGTGGCAGGAAATATGCGGCGCGCACGATCGGCCCGGCCACCAGCTGCGGAAAGAACGACATGTAGAGCGCCATGTCGAGCGGGTCGCGGCACACCTTCACGTCGCCGCGATAGACATCGGTGATGTAGGAGATGCCGTGGAACGTGAAGAACGAGATGCCGACCGGCAGCAGCAGTTCGAAAAACGGCAGTTCGTGCGACAGGCCCAACAGCTGCGCCAGACGGTTGGCGCTCAGCACAAAGAAATCGAGATATTTGAAGACGCCGAGCACGCCCAAATGCAGCGTCACCCCGGTGGCGAGGAAAAGGCGCCGCCGGTCGCGCCGCCGGGCCGCGCCGATCAGCCGGCCGACGACGTAGCTGACGCCGGTGCTGAACGCGAGCAGGAAGCAGAACCGCCAATCCCACTGCGCATAGAAATAATAGCTGGCGGCGACCAGCACCGCCTTTTTTGTCGCGAAGCGGGTCTCCAGTGCCGCCATGACCGCCGCGACGACGAGAAAAAACAGCAGAAACCCGGATGTCGGGAACAGCATTGCCCCGCCTCGCCCCCCGCTCAGTTGTATCGAGCGTCGATGCCGCGGGCAAGCGGCGATCGATCAGCATCCGTCGCAATCGCCGGAAGCTAATGCCACAGATGCCCCCGAGCCATTGCCTAATCGAGCGTAAAAGCTCAGTATTCACTGCAAGCGTGGGGGTGTTTTTCTCGGGGGTGGAGCGGTGCGCAGGTGCTGCGGGCTGAGCGGGTCGCTCTTCCTCTGGGTCGGGCTGTTTTTCTTCGTGCTGCCTGTCTTCCCGGCTATCGGTGCGCCGACGCAGGATCCGGCCGTGCGCACAATCGTCGTGTTCGGCGACAGCCAGGCGCAGGGTCTCGCGCGAGGGCTGCAGCGCGACCTGATCGAAGACCCACACTTTCGCATTCTGAACCGCACGCATCCCGGCGCCGCGCTGGTGCATGACCGCGGCGAATGGCTGCGACCGGTCGAGCATTTCACCGACAGCGAAAAGGCCGACATCGCCGTTGCGATGTTCGGCGCGAACGATCGGCTCGACATGCGGGATGACAACGGCGACTATCTGCATTTCCGCAGCGACGCGTGGCGCCGGGCGTACGCAGCGCGGATCGACGAGATCCTTGCGGCGCTGAAGAAAGCCGGGCTGCGCATCATCTGGTGCGGCAACCCGATCGCGCGCAGCGCGGGCTACTCGGATGACATGAAATACATCAACGACATCTACGCCGGCGAGGTGAAGCGGTTCGGCGGTCAGTTCGTCTCATTGTGGACTGCCGTCGCCGACAACGACGGCCATTACGCGGCCTACGGCAAGGACCGCAATGGCACAACCGAGCGGCTGCGCGGCGACGACGGGATTCATTTCACGTCGGCCGGTTACGAATTGATCGCCGAGAAGGTCATTGGCTTGTTGACGACCGCCGCCGCGAACACGCGGTAAGCGTCATCGGCGGCGGGCTCCGGACTTTTCGACAAGCTGCGACAACACTTCGTAGGGCTGCGCGCCGACGACGCCGTAGCGATTGGCAACAAAGGTCGGTACCCCGGTCACGCCGTAGCGGTGCGACTTTTCCCAATCGGCATCGACCGCGTCCGAGAAGCGGCGATCGGCAATGACGGCACGCGCATCATCGGCCGGCAGCCCGACCGACGCAGCGATCTCCGCCAACACATCCGGATCGCCGATGTTGCGGCCGGCGACGAAATAGGCGCGGTAGAGCGCGTCGTGCAATTTGTCGCCGCCCGGCTGCGTGTCCGCCCACTTGCCGAGTTCCTGCGCCAGACGGCTGTTGTAGCTGTGGGTGCGGCGGCCGTATGGCAGGCCCTCAGCGTCCATCAGCTTCTTCATACGCGCCCAGGCCGCTTCCGGGTCGATACCGCGCTGCCGATAGAACGGCGCCATCTCGCGCCCTTCCGGCGGCGTCTCCGGATGCAGCGGGAAATGCACCAGGACCGTTTCGATGTCATACGCCGCCTTGAGTTTTTCAACACGCACGGTGCTGAGATAACACCAGGGTCAGACGTAGTCGGTGAAGATCTCCAGCCGAACCGGCTCGGTCATCTGCCTGCCTCCGGAAACGATCAGCGGCAATCTACCGGAACGCCGAGCTGCTGGCCACCCCGGTGGCGCGGCGTCAGCGCGACCGCCGATGGGCGCGCCGGCGACGGTCCTCAATTATCCGATCCGCCTCGTGCGCGCGCATCTGTCCGAACAGGCAATCCTGCCGGCATTTGCCGGCGATCTGCCTGTTGCAGCGGCCGCTGCCGGGCGCCCAGCCGCAGGCTTCGGCCGAGTGCAGCGCGTGCTGACCATCCGCAAGGATTGTCGCAATGAATTGCGCGAGCTGCGCACTGTCCGATGACTTGCGTTTCACCGGACTGGTTTAGGCGCGCAGAATTATGCCGGCGATGATTTGGATCAGCCGATAAAATCACAGATGATGCCAATTGATTAAAAGTATTCGTATGCGGCCACGATTGTGCCGGCACCGGCGGGTCAGGCGGCGGTCGGTTTCAGCCGGTCGCGCAGCGCAGCGAGCGCGTCGGGCGTGTCGATATCAACGAGCACGCCGTCCGAATCCATCTCGACTTCATAAACCAGTTCGGCATGCTCGCCGATCAGGTGCCTGGCGCCGACATCGCCCGCCAATTCCGCCATTTCCGGCAGGAAGCGCTGGGCCCACAGCACCGGATTGCCGCGCTTGCCGCGGCGCATCGGCACGATGATCGCCCGCCCTTCGAGCGGGTTGAATGCGGCAATCAGCCGATCGATGTCGCGGCCGGCAATCAGCGGCATGTCGCCGAGACAGACGACGACGCCGTCGATATCCGCCGGCAAGGCTGCGAGACCGCATTTCAGCGACGTCGACAGGCCGTCGGCAAAGGCGGGGTTGCGCACCCGCTCGACGGGAAGCCGGCCGAGCGCCGCGTCAACCCGCTCGGCATCGTTGCCGAGCACCGCGACGATCGGCCGGGCGCGCGACGACAAGAGGCGCCGGGCAGTGCGCGCGACCATCGGGGTGCCGTCGAGCGGCTCCAGCAGCTTGTTCGGGCCGCCCATCCGGCTCGACCGCCCGGCCGCCAGCAACAACGCGGCGATGCGCGGCCCCGCCTTCGGCGCAGCCGCCGTTCGGCCGCCATCGGCGGGGCTGGCGACAGGCGCCGGGCCGACCTCGGCGCGCGGCAGCGGCCGCGACGGGATCTCGGCGAGCAGGCCGCCGGCGCCCATCTTCATGATGTCTTCTTTGCCAACGGCGAGGCCGGCGCACAGCCGCTGCAATACCCAGTCGAAGCCGTTCTCTTTCGGCGAGCGGGCGCAACCCGGCAAGCCCAGCACCGGAGCGCCGCCAAGCCGCCCGAGCAGCAACATGTTGCCGGGGTCGACCGGCATGCCGAAATGCTCAATGCGGCCGCCGGCCGCCTCGATCGCCGCCGGGATCACATCGCGGCGATCGACGATGACCGAGGCGCCGTGCACCAGCACGAGCTGCGCGCCGGCCTCCACCGCGGCGGCGATGTGCGGCGCCAAATCGGCGACGCGATGGTCGCAGCGCTCGTCCGCAGCCAGGGCGGAGCCAAGCGGCCCGAGGCGATGCTCGGTGACGGCGCGGGTCTTGTCGAGGATGCTTTCCTTCAGGCCCGGCAGCCGCGTCTGGATCAGCGCGACCCGCAGCGGCAAAAAGGCGGCGACCCGCAGCAGCCCGCCGCCTTCGGCGGCGAAGTCCGCCGCGCGGGCCACCGCGCGTTCGGCCACCGCGAACGGAATGATCTTGACCGTCGCGACCATCTGGCGCGGCTCGACGACGGCGTAAGGCGGCAAGGTGCCGAGCGTGACGGCCTCGTCGACGAGGTTGAGCCGGTCGAGCCGGTCACGGTCGAAGACGAGAACGCCCTTCGCTTCGGCAAACAGATTGGCGCGGCCCGTGAAGGCCGGCGCGGCGACGATGTTGCGACCGGCAACCACGGCCGCGACGCGATCGGCGGCGGTATCCTCGCGCAGGTCACCGGGATCGAGCCGCGCCGCGACGACGTGAGCGATGCCGGCGGCCGCGAGCACTGCGACATCCTCGGCCGACAACACCCGGCCTTTCTTCAGCGCCGTCTGGCCGAATTTGAGGCTGTGCGCCAGGATCGCGCCGGCCGCCTCGCCAACCGGAACTTCGCCGAACTTCATTCCGCCGCGGCCTTGATCGCGCCCTTCGCGGTGGCGCCCCGGTGCAGTACCTGCGTCATCTCGGCGATGATCGAGACCGCGATCTCGGCCTGCGACACCGCGCCGAGATTGAGGCCGATGGGGCCATGGATGCGCGCCAGCTGCTCCGGTCCGAAGCCGTGCTCGGCAGCAAGGCGCTGCAACCGGCGCTCGTGATTGCGCCGCGAGCCGAGCGCGCCGATGTAGAACGCGTCCGAGCGAAGCGCCGCAACCAGCGCCGGATCGTCGATCTTCGGGTCGTGCGTCAATGCGACGATCGCTGAGGCGCGGTCGGGTTTCAGCTGCTCCATCGCCTCGTCCGGCCATTCGGTCGACAATTGGACGCCGGGAAAGCGCGCTTCGGTCGCCCAGGCGCCGCGCGGATCGATGACGATCGGCTGGTAGTCGCAGGCGATCAGCATCGGCACCAGCGGCTGGGCGATATGCACCGCGCCGACAACAAGGCAGCGCCGCGACGGGCTGAACACCTGCACAAAGACGCGCCCTGCCGGCGTCTCGAGCGTCGTATTGCGGCCGCTGCGCAATGCCTCGCGCATCGCCGTCAGCGCGGCAGCGTCGAGCGCCAGATCGCCCTCCGGCGTGTCGCCGTCAAGGTAGAGCTGCGTGCCGGTCTTCAGTTCCGTGGCAAGCGCTACCGAACGACCCTCGCGGTTGGCGGCAATGACCGCGTCGATCGTGCGGCTCTTCACAGGACGCGCTCGACAAAGACGGCGATCTTGCCGCCGCACGCCAGCCCCACTTCCCAGGCCTGCTCGTCCGAGACGCCGAAATCCAAGAGGCGCGGCTTGCCGTCCCTGATTGTCTCCTGCGCCTCCTCGATGACGGCGCCCTCGACGCAGCCGCCCGATACCGAGCCGACAAAGGCGCCGTCCTCGCTGACCGCCAGTTTGGCGCCGGTCGGCCGCGGCGACGACCCCCACGTGCTGACGACAGTGGCCAGCGCGACGCCCTTGCCGGCATGGCGCCACGCTGCCGCCTGTTCGAGAATGTCGTGATGATCGCTCATGGCTCTCCCTCAATCCTCTTCCCGCGGACCAAAGCGTTCCTGGGCGATCGCGGCGGCGCTGTGCCGCTGCGCCGCGCCTGAGATGACCTCGATCAGAGCCTCCAGGCTTTCGAGATTATGCACCGGGCGGAACTCGTCGACATAGGGCAGCATCGCCTTCATGCCTAATGATCTTGGCTCGAACCCCTCGTAGCGCAACAACGGATTGAGCCATATGAGCTGGCGGCAGGAGCGGTGCAGCCGGTCCATCTCGTGTGCCAGTCCGGTGCCGGCGTCGCGGTCAAGGCCGTCGGTGATCAGCATGACGACGGCCCCCTGCCCCAGCACGCGGCGCGACCAGAGATGATTGAAATCCCTGAGGCAATGACCAATGCGCGTGCCGCCCGACCAGTCCTCGACCGCCTCTGCCACCTTGTCGAGCGCGACATCAACATCGCGATAGCGCAGATAGCGCGTGATGTTGGTGAGGCGCGTGCCGAACACGAACGTGAACACGCGGTCGCGGTCGTTGGTGATCGAATGCATGAAATGCAGAAACAGGCGGCTGTAGCGGCTCATCGAGCCGGAAATGTCGCACAGCACGACGAGCGGCGGCGGGCGACGGCGGGGGCTTTTGCGTCGGAGTTCTATGAGGCCGCCCGAGCGCAAGGCAGCGCGCAGCGTCGCGCGCATATCGGCGCGGGCGCCGCGCGGGTCGCGCTGAAAGCGACGCGTCGGCAGGTCGTGGATCGGCAGGCTGAGCCGTGCGATTGCCGCCTTGGCGCGTGCCAGTTCCTCCAGCGACATCTTCTCGAAATCCATCGCGCGGAGCTGCTCGCGGTCGGAGAACGTCATCGCCGCGTCGAGTTCGATCTCGGTCTCCTCGCTCTGTTGTGCCTCGCGGTTGGGGTGCAAGGCCTCGGCGAGGCGGCGCAGCATCTCCTCGCCCTGTTCCTCGGCCGGCACGTCGAGGTTCATCTGCGGCAGCACGAGGCCGAGCATCTTTTTGAGTAATTCGGGGTTGCGCCAGAACACGTGAAACGCCTGGTCGAACAACAGGCGCTGATCCGCGCGGTTCACAAACACCGCGTGCAAGGTCCAATAGAAATCGCTGCGGTCGCCGATGCCGACGGTCTCGACCGCCTGCACCGCGTCGATGACCTTGCCCGGCCCGACCGGCAGCCCGGCCGCGCGCAACGTGCGGCCGAAATGCATCAAATTGGCAACCAGCCGCCCTTGATTTCCTTCGGCTTGGACTGAGGCTGCGTCGCTCATTTATTCACGACGAAAGGGCGAGACTGCGAGAAAGCGTATAGTTGTTCCGATAATCGCCGAGGCCGTGCGGGTTCTTT
>Ga0335074_10007685_pt1 | contig 14956 bp, 11 predicted proteins | sample Lox_Sample_23_FD_206715 | JGI IMG/M metagenome (GOLD analysis project Ga0335074, IMG submission 206715) | Soil microbial communities from Loxahatchee National Wildlife Refuge, Florida, United States - Lox_Sample_2.3 | ecosystem: Environmental > Terrestrial > Soil > Wetlands | place: USA...
GAACCCGCAGGCGTAGCGCCCTCTCGGCGGCTGCATCGTCGAAGTAGCCGATGAGTAGCAGCCGGATTTCTCGGCCTTGATCTATGAGGAGTTTCACCGCATCGAGCAGCACGTATGTTCCGGTCCGCTCGGAAAGCCCACCGCGGTATACGACGTCGAATTCCTTCGAGCGCGCCGGCGGCGCCGGAAACATGTCGAGATTCGGGAAATTATAGAAAACCAGCTTCTTGCTGTTGCCGACGTTCGCGAGGCGCCGCAGGGTCAAGGGATCGGCGGTCATCAGGCCATCGAACGCCCTGGCCGCAAACCGTTCGGCCGCGCTCACGATCGCCGCAGCAATGGGCCTGATCAGGCGCGGGAGGGATTCGCTTGCAGCGGCCATGGCGGGAAAATCTTCGTAGGCGTCGTAGATCACGCGTTTTCGAAAGACCAATTTCAGAGTGAAGGCGAGCGGCAAAAGCTCCGTATCCTGGAAATGATAGAGGTCCGCTTTCTGCCGCAGCAGCGTCCGCAGCAAGACAGGAGTGGCGAGGAGGCGGCGCAGCCGGCTCTTTTGCCGCGGTAGCGCAACCAGATCAACGCCCTTAAGATGCGCGGATGATTTGATCGGGGCCGCGTAGCGAATCCTCGTGTTGCATGCGGCGAGAGGCATCATCTGCCGGTGAAACGAACGACTCTTGAGTTCCGTATGCGCCGTTGTGAAATGGCACACGGTGAGCGGGCGCGCGCTCTTGCGAACTCGCGGTCCGGCAATCGCTTCCATTAAATGCGTTGCCATAAGCCTATGCCGCCACCGGGTGCGCCGGCGCCAGTGCAGCCTCCCTGCGTTCGATCGGCACCCGTCGGAAAGTTCTCGTAACGAAGATGAGGCTCACGAAAAGCCACGTGGCCCGGTCCGAATTGATGTCACCTGTGTTCGTGGCGTTGATGAGCCCCGCGAATAGCAGGGCCGCGGCTACCTGCGAGAGAACGAAGTTTGTCGCGACGACGTGCTTGAGTTGACGGGCGGCCTCGAGAACGGCGCTTCCAAAGATGATGCACGCGATCAGCGCGGCCGGGATGCCAAGCTCGCAGGCGATCTCCAGAAAAATGTTATGCGGCCACTTATAAAGCTCTGGATTCGGCGAGTAATACCGGAAACCCTGAATACCCGTGCCGATCAACGGATGCCGCTGAAGGAGCTTCCATCCGTAATCGAGCAGATCACTTCGGAAGTCGAGGACCGAGCCCACGCTCTGTCCCCGCACCAGCGTGCCCAGGTAATCGATCGCCGAGTCGGGAATTTTCACAAACGGGATTGCCGCTAGCCCCAGACCCGCAATGCACGCCAGATCGAGCAGGAGCTTTCGATGAAACACAGGGCTCAGCAAGATTACGATGGCGCACGCGATCAACGGCCCTCGCGATCCCGAGCCAATCATCGCCACTGCGGGAACGCCCAGCAGGGCGTAAGCCGCGAGCCTCTTCGGAAACCGGTAGCGCGGGATGACGGCAAACCAAATCAGCAGAATCAGCTCGCACGCGATATGGCCGAGGCCGATCGTGTTGTCGCTGGGCGTCGCCAAACGCGCCGCGCCGCTCAGGCCGGAAAGCGACCATGCGCAGATCGCGAAGGCGACGATCCCGAAGCCCGCAAGGAACCGCTTCATCGCCTGTGGCGTCCCGAGCACGAAAAACGGCGCAACGATCACGATGCCCGTCACGGTGAGAAACCGGCACAGCTTTTCGAGGCCGGCGGAGAAGACCGGCGTATAGCTGAGACTTGTGATCATCACCGCTATCAGGGCAACGAAGAGCAGGTAAACAGGCGGCATCGCGGCCGCTCGTTTTTTGCGGAGACAGTTAAGGCCGATGCCTGCCAGCAGAACCGCGCCGAGAGCCAGCGTCAAGTCCACCGGCAGAAGCGAGGCGACTCGGTCATCCCCCTTCACGTCGCCAATCACCACGTAAAGCGCGAGCGCCAACTCGGGATAAGCCAGCAGCACCCCGAGCGCCGCGGCGCCGAGCAGCACTTCGAGAAATGTCGCGGGCGCGTCGCTGAAACACGCAAACGTGGCGCCGAACGCAACAGCGCCTCCAAGGACGATCAGGCTGTAGAGCCACAGCCGCTCGTCCGCCCGTACTGTCCCGGATGTGCTCATCGGCTCCCTCTATGCGCCCGCCGCCACAAAAAGAACGTCTTCGACCTGACTGAGTTTCCGGAGATCGACCGGCATCGCGCAGTCGATCAGATCGCGCGCCTCGTAACCGCAAGCACCCACGAAAGCCGCCAGATCGTCGATCTTTCGCCCCAGCAGCGAATAAGCGCGTGGCGCGATCTCGCAGATGATCGGCGGGCGCTTCCCGCTCGCCTCGAGATACCCCTGCAAGCCTTTCAGGATCGGCAACTCGAACCCTTCGGCATCGATCTTGATGAGCGCGATGTGGTCGATCTTGTGCCTCTCGATGTAGGCATCCAAGCGCACCACCGGCACTTCGATCTCCTCGATGATTTCGAGCTTCGATTTGTAGGAACGAACGAGCGTGCTCTGGCCCGGTTCGCGAGTAACGTAAATTGTGGAAGGGGATGAGGTCTCGCCCATCGCGAAAGGATTCGCGGTGATGTTGTATCCGGGATTCAGATCCACGAGTCGGCAGAGCCTTTCGAAGTACGCCGGCACGGGTTCGAAGCTGTGCACTTGGCCACGCCTTCCGACAAGGTCGGCCGCCACGGCTGAGAGGTAGCCAACGTTCGCGCCGACGTCCAAAAACACGTCGCCCGGTCTCAAGAATCGTTTCATGGCTTCGACCACGAGCACCGCATACGAACCGAAGAACATGGGCGCCGTCCCTCGATAATTCGGAAGGCTGCATTCGAAGAGGACGTCGCCAATCTGCCGGCGAGCCGGAAGCTCTGGCATCGATCGTTTTGTTCCGAGCTTCGCGAGCGCGATCCTGCAAAAGAGCGCTGGATTCCTTGCCAGGAGGACGGCGGCGCGGGTTGCGGTGGCTTGCAGATGCATGGTTCCTTCGGTTCAGCTCCCGGGTGCCGCGCCTTCTAGATCTTCTTCCGCAATCGTGGCGTGTGCGAACAGGCGCTGAAGTTCGCTCAATTTCTCGAAGTCCGCGTGGCGTATTCGATTTTCTTTGCCGTCGCGCGCGATGCCTACTTTGTGGCCATGCAGATCGAGCCGGATTGCGGTTCGAGGCTGGTTCATCGGAGCGCCTGGCTGCTTCCAGGCGGGTCCTTTATGGATGCCATTGCCATGGATTGCCGCGACACTGCCGCGATCGGTCCGCAGCACCGCCCAACCGGTGCGCGGATAAACACGCTCGACCTCCGCATCGCTCAGGCGTCCGTCGTTTGCGTCGATGCCAAGGTCGCGCGAGAGGCGCGGCCTGCAGGAGCGGACATCGTAATGGTTCGAGCCGGGAACGTAAATTAAAGGCCCGTGTTGATCGTCGATATCGACGAGGTAGATGAAGATTTGCATCGAGTCGGACTCGTCGTTGTCCTTGTGAAAGTTGCTCGAGTGCAGCGGCCGATTGTGAGGGAAGTCGCGCACGACCATCACGCGATAAAGCGGCGGGATGCAGCCGAGGAAGTTGGCGGCTATCTTCAGGATGCTCTCGTGGAAAGCCACTTGCAGCAACTCGGGGATATGCAAGAGGGGATCGGCCACGGCGATCATCTTTTCCGTGGCCGCCAGTTCCTCGTAAGAAAGGTTCCGCAGATCGGTACGCTCGCCGCTCTGGACAGAGTAGGCGCGCGTGAAATCGATTTGCAGATTCCGGAACATGGCGTCGGCTTTCGCATGGATCCGGTCGACCAGTTCCGCCGGGAAAAACCGCGCGCTGAGACAGTAGCCTGAATGCCTGAGCGACTCGACCTGTCGCCTCTCGAAGTCGTTCATATACAGCAAATCGCGATTGTGCCGAAAGGAGCTTCGTTCTTTCGATCCTGCGATGCGTCGCGAATACAGGAGCCGCGCGCGACAGATGGCGCTGTAGATACTCGGCTGCATCCGAAGGCGGCGGACGAGGAGCGGCGGCCGGCGCGCTTCGGGAGTTTGTCGGGCGTAGTTGGATTCGCGCACTGGGCCGTCGGCTGTTGTTCGTGGAAGTTCTTGGGCAATCGTCATGAGCTTTACCTCCTCGAGCCGCGAATCTAAGCGCCCGCAGCTCGCGCGGCCTCCTTTCCACGAACGGTCGCCGGGCTTCGAGCGGCGTCAAGAATCTCGTGCACCGCAGCGCAGACTTCGTTTAGCTGCTCCTCGGTCATCGAAGGGAAGAAAGGCAGCGCCAGGCAGCTCTGCGATGCAGCGTCGGTGTACGGCAAAGGGTGGTCCGATGACAATTGGATCTGCCGGAAATACGGTTGGCGGTGAATCGCCGCGAAATAAGGACGGCTGGCGATGCCGCGTTTCTTGAGCTCCGCCATCAGGTGATCGCGCAACAGCCCGGCTTCAGGGCCGCGCAGGCGGATCGGATAGACGAACCAGCTCCGGCGCGCATTTTCTATGCCGCACGGGAGGGCGATTTCCGGAATTGTGCCGAGCCTATCCGCATAGAGCGCTGCCAGACGCTCGCGGACCAGGAGGAAATCATTGAGTCTTTCGAGTTGTGCCAGGCCCAACGCGCAGTGGAGGTCGCTCAGCCGGTAGTTGTATCCGAGACGAACGTGCAGCAGCCATTCGCCGTCCTCTCCGCGTCCCTGATTGCGCAGGCTGCGGCAGCGACTGGCGATCTCCGGATTGTCGGTGACGACCATGCCGCCTTCGGCCGTGGTCATCTGCTTGTTGGGATAGAAAGCGAATGCGGCAGCGTCTCCGAATGTCCCCAGGCGCCGGCCACGCCATTCCGCTCCGATGGCCTCGCAAGCGTCCTCGATGACCAGCAGGTTGAATTCTTCGGCAATCTCCAGAATCGGCCCCATCTCGCACGGCAGTCCAAAAACATGAACCGGCAGGATCGCCTTCAGTGTTCGGCCCGATCTTCGATGCACGGCGCATCGCTGCAACGAGTCTCGGGAATATTCGCGCATCAGCACCCGACGCGCCTCAACCGGATCGAGGTTCAAGGTCACGGGGTCAACATCCGCAAAGACGGGGCGGGCTCCTTCGTAGAGCAGGCAATTGACTGAGGCAGGGAAGCTGAACGCAGTGGTAAGAACGTCGTCTTCCGAACCAATCCCGAGTGCTTTTACGCATAGATGCAGCGCGGATGTGCCGCTATTCGTCGCTACAGCGAAACGTGTCCCGACGTATGCCGCGAAGCGACGCTCAAACTCCTCGACGGCCGGTCCCAGGCTGAGTTGCCCGCTGCGGAGCGCTTGCGTGACATATCGGATCTCGCGTTCGCCGATGTCCGGCTTGGACAGAGGGATTCTCACGCGACACCCTCGCAGCTTACGACCGGCGCTTCGGGCGCCTTCATTTGGTTAAGGACGCTATTGGCTCGGTTGGCCGCAAAGCCAGGAAACGCTTCGTGGATGTAGTCGAGAAGCCCGGCGCGATCTCCGAGTCGCAGAAAGTCTTCCATTCGGGATGCTGCTTCGATCGCGGGATATGGCCAATCGCTCACTCCGCCCACGACGAGAACCCGATCCGACTCGGTCGGCTCAGGAAGTTCGCCTTCGTCCCACAGTTCCTCAGTGATTTTTTCGCCCTTTTTCAGGCCGGTGAATTCGATGGGCATATCGACGTTCGGCCTCACGCCGGCGAAGAGCATCAGGGTCCGGGCAAGCTCGCAGATGTTGACCGGCTCTCCCATGTCGAGCACAAAGGTTTCGCCGCCGCGCCCGAGTGCCGCTGCCCGCAGAATCAAATGGACGGCTTCCGGCACCGACATGAAATATCGGGTTGCCCGCGGATCCGAGACGCGCACTGGCCCGCCCCTCTGAATCTGGTCCCGAAAAAGTCGCAGGACACTCCCTGTGCTTCCGGCTACATTGCCGAACCGCACGCTCGAGAATTGCGTCAGCCGGGACCTGCTTCCAATGGCGCCGGCTCGAAAGGCCAGCTCGCGCACGCACATTTCGCTTATTTTTTTCGAGAGACCCAGGTAGCTGCACGGATTCACCGCCTTATCGGTGGAAATATTCACGAAGCGGCCTACTCCGAATTCCGACGCGGTCTCGGCGAGGTATCGCGTGCCGAGAACATTGTTTCTGATGGCTTCCTCGGGATGCATCTCAAGCATTGCGACGTGCTTGTAGGCGGCCGCGTGAAACACGATATCGGGCTGCTCTTCCCCCAGGATTTGCTCGACCCTCCCCGTGTGGAGCAGATCGACCAGGAATGGCTTAACGCGTGCTGCATCGAGCTGCTCCGAGGCCTCGAGGTGGACGTAGAACAAGCTGTTTTCGGACTTGTCCAGCAGGAGGAGTCTTCGCGGCTCGCCGGCGGCAATCTGCCGGCACAGCTCGCTTCCGATACTCCCTCCCGCGCCCGTCACGAGAACCGTCTTATCCGCCACCAGCCGGCGAGTCTCGTCCGGATCGACGCGCACCTCTTCGCGTTGCAAAAGATCTTCGATTCGAGGGTTTCGCAAGTACCGCTGTGACGCGTCAGCGCCGCCCGTCATATCGATCAGCTCCGAGAGGCAAGGCAGGGAACGCACCGGCAGGTTCGAGCTGCGGGATGCCCTCAGGACGTCTCGCATCTGCGAGCGGGTCGCGCTTGGGATGCAAATCAGAATCTCGTCTGCCCCATTGTCCGCGGCAATCCTCGCCAGATTCTTTATGCCGCCCAGGATGGGAATCCCGTACACCGTGCGTCCCCATTTGCTCGGGTTATCGTCCACGATCGCTACGGGCCGTCGGGACGATGTCGGGTCGAGTGCGAGTTCCTTCAGCACCGAGATGCCTGCATCTCCTGCCCCCACAATCACTACCCGCTTTCCATGTTTTCGCGAAGCGGCGCACCACGATTTCCAAACGCGCGGCCCAAAATGCAGGGCAGTCCAGGAGATCAGGAGCACGGTTGCATCGGCAAAGAACACTCCATTGGGAATGAGCAAACGGCGGAACAGTGTCTCACCGACAACCCACAGCAGAAGCGAACTCAGAAGGACTGCCTTGACGATCGCGATCAGATCGAGGGCGCTCGCGTAGCGCAGTGACCGGCGATACAGCTGCCAAACGAGGGACGCGCCGAGCCGAGACGCAACCACCACAGCGCCCGTGGATCGAATCACTTCCGCGGCCCATCCCGGGCCGCGCATCTGCCCGGCTAACACAACCGCCAGCAAGTACGAAGTCGCCGCCAGGCACAGCTCGCCGACCAGCACAAACATCGATCGGTCGATGGCGTCTCTGGCGAGATCGCTCCGGCGACGGGCGCGCCCTATTTCCTGAATGTCAGATTTGGACCGAGTGGCCTGCTCGAACAAAAGGGTTTGCATTTAGTAGACCTTGCCAGTTCGTTTTGTAATTGACCCACGCCCGCGCCTCTTCCCGCTGGCCCAAGCATCGGCGCCGTCGTCCCGCCGGAAGAATCGCGGCTCTCATTCGCGTGGCTACCCTCGGCGCCGCGAAGCGCCTGGATGGGCCACTCGGTCTCTTTCTCGCGCGCAGCCGTCCGACTGCTGCCGGCGCGCCGCAAGCGCTACAACCTCCGGTAAAGCGCCTCTGGAATCGGGTAAGTGCGCTTGTTCAAGACGGTTCCCAGAATGGGCACCCCAGCGGCCTCCAGGCTGCCCTTGACCGCCTTGGCCGTTTCACGCCGCGTCGAATTGCACCCGACGACGAGAACGACGCCGTCGGTCATTTGGGCCAGCAGCGCGCCGTCCCCGCACTCTCCGACGGGAGGCGCATCTACCAAGACATAGTCGAAGGCAGCCCGCAGCTCGGAAATGCGCGCCCGAAGACGTGCGGCGTTCACTCCACTGGTGGGATCGCCGTTGATCGCGCCGGCGGACACGAACCACAAACGATGGTTCCACGCTGCCCGAACGAACGACTCGAGGGGAGCCGAATTCTTCATCGCCTCAGCCAAGCCGGCGCTGTTCTCGACCCGAAAGTGGTCGTGCAACGACGGAGACCGAAGGTCCGCGTCGACGATGCAGACTCGGCCGCTCACGCATTCCGAAAGCGCCTCGCTCGCTCGCGCACAAACCCAGCTGCATCCATCGCCCCGATTTACGCCGCAGAATGTGACGGCGGTCGCCGTTTTTTCGCCCTCGTGCATAAGAAACACTTGTTGAACGAGCCTGGCGATTTCGCTGTCAATCACCGAAAGCCGCTTACGCGGAGCGCTCGGGCAAGCCTCCACGACGCTCGGCGGCGCCTTTGGGCTCACCGGCGGCATCTCGCGAAGCAATACGTCGAAATGCCGGCTCATCGGGGCTCCTGCCTCGACCGCGGTGGCCCACTCTTGCTGGCGGGAATTCTGATTTGTTCTCCGGCTTCGAGGCGATCGGGATCCTTGATTTCCGGATTCAGCGCCAGGATCGCCACAAGATCGCGAGGCCCGAAGCTGCCCCTGTATCTCAGGCTGATCTGGCGCAGCGTCGTTCCTTTCTCGACCACCACGGAGGCGACCGTTCCGCCCGCCGTCAATCCGGTCGGCGATCCGCTGCTCTCTCGGTAGGTCATCGATAAGGGGAACATCGTCTCCGGCGCTGGCGCGAGGGCGGTAGGGAGCGCCGGAAAGGCTGCCGCTTCGACGCTAGGCGTTACGCCGAGCGGTTGGGGTTGTAGCTTCACCTTCCACAGAACGCCGGAGACGATGCTGAGGAACAACACCGAGGAAATTGCAAGGACGCGAGCAAAGCGGCTGCTTTTGGTCGTGGCCAAACCGGAGGAGCTTGCCGCTGGCGCCGCTTTCACGGGGAAGAGCGTTTTCGGAGAGGACGCCGTCAAGATCCGCCGAGCACCCGACCCATTTTCTCGAGAAGCCGCAAGTGACTCGATCGCCAAATCGGCGATCACCTCTCGAACCATTTCCGCCTTTACCTGCTGCCGGTCCGCCGCGTGCGCAATCACCAGGGATTGGTAGCAGAGATTGCTGATCTTTCGAGGGATGCCTCCGCCATGCTCGGCAATCAGAGTCCGCGCGCCGACGGTAAACAAGCCCGGCGCGTTGCACCCGGCAACCCACAATCGATGATCGATGTATGCGTTGGTCTCTTCGGCGGTGAACGGATCGAGGCGCGCAAAAGACGAAATTCGCTGGCGAAGCTGCGCCATCGAAGGCTGTGCCAGCACCTCGGCCAGCCGTGGCTGCCCAGCGAGCACAATCTGTATCAGCTTTGCCCACGGCGTCTCGAAGTTCGACAAGAGTCGAACCGATTCGAGAACTTTGATCCCTAGATTCTGGGCCTCGTCGATCACCAGAACGACCCGCCGACCCGCCCGCATCTCCTCGAGCAGCACTTGGTTCAGAGCTTGGTTCATTTCGGGGAGGTCTCTTGCCGCGACATCAAGACCAAGGTCCGCAAGCAGGTAGCGCATGAGGTCGGTCGTGTCCCGCGGGTTCTGGAAGAGAAATACGGTCCTGGCGCTCTGCCGGATGTTTTCGAGGTATTGGAAGAGAAGGGTAGTCTTCCCGATTCCCGGAGGCCCAATCAGTGCGACGAACCCGCGGTTTTCTTCCGTCGCGCATAGCAAACAGGCCAGCGCTTCGCGGTGTTTCGCTCCAAGGTGAAGGAACCGTGGATCGGGCGTCACTCCGAACGGTTGCTCGATAAACCCGAAATGTTCGAGGAATCCCACCTAGATCCTTTCTTTGCTCTCGGGAATCGATGCCAACACCTTCACGTCCAGGTATTGCCCCAGCTCCTGAGCGTTTCTGAAAGATGGATCGAGTCTATCGGCGGCGTACGCCGCGCCCACGCTGCTGATGCCCGCGACGAAAAACCCTCCGACAAGGGCCCAACCCAGATGGCTTGTGGGAAGCGCCGGCACGGTGGCTGCTTCAGCCAAGGACACGTTCACGATTCGCTTGCTGTCGAGAGCATCCGAAATGCGGGCTTCCTCTCGCTTGTGAACGTAAAGCAGGTAGCTGTCCTCAGCCGTCTTCACGTCCCGCACCAGGTCGTCGTGCACGGCCCCCTGTTGCTCGAGCTGCTCCGCGTCCGCCCGGTAGCGTCGAATCGTTTGCTGCGTTGCGGCAGCCAGCCCATCGAATTGGGCCCGATCCGCCTCGGCTTTGGCCACTTCCGTCGTTATCCAGTCTTGGGCCGGCACCCGGTCCGTGGAGACGTCTTCTAAGGGCGATTGCTGTGCCGTTGCGATCGCCTCTCGCGCGTCGGCAATTTGCTCTTCGACTTCCTTTACCGGTGGGTAGGCCGGCGAATACCTTGTAAGCATCTCGCGGCGTTTCAGCTCGAGCGACAGCAAGCTGCTCTCGAGATCCGCGAGCAGTTGCGCATTGCCGAGCTTCCTCATCTGCGTGGTTTGCCGTTCGGGCGTCGCGGCCGCGCGATTTTGAAGAGCATGGACACGCGCGGTTGCCGCGGAAGCGCTTGCTTCGTCTGCCCGCAGGTCCGCTTCGAATTGGCTCAGTTGCTGAAGCACCAGTTGCTGTTGTTCTGCCGGCGCCACCACACCTTCTTTGGCGTCGAAACCCGCGAGGCGCGCCTCGGCCGCCGCAAGTTCTCCCCGGTAATGCGCGGTCTCCTGATCGAAAAATGAGAAGGTCCCGGGCGAGTGGTGCACGGCCGCATGCTTTTCTTCGTAGAGTGTCGCCAGGGTCTGCAACACATGTGCGGCCTGTCGAGGATCGCGCGCCGCATAAGTCACCCGAATCAATTCCGTCTTCTTCATCGGGTCGATCATCAGGCGGTCGTGCAACTCGTCGACGGAGCGTGCGACTCGCACGTCCTGGGTCGGCTCCGCCATGCCGATGGCGTGCCGGATGCCCCTCCCGATCCGGTCTATCGAGGTCGCGCGCTCCGAGTCCAAACCGCAAGCAACGACGACCTCCTGCAGCAGGTCTCGGCTCTTCAGCAGCTCCACCTCCGAATTCAAATCCTCTTCGGAAATTGCCGGCAACGCCACGGTGGGAGGAGCGTCGGCGTCGGGCGTCACCACAGCGTCCACCCGGCTCCGATTCACCAGGATCTTCATTTCCGCTTCGTATTTGCGGGGAACGAGCAATCCGGCGAGCAAGGCGCTCGCGAAAATCACAACGAACACCAGCGCGCCCAGCCGCCTTCTTCGAAATAGCGGCATCAACGCATCGCGCAAGGTGATCTGCGAGGCATCTGGGTGTTCGGTTGTCCGAATGCTCAGTCTATCCATTTCGGTTCTGTTTCTCTCCTACGGCTGGTAATACGTGCCAATTCCGGACGTCGGTATGAACCTTTTTATTTTCGAAAAATTATTCTGTGGCACGTAGAGCATGTCTCCCGCGCGAAGCTCCGGGTCTTCGCCGATGTCGTGTCCTTGCAGAATGCGTTTCAAATCGAGCGGCCTGACTTCATACCAGTCGTCGTTCACCTTGCGGAAAAGCAACACTCGAGAATGTTTTGACGATTCGTTAAATCCGCCTGCGATGGCGATCGCCTCTGTCGCGCGCGTGTCGCCGCGCAGGTCATATTTCCCGGGCCGGCCCACCTCGCCGCCGACGATAAAGTAGGGCTTGTTGAAATCTTTCAGCTCGATCGTGACGATCGGATCGTGTAGGAGAGCTGCGTAGGCATTTCGAATCGCCGCAATCGACTCGTCCAACGTAAGGCCGCCAAGCCGTATTTCCCCGACGCCGCTCAGGCTCGCGTAACCATCCGGCTCGATGTTCGTCGTCTGATTGAACTCGGGAGTCAGAGGAAAAGTGAGAGCAATGACGTCGCTGGCCGAAAGCCGGTAACGCGCATCTCGATGCCCGACATCCGTCGGGGCAGATACCGCCGCCACTGGATCCTGCGCGCGCAGGGATGAAGCGCACGCGAAAACGAGCGCTGCGGTTAGCAACATCCGATCGAGTCCGTGCATGATCCTGGTCCGAAACCTGGAAATATGGCGCGCAAGTTACGCCGCCCGCTAAAGCCGCACAAGTGGTAGAAAGTCACGCTGGAAGTGGGGCTGCGCTACTCGCGAAAACGGGCCAGACGGAGCCACATTCCGTAACACGGCAGTCACGCTGGAAAGTTGCGATCGTAGTTTCGTTGCCAGAGTAAATTCCTCCTCGAAGTACTAGTGACAAATGCCCCTACGAGCGCGAGTGGACAAAGCACCCATGCACAGTGCGGATTCGAGACCTACGGAGAGGGCGGCGGTACTTGCCGCACTTCCAAAAACGGTAGTAATCCCGATTGTGTTTCAACGGGCCCCTATCTAACATCTCCACAACCCTTCCAGAGTCCAGTGCTGCTGGGGTGCGATATGGAACGAGCGCAGCAGTTGCGGAACTCTGTCAGCGTGCTGGTCGCTGAGGCAAGTTTTCTGCACTGTCAGCTGGTCGAAAACATCTTTCGTTCAAAGCGGATGGGAATCACCGTCGTCGCTTGCTGCCTCGATTCGCGCGATGCGATCGCTCGCGTTCAGGAGCAGGTCCCCGACGTTGCGGTAATTAGCGCTCGCCTGCACGAGGGACCCCTTGAGGGTTACCGGGTGCTGCGCGAGCTGCACTCGCTTCAATCCAAGACGCGCGTCGTGATGCTTCTGGATTCGCGCGAGCGCGATCTCGTGATTGACGCATTCCGGTGCGGCGCCCATGGCGTCGTTTTCAGGGATGAGCCGGTTGAAACGCTGGGGAAGTGTATCCACGTGGTGCACGAGGGCCAGGTCTGGGCGAACAGCGAGAATCTCGGCTACCTGCTCGAAGCCTTCAAGAAAGCCATGCCGTTTCGCTTCGAGGATTCAAACGGCGCCAAGCTGCTCACCAAGCGCGAGCGCGACGTCTCCCGCTTGGTTGCCGAAGGCCTCACGAATCGCGAAATCTCGAAGCAGCTCGGACTGAGCGAGCATACCGTCCGAAATTACCTGCTGAAGGTCTTCGACAAGCTTGGGGTGTCGACCCGCGTAGAACTGGTTCTTTACTGCCTCCAGGAACGGCAAAAGCCGCCCCTCGAAGCTCCCAAGTAAAACAACCCCGGCCAGGGGATTCCGGCAACTAAGTGGCAGTCCATGCTATTGTTTGGAGAACGTTGCCCGGGTGGCGGAATGGCATACGCGGGGGACTTAAAGTCCTTCTATAGTAACCGTGGAATCTCATATCTATTTCAAGTTAAGTAGCTTATTGACATAAGCTTTCGTCTCGAATAGCTTACACATGTCTTTCACATTTGACGCATTCTGCGAAAGACATCGAGGCTTGCGCTATGGCCGAACACTACACGATCCTCGGCGGAAAAGTTCACGTCTACAAGCGGCCGAACAGCAGCCTCTGGCAGTGCTCGACCTATCTCGCCGGAAAGAACCGGCGCACCAGCACGAAAGAGGAGAGCATCGCGAAGGCCAAGGAGATCGCCGAAGACTGGTATCTGCAGCTGCGCGGGAAGCTGAAATCAGGCGAAATCAAGACCGAGAAGACCTTCACCGACGCCTCGGAAAGCTACCTGCGGGAATACGACATCATCACGCAGGGCCAGAGAAACAAGGACTACGTCAAAGGCCAGCACTGGCGCTCGGAAAAACACCTCGTCCCTTTCTTCGGCGCCATGGGCCTCTCCGAGATCACGGCCGGGAAGGTGCAGGACTACCGCATCCACCGGCACGAAGAGGCCATCAAGAAATTCGGCCATCCCCCCGCGCACAACACGATGCACCAGGAAATCGTCACCCTGCGCCAGACCCTGAAAACCGCCGTGCGCCACGGCTGGCTCGATCGCTTGCCCGACCTGTCGGAGCCCTACCGGTCCTCCCCCAAAATCTCCCACCGCGCGTGGTTTTCGGCGGAGGAGTACAAGAAGCTCTACGAGGCCACCCGAAAGCGCGCCCACGAACCAAAGCAGGAGCGCTTTCGGTGGGAGGGAGAGCAGCTCCATGATTTCGTTCTCTTCGCCGTGAACACAGGCCTGCGCCCCGATGAAGCATGGGGATTGCAGTTCCGCGACGTGACGGTCGTCGACGACGAAGACCTTGGACAAACCATTCTCGAAATCGAAGTGCGCGGCAAGCGCGGCGTGGGCTATTGCAAGAGCATGCCCGGCGCCGTGCGGCCGTTCCAAAGGCTGAAGAACCGGCCGCGGCCCTTGCGCATCGACGAATCCCGCGCCGGCGAGCCGGGCAGGGGAGTGGCCCCGGCTTCACCGTCGGCGGACGCGCCGGAGCCGATGCGGTTGCCGCAGGCCACGGACCTGATTTTTCCGAAATGGCAGCGGGAATTGTTCAACGCCATCCTCGACGAGGAAAAACTGAAAACCGACCGGGAAGGGCGGCCTCGCACCGCCTACAGCCTGCGCCATACGTATATCTGCCTGCGATTGATGGAAGGGGCGGACATCTACCAGGTCGCCAAGAACTGCCGGACATCCGTGGAAATGATCGAGAAATACTACGCCTCGCACATCAAGACCCGGATTGATGCCGCCGCCGTCAACGTCATGCGGCCCCGCAAGACAGATAAGAAAAACAACAAACGAAAGACGCGGCCGAGAGGCCGCAATCCTCAGCAACCCGATCCTGAAACCGGCGTGTAAATTGGCAAATCCTGCCCTATGATAGACAACCGAACCGGCCACGCGGGCGTGGCGGAATGGCATACGCAGCGGACTTGAAAACTTGAGTGCCCGCCGGGAAACCGGCGGCGCAGAACCGCTCAAATTCGGGGAAACCTCGGAACCACTCGTGGCAATCCCGAGCCAAGCCCGGATGAAAATTTCCGGGAAGGTGTAGAGACTAGACGGGCGGCACCTGAAGCGCCGACACACCGGCGTATGGTGAAGGGATAGTCCAGACCGCAAACCGGACGCCTCGCGCATCCGGGCGGCGAAAGCCGCAGACGGCATGAAAATCCGCAGGGCCGCAAGGCTCGTGTGGGTTCGACTCCCACCGCCCGCACCAATAATTTGCCTTCCCTGTTTCCAGCGATTT
>Ga0335074_10007686_pt1 | contig 14955 bp, 18 predicted proteins | sample Lox_Sample_23_FD_206715 | JGI IMG/M metagenome (GOLD analysis project Ga0335074, IMG submission 206715) | Soil microbial communities from Loxahatchee National Wildlife Refuge, Florida, United States - Lox_Sample_2.3 | ecosystem: Environmental > Terrestrial > Soil > Wetlands | place: USA...
GGCTCATAACCCAGAGGTCGGAGGTTCAAATCCTCCCCCCGCTACCAAGGCCAGAGGCCGTTCCTCGAACAGAGGGACGGCCTTTTGCATGAGGTTTGCTAACGGGTTTGTGCACGGACGCTCGCTGACACCGTGTTTAGCCTGTTACCGTCCTGCCTCCCCTAGCGGTGCGGCCACGGGTCGGCTGAGCCGGGGCAGCGGCCGGCAAGCACACGTTCGTCGCAGGCAGATGCCTTTCTGCGATAAATTGCAGATGAAGTGCGATCCGTCCACTATAGGCTCATGAGCGCGCAGACCCTAGGTTTCGCAGTCCAGCCGGAGGATCGTCCGGTGCTGGATGAGCTTGTCGCCTACTTCGGCGACGGCAACAGGTCCGCTTACCTGCGGGCCACCCTTAAGGTCATGAAGTCGATCATGATCGCCGACCAGCTCAGGGAGGCGCAAGCCTACGGCCAGCAGCGCGCTGCGGAACTCGGTATCGACCCGTCAGATGTCCCCGCACGGGTCCAGGAGTTCCTCAAGGCGACTCCCCAGAGCAAGCGGAGATGAGCAGGCTCGAGCCTGTCCCGGCAGCTGTCGTCTACGACGTCAACGTGCTGGTGACAGCGGCGGCAAGCGGTAACAGCCCGTTCCGGTCCTGGCCTTCGCCGCCGCCTGTCTCCGGCAACGCCTCAGCCGACTGCCTGGGCGTGATCGTTGACGCCGCCGAGTTCGCGCTCTGGCTGTCCCCGCACATCATCACCAACATCGACAGGATCCTGGCCCAGCTGTTCAAATGGGCCCAGCCGCAGATCGACGCTTACCTGCGCGCCATCGTGATGGCGGCCGGGCATGGCGGCGGCGGCATCGTGGCTGACGTGCCCAGGACAGTTCACGACTGTCCCGACCACGAGGACAACCTGATCCTCGACCTGGCCGCCGAGGTCGGGGCACTGCTCATCGTCTCCAACGACACCGATCCGCTATCGATGTCGCCGTGGCGCGGAACACCGATCATCGAGCCGGCCGCGTTCGCCGCGAAGGTAGGCGCAATGCGCAGGCACGCACGCCGACGACGAAGATAAATCCTGATTTGGCGGATTCCCCTTATCAGTAATTAATCAAGGCGGCGCCTTGCGGCGGGCTCTGCCCTGGGAGGCTCGCCCGCCGCACGCCGGGCCACAGCCGTAGGGCATGCAGACCAAGGACAGCTCACAGGCCGCGTGCTGACCGGAGCCGCGCGCAGCCGTCATCGTCGGCGCCGGTCGTCCAGCTCGCCGGTACCGCGTCACTGCCGTTCGCCTGCCCGGATCCACACCGACACGTGGGCTGGTTCCAGAGCGTTCTCCACGGTGACGGCCAGATCGTCGCGGACCGAGTCGAGGTTGACCGCGTCTTTTAGCCGGGCCGCGAATGCCGTCACGGTCTGGTCGGCGTCATACCGTGCCCGGTTGAACCGGCGGTCCACCGCATGCTGCACCCGCCGCCGCACCGGGTTGAACAGCCCCACGGCGGCCAGCGTGGACACGGCCACCGCTACCGAACTGTGGAACCGCAGCACCTGGGTGGCCAGCAGCACCAGCCCGGCGTATACCCCGACCAGCAGCCCGGTCACGATCGCGTAGGCCAGGGTCCGGCTGATGATCCGGTCGATCTCATACAGGCGGTACTTCAGGATCCCCACGCCGATGCCCACCGGCAGCGCGGCCAGCCCGATCCCGAGAATCTCTCCCACGACACCGGTCGAGCTGAACCCGAGCGACGCGGCAACCACGACCAGGGTAACCGCGGCGCCGGTGGCCAGCCACTTCAGCTGCTGGCGCCGCTGGCCCGTTGCACGCCGCCAGCTCAGCACCTGGTGGGCCACGAACGACAGCACGATCACCACGATCAAGCCCAGGCCCAGCGGCGCCGCCACGGCGAGAAGGCCGCCGTGCGGCTGCCTGGTGCTGATCAGGTTGCCGGCGGCGTCCATGCGGACGTCATGACGGGCCACGGCGGTGACCGCCGGGGCAAAGACGGCCGCCGACGCCAGCGCTCCGGCCACCACATAGGCCCGCAGCACCCACCGCCAGTGCCGGCCTGCCAGCCTGCCGTCCGGGAACAGCAAGATCACCACCGGGAACAACAGCAGCGCCGGTACCCACAACGGCGTGAGCAGCACGGCGACCGGGGCCAGGGGAAGGCCATGGTGGCCGAACCGGTAGTTCAGGGCGGCATATGAGCCGACAATCTGGCTCAGCAAGAACACCGCGATGAAGGTGATCAGGATCCAGCCGATCGGATTGCCCGGCTGGCGGCGGGCCACGACGAAGCCCACCGCGGCGTAGATCACCACGACGGGGACAATCGGCCCCGAGCCCAGGACCGACAGCTGACCGGTCAAGGCGCTCAGCACCAGCCCGGCGGCCAGCAGCATCAGCGACAGGACGGCCAAGACCGTCGCTGTCACCGGAGACGCCAGCCGGAAGCGGGCCGCGGCCGGTCCCGGCCCGCCTGCCGCCGGTACCCCCACCATGAGAGGCAACGCTACGCCAGCAGCGTTCCGGGAACGTTACGGCCCAGAGTGTCAGGTGCACGAGTCCTGGCTGGGTCAGATCCGGGCACGGCCCGCTGAGTGTACGTACCCGCCCCTCCAGCATCAAGCATGACTGCACGGCATAGGCAAAGTGGTGTTTTAGGTTCGGGTGCTGCCGTCAGTGGCTGGGTGGGCGGTCAGCCGCAGGACGGGCGCATTAGCTCCGGGTGCGCGTTCGGCCTGATTCGCGGGTGTGGCCTCTGGTCCGGATGACCGGGATGTCACGCACAGTCAGTCCTGTCCCGGGCGGTCCCGTCGCAGGCCGGCAAGCGCGCCGAGACGACGCTGGAGCGCTGGCAGCAGGTCTGTGACTTGCCCGGAAAGGGGGAGCCCTAAGGAGATAGCCCTTAGTCGGTCGGCTGGTCGAGCTTGGCAAGGAGCCGGGTCAGGGTCCGCAGGTCGCCTCGGCGGAGTGGGGTGAGCGGTCCGGGGTCGGTGATGAGGCTGTGCCAGAACTGGTCGCGCAGGCGTTTGCCTTCGGGGGTGAGCACGAGGGCTTTGACGCGGCGGTCGGCGGGGTCGGCCTGGCGTTCGAGCGCGCCGCGCGCGGCGAGCCGGTCGACGACGGTGGTGAGGTTGGAGGCGTCGTAGCCGAGCTGCCGGGCGAGCTTGCGCATCGGGACCGCCTCGCCGGGGGTGAGCCGGAGCAGGACCTTGACCTGGGCGGCGGTCAGGCCGAGCGCGGTGGCGTGTGCGGACCAGTGCTGGCGCAGGCGCTCGGTGATGGCGAGCAGCCGGAGGTCGGCGTCGAGCACCAGCGCGAGGTACTCGCCGGCCGGGGCCGGCATGTCCGGGTAGGGGCGGAGGATCATCGCCTTCGATCTTACCAGCAGTTTGTGGTGCTATATAGTGGTGGTCCACCACTAACGATGGGGTAGGGGAACGAGGAGGTGCTCCCGCCATGCAGGCCATTGTCATCGATCCGCAGTCGCCTCAGCGCGTCGGCTTCCGGTCAGTCGAGCCGCCCGCCCCGCGGGCCACGGAGGCGCTGGTACGCGTGAAGGCGATCTCGCTCAACCGCGGCGAGGTGGTGTATCGCGTCCAGGGTGAGGCGGGAACGCGCCTGGGGTGGGACCTGGCGGGAGTGGTGGAGCAACCGGCGGCGGAGGGACCAGGGCCCGCGCGAGGGACCAGGGTGGTTGGCCTGCTGCACTCCGGCGCCTGGGCCGAGCAGGCGGCGGTCCCGGCGAACGCTCTGGCGGAGCTTGAGCCGTCCGTCACCTTTGCGCAGGCGGCAGCCTTGCCGACCGCGGGGCTCACCGCGCTGGCGGCCATCGAAGACGGCGGTAGCCTCCTCGCCCGGCCGGTGCTGGTCACGGGCGCCTCCGGCGGACTCGGGCTGATCGCCTGCCGGCTGGCCTCGCTGGCCGGCGCGCTGGTGGTCGGCCAGGTACGGCAACCGCGATCAGTCCCGCTGGCGGAGGAGGCGGGCGCGGACCGTGTGGTCGTCGGCGAGAGCGTCGCGGCCGCGGCGCCGTTCGGTCCCTACCACCTGATCGTCGAGCAGCTGGGCGGCCGGGCGCTGGCAGAGGCCATGACGCAGCTTGCTCCCGGGGGAACCTGCGTCTCGGTCGGGGTCTCGACAGGGCCGGCCGGCTACGAGGTCCCGGTCGATATGGCCCGCATGCGGCGGGCACCGGGTGCCTGCCTGCGCATCTTGAACCTCTATCACGAGCTCGAACGGGAGCCGGCTTCCCGTGGGCTCCAGCGGCTGGTTCGCCTGGCCGGTAATGGAAAGCTGACCCCCCATCTCGGCGTCGAGGCGGATTGGCGGGAGATCGGCGAGGTCGCGCAGGCGCTCCTCGACCGGCGGTTTCCAGGCAAAGCGGTGCTGCGCATCTCAGACCGATCCTGACCGCGGAACGCGGGCAGCCTGCATTATCGGCGCGGCTCTTCCGCCGCAACCGGGTGGCCGTGACCTGGGGTCCATTGCCTGCGCAGCCAGTGTTCGCGTCTTCGGCATAGGCGGTGTCGCGGATCCGGTGGACCGATTGGCCACCATTGACCGCGGAGCTCTTCAGATGTGTGCGTCTCGTGCTCGCTTACCGCGGACGGTGCTCCGTGCCCCGCCCGGGAGTGATGAACAGGACTGAGCCGGGCTCGTGGACATCCGCCGTATGCCAAACTCCGCGCGGGTTGATCACAGCCTGGCCCGCACGCAGCTCGATTCGGCGTTCCTTGCCGTCAACGTCTTGGATCAGGGTCTGGTGACCGGAGAGCACAACGACCACCTCGTCGCCCGCAGGATGGCGTTCCCAGCTCGTCCAGGTCGCCTCTCCGGGACCGATCATCACCAGGCGCCCCTCGTCGCCGTCGGCTTCATGGCCGGCCTCGTAGCGCCGCAGGTACTCCTCGCTCCAGGCAAAGTCCGGGAGCGCCTCGGCCCGGGAACCGAGACCGAGATGAACATACACCTGGGACAGGTCGAAGCCCACGGGGACTGGGGTGGGTGAAAGCCCGGGGTTCGCGGGAGATTCCATACGCTCAGCTTGCATCTAATTAGGCCACGGGGCGTCGTCTTGAAGATATCGGAACTCCCCGGATCATTCACATCCGGCCGGCTGCCATAGGCCGTCGCCACCACAGGCGCTGCGTGCAGGCTAACCCGGAGACAGCATGCGCGCACTATAGAGCGTGGGACAGTCCCGGGCTGACAAGCGGCCAGATGCCGACCTTGTGCACGAGGCGCGGCAGGGGTTCAAGGAGCCGATGGCGGAACTCCTGCGCAGGCACTGGGGTACCGCGGTCCTGCTGGCCGGGCGCGTTCTAGGCTCACCAGACCTGGCGCGCGACGCCGCGCAGGAGGCTGCGGTCGCTGCTATGACCGACCTTGGGCAGTTGCGCTCACCGGACAGGTTCGGCGCCTGGTTCTGCGGGATAACGCTGAATGTGTCCCGGAGGTGGCTGCGGCAGCTCCGCTCGGAGATGCCTGGCTTGCTGGCGGACCTGGCGTCGGCGTCCCCCGATCCGGCCGAGGCGGCGGAGATCGCTGATACCGCGGCGCGCGTTCGCGGTGCCATCGCCGCACTGGCCGACGGCCAACAGGACGCCGTGCGGCTGTTCTACCTGCAGGGCCTGAGCCACCGCGAGGTGGCCGAAGAACTCGGCATCTCAGCCGGCGCCGTCAAGGCGCGGCTGCATCAGGCGCGGGCCGCACTGGCCCCGAAACTCGTCCAGTTCAAGACAACCCCGGAGGCATGTGCGGTGACAGCAACGGAAGCAGTGGAATGGGCTGAGGTCTCGGTCTCGGAGATCCGCAGGAACCAAGATGTGGACCCCTGGCAGCGCAAGCATGTGATGATCCTGGTCGAGCGCGGCGGTGATCGCAGGCTTCCTATCTGGATCGGGCCCGCCGAGGCTACTGTGCTCGCGCTGACGCTGGAGTCGGTCGAGATGCCGCGCCCGTTCCCTTACAAGCTGGCGGCCGGGCTCGTCCAGGCGGCCGGGTCCCAGATCACCGAGGTGAGGATTACCCGCCTGCTGGAGTCGGTTTTCTACGCCTGCGTCGTGGTGCGGGGGCCGGGCGGGCCGCAGGAGGTTGACGCGCGGCCAAGCGACGCCGTGAACCTGGCTCTGGCGTGCGGCGCACCCATCCGGCTGAACGGCGAACTGTTCAGCGCGCCAGCTCCGGACGTCGATGGAGAAGAGGCGTCATCCTACCCGGTGGCTACTGCGGACATCGCGGCTGAGGCGCAGCAACGCATGCGCGAGGCTACCCAGTGGCTCGCACAGCGATCCGACCCGCCACCTGGAGACAGCGCGGCATCCGCCGACCGCTGAGTGGTGATCACGCTCCCGCTTATCCGCTGGGCTCTGGTCGAGTGGCTGGTAGTGAAGCAACTGGTCATTGTCGTGGCTTGAATTATCAGGGGGGTGCGGGAACATCAGAAAGGACGGAAGCGGAGGAGGGGAAGGGAAGATGACTCCGCGGCAGCCGCCTCCTGGCTACCAGCGGCCGCCCAGGAAGCCAGTGCCATGGATGGGGATTGGATCGATCATCCTGATCCTGTTCATCGGACTGCGGGCGGGGATCCAGCCAGCCTCAAACCCCTAGCCGCAGCCCGCTGTACAGCCGCCCTGCCCAACCGGGCCCATCTGGGTGGCCGTCCAGAGGCTGTGCGAGCCGTTATCAGGTGGCCGGGCCAGGCGCGGCGGCCACGGCAAGTCTCCTCGACAAGGGAGGTGCGGGATATACACGGGATGGGAGACAGGGGAGACGGAGCCGACCGAGTGCGACGTGATCAGTCCCGTACGCCGACCGTTGCAGCAGCCGCCTACGAGTTGATCACTGGCCCCTGCTGCCGGTCCGTACCGGATCGGCAAGAGGCTGCTGCCGCTCGTGGGCCCCAGGCTAGGCAGGCGGGCAGCGTGCATCCCCCTGTGGGCCGGGCACGGCCGAGTGGTCAGCGCGGCTCTATTCAGCGGTTCTCGGTTGGTTCGGCGGAAAATTCGATGAGCAGTTGGTGGACGCGCTCGGCCTCGTCGTGATGCACCCAGTGCGACGCGTCGGGCAGGCGCTCGACGCGGTCGAGCGTGGGGACGTCGTCGTGGTCCGGCTCGGCTAGCTCCGGGTCGAGGTAATGATCGCCCTGCCCCCAGATGACCAGGGTGGGCGCGCTGATCGGGCGAAGAGCCGCTTCGGCGCGCTTAGGTGAGGTTCGCACCGAGGACCGGTAGTAGTTGATCATTCCGGTTGCCGCGCCCGGCTGCGACCACGCTTCGACGTAGCGATCGATCTCCTCCGGGGTGTAGGCCGGGTGAGCCGCATTGAGGATGGCCAGCCGGTCCACGACCTCGGGGTGGTTCATCGCCGTGACCCAGGCGACGGTTCCGCCCCAATCGTGCCCGACCAGCATCGCGGACTGGGCGCCGCGTTCATGGATGAGGCCGCGGATGTCGGCGGCCAGCTGGCTGGTGTCGTAAGTGGCAACGCCGTCCGGTTTTGATGACAGGTTGTAGCCGCGAATGTCGGGTGCGACGACGTGGAATCCCGCAGCCGCGAGCGGCTGGATCTGCAGTCGCCAGCCGTACCAGAACTCGGGGAATCCGTGCAGTAGGACGATCAGCGGCCCCTCGCCTGCCTCGACGAAATGCAATCACTGGTCACCGATCTCGGCGTAGCCTTCACGGACTCCGCTGAGCCAGAGTCCCTGTCGCTGCTGGTTCGCCATCCCGCTCGCACCGCCGGTGCGGTCGTCGGCTGTGTTCATTGCCGTCTCCTTCGGGTCGTGCATCAGGGACGACGCCAACGATTTCGACCGCTGTGTCCTCTCCGGGGAGAGCTGATGCTTCCCTGGCTTGCCCGGTCCGCATGCCGGGCGGGGCCTGGTCACCCATTCGTTCTTCGATCCGAAGGCGACCGTTTCGAGACGATATGGGGAAGCCGTGAATATCAGACGAAGATCACGGCCAACTGCGCGTGGAGGAAGCTGAGGCTCGCAGCCCGCCAGCAGCACCCTGTGGACCTGAAGCTAGCGCGGGCTTCGCGCCTCGCAAGCGGATCCGGTGGCCGCCCGTAACGGTGCATGCCAGCATGGGCCGCATGGCCAACGACCAGAACCCCCCCGGCGGGATCTCCACCAGGCTCATCTCGCTGTCCGCTGACTCTGCAGATCCGCCGCAGGTCAACGACTATGACAGCTTCGCCGAGGCGTACGCGGCCGCTAACGAGACCAACCTCGTTAACGCCTACTACGAGCGCCCCGCGATGCTGGCACTGGCGGGTGACGTGGCCGGGCGGCGGATCCTCGACGCTGGCTGCGGCTCAGGTCCTTTGTTTGCGGCGCTGCGCGACCGGGGCGCCATCGTGACGGGCATCGACAAAAGCGCCGGGATGTTGGAGCTGGCCCGGCGGCGGCTCGGCGACGACGCGGACCTGCAGGTGGCCGAGCTGGGCCGCCCGCTCCCCTTCTTCGACGACACGTTCGACGACGTTACCGCGTCCCTCGTACTGCACTACCTGGAGGACTGGGGGCCGGCGCTGGCCGAGCTGCGGCGGGTGCTCACGCCCGGCGGGCGGCTCATCGTGTCCGTTGACCATCCCTTTGCGGAGAACCTGTGGCACCGCGAGGCCGGGCTCGAGCCCGATTACTTCGCGACCTACAACTACATCTCTGAGTGGGCCGTGGGCGGCCAGATCGCGCTGCTGCGTTTCTGGACCCGGCCGCTGCATGCGATGACCGACGCCTTCACCGCGGCCGGCTTCCGGATATCAGTCATCAGCGAGCCGGCCATCGCGCCGGATACCCCCCGCGAGCTGCTCCCTGACGCCACCGTGGGCAGGCGGCGGTTCCTGTGCTTCCTGTTCTTCGTCCTGCACGCGGGCTAGCCGCCGGGTAAGCGGCTGGCCATGGAGCGGTAAGACAGGCCGACAGCGTTGCTGTCGTGGAATCCGAGCGGAAGCTGCCATGATGACCGAGATCTGGGGGAGTACCAGTTCAGGCAAGCTCTTTGCTTAAAGCACTCTCCGATCAGGCAGGAACACCCATCCTGTGCGCCAGCAGCAGGAAGGGCTGCACCGGCGGCACTAACGCGACAATCTCGTCTCCCGATCAGCAATGGCTCCGGTTCCTGACCTGGGAAACTGGAACATCGATGGCAATCATGGCCGCGGTGATCAGCGAGGGAACAGCGTCGTCCGGTGCAGGTATAAGGGCATCGCCCGCATGCAGAACTCTGTTGAGATCATGGTGCATCCCGACTGGGAGCTAACCGAAGAGCGGGTGCTGGCGATCGCGGCAGCGGCTCCGTGGCTCGTCCCGCCGTTGACGAAGGGTTAAAGCATCCCCGGCTGCCGGGCTCAACCCGACTCCCCTTAACAGGATTACCTCCCGCGGAACACGATGTGCCCGGTCGCCTCCAGGGCGATTGCGAGGGCGAAGATTGCGATGATGAGAATTGCCACGAGTAGCCTGGTCATCTGGCTCGCATGCTGGTTTTCTTGATGAGGGCGCAGGTGCGGCTTGTTACTCATCATGTTCCTCTCATGGGAACGGCGGTGACCGAATCGCAGATGACTCAGGCTGACTGACCAACGAACCAGCAGCGTCAGTAGTTCGGGACGAAGAGGCCGCCGTGCCCGACCTAAGGCCCAGGCTCCGCGGAAGTAGGCGAATCGAACCGGGTGTAACCGGTGCACGAGCAGCGCCGCCACCAGCGACCACGGACCGAGCAGGAGCCGGGGTGGTAGTGCGAATCAGCCCGGTGACCACAGCGCGCGCAAGGCGTTGCCTCCGGTCCGCTGGAGTCGGGGCGCGGTCCGGGAGTAGGACCCATCGGATCGGGCGACCAGCCGCCCATAGGTATCGACATGGCAACCTCCACCATGCTCTCCGAACTTGTGGTCCACAGCACATCATGAGCCGGCGGCCAGCTCCGCCGTCCACCGGTGCTGGCGCGGCGGCCGCGGGCGTCCTTCGATCGCGTCCTTGAGCCACGACGGCCGTTCGATCGCGTCTTTGAGCCAGCAGCGCTGCTGCGCGCTGAGCACCGGCAGGGCGGCCTCGAAGTCACGCTGGTCGTTGTCCGTACCCGGCCGGCCCAGGCCCGGCCGTGCCTTGATCAGCAGCACCACCTCGGGAGCGAGGAACGCGATGCCCTGCCAGTGGCGGGTGATGTCGGCCAGCGGGCGAGTGAAGACGTGGCTGCCCTTCTTATAGACCCAGATGGCCCCGACCGCGCTGGCGGGGACCACCTCAGCAGGCAGGGGGAGGCCCCCGCCGCCCACTATCAGGCGGTCAGGACCGACGGGGCGGCCGAGATCGGCCTTGGGGCCGGGATCGGGACCGGGATCAGGTATAGCGGTCAGCCGCCGTCCGGCCGGCCAGGGACCCGGCGGCCGGCCGTCGGCGATGAGCTGGATATCGACTCCGGTGAGCCCGCGCAGGGCGTGCTCGTCGCGCTCGAGCACCATGACGTTGACATCGGCGTGCTCACGCGTGACGTGCCCGACGGCCAGGTCAACAGCCCAGCCCCCGGTAATCCACCAGGGAACAGTCAAGCCAGACAGCAACGAGGCGACGGCATGCACTGGTTCGAAGCCAGCGCCGTGGATGGTGTTCATCAGGAACTGCCTCCAGGCGAGAGGGCGGAACCATTCCCCTGAGGCCGGCGCAGCGGTCTTAGGCGATGCCGCAGGACAGCGGTGCGGCCATGAACTTGTCCGGCATAAGACACCACCTCCTCGCGCTGCGACCGGCCACCAGCATAGCCCCGTTGGCCACAGGCCGGCGGGCCGGGTCCCGCGGCCGGTGTGCTTGACCATTGACATCGCCAGGCCGCCCGCCGATTCTCTAATTCCGTGCTTATCCAGCGACGGGAGGAGCGGTGGGAGTCAATCAGAGCGATCCAGCCCGGTGCCGCCAACCTGGCGAAGGTCGACCATGTCGTGGTCTTGATGCTGGAGAACCGGTCCTTTGATCACATGCTCGGGTATCTGTCCCTCACGGGCGGGCGCCCGGAGATCGATGGCCTGCATCCGGGGCTGGCCAACCAGTACCAGGGGCGGACCTACCCCGTGCACCACCTCGCCACGACGGCTCTGGGGATGGATCCTGACCACTCCGCCAGCGCGATCGACCAGCAGGTCGCCGGCGGGAGCATGAGCGGTTTTGTGGCCAGCGCGGCTGCGACCCTGGCCAGGCGGGGTTGAGGACGGTGATCCGGACTGCGTCATGGGCTACTACGACGGTGCCGACGCGCCGGTCTACGATCACCTGGCGGAGGAGTTCGCGGTCTGTGACCGCTGGTTCAGCTCGGTGCGTGGCGCCACGCTACCCAACCGCCTGTATGCCCTGTGCGGGATGGCCGGCGGAAGCCGGGATGACCGGCCGCCCTGTATACCAGCCCTTATTCGTCCGGCACCTCGACGCTCATCACGTCTCCTGGCGCTGGTATTCCTTCGACCCCGGGACACTGCGCCTTGCGGACGTTAACTACCGGCTGGGCCACCATGACCGGTTCGGCTACTTCAGCAAGACCGGCCTGCCGTGGAAGGCCGTTTTCGACATCACCGTCAACCCGAAGATCCCGAGTTTCCTCGAAGACGCCGCGGCCGGAACGCTGAGGCAGGTGTCATGGATCGACCCGGCGTTCACCAACTTCAACGTACTCGGCTTCCCCGTCAACGACGATCACCCGCCTGCCGACATCAAGGACGGCCAGGACCTGGTTCTGGCCGTCTACGACGCGCTGGCGGCCAGCCCCCAGTGGGACCGTTCACTGCTGGTCATTGCCTACGACGAAAACGGCGGCTGCTACGACCACGTCCCGCCACCTCGGGCTGTTGACGACGTGCCCGAGATGTTCGGCACGTACGGCGTGCGCGTGTCGGCCATCATCGTCTCGCCGTGGATCGAGCCGCGGACCGTGTCGCATACCTTGCTTGATCACACCTCGATCATCAAGACGATCCTGTCCCGGTTTTGTCCCACGGCCCTGCACCAGCCGCAGCAGGCCGGAGGAAGCCGGGTCACGCTGGGGCTGAGCCCGCACCACCCCGGCTTGCGCGTGGCCCAGGCCAATAATTTCGGTGAACTGCTGACGCGCACCACGCCGCGACCCGTCCCGCGGCGGGACACCCTCGTGCAGCGAGCCGCGGTCAGGGCCACCCAGATGGAAACCAGCGCACGCCAGGGAGAAGACGAACGTCCGCTCAACGACCTGCAGCAAAGCATTCTGGCCGCGACTCGCAAACTGAGGGCAGGACGGACACCCGCCGAATGCGCCATAGACGGCCCGTGCGTCCCGCGCTGCTTGACTCGGCCGGCCGGATCAGCCACCATGGGGCCTGGCGAGTTCCGCGCCTCCCTCCGCCAGCTCCCCAGCAAGCTGGCCCCTGGAGGTAAAGGGGATCATGTCCTCGGGTCGTTGTCCGTCACCCATTCCGAAGGCGTAGCTGGGACGCTGGCCGGAGTGTGCGAGACCGGATGACGACGAGAAAGCATCTCAAGCGCCGGGTCAGGTCGCGTGCGGCCCAGACCGGTGAACCCTACGCGAGCGCCTTGCGGGCCATCCGCCAGCAACAGGAGAACCGCATGCCAGCTACTGCTGCCTCGACCGAGGACGTCATCGCGTCCTGCTCGTTCTGCGGCAAGCCGAACACCACGGTGCAAAGGCTCGTCGCCGGTCCCGGCGTCTACATCTGCAACGAGTGCATCGAACTGTCCGCCGCGATCGTCGCCGACGCCGCCCGCGTCACCCCGGAGGAGTCCGCCCGGCGACGCGCCCGGTACCACGACCGTTCCACCGAAGACATCCTGGCCATGCTTCCCGCGCTGGTCCGCAGTGCTGACCAGATCGAAAGCGAGCTGTCCGGCTGGATCGACCGGTTGCGGGAGCGCGGTACCGACTGGCCGACGATCGCCGGGGCGGCGGGGGTGAGCGTCGAGGACGCCCGCCAGCGCTTCCAGGCCGTGCCCCCGGAGTAAGGTCCACCGGGCCGGTGAGTCCAGTAGCCGCGGGCCCGGGCTCGGCGCGGTCACGCTGGCCCTTGGTGCGGCCTCCGTCGTGCTTGACCACCTGACCCGGGCGTGCTGGCCGCCGCCGGAGGAAACATCCGCGTCCAGGCCAGCGGCGACCTGGCCGGCCCGGTGCCCCGGGCGATACTCGTTCTCGACGTGGTGGTGATCGTCGGGACCCTGGTCAGCTGGACGGCCTGGCTGGCCATCCAGATACCGACCTACCGGCACGCGAGCGGCGAGCACCGCCAGCAGCTCAAGTGGCTCCACAGCGGCGCGGCCATCTTTGTCGTCTCGGCCATCATCGGCGTGTTCATCATCCCGCTCGCCGCGGGGGAAGCCCCCGGCTGGGGTACCCAGCCGGGGGTCACCGGGCTGACGACCCTCGGCGCGGCCGCGCTGCCCGTCTGCATGGGGGTGGCGGTACTGAAATACCGGCTGTACGAGCTCAACCGGGTCATCAGCCGGGTGGTCTCCTACACGCTGATCACGGCCCTGCTGGGCGGCGTGTTCATCGGCCTGATCCTGCTGGCCACCGACGTGCTGCCGTTCCGCACGCCGGTGGCCGTCGCCATGGCCACGCTGGTCATCGCGGCGCTGTTCAACCCACTGCGCCGCCGGCTGCAGCACGCCGTCGACTGCCGGTTCAACCGGACATGTTACGACGCCGGGGCCGTCGTGGGCGCCTTCACCGCGCGGCTGCGCCGGACCATCGACCTGGACGCGATACGGGCGATCTGGTCGGCGTCGTCCATGAGGCGTCCCAGCCCGCCCACGTGTCGGTGTGGCTGCCCGCCCCCGGGCCGCACGGCACCGTCCCGGCTCCCGCCACCCGCCAGCTTGACCACGGAAAGCAGGCCGGGCGGGCCAGCTGATCATGGTGCCGGCTTTTCCGCGCCGCTGATCTCGGCGGATAGCTTTTCCATCGCCGCGACCGCGGCGGGTCCTGCCTTGTGCTCCCAGTAGACGCCCATGACCGCGGCGATCCAGATCCAGAACGACGAGATGATGCCGATCGCGGCGATCAGTGCCAGGCTGACGCCGAAGCCGCCGTAGGCGTGGCCGTACTCGGCGACCCATTTGCGCAGGAAGAAGAGCACCAGGGCGTGGACGATGACCGCCGCGCCGGTGCACACCAGGGCCCCGGGCACCAGGTCCCGCCACTTGAACGGCAGTTCCAGCAGCAGCCGGGGAGTGATCATGTAGAACACGAACTCCAGCACCAGCAGCACGACCCCGGACGCGATCGTGAACCACACCGGCCGGCTGGCCGCCAGGTTGCGCAGCGCCAGCACGATGACGGTATCGGCGAGCAGCAGGATCAGCCAGGCGGCGCCGCGCATGTACTTCTGGACCCCCCGCATCGGGGTCATGGTGAACGCCCGGGCGTAGGCGACCTGCGCGGTGGCGCTGACGTCCAGGCCGGTGATCAGGAGGGAGATCACGCTGATGCTCAGCGCCACGCTCTTGCCGGACCTGGCGCTGGTGAAGGTATCGCGGACGATCAGCGCGCTGTTCCCGGTCAGGTGCAAGTCCCTGGCCACCAGCGTGCCGAAGCTGCGGTTCGCGCTGAACGACGCGGCGAACGCGTAGATGATGATCAGCAGCGGGATCACCGCGACGAACAGGTTCAGCGAGATCACCAGGGCCAGGTGCTTGCCCTCGATCTTGTTGAACCGCCGGTTTGCCTGCAGCAGGAACGCCACCTGCGGGCGCTGCTCAAGCTTGTCCTGGTAGTGCTGCAGCTTCTGCCGGTACCGGCGCGTACGGGCCACTACCGCCGAGGGCTTTTCCGCGTCGTCCCTGGCTGGTTCCCCCACGGTGGTCTCCCCGACTCAGGATGCACCTGACCAGCAACATGCTCTACGGCCCTAGGTAGCCGTGACTCATCCCTGGCGGGTGATACCTGTCTCCTGCGCCGATCAGTAGTGCATCAGGCTG
>Ga0335074_10007687_pt1 | contig 14951 bp, 8 predicted proteins | sample Lox_Sample_23_FD_206715 | JGI IMG/M metagenome (GOLD analysis project Ga0335074, IMG submission 206715) | Soil microbial communities from Loxahatchee National Wildlife Refuge, Florida, United States - Lox_Sample_2.3 | ecosystem: Environmental > Terrestrial > Soil > Wetlands | place: USA: Florida...
CGGAAAAGGAAAATTGGACGCGCATCGTTCAGGCGATGAACCAAGTCCTCGAATCTGCTTAGCCCAGGAAGGAGATACAGAATGCGACTGGCAGCCAAAGTCAAGCGGCTATTCGCCAACCTCGTCGGCCGGGATCGGCTCGAATCGACTCTGGATGCGGAGTTGCGCGGGTACCTGGACGAGATGACGGAACGTAAGATTCGCCAAGGCATTCTGCCGGCTGAAGCGAGACGCCAGGCGTTGCTCGAAGCCGGCGGACTGGATCAGGTGAAGGAGCAGGTGCGCGACACCTGGCTCGGAACTGGAATCGAAACCACGATTCGCGACGTCCACTACGCCGTCCGTACCTTACGCCGGAGTCCTGGGTTCGCAATCACGGCACTTCTATCGCTGGCACTTGGCATCGGGGCTAACACCGCGATTTTCAGCATCCTGTACGCGCTGGTTCTACGCAGCTTGCCCGTGTCCGATCCACAGAGGCTCGTGGTCGTCACCCGAAACGGGACCGTCTCGTCACCCTACCCCTTGTTCATCGAACTCCGCGATCACAGCCAGACTCTCGAGGGAGTACTTGCCTTTCGCACTATACCCGTGCGCCTCACCAAGGATGATGAAACGGAACGGATCACCGGAGCGTTGGTTTCCGGCACGTACTTTGGCGTTCTGGGCATCCGGCCGTCGATCGGGACAGCGATCGCGAACGAAGACGATCGGGTAGAGGGTTCAGGTGGATGGCGCGGACCGGTCGCGGTCCTCAGCCACAGCTTCTGGTTGCGCCGATTCGGTGGTCAGGCATCCGCGGTCGGTACCCGCATTCTCCTGAACGGGCGCCCCTTCACAGTGGTCGGCGTAGGACCGCCGGGCTTTCAAGGCACGGAAGTTGGCGAGCCGGCAGACGTATTCGCGCCGATGACAATGCAGGAAGCGCTGATACCAGGACTGGGAACGGCGCTGACACAGCCTCGCAGCCAATGGCTTCGGATTATTGGAAGACTGAGGTCAGACGGGGGAAGGCCGCAGGCGGAGGCGGAGCTGACCACTCTACTCCGGCGGTACAACCAGGAGCATTTCATTGACGGCGCCATCAAGGCGGATCGCCGCCGCAACCTGCTGGAGCAGAAGATTGTCCTGATGCCTGGCGCTACCGGACTGTCCACGCTCCGCAGCAGTTACTCCATGGCTCTCTGGGTACTGATGTCGGTGGTCACCCTGGTGCTTCTGGTCGCCTGCGCCAACGTAGCGAATCTCATGTTGAGCCGTGCCGCGGCTCGGCGCCGGGAGATCGCGGTCCGGCTCAGTCTGGGCGCTTCCAGGAAACGGCTCATCGGGCAATTGCTCATCGAAAGCCTGATCCTGGCGATCGGTGGAGCGGGTTCTGGACTTATGTTGGCGCGATGGATGCGTGATGTCCTGATCCGGTATTTGCCCGCGGACCGGAGGCTCAACGCGCCGATGGATCCCAATGTTCTCTTATTTACGCTGGTTCTGGGGGTTGGCGCCGCACTCTTTTTCGGGCTTGTCCCCGCCTTCCAGAGCACTGTCGTCGATGTTGCGCCTGCCATCAAAGGCGAGGAGATTGGTGCGAAAGCGGGTCGTAGCCTGTTCCGTAAGGGACTGGTCGTTTTTCAAATGAGTCTCTCGCTTCTGCTCCTGATCGCTTCCGGGCTGTTTCTGCGGTCGTTACACAATCTGCTGATAATCGATCCGGGGTTTGCCCGCGAGAACATCCTCGTTGCATCGGTCGAGGGCGGTCCCGGGTTGGATCTCAGGCTCCTTAAGGAAGTTCGGAACCTGCCGGGCGTTGTTTCCGCAGCCCTGGCGGACTCTCCGCCCCTGGGCACCCACACAGACTGGAACATTTATGTACCGGGCTATACGCCGAAAGCTACTGAACTGCAAGATTCCCCGCGGGTTGGCTTCGTATCGCCCGGCTATTTCACGACGATGGGAATTCCTCTGTTGCTCGGGCGTGACATTGATGATCGCGACATTCTCTCCGCGCGCGACGTGATGGTTGTCAACGAGACGTTCGCGAAGGACTTTTTCGGCGGCGAGAACCCCATCGGCCGGAGGGTGGGGACGAAAGAGGGCGTGTACCAATGGGAGATCATCGGCGTCGTGAAGAACAGCAAGTACACTGGGCTGCGGGAAGGCCCGGTCCGAATGATTTATGTTCCGGCTCGGCCAGGCCCATGGGCATCGCAAACGGTCGTCCACTTGCGCACGTTTGGTAATCCGGCGGCCCTCGCTTCCGCACTTCGACAGAAGATTCAGGATTTAGACAAGACGGCCGCCATCTTCAACCTGCACACGGTTCAGGAGGAAGTAGACCGGTCGCTGCTGCGCGAGCGGCTGGTTGGGACGGTTACAGGCTTATTTGGAGGGTTGGCACTCGCGCTGGCGGCCATCGGGTTGTATGGGCTGACGTCCTATGGGGTCGTGCGGCGCACACGCGAATTCGGCATTCGCATCGCCATAGGAGCGAGAACAGGCAGCATCGTGGGCCTTGTCGTTAGCGAAGCGTTGTGGCTGCTGGTAGCAGGTACGGCGATCGGTCTTATAGCAGCTTGGGGCCTCGGGCGCGTTGTCGAAGCCATGTTATTCGGGATTGGGCCAGCGGACCCCGTAAGTACCGTTTTGGCCATTCTTGTGCTAGTAGCGGTAGCCTTGCTCGCTGCGTGGATCCCAGCGCGCCGCGCGGCAAACGTGGATCCGATGCGAGCATTGCGTTGGGACTGATCTTACCTGCGGCTTTCAGTCTGTGACAACCCCGGTTCGCCCGCGATCAACGCCGTGGCGTTACCGGCGAGCTCCCGCACTCAGGCTTCGGAGGGGTGTACCTGCGGTTTTCCAGGCGCTTCCTGAGGTACTGGTCCTACGCCGCTGTGTCCGTGCCTTTCATGTCGACGACTTTCGCCTTGCTACGCTTGCCGGCCTTGATGCGCCTGGCCTGGATGTTGGCGCGGCGAAGCGAGTGCGGCCCCAGCCCGGGGAAGTCGCAACCCTCGGCTGCCGCCACGAGCTTCAAGGCCTTCCGGACTCCAGAGTCCCGCATGGGCTGGCGCTTGCCCTCTTCCTGCCGAAAAACCCAGGCCTCCGCGTCGCGATGCTTCAGAGTGGCGATCCAGACTCGGTACCGGTCAGTGAGGGCGGCGAGAGCCAACGTCTGCCTGCTCTTCGCCGTCTTCGGTTCGTCGATGTCTCCGCGCCAATTACGCTGGTCAATGCGGATGCAACCCAGGTTCAAGTGTTTGATAACAGTGGTGGGCCCGGCAGAACTCGAATCTGCGACCTCTACCGTGTCAAGGTAGGAATATCAATCACTTACGAACATTCGCGACAGAAACAAAAGACTTACGCGAATGGATTTGTGCCCAAGTGTGCCCAAGTCGGGCGTGCGACGCGGCTTTGTGCCCGGAATGTGCCCCGATCATGACCGCCGTGTCGAACATCGGAAGGATCTCTTCTCCTGCTCCCCCTCTTTTTCCCACAGATAGATCACGCCTCGCGCGCGCACGGAGCACAACTCGCAAAGTTTTTGCACTGCATAAGAGATGAAAAATAGTTGCTCTTATAAGGGGATTGGTCCGGTTGGTCCGGCGGCGTGGTGGATTTGTGGTGAAAAGAGGGGATGCTGGGGTTGAAGCGTGGCGGGGGAAGCGCTTTCCCGGGTGCCAGGAAACAAGCAGCCAGGGGATTGAAGCAACCTCCCAAATCGCGATTCGCGGAGTTTGCTGGTGGGAAGGGGATTTATCAACAGCTTTCGTCGCGAGCTATTCGCGTCTTCGTTTAGAATATGTACCAACTGAGTTCGGATTGTTGTTTGAGCCGTGTGGGCAATAGTCACCTGCGGGCTTCGCACCACTCCTGTTTGAAACGTTCTAGTCCTCTTTCTACAAACCCAAATACGGACCAGAAGATGGTTGATCAGGTATGTCAATCACCATCTCATCCTGCCGCGGCGCCGGCAACCTTCCTGCCGGTCGCAAATGTTCCACGCGTGGTACGTTTCGGTGGGGCGCCTCCACGTTTTCGTGCAGCGCCCTTTGACGAGGGCGGATAGCCCCCGTGGGCGGCGTCATGTGCCGGCAAACGGGCGGTCCGACGCGCGGGGGCATTCTCACAGCCGTAATCGTCCTGGTCGCGCGGCGGCATTCCATTTTCGTGCCGCTTTCGAGGGGTTCGCAACGGGTGGTGGAAGGCGGGCAAGACCTTGGGAGGTCGGGGAAGGCACTTTACCGATAAAACCGCTTTCGAGGAAGTTGCCATACGTGTCAGCCTACCAATAGCGGCTGGCTGTCCGGCTTCTGCAACTCGTGGGTGGCATAGGCGCACCCACGTGTGCTAATTGAGATCACATGCTGTCGACACTCTGTCCGATCCCTCTGTTCCGTCCCTCTTGACAAAGTACCCATTTCAGCTTATAGTCGTCGAACAAAATAGGCTCCGCGGCCCTGATCTTTTCTGTCAGGAGTGCGCTGTGCCAGAGGGGCCTTAGGGATTGGACTGCCATCCTGTGTATTAAACCCCATTTGAGTAGAATCCCAGTCGCCTTCCTTCGGATGGCCGGACACGCGCCGGCGGGCAGGAGTTTATGAATCGTCGTCTCGCACTCGCTGTTGTTTTACTCGGCAGGGCGATCTGCGCGCAGAATGAAAACGCAAGCTTGACCGGAGAAGTTACCGACGCCAGTGCCGCCGCCGTTGCGCACGTGTCCTTGCGCCTGGTCAATAACGCCACCGGTGAAGTCTACCAGACCATCAGCACCGACACTGGTAATTTCTCTTTTCCCCTGGTCAAGCCCGGCGAGTATACGCTGAACGCCGAGTTGACCGGATTCAAGCAGTTTCAGCGCACCGGTATCGTGCTGGAGACCGGCATTCCAGCGCGCGCCAACATCCGGCTCGAGGTTGGCGTCCGGACCGAGAAGGTGACTGTCGTGGCACAGGTCCCGCTGCTGGAATCGGAGACGTCCGCGGTGGGGGCGACCGTCGCCAACACCACCATCTCCGACATGCCCTTGGTGGACCGCCGCGCCACCCAACTCGCCAAGCTCAGCGGATTCAACGTGCAGCTCGGAACTGGCTCCAGCACCGTCTTCACCATCGCCGGCGGACGCAGCGGCAACGGATATTTCACCATGGACGGCGGCAACGACACCAACATCATCCTGGGTACCAATACCATCGTCATGGACCCGCCGCTCGAATCGGTGCAGGAGTTCAACATGTCCGAGAGCAACTTTTCGGCGGAGCTGGGCCGGACAGGCGGCGGTATCATTCAGCTCACCACCAAGAGCGGGACCAACAGCTTCTACGGATCCGCCTACGAGTACGCCCGCAACACCGCCATCGCCACGCGCAGCTTCTTTGCCCCCACTATCCCAATCCTGCATTACAACCTGTACGGCGGCGCTCTCGGCGGGCCGATCCGCAAGAACAAGACGTTTTTCTTCTTCAATTATGAGGCTATCCAGGACACCACGCAGACTACCAGCATCCTGAATTTGCCGACGCCTGCCGAAGTCTCCGGCAATTTTTCGGCCGACAGCTATGTGGTGCGCGATCCCACCACTTCGGCGCGTTTGCCCTATCCCGGCAACATCATCCCGAAAAGCGCGATGGACCCGATCGGCTTGGCGGTGGCGCAGTTCTATCCGGCGCCGAACCTCCCCGGCCGGCCCTCCGGCAACTCCAACTATTCCGCGCCGGACACTACCACCGCTCCGGGTTGGAATATTGTGTCGCGCATCGATCATACGATTTCCTCCAAGGATCGGATGTTCCTGCGTATCGCTTGGGAGGATTACCTGACAACTAATTTTCCCGTCTTTACCGCGGCGGATGCGGATCCGTACGCATACAGCTACCTGCAGTGGTACTTCAACGCCACCGCCACCTGGATTCACACCATCACGCCCACCGCTCTGAACGAGTTTCGGTATACGTGGATTACCGCAAGACCGTGCTCAAAACCCCGGGAGACACTTCGGGGCTGGATGGGAAACTGGGCCTCACGGGCGTGAACCCACAATTCTTCGGCGAGTTTGCGCCCGCCGGCCTTACCCAGATCGGCGGCAATATTGCCTACCAGAATGCGCAGGAGCGGATACAGTCGCCCGTCCGGGATAACGCGCTGGACGAAAAGGTCACCCTGATCCGGGGCAGCCATCAGCTCAAATTCGGCGTTGAATATCGGAGCTCCTTGAGCACCGAGGGCGACTTTTTACTTGCCGGCGGGTACTTCACGTTCAACAACGTAGCCACCGGGAGTGCGCTGGCAGCGATGCTGCTGGGCTGGGCGGATATAGCGGAGGTGCAGGAAACCGAGCCCCTGCATGCGCGCGCATCCACCCACGCTTTGTTCGCGCAGGACGATTGGAAGGTAACCCCGCGGCTTACTTTGAACCTGGGCGTGCGGTGGGATATCGATACCCCGCGGTGGGAGCAAATGGACCGGCAGAACGGATTCAACGAGACTGCCATCAACCCGGTCTGCAATTGCCCCGGCGTGGTTACGTTCGCCGGGCAAAACGGCCTCGGCAAGTACGCTCACAATTGGGATTGGAAGGACTTCGGACCGCGCGTCGGTTTTGCTTACCGCTTCGGCGATACCTGGGTGATGCGCGGCGGCGCCGCCCAGCTCTACATCGGCCAATACGATCAGGCGACCCCCACCTATGCGGCGCTCGGGTTCCAGGCCACCACTGCCCTTACTTCGCCGGACAATGGGCTGACTCCCGCCGCGGTGCTCAGCAAGGGGTTGCCGCCGCTGTTATATCCCAGCCCGTCGCAGTTGACGGCTGGGTACGGCGCGGTGCCGCCCGGCGCCACTCCCACTACCGCGGTCGACTTCTTTTATCCCACGGGCCGCAAGGAAGGCTACCTGGAACAGTACAATTTCAACATGCAGCACCAGATCACCAGGAACCTGGTTGCCGAAATCGGATACCTGGCCACGTTGGGACATCACCTCTCCTCGAAGACGCCCCTCACGATCGACCAGGTACCCCCTTCCCTAATGGGACCGGGTAACGCGCAGATCAATCGTCCGTTTCCCCAGTTCAGCAACGTGAGCGAGGATGTGCCTGACATTGGCAACTCGAGTTACAACGCGATGAACGTGAGGCTGGAAAAGAGCTGGTCCCATGGGTTGCTTTTCCAGGCGAATTACACCTGGTCGCGGTTGATTGACGATCTCGCGGCGCGCAACGAGCTGGGCGGCAATACCACCGATTTCCAGAACGTCTACGATCGGGCGGCGGACCGCGGACTCTCCGGCAACAGTATCTCGCACCGGATGGTGTTGAGTACAGTCTATGCCGTGCCGGCGGGAGCGGGCCGTGGATTTGACGCCAGGAACCGGTTCATGAACGGGGTGATCGGCGGCTGGTCGTTGGGCTACATCGCGGTGTTGCAGACCGGGCCACCCTGGGGCGCGGTGGATCTGACTAATACCACCAACTCCTTTTCCCCCGCTCAGCGGCCCAACGTCGTGGGCAATCCGAACAACCTTTCCAGCGAGCGATCGAAGGCGCAGCAACTGGCGGAGTGGTTCAACACTTCGGCATTCGCAGTGGCCGCTCCTTATACCTTCGGCGACGCTGGCCGCACGGATGGTTTTGGGCCGGGATTGATCAGCATGGATATTTCGATTCTGCGGGAATTCCGCATCCACGAAAGCCACACGCTGGAATTCCGGATGGAAATGCTGAATTTTCTCAATCATGCCAATTTCGCTAATCCCAATACTTCGGTCGGTAGCCCGGCATTCGGCCAGGTCACCTCGCTGATTACCGGTAACCAGTCGCGGATTATTCAGTTCGCGCTGCATTATAAGTTCTGATCGGCGGAAAAGACATCCACGCGTGACGACCGGGAGCGGCGGGCAGTAACTTCCTTAGGTCACTCGGCGCCCGGCGGCGACGGAAAGGCCCGCCAACGCACCTTTCGAGCACTACCGGGCAGCCCGATCCGGTCCCGAAGTGGTACGATGCTAGGAAACTGGCAGGTATGTCTCCATCCACGATTGCTCATTTCCGCTTGACCTCCAAGCTGGGTGCGGGCGGCATGGGCGAGGTCTGGCGTGCCACGGATACCAAGCTCAACCGCGCCGTCGCCGTTAAAATCCTGCCCGCTTCCTTTGCCCACGACCCCGATCGCCTCGCCCGCTTCACCCGGGAAGCCCAGGTGCTCGCCTCTCTGAACCACTCCAACATCGCCGCCATCTACGGTGTCGAAGAGCGGGCGCTCATCATGGAACTCATCCCCGGCCCGACGCTGGCCGAGCGCATCACCCAAGGCCCAATCCCGCTCGACGAGGCCATCCCCATCGCGAAACAGATCGCCGAGGCCCTCGAATACGCCCACGAGCGCGGCATCGTGCATCGGGATCTCAAGCCTGCGAATATCAATGTCACACCCGAAGGCCGCGTCAAAGTGCTCGATTTCGGCCTGGCGAAGGCGCTGGCGAAGGACGCCGCGCCTGCCGCTGCCTCCTCTTCTCCCACGATCACCATGGGCGCGACGATGGAGGGCGTGATCCTGGGCACCGCCGCTTACATGAGCCCGGAACAGGCCCGCGGCCAGGAAGTCGACAAGCGCGCCGACATCTGGTCGTTCGGGGTGGTGCTTTACGAGATGCTCACCGGCCGCGCGCTCTTCGCCAGCGCGACGATCTCGGACACTCTCGCTTCGGTCCTGAAGACCGAGTTGGATCTGTCCGCCCTTCCCGCCGAGACTCCGCCCGCCATCCGCAACCTGCTCAGCCGCTGCCTGGAGCGTGATCGGAAGCGCCGCCTGCGCGATATCGGCGATGCCTTCCTCGAGGAAATCCAGCCGTCCGCGCCTGCCTCCGTGACGCCCGTACCTTCCCGCCGTCCGTATTTTTGGATGGCCGCCGTCACCCTGCTCTCGCTCGCCCTCCTGCTGGTCGCCATCGTTCCTTTCCGCCAGCCGACCGAGCCCGCTTACCAGGTCTCGCTGATGCCGCCGGAAAAGGCCGAATTCACGGCCGTCTCTTCAGAAACCGGCGGATTCTCGCTTTCTCCCGACGGCAGTACGCTTGCCTTCATCGCTACTCAGGAAGGTAAGGAAATGCTTTGGGTGCGGCGCCTGGATTCTCTCGCGGCTCACCCGCTGGCCGGAACCGAAAGCGCCTATTATCCCTTCTGGTCGCCCGACAGCGGCTTCGTGGCGTTCTTCTCCGGCACGCAGCTCAAAAAGATCGACGTGACGGGCGGCCCACCGCTGGCGATCTGCGACGCCCCCCGCGGCCACGGCGGCACGTGGAATCGCGAGGGCGTCATCGTCTTTAGCGGGATGGACCGCACTTTGTATCGAGTCCCCGCCGCTGGAGGCGAACCCGTCAGGCTGACCACTCTCGATGCTGCCCGCAAGGAAAGCTCCCACTACTGGCCGGAGTTCCTGCCCGATGGCAAGCACTTCCTCTACCTGAACCGCCTGACTAACGTGGCCAAATCTGCAATCTGGGTCGGCTCTATCGACGATAAGCCGGAAGCCACTCGCCGCACCGAGTTGGTCAGCTCTACCGCGAACGCAATATACGTGCCGCCGCCCGCATCGCCGTCGTGGCGCGGCGGCGCCGGCTGGTTCCTGTTTACGCAAGGAAACACGCTGTTAGCCCGCCGCTTCGACGCTTCCCGCCTCCAATTCCAGGGCGAGGCCGTTCCTGTCGCCGACCGCGTGGATTCCCAAGTCAGCGTCGGCTTGGCCGGCTTCTCGGCCTCCCAAGGCGGCTTGCTGGTCTATAACCAGAGCGGATTTCCGGACAGCCGGCTGACGTGGACCACCCGCGATGGCAGGCAATCGCCCGCGACGCCCGAGACCGGCGCGTACCTGTCCCCGCGGCTTTCGCCGGACGGAGCCAAGGTGGCTGTCGCCATGATCGACTCCAACGCCAACGCGGACATCTGGCAGATTGATCTGGCCCACTCCATCTCTACCCGCTTCACCTTCGATCCGGCGCCGGATATCCAGCCGTCCTGGTCGCCGGACGGGAAACAGATCGTGTTCGCCTCCAGCCGCGGAGGCCCAAGCAGGATCTATCTCAAGATGTCGGGCGGCACGGCCGACGAGAGACGGCTCGAACAGGGAGAGGCAACGCGCAGCGATTACCCCAATGACTGGTCGCGCGGAGGCGATATCCTGTACACGGTAGTCGGCGGCAGCTCGGGCGCCGATCTGTGGGTGCTGCCGATGACGGGAAATACGCCTGGCAAGCCCGTCCCCTTCCTCGATACTCCTTTCCGCGAGATGCAGGGGCGCTTCTCGCCCGATGGGAAATGGGTCGCGTACGTCTCCGATGAATCCGGGCGAAATGAAGTCTACGTTCGCAGCTTCCCCGGCACTGCCAGCAAGTCCCAGATTTCCAATAACGGCGGCGCCGAGCCGGTCTGGCGCGGCGATGGGCGCGAGCTGTACTACCTCGCGCCCGATGGCAAGCTGATGGCGGTGACCGTCAAAACCGCTTCCGGCGCTTTCGAAATCGAGGCGCCCCATCTGCTCTTCCAGCCGCATTGGCTGCCCTCGCAGACCTTCGCCCCCAGCTACGATGTCACCCGCGACGGCCAGCGCTTCCTCGGTCCCGTCGCCGTTGAGGCTGCCGCCGCGCCCCTCACCCTGCTCGTCAACTGGCCCGCTCGCCTGGCCCGATGAAACCGCGACGCCGCTACGGCTTCAGATCCGCGCACGGCTTCGGACCGACGCTACGCACGCCGTTGAAGGGATTGTCTGTATCCGTCATGACCAGGTTCGCCAGAAAGAGAACGACTGCGATGACCGCGAATCAGCATTGGAATCGGTCGGTCGCCTCCAATGGAGTGATTTCGACTTTGAAAAATCGCCGCTGCCAGCCCAACGGGGGCAGCGACCGATCGGTCTCGTGCACGTGAGTTATCGCCGTGCTCGCTGTCGCCTCCAGATCTGCCGGAGTGATTCCTCGCAAACGTCACTGGCCGTGAGAGCTTGGGCCGAGCGGAATGGGAAGTTAGTCGAGATAGACGTATCGTCGCCTTGGCTGAGCCTAGCCTGAGCGGCGTTGCAGAGATTGTTCCCTCCTAGTCGTTTACCAATTCGTGCCGTAGGTCGGCGCGGTAGAAATCGATCACCACAATATGGCAGTCCCCCCCGACGCCCACACCAGAGCCAGGTCGTTGGTGAATCTCTCACGCTCACGCACAACGATGGTTCCATCCTCCTCCGCTTCCTCCGAATGATCGACGGTCTTGATTGTCGCGGCATAATCGCTGCCGCGCGTCTCGCATGAGCGGATAAACGTAGTTGTCTTTGACCGCTTGACCGCGAGCGGTTTGGCCCACGTGGATCCGATGCGAGCGTAGCGTTGGGACTGATATTACCTGCGGCTTTCAGTCTGTAAAAGGATGCGGTACGGCGAGCGATGATTCTCGGGAACTTTGACCTGCTGCGGCCCTGATCTCCTGTGCGAACGGAAAGGGCCGACCCTAACCAGTTTACACGCACACCATACATTTCGGCAAAGCGCTGTTCGGTCGACCTAACACGGCCGGCCACCACGCGCAGGATCCGTTCGAGAATCGCCAAGCCGAGCCACGGATCGGCCCGGCAGGCCGACTGGAGATCGGCGCCATCCACGCGCACGGCGGTAGTACGTTCGCGGGCCCGCACTTGGAAGAGGGTATCCTGGTCGTTGACAAGGGCCGACCAGCCGAAGACTTGGCCGGCTTGGAGGGCCTGCACACAGACCGAGCAGTAAGCCGTTCGCAGTTCGACGGCGACACTGCCGCTAAGCAACAGGTAGAACGCGGTGGAACGCTGGCCGTCCACCAGAATGAGTTCGCCTTCCTCGAAATAGACTGGCGCGGCCAGACGGGCTAGAGTATCAAGCTGTGCGGACGAGAGGTCAGCCACGAATGGATGGGATCGGAGAGCGGAATCCGCGTTCAGGGTCATATGACTCGCGTCGGGTGAAAACCCCCTGACATGCCTCGTAAGCCGTTGAAATGATGCACAATCGCGGTGAAACGAGCACTTCAGGGGCCACTGACGCGGCGTTCGGGTTAAGGTCTAGCCGACCCGGAAAACGAGCGCGGGCGCGTCGTGCTCGCCGACGTCAAACCGAAGTGCGAAGCGTCGCAGGCCGAGGGTCGTCGCCCGCGACGTACCCACTTAGCGCGCGGCGACGAATCGAGCGACGGGAGGTGGCGACCGTTGCGGGCCGGCCGACCCTCCTCCGGGCGGAAAGACGTGGGAGGGCGCGTCGCGGGTCGTCATCCCGGCGCGCACTCCGCGTGGCGCCCGGCGATGATCGAGCAGCCGAGCGGCGACCGTTGCGAGGCCGATCGCTCACTTCCCCGGCGGAAAGTGGATCGGGCCCTGGCGGCGTTGCGTGTCCGCCGGCAACATAGGCTCCGGTCCGCCGCGCACCCTCAAGAGTGGTTGGTTTTGGCGTTGTGTCGATCGAGTCGGGTTAAGCTGCAAAAATGAATCTATGCCGATGATCGAAAGAATTCTGTTTCCGGTGGACTTTTCCCCATCCTGCGCGGCCATGGCCCCTTACGTCAAACGGGCCGCGGGGATGTTCGGCGCTCACGTGAGCCTCGTCCACGTCTGCGATCTCGCCAGCCACAATGGATTCGAACTCCTGGTGCGATGTCCGCAAGAGATCGCCAAGGAGCATTGCGCCGTCGCCGAGGAGAGACTGAAGTCGTTCCTCGAATCCGAATTTCCACCGGCTGCCTGCGTCAGAATCCTACGCTCAGGCGAAGCGGCGGCGGAAATAGCGGGCGTGGCCAGGACGGGCGGATTCGATCTCATCGTGATGCCGACACACGCCGGCCGATTCCGGCGCATGCTCCTCGGATCGACCACGGCAAAGGTGCTCAACGACGCCGACTGCCCGGTTTTGACGACCGAACACGCGGAGACGGCACTCCCGCGGCCGCTCGAGCACCGTGTCTGGGTTTGTGCAATTGGCCTAAGCCTGGATTCGGAACGCGTGTTACATCTAGCTGGCCGTGCAGCCGCTGAGGCGGGCGCTCAGCTTTCGGTGATTCACACCACCAGCGTAGAGGCCGCAGTGAACGCGCGGCGACGATTGGATGAACTTCTTCAGAAGGTCGGGTGCGACGCGGCGGTCCAAATCACGACCGGTCCCGTAAAAGAGGCCCTGCTGGACACTGCACTTCGGTGTGCCGCCGACGCGCTCATCCTCGGAAGACGGCCATGCACCGGTGCTATCGGCCGATTGCGGGACCTTACTTATAGCCTGATTCGAGATTCGCCGTTCCCTGTGCTGAGCGTGTAAGCCCGCCGCAAGTGTCGGAAGGCCCTTCCTACGCTGGTCTTCGGCTGCACCAGTTCACCCGAATGCGGCGCCGGCAACCTTCCTGCCGGACGCCAACGTTCCACGCGTGGTAAAGGTCCCAGGGACATTGGCGGTCGCGTTCAACTGGTCGTCGCCGAGGGCGGACGAGAATACAATGTCGGCCGGGTTGCTCCACGTGATCACTGGCACCTGGCGGACCGCGAAAGATACCGGGGCGCTCGTCCCGCCGACTGTGGCTACGGTCACGCTCGCCGTGCCGGGCGTGTCGCTAGGGGCGATAGTCAAGGTCACCGTGATCTGAGTAGCACCTACGACTGTTGCGCCGCTGACTGTGATGTTGGGATCGCTAACGGCGACGTTTGCTCCGGCGACGAAGTTGGCGCCTGTGAGGGTAACGTCGACACTCGCGCCGATGGCGCCGGATGCCGGGCTAATAGCGGTCACGGTGGGCGCGGGTGAATCCGCCGACCGCGCCCGAGTCGTTGATGCCGGCCTTGGCGGCGAAGCTGAGGTAGTTAGGGCTACTTGGTCCTTCAAGCGGATTGGCCGGCGGTTGGATCAGGATGGCCACGGAGAAGGGTCCGCCGGAGCCGATCGGGAGAGTCGTGCCGTTGATTTGAGGCCCCGTCGCGTCGGTGTCGATGGTGATGTATGGGCCAGCCCAATCGCTGCCCCAGTAGACGGCCGGGTCTGTCTGGCCGTCCAGGCCGTTGAAAAAGGTCGGATTGATCGTGATGTTCTGGCCTGCGACGGAGTCCCCGACTGTGGTGCCGCTGTCCTCGCAGATCAGGAACGCCTCGACAAGGGCCGGGTAAAAGGAGCCGGCGGCGTCCAGAGGGGTCCCGCATGCGGGCTTCGGCGCGGCCCCAAGGGGAACGTTGCTGAGTGCGGACTGAGCGCAGAGAGCGGAGCCGGCGGCCACCTGCCCGGCCGCCTGGACGTCGTTCCACTGTACTGTAGGCTGGTATGGCTTGGTGGTCGGGTTGCACCACTCCGTGGGATCGGCTGCCTCCTCGTCCGGGGACGCGGACGCCAGCATGCCGTTCGCCGCCGCCTCGAGCATGATGGAGTTACACCCCGAGCGGATCGCCGCCCCGGTGCAGTGGTCCAGGCCGAGGCTGTGCCCAATCTCATGCTCGATTACGCCGGGTGTGTTGCCGGGGCGCGCCGTCTGAGCCACTCGCTCGCTCAGGCGGGTAAGGGTGTGGGTTATCTGGGTCCCGAAGAGCGGGATGTTAAGATTCGTGTCCGCGCACCCCGGGGTATGGGCGAGGTCCAAGTTCGAGCTGTTCGTGTAGCCGATCTCGATGTCCGCCTGGCTACAGTCCGCCGTGTACTCAAGGTAGTAGCCGCTCTGGTTGCTGGGCTGTTGCGCGGTCTGCCCGTTCCAGGTTGCTATCGCCCCCGTCGACGGGTCGTTTAACCCGGCCCAGAATCCGGGGTTCGTCACACCTGGAGTGGGAGTGCCAGAATTATCTACCTGCGCACTGGCGTCGAAGCAGACGTAAATCACGCGCCGCCGGCTACCATCCGGCGCCGGCCCGTGCCCCTGGAGTGGAGTAAAGGTCTTCGAGGAGTAACATGTCGGGCAGGAGAAGGGCGGCTGGGACTGGCCGAAAGCCGCT
>Ga0335074_10007688_pt1 | contig 14950 bp, 12 predicted proteins | sample Lox_Sample_23_FD_206715 | JGI IMG/M metagenome (GOLD analysis project Ga0335074, IMG submission 206715) | Soil microbial communities from Loxahatchee National Wildlife Refuge, Florida, United States - Lox_Sample_2.3 | ecosystem: Environmental > Terrestrial > Soil > Wetlands | place: USA...
CTCAAAGCCCGAATCGCCCGCGCTCTTTCTGCAGGAGATCGCTCGGACGGCCGGAGGCATGTCGCCCGGCCAGATAGCCGTGCGTCATACCGCGTGCATTGGACACGCCGCTTTGCATGCAAGCCCCCGTCTCCAGCCGCGCCGCCGAGTTGCCCGCGACATAAAGGCCCTCGATCGGCTTGTCGTCCCAGCCAACGGCGCGGGCGTGATGGTCGCTGACCACGCCGGCGGCGGGGATGGCGCTGCCGCCGATGCGATGCAATTGAACGGCATAGAAGGGCGGCTGCAGCAATGGTCCCAGGTTGGGATGCGGCTCATTGCCGGGGTCGCCGCACATCCAGGCGCTCCAGGGATGGGAGCCGCGGTGGAATTCCGGGTCCTCACTCTTCGCGCAGTAGCCGTTGAATGCCGAGACCGTGTCGGTGAGCGCCCGCGCGTCCACTTCGATCCTCTGCGCCAGCTCGACGATGGAGTCGGCCCGCACGCCGAACCCTGCCGGCAGGTCCTGGCCCGGCATGACGGAACCGAACGGATACTTCTCCCGCGCCTGGCCGTCGAATATCGCCCAGCAGGGGAAGTTGGGATGCGTCTGCGTCCCGCCGTCGATGATGTCGACCGCATAGAGTATGGAGCGATAGAACGCCTCGTTGCCGAAGCGGCGGCCCATTCTGTTGACGACGATGGTGTGTGGCAGACCGATCGGCTGCAGGGCGCTGCGCCACAGAGGCTCGCCGTCCGGGGTCTCTTCGCCCGGCACGCAAAACCCCAGCGAGGTGATGTCAGGTACGCGCGCCACGCGCGCACCGACTGGGCCGGCCAGGCGGAAATTGGCTCCGTCGATGGACGGAAACACCATTGATCCGAGATTGAGCTGCTGGCCGAGACTCTTGTTGTAGCCGGCGTTGCGCTCGTAGCTGCTGACTGCGAGAACGACGCCGCGATGGGCTCGTACAAAAACGTCATCGGCATCCTTGGTTGCTCGGATGCCGACGACGCGCGAGCCGTCGCATATGAGCTCCTGCGCGTTGATGCCGGTATGCAGCCCGATGCCCCGATCCAACGCGCCCTTGACGAAATAGGCGGCCAGCCCCGCGCCCAGGCAGCGCTCGTCCTTCTGCAGCCGCTTCGCCATCAGGTCGAAATCCCAATTGCGCATGTTGGCGACACCGCCGTTCTCGAAGATGTCCTCATGGGTGAGGGCATAGGGAACCAAGGGCGATACGCGGGTACGCGCCCGCCAATCGCCTAGGGTCTGCGCCGGAAACGGCAGCACCTCGAGCAGCCGGCCCTGCGCGACGGCGTCGGTGGTGATACCCAAGTAATAGTCGGGGCAATGCGGGATCACGCGGGTCTTCAGGCCGATTCTTTCCTCGAAATACTTCAGCGCCACCCGCGCATGCAATACGTTATTGAGAATCGCGGTATTCTCGCCGTAGTCCATGGAGAGGCGCTTGAGGTAACGATAGCCGCTGTCGGGTGAATCCTCGATGCCCGCCGCCAGAGCGTGATGATTGCCCGCTATCCAGAGCTCGCCCAGGGATAGTGCGGTGACGCCGCCGAGCTCGCCGGTGCGCTCCAGCACCAGGGCACTCGAGCCGTGCTCGTGGGCCGTTATGGCCGCCGACAGACCACCGATTCCAGAGCCGATCGCAACGGCGTCGGCCTCGAGGTCCCATCGCGCAGGAAGGTTGCGAATCATCGTCATATTTCCCCATATCGTCGTTTCGGATCCGATGCCTTCCGGAGCGCGCGAGCGTCGTCCGAAAACTTTGCAGGGATCAAACGACGGCATAATAGCACTCAGCGAGTTGCATTAACCAGGCGCCCGTCTCTCGCCCAGCTCACCGCATTGGCCAAATGACGGCGCATATTGGCGCAAGGGGACTCACGCGCCGGCGGCTCAAATTATTACCTTAGTAGTTTCATTATTACGATTACAGCGCCCAAGTCGACGATCGTCTGTCGGGGCAAGATCGATCGCGCGGCGCGCTCTTAAACCGCGACGGTGTCGCCTTGGGGGCAAGTGCTGCACCGTCCAGCGGATCCCGCCCGATCGGCAACTTCTGGATCAAACCAAGAGTCCACCAGCAGATGCCGGCCTCGCTCTGCCGAGGCTTGCGTGAACCGAGATCATCCTCCGATGAGAGGTCTCCCAAAGAATTTCGTGAGTGGTTCTGAGCGTCGGCTTACGTGTCAACAGCATCATCGCTTCGGCATTGCCATGCTCCGCTCATGGGCCGGAAGCGTAGAACCCCGGCCGTGTCGTCAGTTGGAGAGTGGTTGCGGCGCGCCTCCCGCGCCAGGCTCCCGAATTGCATGGAGACGTTGCGAAGGAATACGATAAGCGGCCGAGCCAGAGGTGCCGAATGGAACCCAATGCCTATCAAGATGCAGAGCAAGAGGCCTCGCGAGGTCACACGCAGCCCATCCGCCACGAAAAAGAAGCTTCGCGAGGACGTCCGTGCGTTCAGGCGGGAGCTCATCCTCAAGACAGCGACCGATATTTTCTTCGATAGCGGTTACGAGCGGACGTCGGTCAACGACATCGCGGGCGCAATGTCGGTTTCCAAGGCTGTGGTTTACTACAACTTCAAGTCCAAGGAGGGTATCTTGAACGCCATCATCGAGAGGACGATGGCCTTGACCGGTGCGGCGATCGGCCACGGAATATCGGCCGGAAGGAGCCCGCCGGAACAACTGGCGCTGATCGGCTTTTTGTACGCCTCCCATGTGCTTAAAAACAACAAGATGTTCGGCGTCTACTTTCGAGAAGAGCGCAGCGTCATGCCCGCCATGAGGCGGCGCATCAGCGCGTTCGAACGAGACTTATACGTCAAGGTCGCGGGCGTTCTCGATGCGGGCATCGCCACCGGGGCTTTTCTCAGGTCGGACACGCGGCTGCTGTCCTTCACCATCATGAGCATGATTGCGATGGCTTACCACTGGTACCGGGAGGACGAGCCGGTATCGCAGGACGGTCTGGCTCGCCACTATGCCGAAAAGGCGCTGCGGCTCGCCGGTTACACCGGACGAGCGGAGCTCGAGGCAGCGTCGTTCGTCTCGACGCCCTGATCGGACCCGGCGAATCCTCGTCCGCCGCTCGATCGGTCCGTCGAGACCTGCCACCGCATTACAGGCTGGTCGCGCGGCTCGACAAGCTCTGCGGCGGTAATTCCGAGGCCGCAAGACGTTCCAGTCCAAACCGCAGGTCGCGCTAGCGGCGGCGCTCGCTTACGGGTTTTGCGGGTATTGCGCAATTATTCAGACGGGTATAATTTAGTCTCACGATGAACATTTGAGCGTCTCGGGGGGGTACGCGCAATGAAAAGAAGATCATGGGTCGCAACACAATCCGCGCTGTTCCTGGGCGGGGCGATGCTCGTCGCCGCCGGCTCGTCGCTCGCCGCCGACCCGACCGGCACGCCCGCGCCGGAGGACGGCCAGGTCCAGTCCGTCGAGGGATTGAAGGAGGTTCTGGTGACCGCCCGGAAGCGGCAGGAATCGTTCCAGAGTACCCCGGTGATCGAATCGGTCATTTCGCAGCAAGCGCTCGAGCGGTTTCAGACTCATGACCTCTACGTCCTCGCGGATCAGGTACCGGGGCTTCTCCTCGGCGGCGGCGTAGGTGCGTATGGCGCTACCGCATCGATACGCGGCGTCGGTACATCGGTCGAAAGTCCTACGGTCGACCAATCGGTCGCACTCGATGTCGACGGGATGCCGCTCAGCCAGGGTCTTGCGTACAACACGGCCATGTTCGATGTCGGTCAGGTCGAGGTGTTGAAGGGTCCGCAGGCCCTTCTATATGGCAAGAACAATACGGGCGGCGTGATCATGTTGCGCAGCGCCGACCCGACCGACACGCCCGAGGTCATCGTGCGCGGAGGCTACGAGGCCGAGGCCCAGGAGAAGTTGGGGGAGATCGTCCTCTCCGGACCGGTGGCGCCGTCGCTGAAGCTGCGCCTGGCGGCGCACTACTCGGATGACAACGGTTTCTTCAGTAATCGCGACGTGGCCCCCGCGGGGTACGGTGTGCTCACGCCGACCACGAGCAACTTCGACGCCGACCAGAACGCGATCGTACGAGGCACCGCTCTCTTCGAGCCGTCGGCCTTCTACCGGGCCCGCTTGAAGGTGAATTACAGTTACGATTTCGTCAATGACGGCGGCGAGGACGAGACGATAGCCGGCTGCCCGTTCGGATTGACCAGCTTCACCGGCTTTCCGGTCCTCGACCCGAGCGACGATTGCAAGCTGGGCCAGATTGTCTATGACCCCCGGCTGGACCCCACGTACTGGCCGGGAGTCCGCAATGGCGGCATTCCATTCTCGCGCTCGACCCAGGAGTTCGGAACATTGGAGCAAAACGTCCACCTGGGCGCGTTCACCGTCACCGCGATCACCGGGTTCTACGAGCTCCACCAGCAAAGCCTGCTCAATGGGAGCGCCACGACCCTGGTCACCCTGGCGCCCGACAACGACTTCTCCAACCGTGAGTTCACTCAGGAAGTGCGCCTAGCCTCGGATTTCACCCATAGCCCGGTCAATTTCATGCTGGGCGGCTTTTATCAGAACGGGCACATGGTGAATAGCGTTCGGATCCTGGGCAATACGGGAATCCCCGGTGTTCCACTGCCCGCGGTCCTGCAGGACAATATACAGGGCGTCAACATCAACTCGATTTCCGGGTTCGGCCAGCTGATCTGGAACGTGACGGACGCGATCGAGCTCGATGCAGGCGCCCGTGTGACGCACGAAGCGCGGACGCATACCGAGGACAATTTCGACATCATCAGCGGCCCCTTGGGACCGACGCCCTTGGCGGATCCCTACATCAGCTCTACCGATACCTCTCCGGAGGTCACGCTGACTTACCGGCCGAGCGATGAGTTGACGTTCTTCGGCTCCTTCAAGGAAGGTTTCAAGTCGGGCTCTTTCAATACCGTGGTGTATTACGACCCAACCACGCGGTCCTCGTTCGGCGACGAGAAGGTACGAGGTGACGAAGTGGGCCTGAAGAGCCTTCTGTTCGACCGCCAGCTGCGAATCGACCTGGATGGTTACTCCTACCACTACGTTGGCCTCCAGGTCGGGGCGGACGTGATCACTCCGACGGGCGGTCTTGTGCTTACCACACTCAATGCCGCGTCCGCCAATGTGAGGGGGGTGGATCTCGACGTGGATTTCGCTCCGGCGCGCATCAGGGGCCTCACGCTACGCACTTCCTTGAACTACAACCTGGCGAGATACGACAGCTTTCCGGACGCGCCGTGCAGCAACGGACAGCTGATTTCCGAGGGATGCGATCAAGCGTATGACGCCGCGCTTGGCGCCAATACCGCTCAGAATCTGTCGGGCAGGCCGCTCGTTCGCGCCCCGGACGTGACGGTGACATCCGGTGCGGATTACGAAATGCCGGTCGGGCGGGATATGACCCTCGGCCTCGGAGCGACCGTGACGTACACATCGGAGTACTACACCGCGCTCATAGACAGGAACGCCCCGGGGTTCCTCCAGGGAGGCTTCGCCAAGGCGAACCTGAGCGCATCCTTCGGCGGACCGGATGACGCCTGGGCCGTCGCGCTGATCGGCAACAACGTGGCAAACAAGATCACCACCTCACATTGCGACAATGCGCCTGTGCTCGGGGACATACTGTTCAGCGGCGAGGTCTCGGGAACCAACACTCGCGGCCCGGGCGGCGATGACTATCCGACCTGCCTGCCCGAGCGCGGGCGCGAGATCTGGCTGCGAGTGACGCTGCGTCCGCTGCAGCTATTCGGGCGGCAGTAGCATCCGTACGCGAATGACACACTGCAGGAGAAGCTGATGAGCAGAGTAGCCGAGCTGCCCTTCAACGAGTGGGATGCGGACTTGCGGTCCCTGGTGCACGAAGATAGTGGCTCCCCGCTGGAGAAGAAGGCGCGGGGCGTCCTTGCCAACGCGCCGCACATCGCGATGGCAAACGCGGCGTTTCTCGGGACCGCCCTGCAGCGATGCAAGCTTCCTCGCCGGCTGATCGAGCTCGTGCGGCTTCGGATCGCCTTTCACAATCAGTGCCGAAGCTGCATGGCCATGCGCTTCCAGTCGGCCGTCGAGGATGGCCTGACCCAGGACCTCGTGTGCTCGCTGGAGAAGCCGATGGAAGCCCCGAACCTCACCAAAGCCGAGAAGGCGGCGCTGGAGTACGCCGACGTCTTTGCGACCAATCACTTCGCGATCAACGACGAGACGTTCCGAAAGCTGCGGCAGTTCTTCACCGAGGGACAGATCGTGGAGCTCGGAGTCCTCACCGGTTATTTCGTCGGCTTTGGCCGTTTCCTGGCGAGCCTCGATATCGTGGAGGAATTGCCCGAGGTCTACCAGGACAAGTCCCGGAAAGTCGGGCCTTGGGAGTCGGCAGAGTCGGTGGTGGTCCGCGGGTGAGACGGGATCCGGTGGTCGGTTCGCTTGCGGCACTTACATCCATCTAACGTTCGAATGCGAAGAGGAGAAGATCCTTGCCTGCCTATTACATCGCTCTGCGTCATGCAATGAAGAACGAAGAGGAGATGAAGATCTACCGGGAGAAGGCACCGGCATCGGTCGTCAATCATCCGTTCAAGCAACTGGTCGCCTACGGAAGAGTGAGAGTGACGGCCGGCGAGGACCCGGGGATCGTGGCGATCATGGAATTCCCGACGTTTGCGGCCGCCGAGGCGTGGCACGACAGTCCCGAGTATCAGAAGGCGGCGCCGCACCTCTACGCGGCGGCGGACATGCAGTGCTTCATCGTGGAGGGATATGACGGCGGGGATACGGGGCACTGAGCAGCCGGGAGACGGTGCCTGCGCGTGGCGAGCAGAATGGGGTGAATGCCAATGACTGCACTGAGGTTTGACGATCGGGTCGCGGTGATCACGGGCGGGGGGCGCGGGCTGGGGCGCGCCTACGCGCGGCTTCTCGCCTCGAGGGGCGCAAGAGTCGTGATCAACGATACGGGAGGCGCTCGGGACGGAAAGGGAGTCGACGCGGGTCCGGCGGAATCGGTGGTGCGGGAGATCGAGGCGTTGGGAAGCGGCGGTGCGGTCGCGTGTGTGGAATCGGTGGCTACTGCGCAGGGCGGTAGAGCGATCGTCCAGGCGGCCTTGGACCATTACGGGAGGCTGGACATTCTCATCCATAGCGCCGGCAATGTGCGCTGGGGCTCGCTGACGGAGATGACGCCCGAGGACTTCGATGCCGTGCTGGACGTGCATCTGCGGGGGGCGTTCCACGTGACTCGGGCCGCTTTCCCCATCATGGCAAAGGCCCGTTACGGGCGGGTCGTGCTGACCTCATCGATAGACGGGCTCTATGGGGACACGCGACTCGCCAATTACGCGGCGGCCAAGGCGGGCACGGTGGGATTGGCCAACATAGTGGCGCTCGAGGGCGCGGAGTGCGGCGTCAAATGCAACGTAATCCTTCCAGGCGCGTTGACGCGGATGGCGGAGGGTGCGGATACGAGCGGGTTTCCCCCGATGTCTCCGGAGATGGTGGCTCCGGTCGTCGCCTGGCTGGCTCATGAGTCGTGCGCGATCTCAGGGGAGATGCTGATCTCGATCGCCGGACGGGTCGCCAGGGCTTATTTGGCGGAGACGGTGGGTTTGTACAAGCCAACGTGGTCCATCGAGGATGTGGCTGAGCGGATGGACACCATCCGTCGCGCGGACCCGCACGTCGTGATCCCGGTGCTGCCGTCGGGACATCGTGAGCACATGCGCATGAGTTTTGAGATGGCTCAGCGCGGCAAGCGCGCCTCCGGGTGAGGCGGCGCCGACGATCGTCCGACGCCCGGTCCGGAACATTGCAGGAGGTGAGCGGTGAGTGATTTCAATGACGCGGAGACCGGTATCCGGCAACTTCAGGCTCGATATGTCGATTCCGTCTGGAGGAAGGATTATGGCGCCTTCGGGGATTGCTTTGCCGACGACGCGGAATGGAGGATTGCCGGCAGGGTCATACGGGGCCGGGACTGCTGCGTCGCAGCGCTCCGCGAGTTCATGGAGGGATTCGACCGGGTGCTCATGACGGTGCGCACTCCGGTCCTGAAGGTGGATGGAAGGACGGCGATCGGTAGAGCGAACGTGACGGAGGAAATGGTCTCCAAGAATGCGCACCGCCCGAGCGTTTCCATGGCCGTCTACTACGACCGGTTCGTTCAACAGGGTGACACGTGGCGGTTCGATCTGCATCACTATCAGCTGTACTACCTGGGGCCGCCGGATATGTCAGGCAAGTTCTACGAGATTACCGACTACGGGCCGCCGTTCGCGATGCCCCCGGCGGACGAGCCTACGGCGCAGTTATGAGAGCGTCTCGCGGCAGCCGCGCGGCCGCGAGCGCGCAATAGTTCGGCGCCGCGCAGGCGGGTCGGTCGGAAACGCGGGGCCTGGAGGGCCGCATGGGGTGGCGGCACCGAGGTCACGCCCCGGGGAGAGTATTTGATGCATCCAAAGTACCCGCACGTTTTCAGCCCGATCAGGCTTGGACCTGCGCAGATCGCGAATCGGTTTTATGAATCACCCCACATCTGTCCGTTCACGACTCCCGCGGGCGGACCGTCGGCGGATTTCATCGCCTACTACCTGGCGCGCGTCAGAGGCGGGTGCGGGTTGGTCATCGTCAGCATGGCGGTGCACGACCGAAGCCGGTACGTACAGCCGTCCCCTTATCGGAAGGAGACGATCCCGGAGTTTCGCGCGCTCACGGAGGCCGTGCATGAGGCGGGTGGCAAGATCTTCGGCCAGCTGTGGTATTGGTGGGGCGCCAGCGGGCATTGGGATCCGCTCAGCACGCCGGCCCCCGCTCTGACGCCTTCCGTCGCGCAATACAGTCTCTACGAAAGAAGGGAAGCGACGCGGGAAATGACGACGGGCGAGATTCGGTCGATGCTCGGCGTATTCCGGCGCTCCACGGCAAATCTGCGCGCAGCCGGATTCGACGGCGTCATGCTGCACGCCTCTCATGGGGCATTGCTCGAGCAGTTCCTGTCTCCCTATTTCAACCGGCGCAACGACCGGTATGGTGGCCCGCTCGAGAACCGGATGCGCCTCTTGAAGGAGGCGCTCGAAATCGCCCGCGACGCGGCGGGACCTGACATGGCAGCGGGACTGCGGTTGAACTGCGACGAGCTGCTGACGGGGGGCTACGGTACGGGCGAGGCCCGCGGGATTCTCGCCGAGATCTCGCAGTCAGGGATGATCGACTATGTCGATCTGGACGTGGCGGTCGAGCCAGACCAGTTCCACCTGGGGATGCCGCCCGTATTCGCGGAACGCCACGTGTACAAGCCTTACGTGCAAGCCGTTCGCGGCGCTGCGGGGAAGCTACCGGTGCTCAGCGTGCTTGGGCGGCTCACCGCGATCGCCGAAGGCGAGCAGGCGATCGCCTCAGGCCTCTGCGACATGGTCGGCGCGGCGCGTGCGCTCATCGCGGAGCCGGAGCTCGTCAGGAATGCGTATGAGGGAAGGGAGGAGCGAAGCCGGACCTGTATTGCGTGCAATTGGTGTCAATTCGCGCTGTCCGATGGGGCGCAGACCTGTGCGATCAACCCGACCAGTTTCAGGGAGCGCACTTGGAGCGATTCGATCGAGCCGGCCCCACGCCGGTCGAGAGTCGTCGTCGTAGGAGGCGGCCCCGCAGGCATGGAGGCGGCGAGAGTTTGCGCGCTGCGGGGACATCGCGTCCTCCTCGCGGAGGCGCGTGACAGGCTCGGAGGCGCATTGGCGCTGTGGGCGAGCCTGCCGGGACGCCAGTTCTACATGAAGAGCGTCGAGTGGTGGGAACGGGAGCTCCGGCGGCTGGGTGTCGAGGTGCGGCTCGGGTCCGAGCAGTTTGCCGAAGACATCCTGCGCGAGTCGCCGGATGCCGTGCTGGTGGCAACGGGAGCCCGCTACAGCGTCGGCGGCCGCAGTAACCACCGCGACCTCGACATCCCGGGATATGAGCAGAAGTTCGTCTATCGGCCGGAGGAGATCCTGGGGGGAGGAACGTGGCCTTCGGGCAGGGTAGTGGTGCTCGACGCCGAGGGACTGCACACGGGAGTCGGAATCGCCGAGGTGCTGGCGAACGCTGGGGCCGACGTGGAGTACCTGACACCGCATCTGTCCCCCGTGTCGCCGCGCGTCGCCGCGACTCAGGACGCGCATTTCATCATGAGGCGTCTGCGGTCGGCCGGAGTCAAGATGTCGGCGGCGACCTATGTCAGCCGGATCGGGGCCGGTGAGGTCACCGCGTACGACGTGTATTCGCACGAGGAGCGGACGATCGAGGAGGTGAGCGCGGTCGTGTTGTCGACGGGCCGTATCTCCGTGAACGATCTCGAGAGGCGGCTGGCAGGAAAAGTCGGCCAGCTGTTCACGATCGGGGATGCGCTCGCGGCAAGGATGTGGGCGGCGGCGAGCTACGAAGGGCACAAATTCGCCCGATGTATCGGGGAGCCCGGGGCGCCCAGTACGGTCGGGGACGCCTATTTCGAGGACGGCGAGCCCGAATCATGAGCATCAACGCCGCATGATCTGCGGCACCCTAACGGCGGCTGGAGGTCGAGATGTCCGAATATCAGCATGTGAGAACGAGCGTGACGCACGATGCGCAGGTATCGGCCGACAGCTGGATGCGCGCGGCCGCGGATTGGGTCGAGCAGGTGGAGTTTCTCAGCGCCACCGCGCCCGTAAAGATCACGAAATGCGTCTACGCGGAAGGCATGCGCAAGGGCCGATATCCGTTGACCCGCCACGTGGTCATGGACAAGTCCGGGCTGGCGGAGGCGGAGGCGCAGGCCATTCCAGACACCCTGTCGGAGACGCTGCTTTGGGTCGACACCACTGCGCGCATGCTTCTCTACCGGATCGACGGCGAGCCCTGGGGCATGCGCAGCTACTTCGCATTCAACGAGGTGGAGCCGCTCGGCCCAGGCGGCTGCCGGGTGACGATCTCGAGCCGGTTCAACATTCCCCAAGGCGTCTCGGCAGCGGGCTACCTGGACACGTTCCGGGCCTCCTACAAGACGATCATCGAAGGCATCGCGGAATACGCGCGATACAAACAATACTAGCGCGGACCCAGACCATGAATCAGTTACGCTTCGACGGACGTGTCGCCATCGTCACCGGCGCGGGCGGGAGTCCCAGCCTCGGCCGGGCTCATGCGCTGCTTCTCGCGGCGCGGGGAGCGAGCGTGGTGGTCAACGATATCGGGAAGCTGCCGGACGCGATGGGTTACTCCGGCGTCGCTTCCGCCGAGGCGGTGGCCGAGGAGATCCGTACAGCAGGCGGGAGGGCGGTCGCCGACACGCACTCGGTGGCGGACGAAGCGGGCGCGGCGGCGATCGTGGAAACGGCGTTGAACGCATTCGGATCCATCGACATACTGGTCAATAACGCCGGCATCTGCCGGGTCGTCTCGTTCGAGGAGATGACGCCTGCGGATTTCCGTCACACCGTCGAGGTCAATCTCATGGGCACGGTGCAGACGTGCCGGGCGGCGTGGCCGCACATGAAAGCCAAGGGATACGGCCGTATCGTGAACGTGTCGTCGGGCTCGATGACGGGACTTGGCCTGCAGAGTGCTTATGCCGCGGCCAAAGGGGCGGTATTTTCATTCACACGCAGCCTCGCATCGGAAGGGGCCGCGCACGGGATCATGGCGAATGTCCTGAATCCAGGGGCTCTGACACGCATGGTCCATGCGGCGCAAGCCGGCGATTCGGCCTTCATCGCGCATGCCAGCGAGCACATGCCGCCTGAGGCCGTCTCACCCACGGCCGCCTTTCTCGCACACGAGAGCGTGCCCTTCACCGGCGAGTGCCTCGAGTCGATGGGGGGACATGTTTGCCGTTTCTACCTGGCGCGTACGCCCGGCGTCGACGACCCAGGCCATGCGCTCGAGACCGTCGCCACGCGATGGCGGGAGATCATGTCAGGGGCTGCGGAGCGCGTATCGACTCATGACGAGATCGATCCGAGCACGTGGAGCCCCAAGCCGTATGTGCCAATTGCCTATTGAGGAGCTCGGGAGGGCACGATCGCAGCATCAACCCGCCGTCCGGGCTGCCGCAGGTTAGAGATGCCAGGCCTCGAGCAGATGCCACTCAACGTAGTAGGCGAGCATGCACAGGAAGATGTGTGCGCGGACGCGGTCCTCGAGGTGATAGTGCATCGGGCGCACCATGAGGTCGACGGTCTTCGGTGTGTGGAAGGCACGCTCGACGTTCGCGAGCGCCTTGTAGTTTCTGACAAACTCCGCGTCGCGCCAGTGGGGTGAACTCCGGCTAGCCAGGGAGCCAGCTCAACACGCGTCTTCGTCCGACATCCAACGAACGAAGCGCTGCAGTGGAAACATCGCGTCGTGAGGACCGCCGGGCAGGTGCCGCGATGCGGTGCCGAGCCTCACCACGCGCTGCGCCCCTGCGCTCGCCAGCCGGTCGCGCATCGCCTGCTTGCGCGCGGGCGGGTACATGCCGATGGTCTGGGTTGCGACGTTCACGAAACGCACCGCGTCATCCAGCGAGCTCACGTGAACGACGTTTGCCGTTTTGTTCGACGGATGAAAATCGACCGGCTCGCCGGTCAGGATGACCATGCCGCGGCCATCGGGTTTTCCCCATATCCGGACGCTGTCATCCATCACCCGCAGCATCTCGATCTCTTCGCGCACGTCGAGCGGGGGAGGAGGTGCAACCTCGGATGCCGTCTCGCGGTCGACGGCGAGCCGGTCGCAGAGCAGCGCGCAGAATTGCTCGATGCCCTTACGGTCGCCTTCCACGAAGATGAAGCGGCTCGCGAGGCAGGCCTCCTGGTTGAATACCGCGACGTCCGTGGCTGCAGCCTCGGCGATCTCGGCGATCACCGTCTCGGAGTTGAATCCTTCCGGGCCGATCATCGAGATCGAAGTCTTCGGATCGAAGGAAACGAGCTGCAGGCCGGGACCCAGGTATTTGATGACATTATTGATGGCGTCACCGCCGCCCCAGGCGACGATGCGGTCGAAATACTGTGGACGGTAGAGCGTCCGCTCGATGCGCTCGTCGCCGCCGCGCCAGTAGACTGCCGACATCGACTTGACCACTGGATGCCCGGGGTCGACGTCCGCCATGGTCTTCAGCATCGCAACGCAGGTGAAGGGATCGCTCGAGGGCATCTTGAACACATTGATCGCCTTGACGAGAGCGCCCTGCGCGATCGATGCGATGCAGCCGGTCGGGGAGTTCCCCGCCAACATGTGGATCATGCGTGGCGGATACGCTCGCAGGGCACCGCGCTGTCCCCTGGAGTCCACGCGCTCCACCCAGCCGTCGAGAGCGGCGGGGTTGGCGAAATTGGCCGCGACGGTCGTGCGCAGGCCTTCCTCCGTCAGGGATTGGCGGGCACGGCGGAAAAGATTCTCGATCACCCGGCGCGGCAGCGGGTTGGTGGCAACGATGCGCTCCGCGGCCTCCTGCAGGTGCGGGTTCTTCTCGAGCACCATGCGCTCGCCGCACTCCACGAGGAAGCTGATGATCTCCGCCAGCGGCACATCGAGCAGCGGCGGCAGCTCCGATCGCGGCACCACGAGCTCGTTGAGGTTGGTCTTCGGCGTGGCGAAGTCCACGCCGAGGTCACGCGAGCGATACTTCACCGCTCCGCCGGCGACGGCGTAGCCGCGGATGAAATGATCGACCCGAAGGACTTCGCCTTCTTTCACGCGCTGACGCTCGATCTCATGGACTTTCGCGTTCATGATAGGCCTCGTACGTAGGCGTCGACGGTGCCGGCACAGCCGATCTTGTCATCGCCCTTGATGTCCGCGTAGCGCACGATGTTGTCTCGGACGGTCGCGCCAGCGTTACCGCAGGCGCACGGCCCCAGGTCGAGAGAGATCTTGTCGCCCGTGATGACACCGCCCCAGCGGCCGTCGAGCGCCAGGTCGAAGAAGGCCGCGCGTCCCTCGATCTCGCCGCTGGTGTGCGGCAGCAGGGTGTTGCCTTCCTCATCGAGAATGAAAGGCACCATCCAGGGCGGCACGTGGTAGCGGCCGCCCTGCTGGCACTTGGGCATGCCGGAGTTGAGCTCCTGCATACTGTAGTTCTGGAAATGGCGGTTGGCCGGGATGTTGAATGTCTCGTGGACGAACTGCTGATAATCCGGTGGCAGCTGCGCACGCTTGAGGCCGCCGCCGACGTAGATGCAGTTGTCGCGGTGGAAGTCCTTGGCGGCGTAGCCGAGCTCGCGGACCTGCTTGGCCACCTGATAGAGCGCGTTCCAGAGACCCGAGACGTAGAGCTTGTCGCCGCGATAGCGGACGACGGCCTCGGCAGCCGCCTGCATCGCCCGCTCGAGCGTCTCCTGTCGCTCGCGCGAGGTGCGCTCGAATTGGGCGATGTCCTCGGGGAGCGCGGTGCCCTCAGTCATCTTCTTGCGCACCACCACCATCCTGGTCAGCTGTCCGACCGTGATCGGGGGTACGTTGAGCCGGTAGTGCTCCTTGGCAGGATCGCCGAAGGCGGCCCGCTGCGCTTCGGCGATTACCACGTTCTTGGGCACGTGCGCGATGGGCGCGAGACCCATCATGCGCCGGTCCTGTCTCGGCTGGACGCCCGATCCCCAGGAGAAAACTCCCACCGTGTCCTTTCTCGACCACGCCATGTCCGCGTCGGAGGCGATCAACATCGCGGATTTGCCCGTGGTGCCGCTCGAGCACGACACGTAGTGCCCGCGAGCCTCGAGGCGGGCGATCCACTCGTCGATGTCCGTGATGTCGCCGGTCTCGATCGCTGCGATCGGATGGCTCGACACGGTGCCGATCCACTTGCTGAGCCGATCCCACTTGCCTTCGATCAGGAAGCTCTCGGGATAGCTCTTGTACGCGGTGTGGGGCAGGAGCAGCGGCACCATTTCTGCGCGCGAGCGCACCTGCGTGATCCCGGCCTCCCGGGCGCGGTGCGCGA
>Ga0335074_10007689_pt1 | contig 14950 bp, 16 predicted proteins | sample Lox_Sample_23_FD_206715 | JGI IMG/M metagenome (GOLD analysis project Ga0335074, IMG submission 206715) | Soil microbial communities from Loxahatchee National Wildlife Refuge, Florida, United States - Lox_Sample_2.3 | ecosystem: Environmental > Terrestrial > Soil > Wetlands | place: USA...
AGAATCGCACGAACCGCGCCCCTTTCACCGACGCGTCGATATCCAGCACCCCAGCCAGGAATGCCGGCTGATTCGCCACGATGCCTACCGGCCGCCCGTCGAATCGCGCCAGCCCCACGACGATATTTTTCGCGAAGTGCTCGTGCACCTCGAAGAACTCGCCGTCGTCGGCCACCGCGTGGATCACGTCCTTCATGTCGTACGGCTGCTGCGGGTTTTCCGGCACGAGCGTATTGAGCGCGGCGTGCCCGCGGTCCCACCGATCGCTCGTCTCGCGCCGCGGTGGATCGTCCACGTTATTCGACGGCAGGTAGCTCATCAGCTCGCGGATCATCGCCAGGCACTCCGCGTCGTCGCGCGCGACGAAATGCGCCACGCCGCTCTTCGCGTTGTGCGTCATCGCGCCGCCCAACTCCTGCTTCGTCACGTCCTCGTGCGTCACCGTCTTGATCACGTCCGGCCCGGTGATGAACATGTACGACGTATCCCGCGTCATGAAAATAAAATCCGTGATCGCCGGCGAGTACACCGCGCCACCCGCGCACGGTCCCAGGATCGCGCTGATCTGCGGAATCACGCCGCTCGCCAGCGTGTTGCGGAGGAAAATATCCGCGTAGCCCGCGAGCGACATCACGCCTTCCTGAATCCGCGCCCCGCCCGAATCGTTCAACCCGATCACCGGCGCGCCCTGCCGCATCGCCAGGTCCATGATCTTCGTGATTTTCGAGGCATTCGCCTCCGAAAGCGATCCGCCAAACACGGTAAAGTCCTGCGCGAAAACGTAGACGAGCCGCCCGTCGATCCGCCCGTAGCCCGTCACGAACCCGTCGCCCGCCGGCCGCAGCTCCTCCATTCCAAAGTCCTGGCAGTGGTGCCGCACGAACTTGTCCAGCTCTTCAAACGTTCCCTCGTCCAGCAGTAGATCGATTCGTTCGCGCGCGCCTAGCTTGCCGGCCTTATGCTCCCGCTCGCGGCGCTCCGCGCCCCCGCCCTCCTCTGCTTCCGCGCTTCGCTTGCGAAGCTCTTCGAGCGGGTCGTGCCGCTTCAAATTTTCAGCCGGCTTTGCCATCAGCGTTTCGGTTTGCGTGCCTCATCGCCTGAACGTATCGTGCGTTCGAGTGGCGCGTCCATGCGAAGCGCACAGACGCGAGTTCACCCTAGCAATCTGCAGAGGCGCTTTCAAGCAGTTGTTTGTCGCGGGTTAGCTCGGCGCGGGAACACCCAAATCGCGGCAATTTTCTTCGCAAGGAATTCGTGGATTTCCCGATGGCGCGGCACAGTGGACGTCGCCCCAGTCGCGGGATTCCAGAAGACAGAGTGCCGCCCGCCCTCTCTTAGGAGTTGGCACCCATGCTCCCCGAGGTGTCGCACGAGGTCGCGGCGCTTCATTTCTCGGCTTGCTTATATCCGTACAGTGATCGGTTCGCGCTTTGCGTGGGACGTGCGCTCTTTGGCCAACAGCGCACGGTTCGATTCGAGGATCAGTGCGATTGCTTCTTTGAGATTCCGCCGAACCTCCGAGAGAGTTCGGCCTTGCGTGTTCACGCCGGGGATTTCCTCGACAGTCCCGACGTACCAGCGACCCTTCTTTTCGATGATTGCTGTGAATTCGCGTTGCATGCGTCGCCTTTTGCCCAGTCTATCACCGGAAACTAACACAACCAGCTGGGGCCAGTCCGCGGCGAGGCTCGGTGTTGAACTTTGGCTCCGGAGTCCGCTCTAGTGCAGCCCGGACCAGTCGTCGGCCAGCAGGATCGAATTCGAGGGATTCGCCGGGTCGTACTTCACGCTCGCGATCTGCCCCGTCGCGACGCGCGTCAGATGCAGCCGTTCCTCGAGCCCCGTAATGTCTTGCGCGGTCTCGTACGTGACGCCCGAAATCGAGTACGTGTAATAGAGAAGTCTCTGCGAGCCATTCGAAGAGGGCGCATGCGCGTGCTGCTTGGCGAAAAGTCCCGGCCCTTTGCCGTTCCCGTTCGAAGCCGCCGGCGCGCCCTTGTGGTCCACGATCTCGAGCACTTGCCCCTCGACGATCCGTCCCACGCGGTTCAGGTAAGAACGCCGCTGCCGCTCGATTTCGTGCTCGTCTTCCGGCTTCTTCTTCAGCCAAAAGAACATGCCCACGGCCGCCAGGACGACGAGTCCCGCCAATGGAAGAAAATCGCGCCAATCGGAGAGCAAACTTTTCAAGGCAGAACTATGTTAGCGCAGAGCCGTGGGCGCACAAGCAGGTAGATTGGCGATGAAGCCAGTCAATCAATGGTGGTGGCGCGATTCTTAATTTCTTCTAATCTTGGGGACCAACCACCGGATTGCGCAAGGTATCGGCGCCGCTCACGCGCACTTCCACCACGTCTCCCGGCGCCAGCGGACCTACGCCGGCCGGTGTCCCCGTCGGGATCACGTCTCCGGGCTCGAGCGTCATCGCTTCCGCGATCCACCGGATCACCACGTCGATCGGGAAAATCAGGTCCGATAGCGGCGCAGACTGCTTCACCGTCCCGTTCACCACCGTCTCAACCTTCGTTTCCGGCGTCGGCGCGTCCGTCTGAAGCACCGGGCCGAACGGGCAGAACGTATCGAATCCTTTGCCGCGCGTGTACTGGCCGTCCAGCCGCTGCAAATCTCGCGCCGTCACGTCGTTGAGGCACGTGTACCCGGCGATATACGGCGTCACGTCATCGCTAGGCTTCAGCCGATGGCAGCGCCGCCCGATCACGATCGCCAGCTCGCCCTCGTAATCCACGCGCTTCGATATCGCCGGCATCACGATCCGGTCGAGCGGCGCGATGATCGCCGATGGCGGCTTCGAGAAAATGATCGGCCGCTCCGGCGGAGTGCTGTCCATTTCGATCGCATGGTCCACGTAATTCTTTGCCATGCAAATGATCTTGCTCGGCCACGACGGCGGCAGGAACCGCACTTTGTCCAGCGGCCACTCCCGGCCCGTTGTGCGGCGGTCGCCCCACAACTCGCCGGAAATTTCGCGGATCACTCCGTCGACGAGGATTCCGGCGCGCGATTCGACCATCGTCTCGCGCATGGTCCGGCTGGGATTTCCTTTGGCGGATTCAATCGGTTCGAAGCGGCAGAGTTTCATCGGCTATGAGGTGCCTCGCGCCCGGCCTTTCTCCGGCCCGGCAGTATCGGATGGCGCCGTGCGTGCACTAACATTCCCGCGACCCAGGAGCCCCCGGCAAACACGCCGTATACCACGGCCCCTTCCACCAGCGCCTGAAACGGCGTTCGCACGTCGAACAGGCTGGAAAAATACATGCCGGCCAGATCGTATGCAATCACGAAGAGCACCCATCCTATCATGGACGCCGTGAACATCTGGAGCGGCCGATTGATAAACCGGCAGACCGGGACCAGCATTAGCAGCACGAACACCGTATAGAAAATCGCGTTCCGTTCCAGCGCGTACCGCTCGAGACTCGGTATCCGGTTCGCCGCCACCAGCGCTCCCAACATCGTGACGATCAGTAGCGCGCCCGTGTAGGTCCCCGTGCGCAGCGCCGGATGAGATCTTCTCGTTTCGTTTCGGGGTTCAGTGGGAGTTGGGTTGTCGATTGTCATGGCGTGGGCTGTCCTTCCGCCGGCACGCCGCTGGAGACAACCTCGCTCAAGGGACTCTCGTTCCCAGAGCGATCTACTGCTGTAACGCTGTAGAAGTATCGGCGGCCGGGTTGAACATTCATATCGCGAAAGGCAGGCGCGATCAATAGCTCGGTGTTCTGCTTCGTGCCCTGAACGCCATCCTGCTCGCTTCGGTAGACGTTGTACCCGGCAATGTCCGTTTCAGGACTGATCGCCCAGGAAAGTTCGAAATGCGCCGGCGTTGTTCCCTGGACCGGCACCAGCACCACCACCAATCCCAGCGGCGCCGCCGGCGGGAACGTGTCTTTCGGCGTCACGACCGCCAGATTCGAGTCCGCGGACTCGATCGACCCGTCCGCATACCGCGCCATGCTCCGCACGGAATACTGATACGTCGCGCCGAAGATCGCCTGCATATCCGAAAACGGCGGCGCATCCGTTTCGCCGATTTTGACGAGCTCGGGCTGCGCCTTGCCGCCTTCGGCCCCCGCTCCCGGCGCTTCCGGCGTTTTCGCTGGGCCAGTGCTCGCGGCGCTCGAAGGCGCCGGCGCCATTTCCGCGCGATAAATCCGGTACGGCCCCACGGACATCGCCGCCCCGGCGATCGTTTTCTGCGGCGGCGTCCAGTTGAGGACGACGCCCGAGGGAGTCACCTCCGCCTTCAGATCGTCGATCGGATCGGCCGCCGGATGGAGCCGCAGCGAAACCGCGTTCGAGTCCGCCGAATCCGCTTTCGGCGAGACGCGCGTGCGCACCGTGTAAACGGCCGTCACGCTGGGATTCGCCCCAAAGTCGGAGGCTTGCAGCGCGTCGGTAATGCGTACGTGCCCGCCCTTCGAATACCGATCGACCATCCCCGAAGGAATCGTCAGCAGCAGACTAGGCTTCGTCGCGGCAGCGTTTCCCGGGCCGGCCGCTGCGGCCGGTTGCAGCCCGCGAAAAACTTCGATTGAAGGCGTCTCATCCAAAGATCGCCCGTTCGTCGCTTCATCGGGCAAGTTGAAGGTAAGAATCGTAGTGTTGCCGGATTGCTCCACGGAAAGATCGGTCACCGCTTGCGGCACAAGCGGCTTCCGCTCCGTCGGCTCGCCCGGCGACGCGCACCCGGTAAGCATTGCCGACCACGCTGCCGCCACGGCCACCAGGCTCACAATTCGAAAACGGCCGTGGACACGGCCCATCGACGAGCCGCTGGAAGCTCGCGATTTTCGAATTCCCATTTTCGAGTTTCGCGCCTTTAGAGGATGTACCGGCTTAGATCCTGGTCCTTCACGATGTTCGCGAGCTGCTTCTGCACGTACGCCGCGTCGAGCTTCACCGTCTTCTTCTTCATCTCCGGCGCCTCGAACGAAATCTCTTCCAGCACTTTCTCGAGGATCGTATGCAGCCGCCGCGCGCCGATGTTTTCGGTGTGCTCGTTCACCGTAGCCGCGAAGCGGGCGATCGTCGCGATCGCATCCTCGCTGAAACTCAGCTTCAGTCCCTCGGTATCGAGCAGCGCCGTGTACTGCTTGATCAGCGCGTTCTTCGGCTCTGTGAGAATCCGGATGAAGTCCGCCTCCGAGAGCGAGCTCAGCTCCACGCGGATCGGAAAGCGCCCCTGCAGCTCAGGAATCAGGTCCGAGGGCTTCGTCGTATGGAACGCGCCCGCTGCGATAAACAAAATGTGGTCCGTCCGCACCATTCCGTACCGCGTGTTCACCGTCGTTCCTTCGACGATCGGCAGGATATCCCGCTGCACGCCCTCCCGCGATACGTCCGGTCCGTGCCCTGTTTCGCGCCCCGCGATTTTGTCCACCTCGTCGATGAAAAGAATCCCCATCTGTTCCACGCGGTCCACCGCGATGCGCGTCACCTGATCCATGTCGATCAGGCGATTCTCTTCTTCCTGAATCAGGTAGTCGAACGCCTCCGCCACCGTCATCCGCCGCTTTTTCTTCTGCTGGCCGAACATCCCCGACAGCATGTCCTTGACGTTGATGTCCATTTCCTCGACGCCCTGGTTCGTGATGATCTCGAACGAAGGCATCGAGCGCTCGCGTACTTCAACCTCCACGAGTCGCTGATCGAGCTTCCCCTCGCGGAGCTGCGCGCGCAGCTTGTCTCGCGTCCGCTGCGTCTGCTCGCGCCGCTGCGCCTCGCTGCTCGCCGCGTTACCCGGCGCGCCCGGCATCGATGCCACGCTGGAATCGCTCGCCGGCGGCGTCGACGGCAGCAGCAGATCGAGCAGCCTTTCCTCGGCGGATTGCTCGGCGCGCTCGGCCACCTCGTCCAGCTTTTCCTCGCGCACCATGTCGATCGAAGTCTCCACCAGGTCGCGCACCATCGACTCCACGTCGCGCCCCACGTAGCCCACTTCCGTGTATTTCGACGCCTCCACCTTCACGAACGGGCAGCCCGCCAGCCTCGCCAGCCGCCGCGCGATCTCCGTCTTTCCCACGCCCGTCGGCCCGATCATCAGAATGTTTTTCGGCAGGATTTCCTCGGCGAGTTCCGGCTGCAGCTTTTGCCGCCGCACGCGGTTTCGCAGCGCGATGGCCACCGCCTTCTTCGCGGCGTTCTGCCCCACGATGTACTTATCGAGCTCGACGACGATTTCCCGCGGCGTCAGTTCGTCGAACGACGGAAGCGGTTCGGGCTCCGCCGTCTGTTGGTCTCCGGACAAGTAGATCACCATATCTCTCTCCGACTTGCCGCTCATATCTCTTCGATGCTGAAATTATCGTTCGTGAAGATGCAAATCTCGCTGGCGATGCGCATGGCTTCCTGCGCGATGTCCTTGGCGCTGAGCTTCGTGTGCTTCGCCAGAGCCCTCGCCGACGCCACCGCGTAAGGCCCGCCCGACCCGATCGCGCAGATGCCGTCGTCCGGCTCGATCACGTCGCCGTTGCCCGAAAGCAGCAGCGTATTCTTCGCGTCGGCCACCAGCAGCAGCGCGTCCAAATGCCGCAGTGAACGGTCGGTGCGCCATTCCTTGGCCAGTTCCACCGCCGAGCGCGGCAGGTTCCCGTGGAATTCCTGCAGTTTATTCTCGAATCGCGCGAAAAGCGAAAGCGCGTCCGCCGTGCTCCCAGCAAATCCCGCCACGATCTTGTCGTTGTAAAGCCGCCGCGTCTTCTTCGCGTTGTGCTTGATTACGCCCTCGCCCATGGTCACTTGCCCATCGGCGGCCAGCACCACCTTGTTGTCCTTGCGCACGCACAGGACGGTCGTGCCGTGCATCGGTTGCGATTTCTGGCTCATTCCCATCCGGCCATTATACCCGCGCGCGGCGCGCGGTCCAATCGCACAGGCCGGTTGCGTCCTGCCGCGGGCGCAGTCTCGAAACGTTTCTTTGCATGGAACGGAAGATCACTTCGTGTCGGAGTCCGGGCCCGAATCGTCGCTGTCGTCCTTGTCGGCTTTGTCCTTCTTGTTGTCCTTCTCTTTCCCTTTGTCCTTCTTGCCGATCTTGTCCCAGCGATCTTCCAGCGACTGCCGCGTGAACAGCGCATCGGAAAGATTCGTGTTGTAGTCGCACTTGTCGAAGAAAACCTGCCACACCTTGATGCCGTTGCGCTCCCGCGTGATCTGAAAAGGAGTCTGGATGCCTTGCACCGGATGGTAATTCGAATAGTATTCGATTTCCTCGGTCTTCATGCGCGTTCTCGGATCGCGCAAGTCGACCACTTTGCGGATCGGCAGATGCGTCGCCGTGGACAGCGCGATGCGGATCGTCCGGTTGTCCGAATCGACCAGCTCGACCCAGTCCGCCTGCTTCAAGTCCACGATGTCCGGCCCGCCGTAGCGGAAGATCATGTCCGGCTCGTGAATCCGGTAGCGCAGAATGTTGTCCAGGTCTCTCTTCTGTCCCTGCTCGAACTCGATGATGTCCGTTTGCGGCGCTTCCGATACGCCGCCGCGGTCGAGGTCCCAGCCCTTGTCGCCGCTATTCACCTCGATGATGTTGCGCTTCGGCAGATTTTCCTGGCGCTCCTTGTCCGGCGGCACCTGGTAATCGATGAAATGATCGAAGCCCGTCAGCTCGCCCGAATGATCGAACCCGCCGAGCCTTCCCGTGCACGTCGTGTCGTGCACATTCAAATACGCGTTCCCGCCCAGCGCCTCGATGGCCTCTTGCAGGAGCTGCTTCGCTTTCGCGGCGCTCTGCTCCGGCATCAGGAACTGCCCGTCCTGCGCCGCCGCTTTTCGCGGTGCGACAAAAATCACCAGCGCCAACAATCCAGCCCCGATCGCCTGCTTGCTCATCCGCACGGGAACGATCCTCCGTTCACGTTGATCACCTCGGCCGTCACGAAACTCGCTAGATCGGACACCGCGAAAAGAATCGGCCCCGCCACTTCCTCCGCCGTCGCCACCCGCTTCAGCGGATACGACGCCAGCCACTGCTTGAATTTCTTCTTGTCCTTCGACGCCTCTTTCCAAATATCCGTGTCGACGAATCCCGGCGCCACGCAGTTCACCAGAATATTGTGCCGCGCCAGTTCCAGCGCCAGCCCTTTGCTGAAGCTGATCATCGCGCCCTTCGTCGCCGCGTAGTGCGTGTGGAACGGCGTTCCGCGCTGCCCCGCCACCGAAGACACGGTGACGATCCTCCCGCCGCCTTGCGCGATCATGTGCGGCACAGCGAAATGCGCCGTCGCGTAGACGCTCTTCAGATTCACCCGGATCATCTCGTCCCATTCGCGCTCGGTCAGTTTCTCGATGGGCGCGTCCTTGTGATTCCAGATGCCCGCGTTGGCCACCAGGATGTCCAGCCGCCCCAGCCGCTCCTGCGCGTACTCCACCAGTTTTCGCGCGTCTTCCGTCTTCCCGAGATCGGCCTTGAAGTGTTCGATGCGCGTCCCGTGCTTGCGCGCCTCTTGCTCCACCTGCGCGGCCGCCTCGCGATTTTGGTGGTAGCTGAAGACCACGTCCGCGCCCGCCTGCGCGAATATCTTCACGGTTGCGGCGCCGATTCCCCGCGATCCTCCCGTCACCACTGCCGCCTTGCCGGCCAGCGAGATCATGTGTCCCCCAGAATGTAGATCGAGCGTGAAATCGAATACGAAGCGGACCTGCCGCCCTCGAAGGACTCAGGTCAGATGCGTGCGGGCGCCTTTCGCGTTGCGGCAGCCGTCACCAAATCGCGAAACAGCGCCTGCGCGAATGGATCGGTCTCCGCCATCCGCTCCGGATGCCACTGCACCGCCGTCACCCGGTTGCCGTCGTTCGCCCACTCGACGGCTTCGATCACTCCGTCCGCCGCCCGCGAAACCACGCGCAGGTCGCGCCCGGGCTCCAGCACCGACTGATGATGCGAGCTGTTCACCACCGCTTCCGTCGCGCCGGCCGTCCGCGCAAGGCTCGACCCCGGCTCCAGGCGCACAGGGTGAAAAGCCTCCGGCTCGCCCGCGTCGCTGTCCCAGTCGTGCTGAATTTGCGTGCGCATTTCGTCCGGAATATCTTGGACGAGCGTACCGCCGAGGAAAACGTTCAGGCTCTGAATCCCGTAGCAGATCGCCAGCAGCGGCTTGTGCTCGCTCAAGGCGTGCTCGATAAGCGCAAAGTCCGTGCGCTGCCGATCCGCGTCAGCCTCTGCCGTTTCAGGATGTTTGGCTGCGCCGAAAAGCGAAGGATCAACGTCCGCCGGACTCCCGGTCAGCAGAACCCCGTCCAGCGTCCACGCGATCCGATCGAGATGCTGCGGAGAGAGTCCCAGCGAAATCGGCACCGGAGCGCCGCCCGCCGCGTTCACCGCTCGGATGTACGTCTCCAGCTTCCCAAATTCTCCCGTAAGCTCTTCTTTTCGTGTGCGATACGGGACACCTATGCGCGGCTTCGCTTCGGGGGACATACGCGACATCGTACCACCGCACCCTCGCGCCGGGCAACCGCTCACATGCGAGTGCGAGCCACTCTCTGATTCGCTCACCGCGACGCGGGCGTTTCTTCAGCAGGTTCCCATGGAGATCGATATCATCCGCGCGGGCGGACCCGTCTTCGAAGCTGACGCCGCCTTGCGAGGCGGGTTCTTCATCAGCCACTGATCGTAGTTCGCCCGCATCTGGTCGATGTGATGTGGGATGTGCCGTTCCTGGCGTTCCATCCAGCTTTCCAGACTGATCCGGCCATCCACCGGATGCTCCACGGTGTGCGACCACACGGGCTCCGGCACGGCCACCAGCAGTTGATACGTCATCTTACGCAGCCGGCGGATCACCTCAAGCGCTTCTCGCGTGCTCTGGTGAAAGTAGCCCAGCGACCCGGCCCAGCGACCCGCGTCAAATTCCGTCACCAGCCGCTCCGGCTCCGCGATCAAATGCCGGCATCGCACGTACGAACTCGCCTCGCTGTCCGCAAGGTGAAGGATGATCTCGTGAATGCTCCAGCGCTCGTGCGCGGGCTTGTACAGCCACATTTTCTTCGGAAGCTGCCCCAGTGCGGTCGAAAGCAGTGCTGGCGCGCGTCCGAAGGACTCGAGGATCGGGCGGCGTTCATTGCGGGTCATGGTCACTCCCTAGGTTCTACACTTAGACGTCTCGAACATCTTTTTGGCTTTCTGGCTCGCGGCAACAAACGAGAAGAATCTATCCTCAGCCTCTACGCCAAATATGCGCACCCCAGCCCCGGTTGCCAACAGCCAAATTGGAGCCGCAACACCCCTCCGAAAATTGGAAGTAACGCCGTCCATTTTCCCGGAAACACCTTCCCCCTCAAGCTCTTGCGTCGCCCCGCCAAATCGTCTCCGTGAAACTCCGTGGCCCTCCGTACCTCTGTGTTAAATGCAGCCCTGCCCCGGGAAACCGCAAACGCATGCGCACCACGCGCGCAATTCCCCGCCTCATGCCCCCGCGCAAACTCCGCTCCCACACCCGCGAATCCGAAACCCGCGCCGCGATCTCCCTTGTTTCCATCTATAATTTGGCGATGAACCCTACCCCGCCGGGGTCGTTGAGGGAGACCGACACCATCGTCCCGGGCGAACCGCTGATCGCGTTCAAGGACGTCCACATCGGCTTCGCCGACAACGACGTTCTCCGCGGCATTTCCTTCGAGGTCTGGCCCGGCGAAACGAAAGTCCTCCTGGGAGAGAGCGGTTCCGGCAAGACGCTGGTCATGAAATTGGCCGCTGGCCTGCTTCCGGCTGATTCCGGCAAGGTCTGGGTAATGGGACAGAACGTCGACGACATGAACGAGAACCAGCTTCTCGATTTCCGGCGCCACGTCGGCTTCGTTTTCCAGGAAGGCGCGCTCTTCGATTCGCTCACCGTTTCCGACAACGTCGCCTTCCGCCTCCGCGAGGAAAATTTCCCCGAACCCGAAATCGCCCAGCGCGTTCGCGAAGCTCTTCGCTTCGTCGAGCTCGAGCAGGCCCTCGAGAAATACCCGGACGAGCTTTCGGGCGGCATGCGCCGCCGCGTTTCGATCGCGCGCGCGCTGATCGATAAGCCGCCGCTCATCTTTTACGATTCGCCCACCGCCGGGCTCGATCCCGTCACGTCCCAAACCATCATCAACCTGATCTTGCGCGGTCGCGACTTGCAGGGCGTCACCTCGCTCCTCGCCACCCACCGCGTGCAGGACGCTCTCGGCCTCGCTCACTTCCGCTTCGATGCCCAGGCAAATCGCGTTCAGCGCATCGACGGCAACGGCGCCAAGCCCGCCGCGCAAGGCGCTTCGCACCCCGAAGCTCCGCCGACCAATATTCTCGTGCTTCGCGAAGGCTCCATCTATTTCGAAGGCCCGGCCGACGAAATATTGCGTTCGTCCGACGACTACTTGAAAAAGTTCCTGGCTTCCGCCGAATAGCACCTTTCCGGCAAAGCCCCTAGGGAGGCAAGTCAATGGCGCAACGAAAGCAACTGACGTGGACCGAGCTGCGGGTCGGAGTGTTCGTGCTGGCAGCGCTGTTCCTTTTGATGGTGGCGATCTTCTATGTCACCGGCGCTGGCTTCTTCGGGCCGCGCTATCGCCTCATCACCTATCTTCCCGAGGTCGAGGGAATGAAGGCCGGCGCGCCCGTCGATCTCGACGGCGTCGAGGTCGGCAACGTCCAGTCGATCGGGCTCACGCCTCATCCCGTCGACCGCGAGCACAGCATCACGCTCGTGTTGCGGCTGTCGCGAAAATATCAGAATGACATTCGCACCGACTCGAAGGCCAGTCTCGTTACCCAGGGCCTCCTCGGCGACCGCTACGTCACCATCTCGCGCGGCCTCAGCGGCTCCGTGATCCCCACCAACGGCGTGATCGAAGCCGAACAGTCCCCCGACATCAAGCAGGTCGTCCAGCGCGGCGCCGACGTCGCTGAGAATCTCAACGTGCTCTCCGATCAGCTCAACGACATCGTCAGCAAGGTCCGCAAGGGCCAGGGCACCATCGGCAAAGTGCTCAACGATCCCTCGCTCTACAATCACCTCGACGATATCGCGTCCCGAGCTGACGCCATGGTCGCCTCCGTCCAGGAAGGCAAGGGAACCGTCGGCAAGCTGGTCGCCAGCGACGAGCTCTACAACAAGGTGGATTCCACGGTATCGAAGGTCGACGACACCATGTCCGCCATCCACGATCAGAAGGGCACCGTTGGCAAGCTGATCTACGATCCCTCCGCCTACAACAACATCAACGGCCTCGCCCAAAAAGGAAATGCGCTGCTCGACGACGTCCATGCCGGCAAAGGCACCCTCGGCAAACTCGTCACCGACGACACGCTCTACGCCAATCTCCGCGACGCCTCAGCAAACGTTCGCGACGCCACCGGCAAACTCAATTCTAACCAGGGCTCGATCGGCAAATTCTTCAACGATCCCGCCTTCTACGACAACATGACCGGACTCTCCGGCGATCTCCGCCTCATGATCGCCGACTTCCGCCGCGACCCGAAAAAGTACCTCCACATCAAGCTCGGTATCTTCTAGCGAGGAGCCGGCCGTGTCGGAGGTCATGATCGGCGCCTTTCTGGTTGTGCTGGCTTTGTTTCCGGGAGCCAAATTCTATCCGGGACGTTTCGGCCGGAAGCAAGGGCTTCCGCCCATAGAGCCGGGCTGGATTCTCCGATTGTTCTTCGTTGGAGTGCGCCTGATGCTTGTAGTTGGCGGCGTACAGCGACTGCGCAACCACGCTCCCGGCTGGCTGCCATAGCGCACGGCCGTGCCATCTTCTGAGGCCGGGCATCGGCAAAAAAGAACGGCGGCGTTGGCAATCTTGCCGATGCTCTCGCGAATTCCCAGCGCCGGAGGCGCGGCACAAGTTAGCCCAGCCGCGGAAACGCTGGGTGCTCGTTCCATAAGAATCGTGGAGCGCCGTAGGTGCGGCACGCCTTGATCCATTGATACTCCGTCCCCTGTTTTCATGCGTTTGCGCGTCACCACGCCATCCGAGCTAGAAATCCTGAATCCGACGCGCGTTGCCGGACATTGTAAGTAGTGTGCCCGAGCAGTTGGGACAAGGCGGTCGAACACTAAGGAGCGCCTATTACGAATCGTTGTCGTCCTCTTCGCGGCAATAGACTCAGTGGCCGTTGGCTTCGCTGAGCGCGATCGAGATTTGTTTGCAGAAAGGAAATCGATATGGGAAAGCTACAGAACAAAGTTGCCGTTATTACGGGCGGTACCTCAGGCATGGCCCTCGCGACCGCCAAGCTGTTTGTCGAGGAGGGCGCCTACGTCTTCATCACGGGACGCCGGCAAGAGCAGCTCGATAAGGCCGTCAAAGAGATTGGAAAAAATGTGACGGGCGTCAAGGGTGACGCCAGCAATCTGGCCGATCTCGACCGCCTTTTCGACACGGTGAAGAAGCAGAAAGGCCACATCGACGTCCTCTTCGCGAGCGCCGGCATGGGCGAAGCCGTCAACCTCGGCGAGATTACCGAGCAGCACTTCGATCGGATCTTCGGCCTGAACGTGCGCGGCACGCTGTTTGCGGTTCAGAAGGCCTTGCCGCTGTTCAACGGCGGCGGGTCGATCTTCATGAATGGGTCAATTGCTTCGATGAAAGGTTTTCCTGGCTTCGGCGTGTATTCGGCGAGCAAGGCCGCATTGCGCTCATTCGCGCGCACGTGGCTCAACGAACTCAAGGGCAGGAATATCCGGGTGAACGTGCTGAGCCCAGGCCCGATCGACACGCCGGTTCAGGAGCAAATCGGCGAGGAGGCGAAGCAAATGTTCGAATCCCTGATCCCGCGGGGAAAGATGGGGCGTCCTGAAGAAATTGCCACGGTCGCGTTGTTTCTTGCTTCAGACGATTCGAGCTTCGTGAATGGCGTGGAATTGTCGGTCGACGGCGGCATGTCAGCCATCTAAGTCACGGCCTTCGCTCGCGCCAGTGAGTCAAGGCTGTCGCGCCGTAGCCGAAGGGCGAAGGCGGACTGAAATCGGCGGGCGAAAGAGGGCGGCGGTAAGAATCCCAGAACATGTCCGGACAAAGTGTCATCTATAAGGGAAGGAGAGTTTCGATGAGCGCAAAACAGAATGTCCAGATTGCGAAGCATGCATTTGCGGCAATCGGCCGCGGAGATCTGCAAGGCCTGCTGGCGTTGTTTGCCGAAGATATCGAGTGGACCATTCCGGGCGAGTGGCCGCTGGCCGGCACGCACCGCGGGCACGCGGGAGTGGCGGATTTGTTTCAGAAGGCTTTCGAGAAGATAGAACTGTCACTCTCAGAGCCCCGCGAATTCGTGGCGCAGGGAGACCGGGTCCTGGTCGCCGGCTTCAGTAGCGGGAAAGTCAAAGCCACGAATCGAACGTTCGAGGACCATTGGGTTTTCGCCTTTACCATTCGAAACGGCAAGGTGACGAATATCCGTGAGTACATCGACACGCTGGCACTGGCGCGAAGCTTCGAAATCGCCGCGAGCCGCAGTGCGTAATCGCCGAGTCGCTATCCAGGAGAAATCAATGCAATCCGAAATTCGCGAGAACACAACAGTCAAAGAGCCTTGGTACCTGATCCATCCCCTCAGCCCTGAAGATTCCGCCGCCATGACTGCTTTGAAATCCGCGGTCGCAACCATGAAAGGCAAACTCGAAGGGACGGCCGCCCGTGGTCCGTTCGACGCCATCATCGAGCATGTTGCCGTCCCAGACGGCGTCGCCTTTGAAGCCGACACTCTAGGAGGCGTCTCCGGTTGGTGGGCCAAGCCGCCGCACGCTGTGAAGGGAGGCGCCGTCCTGCACCTGCACGGCGGCTGGTTCAACTGGGGCACGGCGCAGGCGTACCGTAACCTTGTCGGGCACATCGCGCTGAGCGCCGGAGCGAATGCCTTCATCCCCGATTACCGTCTCGCTCCTGAACACCCGTTCCCGGCGGCGATCAGCGACGCAGAAGCTTGTTATCGCGCGCTCGTTGGCAGGGGAATCAAGAACATCGC
>Ga0335074_10007690_pt1 | contig 14949 bp, 11 predicted proteins | sample Lox_Sample_23_FD_206715 | JGI IMG/M metagenome (GOLD analysis project Ga0335074, IMG submission 206715) | Soil microbial communities from Loxahatchee National Wildlife Refuge, Florida, United States - Lox_Sample_2.3 | ecosystem: Environmental > Terrestrial > Soil > Wetlands | place: USA...
TCGTTCCAGTTCCACCAACACGCTCAAACTCGTGCTCCTGCAGAACACGCAAAAGGGCGATTTGGGTCTCGGCAGGCAGCTCTCCGATTTCATCGAGGAAGATGGTGCCTCCCTCGGCCAATTCAAAATGTCCTAGCCGCCGCTGGGTTGCCCCCGTGAAGGCGCCCTTCTGATGGCCGAACAATTCTGATGCGATCATGTCGTGGGGAATTGCCGCGCAGTTGGCACCGACAAACGCACGGGAGTAACGCTGCGATCGCTTATGGACGGCTCGCGCGATTAATTCTTTGCCCGTCCTGGTTTCGCCGGTGATTAGAACGGTGGAATGTGTAGGAGCAACTTTGGAAACACGAGAGAGAACCGCAAGCAGGGCGGTCAGAAGAATTCAGGGGCGACCCACTCATTCCGGATCGCGCGGACTCTGGCAGCAACGAAATTTGATGTTCGCCTCGTCGGCGCCGTCCGACTTAGCGGAGTTACGCCTACGAGAATCGTGCAGTTTTTCAATGCCCACATCCTGCGGACATACAATTAGCCCTTTCGAACGCTCACAGTAAAGCCATTTTGAAGCATTTCTGCTTGATCCTCGGACCATACGCCCGTCAAATGGAGATGGACGAAATAGGCGACCGGCTTCCGGTTGCTCGCGGCCACCAAAAGCCTGAACCGATATTTCCCTCGCAGCAACCAATTGTTGCTTGTCGACACGTCAATTCGCGGTTCGCCCCCGCGCAGCTGCTGGTCATATTGACCACCATCAAACCAAACTTTTTCGTCCCACGATGCCGCAAGGGTTGGAAAAACTGCCCTCCTCGGAGTAGTGAGAGGCGTCCTCGGCGGGCGCGCACCTCGGGTAGCTCGAGCGAGGCAGTCAGATAAGCCCAGGCCCTCGACAGTTAATCAACGGCCGAACGCCTAATTGGGTGTAGATGTCGTCAGAAAAGTTCCTTTGGACGTGGCGGCCTTGCTAAGCAGCAGCTACCGTAGCAGCAAAGCTGCGTGCCCGATGGTGGCAAAGAGCGGAGCAGCAACCAGCAGCTTGAGGAATGATCGCCGGTCATTCGTAGGAAAGGAAGACCATGTTGCCTGAGAGCGAACGACCTCCATGACGCCAGTTTTCTGGGAATAAGCCCGACGGAACTCCAGCCCAGGTTCACTGCTGTGGTTCATGACATGTGTCGCACTCCGTCTGTGCCTTCTTAGCTCGATGGCAGTTGATGCATGCCTGCATGCTGATCCCAACCTCCTGGAACAACTGGTTCCGTTGCGCCACCTGTCCGTGGCACTCTTCGCAGGTATTCCCGTGATCGAGATGCACCTTATGGCTAAAGTTGACAAACGAGGGTAGCTCGTACACCCGCACCCAGGGAACAGGCGCATTGTCGTGTGCATACGAGGCCAGCTTTTGGATAGCGGGTTCATTGGCCGCCACGGTCTGATGGCAGGACATGCATTTCGAGACGGGAGGGATCAACAAGCTCTCGCCCGACCGCGAGGGGGCGTGGCAGAACTCGCACGGCATCGCAAGGTCACCTGCGTGCTTCTTATGGCTGAACGGGATTGGTTGCTCTGGTGCGCTTGCCGCGGCAGCGTTTGCGCCTGGCTCCGCCGGCAAGCCCTGTTGCAGCTGGGCAAAAACCATCCAGCCCGAAACGACCAGTGCAAAACCCGCAAGCCACAGCAAGTAACGGCTTCGGCTCTTCATCAAACATTCCCCATGCGCATCTGCTCTGCCAGATACTCGGAGGAGCGCAGGGCCAGGGCGAGAATGGTCATGGTGGGGTTTTGCCAACCCCCGCTGACAAAGCTGCTCGCATCCACCACAAACAGATTTTTGATATCGTGGCTTTGATTCCATTGGTTCAGCACGCTTGTCTTTGGGTCGTTTCCCATGCGGCAAGTACCCATTTCGTGAATGCTGTAGCCTGGGGGATACGGCTGATAGTTTTTGGCGAGAACCTCGAAACCCGCAGCCTCGGCCATGGCGGCGCTGGTATCAACCGCGTCGCGCACCATGTTGAACTCGTTGTCCGTGTACTGTGTCTCCACGTGCAGCACGGGAATATTCCATGCATCCACTACTTTTTTGTCGATGGTCACGCGATGCTTAGGATGGGCTAAGACTTCCCCCATCATGCCCATGGAAAAGCCTGAGCCGTGATAGCTGTTGAGCTTCTTCTCCAGATCGTCGCCGTAGGTGGCAAAGTTGCGAGGGTCCATGCCGCCCTTGTGGCTTCCGACGGTCAGGGCATAACCGCGAATGAATTTTTCCGAACGCACACTGATGTTTCTGAAACGCGGGATGAGCGCATCGCCCCCCATCAGGTCTGGTGAACCCTTTCCGTCCCGTGCTTCCGGCACCGAGCACACCACTCCCGGCCCATACACCTGGTCGATGAGATAGCGGCCCACGACACCGCTGGAATTTGCCAGTTGCGAATTCAGCAAAAGGCGCGTGCTTTCCAGGCAGCCCGCCGCCAGAATCACCACCCTCGCCTTAACCGACATCTCGCGTCGCGAGTGCCGATCGACAAAGTGCACGCCGCCGACTAAGCCGGTCTTCTTATCCAGATCCAATTGGCGCACAACAACATTGGGAATAGCTTTCAGCTTGCCTGTAGCGAATGCCGCGGGCAGCAGCAAATTGATAGAACTTGCCCAGCCATCGTTGCCTAACGAATTACGGGGCTTGCAAACCGGAATCCCAAGCGGCTTGCCGGCAGCGATGAAACGCTGCATCGATTCCGACCATGGGGAAGGATCGGCGATGAAGTTTCCATCCGGATACTGTGGCAGGCCATCCTGATTTCCCTGCACGCGGAAGATCGATTCCACGCGGTTGTAGTGAGGCGCCAGGTCAGCTAGGCTGATCGGCCAGTTGTCCCCGAAACCGTCGTGGTCTTTTGCCTTGAACTCATAGTCGCTTAGGCGAAATGATTTGCGTCCCCAGAATAAAGATCTCCCGCCAAACAGGCGAACGCGGACCCAGTTATAGGAATGCTCCGGATCGCAGGTGTAGGGAACTTCCTTCTCGTCCACCCAGGTATTCGCATTGAACTCATTCGCTTGATAGACGTGGGGCAATCGCCCGGGTTTGCCGAATGCGCGATAAGGTAATTCGTAAGCCTGCTTGAGTTGCCGATCTTTATGTAAGTCCACCACCGGCCCAGCGTTCAGTAACAGGCACGAGATGCCCTTCGCGGTAAGAATATTGGCCGCCATCCCGCCGGAGTGGCCGGAGCCAATGATCAGCACATCCACTTTTTCTTTGAGCATCGCCCCTCCATCCGCCTTTAAGCTGCGCTCTTACTCGATGCCGCACGCGTTTGCGCTAGACACACATCTGGATATCGGGATCGATGGGAGACCAATAGAAGTCGCTTCCCCGTGGCCGTTCACCGGAAGAGATCGTCGCCGAGTTCCACGCTTCGGAATTCATCGTGGCCATCCGGATATCCTGCTGCGCCACGGACATAAAACACATATAGGGATCGGCAGGGGGAAACCCATCGATCCATGCCGTCAATCCACGGCGAATCAATTTATCCGCCGCCTCGGCGCTGATCTCTGGGAAAGGTGCGCCGAATTCCTTTCTGGCGTCTTCGGACAATCGGTTCAGCCCTGTTTGATACATCTGTCGTCGGTCCTGGGGAGAAGCTCCAATGAGAAAGTCCAGAAACTCCGGCGCGCCTGCATCTGCCGCTCCCGGATAGGGATCCCGCGCAGGCATCATGAGTTCGCTTAAGCGCCGCAGAGTGGCTAACTGCTCTGCGCTGAAAAAGTTCGCCTGGGTGACAGCAAAGGCATCGGGAACGCGCGCGGGGATTGGGGGAATGACCGTTCGCGCGGGGAGCCGCCAGGCGGAAGGAGCCTGCGTTTCCGCATTACCGCCCGTCGCTTGCCGTCCCCACAAGGCGCGGGCAGACACGGAGACGGTGGCCAGTACTTTGAAAAAGTCGCGTCGCAGCATGCGGGAAATAGTAGGGCTCGCGCCTCTGGTTCGTCAATAGCGAAGCAGTTAGCGAAGTGCATCTGTAAACTTCCCAGCCGGGAAGTTCATGCACTACAATCTGCTGATGGTTACGATCTACGCGGTGGCAAAACGGGCCGGCGTCTCCATCGCAACCGTCTCCGCCGTTCTTAATAAATCGAAGTTCGTCAGCGAGGAGCTGACCACCCGGGTGCTGGATGCAGCCGCGGCGCTGGACTACCAAATCAATCACCTCGCGCGCAGCGTGCAGCTCGGTTCCAGCCGCACCGTTGGCATGTTGATCCCCTCTTTTGCTACTCCCGATCCCTTTTACGCCCAGGTAATCAGCGGCGCGGAGGACGTACTCAGCCGCAACGAATACGCATTGCTGCTGGGACAAACAAACAACGACGTCGGGCAACAATCGAAGTACCTCAAAGCGTTTCGTGCGCGTCTCGTAGACGGCATTCTTCTCTTTCAGAGCCCGGGCGACGACGATGAGCTGCGCCGCCTTCTCAGCCAAAAGAAACCCGTGGTTTTCGTCGGCCGCGTCCCCGAGAGTCTACAGGGGGACGTGGCGGCCACCGACATCACGGCCGGCACCCGAATGGGGGTGGAACACCTTCTGGGGCGGGGTCACAAACGCGTGGGACTGCTCACCGTAAGCTCTTCGACCAGTGTTCAAATGAGCCGGCTGGCGGGCTGGCGGCTAGCGCTGCATGCCCGCGGGCTGCCCGCGCACGACGAATATCACGTCAGCTGCGACTTATCGGCCGCCGGCGCCCGCGAAGCAACCGTAAAACTGCTCAAAGGTTCACCGCGCTTAACCGCCATCTTTGCCGACAACCTGCTCCTGGTTACCGGGATACTGCAGGAGTTAAATCGTAAGAACATCGCCTGCCCCTCGCAGGTAGAGGTGATGAGCTCGGACGACGCGGAATGGCTGGACGTGTTCAAACCCTCGATCTCCACCGTTGTTCAGCCAAGCTATGAACTGGGCGCTGCGGCCGCGGAACTTCTGCTCAAACGATTCCAGTATCCCAATCGTAAGTTCCGCAAAGTGCTGCTCCAGCCGTCGTTAAAGATTCGCGCCTGAGTCGAAGAGCCCCTCCCCCGCCTACCCGACAAAATATCTTCTTGACAGCCGTAAACCGCTCTCACTAGGATGCTTGGCGAAGTGCTTAGCTATGTTCAGCGAAGCACTTCACTCGTAAGGAGATTCCGCCCTGGAAAGGTTCGATTGACGATGACTGGCAGGATTCTGATTCCCATTGGCGACGCCGCCGAAGCCATGGACACGCTTTACCCGCTATATCGCGTGCGGGAGGCTGGCTATGAAGCCGTGGTGGCCGCCCCCGCTGCGCGTACCTACCAGCTGGTTATGCACGAGATCCCCCCAGGATGGGATATTACCCGGGAGAGTCCGAGCTATCACCTGGCGGCGAACTTTGCCTTCCGCGACATCGATCCCGCAGACTACTGCGGCCTTTTCCTGACTGGGGGCCGCGCGCCGGAGTACATCCGGTACGATCCCGATCTGCTGCGCATCGTCCGCCATTTCTTCGAGCAGGAAAAACCCGTCGCGGTCGTGTGCCATGGGGCGGAAATCGTGGCCGCGGCCAATGTCATCTCAGGCAAACGCATCGCTACGGTTGCCAAGTGCCAACTGGATGTCGAGCTCTGCGGCGCCAAATTTGTGAATGAAAGCTGCGTGCGCGATGGCAACATGGTGAGCGGCCGCACATGGCATGACCAGCACGACTACATGCGGGAATTCATGCGGATGTTGCGGGAACAAGCCCGCCGTGAAGGAGTACATACGTTCGAGCTCTCGGAAAAAGACACACAATGAACCGACGTGATGCCATCGCTCTGCTGGCCGCCGCACCTGTATCTGCCTGGGCAGCCAACCTGCCACAGCCGGCAGCAGTGGTGTCTCTGGGGTTCAGTCTCTACGGAATGAAAAGCGTACCCGTCGTTGAGGCAATCAAGACCTGTGCAGCCATTGGTTACGACGGTGTCGAGCTGTGCCTCTTCCCTGGCTGGACGGAACCGGATCAGCTTTCCCCTGCCATGCGGCGTGACATCCGCTCCACCTTGCAGTCGAACGGCATGGTGCTCTCCGCTTTCATGGAGGAGATCTACCCGCTGGCTCCTGAACAGAACGCAGGTGCGAAGCACATTCGCAAGGCGGCTGCCCTGGGACATGACCTCTCGTCGTCCACGCCGCGCATCGAAACCACGCTCGGCGGCAAACCTGCCGAGTGGGAAAGTGTCAAACATGAGATGGCTGATCGCCTGGGTTTGTGGGCCTTCGAAGCAGCCAAGTGTGACGCAGTACTGTGCATCAAGGCGCACGTCGGCGGAGCCGTGGACACCGCGGACAAGTTGCTCTGGCTCTATCACCAGGTCAACCTTCCCGCACTAAAACTGGTGTATGACTACAGCCATTTTCAGCTCGCCGGCCTTCCTCTGGAAGGTACCTTGCGGGCCATCATCCCATATTGCGCCTTTATCCACGTAAAGGATGCTAAAGGCGATTCCGCTCACCCGCAGTTTCTTTTGCCCGGCGATGGAACCGTCAACTACGTGGCCTACTTCCGCCTGCTGCGGGCAACACGCTATGTGGGACCAGTGGTGTGCGAGGTAAGCGCTCAGCTGCAACATGTTCCCAGCTACGACCCCCTGCAGGCCGCACGGCAATCGTATCAGCGGCTGTCACAGGCGCTTGGCGAGGCTCACCTGCCCAGGCAAAGGGAGGCTGATTGATCAGCCGGCTGTCCTACGGCTGGTGGGTGGCCGCTGCCGCCTTTTTCACTCTACTGATTGCCGTCGGCCTGCCTTTTTACGGGCTGCCCTTTTTCTATGACTACATGCAGCATGACTTCGCCTGGAGCCGGGCCCAAATTACGAGTGGCATCGGTGTCGCGACCATCCTGGTTCTCCCCATCGGCGGCTTGATCATCCCGCGATTTAAACCGAAGAATCTCATTCTCTGCGGCATCCTCCTGCTCTGCGCCTCTTTGTGCGGCTTCGCTCTCATGCGCCGCAGCCTGGTGACCTACTACCTGATGTGGGCCCTGTTCATGCTTGGGTATCTGTGCGCGGGGCCGATTCCTCACCAGGTGCTGATCGCCCGCTGGTTCACCCGCAGGCGTGGCACCGCCATGGCCTTTGCCTACCTGGGCCTGGGCATCGGAGGCGCCATCTCGCAGAAGTATGTGGCCCTGCCGCTGATCCATGCCTTTGGCTGGCGCGGTGCCCTGCTGGCCATGGGACTGCTCCTTCTGGTTCTTATTCCGCTGGTGTTGGTCCTGGTCAAGGATCGCCCAAGTGAGGCACAAACCGAGGCTGACAATCGATCGCCCTCCACCACCGTTTCCAGCGAGCCACTCTGCCTGCGCAGCATTCTACGCATCAGCGCTTTTTGGGTTTTGGCTTTTGCCAGCTTCGCCAGTATCGGGTCCATCGGTTCTGTGAATCAACATATGAAGCTGCTCTTCCACGACGCTGGCTTATCCGGGCAGATTGCCGCGGACACCACGTTCGTCATGCTCACATCGAGCCTGATCGGCCGGATTGTCATGGGATTTCTGGCTGACCGGTTGCCCCGAAAATACGTCATGATCGCCGCTTACCTGGCGATCGCGCTGTCCCTTCCGCTTCTCTTTGCCGCCGGACGTCCCGGCGTTCCCTTCCTTTTTGGGGTCGTTTTCGGCTTCGGCCTCGGTGCGGACTATATGCTCATCCCGCTGGTGGCCGCGGATCTCTTCGGGACTGACTCCCTTGCTCGGGTGATGGGCGTCCTGCTTCCGGCTGACTCCATCGCTCAGACTGTCTGTCCCCTGCTGGTCGGCTTGCTCTATAGCCACTCTGGAAGTTACCAAACGGCACTCTTGTTCATCAGCACGCTGGCCATGCTTGGCACCGTGGCCCTATGTTTTCTGCCCGGGACGCGCCGCTCCAGAATCGGGGCGCGCACCGACCTCAGTCTCCGTGTGCCCACCTGAATTCATCGCATTCGCCATCCCTCGCCATCCATTCACTGTCTAGAAAGGCACAGTTATGCATAAAAAGCACTTCCAATCTGCTCGGGTCCTTTTGGCCGTCCTATTTTTCGTCGGGGCATTGGCTCTGCATGCGCAAAGCAACCTGGGAACGATCCAGGGAACGGTCTCGGATTCCACCGGCGCAGCGGTGGTCGACGCGCAAATCACGGTGACGAACACCGGGACCAATGTTGTTCAGCAATCACGAACAAATAACCAGGGGATCTACGTCGTCCCCTTCGTGCAGCCTGGCAACTACACCGTAACGGCCACCCAAACCGGCTTCGAAACTTCCACCCATACCGGCATTACTCTGCATGTGGATGACAGCCTGACGATCGACTTTAACTTGAAAGTGGGCAGCACCTCGGCAGCGGTCACAGTAACTGCGAGCAACCCACTCATCAACACGAGCAATGCTTCCCTCGGCCAGGTTATCGATAACCAGCGGATTGTCGACCTCCCCCTGGTTAATCGAGATCCGGTATCACTCGCCGGGCTTTCAGCGGGCGTGGTCCCGGTACCGCCCAGCGTGAATATTCATCAGGGGGATAACACGCCGAGCATCAACGGCGCCGCCAATTTCACCAGCGAGGTGATGGTAGATGGCGTTCCTGACACGACTCCTGGCAATTCCGGTCTGAACAACTTCCTAATCTTCACCCCGACCGTAGACACAGTGGCCGAGTTCAAGGTCGAGACGAACGCGCTTAGCGCACAGTACGGCCGCTATAACGGTGGTGTCATCAATATCATCCTGAAGTCAGGTACCAATACGGTGCATGGTTCTGCCTATGAATTCCTGCAGAATTCGGTGGCGGATGCGAATAACTTCTTCAACAATCGTGCGCATATCCCTTTGGCTGCGCTCAAGCAGAACCAGTTCGGCTTCACGCTGGGTGGACCGGTCGTGATCCCACACCTTTACAATGGCCGCAATAAGACGTTCTTCTTCGGCGATTATGAGGGATTTCGCGAAACCGTCGCGTCACCGACTTCATTTACCGTCCCCACGGCGTTGCAGCGGCAAGGAGATTTCTCGCAAACCCTCAGCTCCTCCGGGCAGCAGATCACCATCTATGACCCGGCCTCGGTCACCATGGTCAACGGAGTTGCCACGCGAACTCCCTTTCCCGGCAATGTTATTCCGCAGTCGCGTCTGAACCCGGTAGCCCTGGCGCTGCAAAAGTATTTCCCGGCGCCCACCAACAACAACCTCACCAGCAACTTCGTGGTTTCGCCCAGTGCGCGAAATGTTGATAACACCGGCGACGTGCGCATCGACCAACACTTCGGAGACCGCGACCAGGCCTTCATGCGCCTTTCTCTGGAGTACCCCTTCACTGGTTCGGCTAATTATTACGGCAACATCGGTAACTACGGAAATCCTCCGCTGACGCAAACCCGGCAGGCAGCGACGGTGCAAAATACCTTCACTGTCAGTCCGACCCTCATCTTTGAGGTCAGCTATGGGGTCGTCCATCAGTTCGGAACCCGCACCGCGTGGTCTAATGGATTCGATATCACCAGCCTCGGGTTTGACCCCAGTTTTGCCGCCGGCCAACAGGTGAAAGCGCTTCCCTATATCACGCTGACCGGGATGTCAGGCATCGGAAATTCGAGCCAGAATTACAGCACCCAGTTGAACCACACCGTTGTGGGATCGATTACCAAGATAAGCGGAAGGCATTCGATCCAGGCCGGAGCTGATTTCCGCACCTACTTCATCAACCAGCTGCAGAACACCCAGGCGGAAGGGAATCTCAGCTTTAGCACTACCTTTACCCAGGGTCCGAATGCGCTCCAGGCGAGCGCGGTCGCAGGGCACGCGTATGCTGACTTTTTGCTTGGCATCCCCGGTGGCTCCATCGCGACACAGCCCGCGATTGCCTCTAAAAGCAGCTACCTCGCGGAGTTTGTCCAGGATGATTGGCGCATCAATGACAAGCTCACCTTGAATCTGGGCCTGCGATACGACATCAATTTTCCCAGGACCGAGCGCTACAACCGCATGAGCATCTTTGATGCTTCGGCGACGTCACCGCTTGCAGGTCAGGTACCTGGTTTCTCCAACCTCAAAGGTGCGATGACTTTTGCGGGACCCGGCCATCGTGCTTATACGTCGACGGACTACAACAACGTGGCTCCTCGCATCGGGCTGGCCTATCAGCTCAAACCTCAGACCGTGGTGCGCATGGCTTACGGCATCGTCTATGCTCTCTCGCCGACCGATGCCTCGGGACCCAGCGGGGGTTTCACCGACGGCTTTACCGGCAGCACGACCATCAATACTTCTTTGGACGGCATCAACCCGATCGTCAGCCTGTCGAATCCTTTCCCTGGCGGAATCAATCCTCCGGCGACCGGTTCCCAATTGAACGCCTCGACCGATCTTGGACAATCCATCAGCTCGGTCAATATCGGCCAGGTAACGCCCTACATGCAGAATTGGAATTTCTCGATTCAGCAGAGCTACGGAAGCAACCTGCTGTTTACCGTGGGCTACGCTGCCAACAAGGGAACCAAGCTTCCCTACAATGCACCGATCAACATCAATTCGCTCACTACGGCTCAGTTTGAAGAGGGCGCGGTGAATAACGAGCTGGTCCCGAACCCGTTTTACGGGATCATCACCAACCAGTCGAGTATCCTGTCCAAACCAACCGTCACGCGGGGGCAGTTGCTGCAACCCTATCCGCAATACACAACCATGAACGCGGTGTACGCAACCCTGGGCAACTCCAATTACCAGTCTTTCCAGGCCACAGTGGAGAAACGGCTATCGAACGGATTTTCTGTTCTCGGCGCCTTTACCATCGCGAAGTTGATTGACGACACCAGCGCCTCGAGCGCGGGTGCCGTGATCAGCACCATCCAGGATCCCACGAATCTCCGCTCTGAACGCTCGCTTGATCCGCAGGATATCTCGAAGCGGCTGGTCATCAGTGGCGTTTGGGCTTTGCCGTTCGGGCATGGCGGCATGCTCTTCACGGACATCAACCGAGCAGGAAACGCCGTGATCGGCGGATGGCACCTCAATGGCATCCTCAGCTTCGAATCGGGCTTGCCCCTGGCCATGACCAGTATCGGCCAGGCTGGCCTGCGCCCCAACGTAGTCAAGCCGACCAGGCCGCTGAGTGGCCCGATCGTGCCCCGCCTCAACAAATATTTTGACACTTCGGAGTATGCCGTGCCCGCCGCTTTCACCTATGGGAACAGCCCACCCACGGCTCCTAACCTGCGTGGCCCAGGTATGGCAAACTACGACTTTTCTCTGTTCAAGAACTTTCCTATCGTGGAACGGTTGCAGGGCGAACTGCGGGTCGAAGCATTTAACGCCTTTAACCGGGTCCAGTTCGGACAGCCTGGTACACAAGCCGGAACTACCAGCTTTGGTGTGATCTCCACCCAGGCGAACCAGCCGCGCCAGTTGCAAGCGGCGTTCAAGTTAATCTTTTAAGCATTGCGGTGCGCCAACGGGGAGACAAATGCCGTGCAGATAACCAGGCGGGAGATGATCAACATGCTGGCTGTAGTCGCCGTGAGCGAAGGGCTACCGGCCAATGCGTCACGGGGTGCGGGGGAAGAGCTTCCGCCGCAACCCGGCGGCGAAATGCAGCCCGACTGGCGCCATATTGTTAACGGCTTTGAGATCCCCAGAGAGAATTACAGCGATCAACCTTACGTCGTCATCACGAAAGACGGGAATTGGCTCTGCGTGCTCACCACCGGGAACGGTAATGAAGGCGCGCCCCATCAACATATTATTTCCACGATCAGTGCCGACAAGGGAAAGACGTGGTCGACTCCGGTCTCGATTGAACCCTCGGCCGGTCCCGAGGCTTCGTGGGTTATGCCGCTCGCGGTCCCCGGCGGCCGGGTCTACGTTTTCTATACGTACAATTATGAAAATCTGCGCTTTGATACTAAGTCGAATAGCCCTGTCTACGCCAAACGCGTGGATACTCAGGGCCGCTATGCCATGAAGTATTCCGACGACTATGGGCGCACCTGGTCCAACCAGCGCTATTACCTCCCCATGCGGCCAATGCGCATCGACCGCGAGAATGCCTACGCGGGCAAGCTCCTTTACTTCTGGGGCGTCGGTAAGCCTATTTCCACCCGCCACGGCGCGATGTTTGGCTTTGCCAAGGTGGGCAAGTGGGGAAACCCTGGAGGTATGGTCACCTCCCAGGGCTGCGTCATGCACAGCCCCAATATCCTGAGTGAATCGGATCCGGAAAAGATCCACTGGAATCTGCTGCCCGAGGGCGACGAAGGATTGCGCGCGCCGAAGGGCCCGGTCTCCGATGAGACCAATCTGGTCGAGCTCAGCGACGGTTCTCTTTATGCGACTTACCGCACCATCGATGGTCACAACTGTCACGCGTACAGCCGTGACGCCGGCCGCTCCTGGACGCCACCCGCCTACGCAACCTACACGCCCGATGGTCAAAGGATCAAGCATCCTCGGGCGGCGAACTTCGTGAAGAAATTCAGCAATGGGAAATATTTGCTCTGGTATCACAATCACGGCGGAGAATCGGTGCTGACGGCGCCCTGGGATTACTATGCCAATCGCAATCCAGCGTGGGTCACGGGAGGAATAGAAAAGGACGGAATGCTTCATTGGTCGCAGCCGGAGATATTGCTCTATGACCTCGATCCCAAAACCAAGATAAGCTATCCCGACTTTGTGGAAGATGGCGGAGAGTTTTATGTCACAGAGACGATGAAGACTTTCGCCCGTGTGCATCCTATCGACCGTTCCCTTCTCGAGGGTATGTGGAGCCAGGCGGAGGCACGCAGCGCCTGTAAACGCGGCCTGCAACTCACCGCGACTGCGGATCAGCTACGCAGCGGCTCTACGCTCCCCATGCCTTCACTTCCGTCGTTGGCTGCTGGGGGATTCACTATTGATTTCTGGATTCGCCTTCGCGAATTGACCCCAGGGCAAACCATCCTCGACACCAGGACCGATTCTCGAAAAGGGATTTCCATTGTCATGTCTGACCATTACACCCTCAAACTCACACTCAGTGACGGTAGCCACGAGTCTAGCTGGGATAGTGATCCGGGGTTTCATCCCGGGACTCTCAAAACAGACGCCTGGCAATACGTAGCTTTCGTTGTGGATGGGGGTCCAAAGATCATCACCGTAATGGTCGACGGCGTACTGAATGATGGTGGTCCCGTGCGCGAATACGGGTGGGGTCGCTTTCACCCCGAGCTTCAGGACGTAAATGGTCTTTCCGGGGCTCGCATTGGCAGCGGAATCTTTGGAGAAGTTAAGTTGCTGCGCGTTTACGATCGCTACCTGAGGACGACGGAACTGATGGGCAACTGGAGAGCCGGCGCTTAGGGGAGCGAAGAAACGGTTCTGTCCATTCGCGCCGGAGCAAAGAGGCTCGATTTTGTACAACGTTTGTACAGTCGATTCGCCTTTCTGGTCTTTCTTGCCCTTTTGGCCTTTCTAAGAATCAGCAACTTGCGTGTTATCAATACCCTGCGCGGGTTCGACTCCCGCCGCCTCCACCATATCTTGCTCAAACTGGAAGCAGGGGCTACAGCCCAAGTCCTCTGGCGGGTTGAGCGGACGGGCATGTCCGTAACAAAAGGTACCGGGCAAGTAGGTAACACTTTTCGTTGCGTTGAAGTTTAACGGGTGACAATTCATTCGCGTCCACCTGTCGGCGGTAGAGTGATCGCAAAGACATTTGAGAATCGATGGGGTTGCGGGCGTTTGCCGGAGAGAAGGAGTCATGGGCCTTCGGCCCAGCGAAGTGGATGAAAATATCGGGCCCTTCGACTACCAGTCGGAATACTTCGTGCCGTCGAGAGCAGTCCCTTGGGAATTGGAACTGACATCAAAGACGTTCTGCCCGTCCCAGGAGTCGCTATTTGGGTCGTCCTGCATCGAGCGTAGTTTCCAATCGGCTTTGCCGGTCATTGGGTCAACCGGGATGCTCCGCAGAAATCTGAGTTTCTTTCCCTGAACGTCTTCACCCTTCACTAAGACATCCAGACTGGCGGGTAGGTTTTGGCTATCCGCCTTAACCTGGAACGCGTGCTTTTCCGCAGCGTCCCTGTAGTGATCTATGGCGTCCCGCATTTCGCGTAAATCGTAGCGAAGTTGCTTTTCTTTTGCCCGCTTCACCTGAAAGCGTGCCAACGGCACCGCAGCCATTGACAGGATAGCCAGAATCGCGACCGTGACGATGAGTTCCACCAGCGTCAAGCCATTCTGCCAGCCGAAGGTTCCGTTTGTTTGACGGGAGTGATTCCGCATATCGACCTGCCCCTAACATGATAGGACGAATCAGACGGCTTTCGCACCCGCAGTCCCGGTCCTCAAGTTTGGCCACGTCGACCACGACGTTGTGGCTTGGATGCACCGCGGTCTTTCGGATTCTTTTTCGATCTTCGGACATCCGGCCGACGGCAAATGGCGTCCTACTTATCTCGTGAAGCCCCGATTTCAAGCCGAAAATTCAATCCCTGCAGACAGCAACCCGTCGAGAGGGCCAGTGGAGTCCGTTTGGAATTGCATCAAGTCACGAGCGATGGACTGCCTGGCCTGGTGTCTTTTCGGATCGGACCCGCTGAAAATCGTGACGCATCTGGGCCTTGGACGGTCCTGGAGTCGTGACGCCCGTCAAGATTCCCACAACGAAGCTGCCTGATATTCGTTCCTTGCACGGGGCCGTCTTCCGATCACGAGTTTTTATCGCTCGCGGCTGAACTGGTCGCCGGTTCACACATGCCAGGCCGATCCCGAAACAACAGGTCTCCTCCCTATCCATGCGCGTTCGTGTTATGGTGAGCCGGCGCGGCTGCTCCGTGTGCGGGTGCGGCTACGAGAGTCGAAGCCACGGCACAACCATGGCATCGTAAGGGGCCGACGCCGGCGGATGAGGAGACTGCGACAGT
>Ga0335074_10007691_pt1 | contig 14948 bp, 12 predicted proteins | sample Lox_Sample_23_FD_206715 | JGI IMG/M metagenome (GOLD analysis project Ga0335074, IMG submission 206715) | Soil microbial communities from Loxahatchee National Wildlife Refuge, Florida, United States - Lox_Sample_2.3 | ecosystem: Environmental > Terrestrial > Soil > Wetlands | place: USA...
CAGACTAGAAGACGGGCTCACAGCACCAAGCCAAACCGACGTCGGCGGGCAACCACCCCCGATTTTCACGCCCGCAGGGCGTCACCGCCAGGGACAACCAGGACTAGAAGGGATCGAGGCCATCGTGTTGCGTGCCGTAGGCGATCAGGTGTCGTTGTGGGAGTCGCTGCTGGCAGATGAGCTGCTGAAGCTCCCGGAGCAGCTGGCGCGGGTGGATGGGCTGCTGGATGACCCGGCGTTCTTCGCGCCGTTCGCGCCGCACTTCAGTCCGGTGATCGGCCGGCCGTCGACTCCCATGGAGTGCTGCCTGCGGCTGATGTTCTTGAAGTTCCGGTGCCGGCTGGGTTATGAGAGCCTGTGTGCCGAGGTCAGCGACTCGATCACGTGGCGGCGGTTTTGCCGGATTCCGCTGGATGGCAGGGTGGCGCACCCGACGACGCTGATGAAGCTGACCAGCCGCTGCGGGGAGCAGGCGGTAGCTGGGCTGAATGAAGCGCTGTGGGCCAGGGCCAGTGCGGCGAAGCTGCTGCGCACTACCCGCGTCCGTGCCGGCACCGCGGTTATCCCGGCGGATGTGGCTTACCCGGCGGGCTCGGGGCTGCTGGCGCGGGCCGTCGGCAAGCTGGTGCGCGCGGCGCGGCGGGTGCAGGCAGCGGGCGGTGCCCCCGGTACCGCGATGACTGACCGGTGGCGGGCGGCGGCGCGCCGGGTCCGGGAGATCGCCAGCAAGCTGCGCAGCCGCAGCAAGCTGGCCCGGGAGGAGACCACTGCGGCTATCGGCCGGGTGACTGGCGAGCTGGCTGACCTGGCCGGGAAGGCCGCGGCGCAGGCAGCGGCGGTGCTGCGTAACGGCCGCCGCGCCATCCCGGAGGCGCTCAGCGGCCGGATGCGCGGGCGGCTGCGCCGGGCGCTGGATGAGCTGGCGGTCACCATCGAGCGAACCGGCGTGATCATCGCCCAGACCCGTCTCCGGCTGGCCGGGCAGACCCCGGACGGCGCGACCCGGCTGGTCAGCCTGCATGACCCCGATGCGCGGCCGATCCGCAAGGGCCGCATCGACCGGCCGGCGGAATTCGGGTGCAAAGCCCAGGTCACCGACAACGACGACGGCATCATCCTGGACTACAGCGTCGAGTACGGCGCCGCCCCCGACGGCCCGCAACTGGCCCCCGCCATCGAACGGGTCACCGGCCGCACCGGCCGCGTGCCCCGCGCGGTCACCGCCGGCCGCGGCTACGGCCAGGCCGCCGTCGAACGCGACCTGCACGAACTAGGCGTGCGCACCGTCGCGATCCCCCGCCAGGCCACCACCTCAGCGGCCCGCAAGAAACTCGAGCACAGCCCCGGCTTCCACAAGCTGGTCAAATGCCGAACCGGTTCCGAAGGACGAATCAGCTACCTCAAACGCGGCTACGGCTGGGACCGCACCCGCATGGACACCCGACAGGGAGCCGCGATCTGGTGCGGACACGGCGTCTTCGCCCACAACCTGACCAAGATCGGAGTTCTGGCCAGCTAACCGGCAAGGGCCAAGCCCACCCCCGCGTCTCGCCCGGCCGACGGCACCGGTCCCGGCCCTCACAGCCGTCCCTTTTTCAGGTCGAAGTAGCTAGGGGTGCGGATGGCACCGCCGAACACGTACCGGAACACGATGATGAAGACGACCGACTGGATGCTGGCGAAATACAGCATCTGGGGGGTGCGGGCCATGCGCCGGACGTTTCGCAGAGTGATGATGCCGGTGTCGGTCAGGAACGTCAGGGCGCCGGTGGTCCTGAACGTCTGGGGGGTGGCAGTCTTGGCCATGGCAGGCTGGGCGGTCATCGGGCGCCCCTTGCGGTGACGGGGGAGTTGCCGGCGTCGGCCTTTCCGTTGCCCTCGTCACGGGCACCTGGGTGCCTGGTGAGGGCGAGGAAGACCTCGTCGAGGGTGGGCTGGCGCAGCGTGGCGTCGTCGATGGCGATGTCGGCGTCGTCGAGCAGCCGCAGCGCGGTGCGCAGCGTGGCGGTGCCGCCGGGGGCGGGCAGGGTGACCCGCTGGCTGTCGCGGCCGGTCCCAGCCGTTGCCCGGCCCAGCGGCGCGATGGCGCCGACCGCGCGGTCGCGCTGGGCGGGGTCCGTGACGCGGAACTCGACCAGGGCACCGCGCAGGTCGGCCTTCAGCTCGCCGGGGCTGCCCTCGGCTATCAGCCGGCCGTGGTCGATGACGGCGATGCGGTGGGCGAGCTTGTCGGCCTCCTCCAGGTACTGGGTGGTCAGCAGCACGGTCGTGCCGGAGTCGGCGAGCTGCCCGACGGCGGCCCACATGGCCAGCCGGCTGGCCGGGTCCAGTCCGGTAGTCGGCTCGTCCAGGAACACCACCGGCGGGCTGGCGATCAGGCCGGCCGCCAGGTCGAGTCGGCGGCGCATGCCGCCGGAGTAGCTGCCGCACCGCCGCCCGGCCGCAGCGGCCAGGCCGAACTGCTCCAGCAGCTCGGCGGCGCGCTGGCGGGCGCGGGAGCGGGAGCGGGGCAGGTGGTAAAGGCCGGCGATCATCTCCAGGTTCTCCCGGCCAGTCAGCAGCTCGTCCACGGTCGCGACCTGCCCGGTCAGGCCGATCATCCCGCGCAGCCGGGCTGCGTCCTTGACCACGTCGCAGCCGAGCACGCGGGCGGTGCCCGCGGTGGGCGCCAGCAAGGTGGCCAGGATCTGCACCAGGGTGGTCTTCCCCGCCCCGTTCGGGCCGAGCAGCCCCAGCACCTTCCCAGCCGGGGCGGTCAGCGACACCCCGTCCAGCGCGGTGGTCGCTCCGAACGTCCGCCTCAGGCCCTCTGTCTCGATGACCGTGTCTGGCTGCGCCACCAGAACCCTCCTCAGGCACAATATTGTACTGAACTGAATGGTACACGTACTGAACTGATCAGTACAGGTACTGGGTGGTACGGTACTTGGCGGTGACGTGCCCGTCAAACGGGCCTAGCCGGGCTGGCAGGGAAGGAGCGACTGTGACACGACGCGTTCCGGGGCGGGAGGACCCGCGGGTCGCCCAGACCCGCTCGGTCGTCCTCGACGCCGCCGCCACGCTGCTGGCTGAGCGGGGCTACGCCGCGTTCACCATGGACGCCCTGGTCGAGCGGACCGGGGTGTCCAAGACGACCATGTACAAGCACTGGCCCAGCCGCACCGGCCTCATCGCTGCCACCGTGCAGGCGATGGCCGCCGAGCCGGCCGCCCCCGATACCGGTGACGTCCGCGACGACCTGATCACGCTGACCATGGACAGCCTGGACGCTTACACCGGCCCCCGCTGGTCAGGGCTGGCGAGCGTGCAGGAAGCCGCCGTGCACGACCCCGAACTGCGGGCGTCCCTGCAAGCCGCCGTCAGCAGCCGGTTCTCCGCGCCCAGAGAAGTCCTGGAACGCGCCATCAGCCGCGGCCAGCTACGCGCCAGCCTCGACGTGGACACCGCCATCACGATCCTCATCGGAGCCATCTTCTTCCGGCTCCGGAGCGCTGACCTGCCGCACGTCAGGCGGGAGGTCCCCGCCATCATCGACACCGTCCTGAACGGACTCCGCCCCGGAAAGGCCGATTGATATCACGAAGGCGTGGCAGGGGGGTCGCCGTGATACGTACCGGGCAGATCTTGTTCATCCAGGGCGGCGGCGCGGGTGCGCATGACGAGTGGGACGACAAGCTGGTCGAGAGCCTGAGGCGAGAGCTTGGGGGTGGGTACGAGGTCCGCTACCCGGAGATGCCTGAGGAGAGCGACCCGAGTTATGCCCGGTGGAGCACGGCGATTCGCCGGCAGATCAGCGGCCCGTACAATATCCCGCCTGTCCGAACTGGACATGGCCTGCAGCCAGCCACGTGACGAAATAGATCAGATACCGGAACGCGACGGCGCCCAGACCCGAACCAGCGCCCACCAGCGTCGCAACCACGAACAAACCCGCCCGCGACCCGCGCAGCCAGCTGCGCGGCCAGCGAGGTGACGGCGGCACAGAGCATAGCGTCGGCTGTCAGCGGACCGCTCCCGGCAAGTTCCTGAGCTGAACCGGCGCACAGTACTGGACGCTGCGCCGACCAGGTGTTGGCTGTCTCTGCCCCGATGACATGGCAGCGGCGTGGCTTGCCCGTTCCTAGTGGGTGAGCTGGCCGGTTGCGGTGAGGTTGAGATGGCTGCCGTGCCGGGTGGCAGTGAGCTGGCTGATGGTGATGGCCTTGGAATGCAGGACTGGCTGGGGCAGCGGGCTGATGCCGGCGGGCAGGCCCATCTGGGCGGCCATCTCGGGGGTGGGCTGGATTTGCCCTTCCACCGTGCCGTTCCCGGCCAGGAGTCTCAGACGGATCGTGCCGCCGAATTCTGGGCTGCTGATGAGCAGCACCAGATCCGACTGGGCGGCTGTGAGCTGCACAGCCGTCCCGGCAGGCAGGCCAAGGGAGCTGGCCAGGACCGGGGCGATGGCTGCGGGTTCGAGCACCACGCTCAGCCGCAGGTGCTGGCCCGTTTTCCGCAGGTCCAGGTTCTGGGCGACGGGCCGTTGCAGCGTGACCTGGTCGGCCTGGACGGTGGCGTCGGCAACTCCGCTTGCCATGCTCGACAAACTGCTTTTAGCGTCGCCGGACCCGCTGTTCTCGGCGGCGCCACCGTTTGTTAGCCGCTGGGCATCGACGTTGCCCAGGTGCACCTGGACGTTGTCAAGGTCGCCCCACAGTGCCCTGACGGCCGGGAAACCGCAGGAGATGCTCAGCGACCGCACTGTGGCGATCTGCTGCAGCTTCGCACGGACCTTGCTGGTCAGCAACGGCGGGATGGCGAGCTGCGATGCTGCCGCCGCCAGGGTGAGGAACGCCGCTCCCGCGATCACAGCCACGCGGCGCCGTCCGAGCCTTGTCTTGCCTGATGGGGCAGCGCGTGTGGCGCGGGCGCCTCGCGGTGCTGCCTTACGTGCTGTCCGCTGACTTCCTGCGTGCTGAATTGCCGCACGCCGGGCTGGCCGGGGTCGCGGACCCGGATTAAGGCGCTGGTAGTCGCGGTTGCGCTTGCGGGCGATTCTGCGCCGGTGTGCCCGCAGGGAGCTGCCCATAAGGCCGGCCCTCCTTCTGCTGTGATTAAGGGGTGGTGGGCTGTTGCGGGGGCAGGGCGAGGTCGGGTGAGGGCGGCAGGTCGGGGGCCGCCGGGCGGGAGAGCCTGCCCGGCCACCAGTTCCAGCGGCCCGCCAGGACAGCGATGGAGGGGACAAGCAGGGTACGGACGAAGAAGGTGTCCAGCAGCACCCCGAAGGCGATGGAGAACCCGAGTTCCTGGGCTTGTGCGTTACCGCCTGCGATGCCGAGGACGACGAACGTGCCGCCGAGGATGATGCCGGCCGAGGTGATGGTGCCGCCGGTGACGCCGATGGCATGGGTGAGTGCATCCCGGAAACGGGGGTGCTTGCCGGTTTCCTCGCGGATCCGGCTCATGACCAGGATGTTGTAGTCCTCCCCGAGGGCCATAGCGAAGACGAACAAGAGGAAGGGCAGAACAAAGTTCAGGCCGGGCTGGCTGCCCAGGTGGACGAAGACCAGCATCGAGAAGCCCAGCGTGGCCAGGTAGGACAGGCCGACGGTAACGACCAGGTACCAGGGGGCTACAAGGCTGCGCAGCAGCAGCCCCAGCAGGACGAAGATCAGCACGAGCACGACCGGGACGACCCGGGCCAGCGAGGAGCTCCCCGCTTCCTGGATGTCGTAGGAGGAAGCGTCCTGCCCAGCCATGCCCCAGACCGTGGCCCCGGCCGCACGCGCGGCGGTGGTCAGGGCGGCCCGCGCCTGGGGCACAGCGCTGACGGCGGCGGGACTGGCGGCTGGCCCGGCTCGCAGCGCCGCGTAGAACTGGATAGTGCGGCCGTCGGGGCTGATGAACTGGGCCATGGCGCGGTAGGCCGCGTATGCCTGCGGTGAGACCCGCGATCCGGGCGGGGGAGCGGGCGGCAGCGCGGCGGGGGAGCCGAGGGCGGCATGCAGCGCGGCAAGCTGCGTGCCGGTCAGCGGCCCCTGGGGTGTGAGCGGCCCGGCAACCTGGCGGAATACCGGATCGGCGGCGAGCATGCGCTGGGCGGTGGCCATCGCGCCGAGGTCGTCCCAGACCGGGGTACGGAACCGCAGCAGCATCTCGTCGGACCCGGCGCTGGCCTTCGGGAAGTGCGCGGCCAGAACGGCCGCGCCCTGGGCGGAGTCGCTGCCGGTGGGCGGCGCGCTGGCAAGCCCGCTGGTGGCGTACCCGATGATGCCGGCCGAGAGGCCACCGAAGACCAGTACGCCCAGGATGATCATTGCGGCAGGCCGGCGGATCACGCGTTCGGCTAGCCGTCCCCACAGGCCCAGGCCCTGCGGCCCGGCGGCGGGGTGGGAGGGCCAGAACGCGGCCCGGCCGGTGATGGCCAGCAGCGCGGGGGTCAGGGTGAGCGAGGCGGCCAGCATGACGACGACGCCGATCGCGAGCGCCGGGCCCAGGTCGCGGTAGATGCCGAAGGAGGCCAGCAGCAGGGTCAGCAGCGCGGCGACCACCGTGATGGCCGAGTAGCTGACCGACTCGCCGACCCGGGCCAGCGCGGCCTCGATAGCCTGCCGGGGCGGGGCGCCGCGGCCGAGTTCCTCCCGGACCCGGAACACCAGAAACAGCCCGTAGTCGGTGCCAGCCCCCAGGATCAGCACGATCAGCAGTTCCTGGGTGACCAGCGAGACCTGTAGTCCGGCCTTTGACGCTTCGGCGATCAGCGGGCCGGCCAGAGCCACCGCCAGCCCGGCCGGTATCACGGTGATCAGCGGGGCCAGCGCCGCGCGGTAGACGAGCAGCAGCAGCACGATGATGAAGATCACCGAGAACGCCGCGATGTTCTTGCCCTTGGTGGAGCTGCTGAAGTCGACGTTGCTGGCGAGCTGGCCGGCCAGGTGGAACTGCAGTCCCGCGGGCGAGCCCGCCCGGGTGAAGGTACGCCGGATGCCATCGACGACGTCGGTGGCGGCGGTGCCGCCGGCCGCCGCCGCTGAGGTGGCAGCCAGCGCTTCCCGGGCCTGGCCGTCGCGGGATGGCCCCTCGTCCCGCACCAGCGACACGCCCGGCACGCGCCGTGCCGCTGCCAGGACCCGGTCAAATGCTGCGTCGTCGGCCGCGGTCATCCGCCGGGGAGCGGTGGTGGCGACGATGACCGCCGTCGAGGACGGGTTGCTGCCCTCGAACGGCGCGGCCAGGACGCCGGCTTTCGCGCTGGGTTCCGAGGCGGACAGGAACTGGGCGTTGCTGGACTGAGTGACGCTGGCCAGGGACGGCAGCGTCCGGCCCGCGATCACGGTGCCGACGATCCAGACTGCCACGATCACCCAGCGGAACCGGATGTCGAACCGGGCGATGCTTGCGAACACGGGGGATCCTCCTTGCCCAGAGGCTAGGAATGCGAGTGCGGGTCAGGTCAGGTGGCGCGGTAGCGGGCGACGGACAAGGCGCCGAAGACGACGATGAAGGCGGCGATCCAGCAGCCCGACTGCCACGCCTGATGCGTGATACCGCCGCCCTCGGCCAGGGCGCGGACGGTGTTGACGGTCACGGTGACCGGCTGGTGCTTGGCGAAGGCCTGCAGCCAGCCCGGCATCGTCGAGATCGGCACGAATACCGAGCTGGCGAACACCAGCAGGAACACTGGAATGAACGCGGCCAGCTGCGCGGTCTCCGGGTCGGCGACCAGCATGCCGACCAGGGCGTAGAGCCAGGTGAACGCGAACCCGAAGCCGAGCACGATCCCTATCGCCGCCAGAGCCGGCAGGACCCCGTTGCCGAACCGGAAACCGGTCAGTGTGCCGACGGCCAGAACCAGGGCGATCACGATGATGCTGCGGGTGACGTCGGCTACGCACCGCCCCGCCAGTACGGCGGTGCGGGCCATGGGCAGTGACCGGAACCTGTCGATCATCCCGCTGGCCAGGTCAGCGGCCATCGCGACCGAGGTGGTGGCGCCGAACAAGGTGGCGGTGACCAGGATGCCGGGCAGCAGGTAGTCGATGTAACTGGTGCCTTTGGCGTGAATGGCGCCGCCGAACACGTACCGGAACAGCAGCACGAACAGCACCGGCTGTATCGACGACACCGCCAGCAGCCGGGGGGTGCGGATGATCCGCTTCAGGTTGCGCCGGGTGATCACCGCGGTGTCGGCCAGCACTGCCCACCGTGCCGCGGGCCGGGGAGCGCGAACCGGTGGCTGGGTAGCAGCGCTCACCGGCTCCGCCTTCCCGCGTGGCTGCCGCGGCTGCCGGCGAGGGCCGGGCCGGGCGCGTCCGCGCCCTTGCCGGTGAGGTCCAGGAACACTTCGTCGAGCGAGGGCTGGCGCAGGCCGATGTCATCGACGGTGACGCGCGCAGCGTCCAGCTGATCCAGGACCGCCCGCAGCGTGCGCGTCCCGTCAGATGCCGGGAGGGTGATGCGGCCACGATCCGGGTCTGCGGCGGGCGAGCCGGCGCCGGCCATTTGTACCGCGGCGAGTGCCTCGCTGAAGCTGCCAGGTGTGCGTGCATGCAGCTCGACCACTGTGCCGCCGAGCCGGGCCTTCAGCTCGGCCGGGGTTCCCTCGGCTGCGATATTGCCCCGGTCGAGGACCACGACCCGGTGCGCGAGCCGGTCGGCCTCTTCTAGGTACTGGGTGGTCAGCAGCACCGTGGTCCCGTCAGCCGCGAGGTTGGCGATCATCGTCCACAGGTCCGCCCGGGTTCGGGGGTCCAGGCCGGTAGTCGGCTCGTCCAGCACCAGCAGCGGCGGGCCGGCGATCAGGCTGGCCGCCAGGTCCAGGCGGCGGCGCATCCCGCCGGAGTAGGTCCGGGCCAGCCGGTCCGCCGCGTCCTCCAGCGAGACCTGGGCCAGCAGCCCTGCGGCCCGGCGGCGTGCCTGAGCCCGTCTGAGCTGACACAGCTGTCCCACCATCTCCAGGTTCTCCCGGCCGGTCAGCAGATCATCGATCGCCGCGAACTGGCCGGTCAGGCCGATCAGCGGCCGGACCGCGGCCCCGTCGGCCACCACGTCCAGCCCGCCCACGTGCGCGGACCCGCCGTCGGGCCGAAGCAACGTGGCGATGATCCGCACCAGCGTGGTCTTGCCCGCGCCGTTCGGGCCAAGCAGCGCCAGCACCCGGCCCGGCTCGGCGTCAAGGTCCACCCCGGCCAGCGCCCGGGTCGCCCCGAAGGACTTGGCCAGCCCCCTGACCTCGACTGCCACCCCGGCGGGCCGGTGGCTGAGGCCGCTCATGCCGTCGGCTCCGGCTGGCCGGGTCGCGCGGCGAAGAACTGGTCAGCGATCCGCTTGGCCTGCCGCCCGTCGATCGGCTCGCCAGCCAGGCGCAGGTGGTGCAGCAGTGCCAGCGGCAGCATGGCCAGCAGGTCAATGTCCGTTCCTGGCGGCAGCTCGCCGCGGTCCACCGCCCGCCCAACGATCACGTGGAACCCGGACAGCAGCCCTTCGGCCACCTGGCGGCGGAACACGCCCGCCAGTTCCGGGTTGACCATCACCTCGCCCGCGAGTGCCTGCAGCCAGTCGGCCCGCGTCTCCCGGTGACGGATCAGGGCACGCAGGTAGCTGAGCATGTCCCGGTGCAGGCTGCCGGTATCCGGCACGCCCGGCCGCTCCAGCTCATGCTGGTGCTGAATCGCCGCCAGCACCAGCCGCTCCTTGGTCGGGAACCGCCGGTACAAGCTGGCCTTCCCCACCCCTGCTCGCGTCGCCACCAAGTCCATGGTCAGCCGCGCATACCCGGCCTCGGCCAGCATCCGCAGCGCTGTCGACAAGATCGCCTCATCTACCTCCGGGTCACGCGGCCTTCCCGGCCGAGCCCCCGGCGTTCCGGCAACCTGCGAGGTACCAGGTACGCCATCCATGGATACCGAGTCACTCATGACACAAATAACCAGCCCTCCGGCAACGCGATCCCGTCCTCACGCCCACGCGACGTAAGCTCGCCCATAGTGTTCATCGTTGTCTCAGCACCTGGAAGCGCGAAGGCCAAGCTTCGTCATCTGGCACACTACCGGAACAATACCGTTTCGTAAAATCGGGATAGCGAGTTGCCTTGAAGGCTGAGCCTTATTCTCCTTCTACCTGCTGATCTATCGGTCCGAGTCATCAGAGCGACCTTCGATTTATACGGAACGATCGTGTATCGGTAGCCGTCGGGTGTAGCTTGACCGTGCTTCCGCTGATCTATCGCCCGGCGGAAGGCCCTGGCTGGCGCGATCGGCACCCAGATGCGTGCCTAAGCACAGGGCGGGCCTGTGATTTTGTGTCGATGTTGTTCCGGTATTGCCTCTCGGGAGGTCCATTCATGTCCATAGCCGCCGTCGATCTGCTGCCCATCGCAGCCAGCCGGGATCCGGCGCCCGGCCCGCGCCGTCCCCGCTGGCCGTGGCGATCCCCAGAAGGCCAGCCGACCTGGGCTCGGCCTGCCCTCCTGGGGATCGCGGCGGTGGCGGCGCTGTTCTACGCGTGGAACATCACCAGCGCGGGCTTGCCGCCGTTCTACTCGGTCGCTGTCAAGAGCATGTCCGAGAGCTGGCGGGCGTTCATCTTCGGGGCTTTTGACCCGAAGGCGACGATTACGATCGACAAGCTGGCCGGGGCGTTCTTGCCGCAGGCGCTATCGGCCCGGATCTTCGGTTTCCACGCGTGGTCGCTGGCGCTGCCGCAGGTGATCGAGGGCGTGGTCTGCGTGCTGGTGATGTACCGGGTGGTGCGCCGCTGGGCAGGCGTGGTGCCGGGGCTGCTGGCAGCGGGCATCTTCGCGCTAACGCCGGTCGCCGCGTCGATGTTCGGGCACAGCATGGAAGACGGGGCGCTGACCATGTGCCTGGTGCTGGCCGCCGATGCCTGCCAGCGGGCAGTCACGGAGGGTCGGCTGCGGTCGCTGATCTGGTCGGGCGTGTGGGTAGGCCTGGGCTTTCAGGCCAAGATGATGCAGGCCTGGATGGTGCTGCCCGCCCTGGCGATCAGCTACCTGCTGGCCGCTCCGCCGCCGCTGCGCCGCCGCCTGCGTGAGCTGGCCATCGCTGGGGCGGTGATGCTGGCCGTGTCGTTGTCGTGGGTCGCGCTGTACACCTTCACCCCGGCGGCCGACCGGCCATACATCGACGGGTCAACGAACAACAGCGCGATTGCGATGGTGTTCGGCTACAACGGCCTCGGGCGGTTCGGCATCGAGGTACCGGGTGCTATCCCGGCCGATAACTCCCCGGTCCCGCTTCCTGATCAGGCGGTCACGGGTACTCCGCAAAGCCGAGGCGCTGCCACAGCGGGGCCGGAAGCGAGCAGCAGCGGACCAGGTCTTGCCGCCGGTTTCAATCTTGGCACTGGTGGTGGATGGACCAAGCTGGCCGGCAGCCGGTTCGGCCCGGAAATCGGCTGGCTGTATCCGCTCGCGCTGGCTGCGCTGATCTTGGGGATCTCCTGGAGCCGGACTGCGCGGCGCACCGACCAGCTACGGGGCGGCTTTGTGATGTGGGGAACGTGGCTGCTGACCTTCGGCCTCATCTTCAGCGACATGAGTGTCATCCCGCACACCGCCTACGTGGCGTCGCTGGCACCGCCGCTGGCTGCACTGTCGGCCGTGGGGACCGTGATGTTCTGGCGGCTGCAGCGGGCGGGCGGCCCGCATGGCTGGCTGCTGCCGGCCGCAGCAGCCGCTGAGCTAGCCTGGGCGTTCTACCTGTGGCGCAGCTACCGGAGCTTCCTGCCCTGGGTCCTGCCGGTAACCGCGGCCGCAGGCGTGGCAGGCATCGCTGTGCTGGCGGCCGCCCGGCTGTCCCCGCGGGTGCCGCGGCGGCTTGTGGTTCCCGCGCTGTTCCTGGGCGTGGCCGCGATGTTCCTGCCATCCGCTGCCTGGGCCGCGTCCGTGCTCGACGCCAGCTACGCGGGCACCGCGATCGACGCGAGCGCCGGACCCTCCCAGACCATCAGCCAGCTCCCGCGCGGCCTGGCCGGCCCGGGCGCCGGGCTCTCCGAAGCCGGCCTCGCCGGGACGCTGTCTTCCCTAACTGAACAGCTCGGCCCGCCTGGGCAGCGCATTTACCGGTACGTCACCGCGCATCGCGGCGGTGCCGCTTACCTGATGGCTGTCTCGTCGTGGTTCCAGGGGTCGCCGTACATACTCGTCACCGGCCAGGAGGTACTCCCGATGGGCGGATTCACCGGCTCGGTGCCCGAGCCGGCCCTGACCCGGATCAAGCAGCTGGTCAGCAGCGGCCAGCTGCGTTTCTTCCTGCTGGGCGGCTCCTCGCTGCGAGAGATCGCCGGAGCCGGCGCAACCGGAAGCCCACAACAGGCCATTGTCGCCTGGGTGCAGAAAACCTGCGCTGAAGTCTCTCCGGCCGCGTACGGGGCTGCCCCCAGCCCGCCGACTGGGGCTGTGCCACCGGCAGGCGCTGCTTCGGTGCGCGGGACCCTGAGCAAGCTCATCCTCGGGTCCCAGACGCTCTATGAATGCGGCACCCGCACTCAGCGCCGAGCAGCACCGTGACTACCACTGTCTCCCTCCCCAGAACACTGCCCAGCCTGTCCCGCCCAGACGCCCAACTCGCCTGGCTGATGAACCACGCCAGCCTGATCGCTGGCCACCGCGCGGACCCGCGAGCGGCTGAGGTGAACACCGCGCCCATCGCTACCGCGGCGTAAAGGGCGGGCGGGCCCGCGCTCGGCCCGAAGACGTGCTGTGCCATCTCGCCGAAGGCCATGCCCGAGGTGGCCCCGACGAACAGCGATGGCGCGAACACCCACGCCAGGGTCAGGCATCACCGAACGAAGCTACCCGCGATCACAGCGCCGGGGCTGGACTACCGCGCGGGATAGCGTTCGCGGCGAATGGTTGTCCTCCGGCCCCTGACGCTAAGGTGCGGGAGAGCGGCGATCACGTCGTCGGCGGCTGATTCAGGGACCTCGACGAGGGAGAAACGATCCGCGATCTCGATCGCGCCGATGTCCCTGCCGGATAGATTCGACTCGCTGGTGATGGCGCCGACAAGGTCCTGCGGCCGGACTCCGGAAGAACGGCCCGCCCCTACGAACAGGCGGGTCGTGCCTCGAGCGGCGGGACGATCATGCCGCTGATCGCGCCCGGTGGCGGCCCGACGGCGGACCGGGCGGTCATCAGGCGGCGGCAGCTCGACTGCGGGAAGCTCTTCGTCCTGGCCCGGAGTTCCGCTCGTTTCATGCGCCAGCTTGACCGCGGCGAGCGCCACCTCGAAGATGTCGAATTCCGCGCCGAGGGGCTCCACAACGTCCCGGAAGGCATCAAGATCGTCTTTGAGCAGGCTATCCCGGAGGGCCGTGCGCGTCAGCTCCAGGCGCCTGGCGCGCAGGTCCGCGACTGTCGGCAGCTTCTCGACCTTGATCGGATGCCTGGTCGCCCGCTCAATGGCCTTGAGCATCTTGTGCTCGCGCGGTTCGACCAGGGTGATGGCGGTGCCTTCGCGGCCGGCCCGGCCGACACGCCCGATGCGATGCACATACGACTCGGGCGCGCTCGGCACGTCGTAGTTCACCACATGCGTGAGCTGCTCGATATCGAGGCCGCGGGCGGCCACGTCGGTGGCCAGGAGAAGATCGAGGCTCCCGCCTCGGAGTCGGCTCATGACCCGGTCGCGCCGTGGCTGGTCCATCCCGCCGTGCAGCGCCTCGGCGCGGTGGCCCAGGTGGTTCAGGGTTTCGGTCAGCTTGTCCACCTCGTCCCTGGTGCGGCAGAAGATGACCGCGGCCGCCGGTGTTTCCAGATCGAGCACGCGTCCGAGAGCGGCAGGCTTGTGCCCGCGCGGCACAAGGTAGGCAGTCTCCCGCACCAGCAGGCTCTCGGCTGGCACCGACGCCGTCCGGCGGCCGAACTCGACCCGCACCGGATTGCGCAGGTGGCGGCGCACCATCCCGTCGATCCTCGGCGGTATCGTCGCCGAGAACAGCGCGGTCTGCCGGCCCTGCGGGGTGTGGCCGAGGATCTCCTCGATGTCCTCGGCGAAGCCCATGTCGAACATCTCGTCCGCCTCGTCGAGTACGACCACCTCAAGGCCTGTCAGCTTGAGCGTTCCCCGGTTAATGTGGTCGAGCGCGCGCCCTGGCGTCGCCACTACTACGTCGACGCCGCGCCTGAGCGCGCCCAGTTGCCGGCCGATCGGCTCGCCGCCATAGACCGGCAGCACCCGCGCGCCCGTGTCGCGGCCGTAACTGAGCATCGCCTCGGCGACCTGCATCGCGAGCTCGCGCGTGGGGACGAGTATCAGGGCGAGCGGCTCTGCCCGCCCGCCGTCGGCGAGGACTCGCTGGAGTGCGGGAAGTGCGAAGGCGGCGGTCTTCCCTGTCCCGGTCGCGGCCTGACCGACCAGGTCACTGCCTGCGAGCAGTGGCGGGATGGTGGCCTGCTGAATCGGTGTCGGCTCCTCATAACCGAGGCCGGAGAGCGCCTGGCACAGTTTTGGGGCCAGCCCCAGGCTGGCGAAGCCGCTCGCACGGCCGCCGTCGTCCCCGTTCATGAACAATCATCTTGCTTGAAAAGCACCTATGACTCCCGCACTGGTTAGCGCCCTCGGTCACGTTATGACAGCGTGGCCCGGCCGGGGCTCATCCAGCGCGGCGGTGACTTCCCGCCACTTGCCATATCACGGCGACAGTGCTGACACCGAGCTCGGCCACCGTCGCGACGGATTGCCGTTGCGACGGACATGACGTGGGCTGACGCCACCTGGAGGTCTAGCCCACGCTTAACTTTGCTGATTCTGCAGGCTTGGCCCGCCCTGGCTCAGCCGACGCGGGAGCGGGTGGCGGCACTCCGGCCGACTCTCGACGCGACTTCTCCAGATCTCTGAAGGGGCCCCGGCAAAACACTGACTGCGAGCGTGCAGATTGCGCGAGCACAAGACAACTACGACCGCGCTTTACAGCCCATCCAGCCTATCTGGTCGACGGCGGCGTCA
>Ga0335074_10007692_pt1 | contig 14948 bp, 15 predicted proteins | sample Lox_Sample_23_FD_206715 | JGI IMG/M metagenome (GOLD analysis project Ga0335074, IMG submission 206715) | Soil microbial communities from Loxahatchee National Wildlife Refuge, Florida, United States - Lox_Sample_2.3 | ecosystem: Environmental > Terrestrial > Soil > Wetlands | place: USA...
TCAGTGCAGCCGCGGTTACATGTATGTGTCTTTTTTCGATCCTGAGAAGCCGGCTTCCCGGACATGCGGCTGGCTGGTCACGCACAACTCCGATCGGGTTCAATCCATGCGCTCGTTGAATCCTCGGCCGCTCAAGATCATTGGGACACACCTCTCCGCTCGCGCCTCCCGCGTCTTCACCTGCTTTGCGCCCGAGACATGAAAGATATACGACTTCCTCCGTCCCGGCGTCAGCGCCTCGAAGGCTGCCCGTAGCTCCGGAGCTGCATCCAGCTTGGCCTGCAACTCCACAGGAACCGCATACTCTGAGGCCTTCTTGAGGGTAACCCTCTTCCCTGACTCCTCGATCTCGATGGCTTCGTAGATGTAGTTCCTCAGAATCGACTGCACGGCCGTAATTTCTTTAAGAGATGTGAATTTAATCCAGCGGCCTGCCTGCGCCTGACCGATCTTTTGGAGGATGTGCTTCGGGTCGCTGAGCGGCGCGCCTTTGAAGAACGAGAGCGCGCGGGAGTCCTTCAACGGGATGATGATTGCGATGTTCTTTTTCTGGTAGGTGAAGCAGTGTTTGCCCCACTTCATCTCCTCGATCAGGTCGCAGTCGAGCACAATCTTCCTCAGCTTGTCTGCTTCCTTCTGCCACTTTTTCGCATAAGGTACTTTCGCTGTTGCGACCCTGTACTGGGGCGAAGCCGGGTCATACCGTCCGGATACGCCGTTTCACAGGGCCCCCATACAGGCCCGGTGGAGTACAACCCCTGCGGACAATTCGGGTGTTAACTGCCCCGCATGATCAGCGGCGCAACCATGCCCCGTCAACTCGGCTTCGCACGCAGCTCAGCGAGCAAGGCGCGTGCCTTTTTGTCCTGCTGGTCGTAATAACGAGCGTTAGTGAATTCGTGGTTGGCAATGGCGTGGATAAGCCGCCTCGATACAATCTCCAAGTATCTTTCGGTGCCGGCCACGTCTGAGGGGAGCGGGAGATCGTCGTGCGGTTGGATACCGTCGTCATGGAATACGCGTTCCCTCGCGGCGCCCGCCAGGAGACCCAGCATCTCCTTGACAAAGAACATAAGTACGAATGCGCCGCCGCGCCCACGGCGCTGTGCGGCTGCTTGTTCGAAGACTCTGACCATCTCGGCACCGAACTGCGCTCGAAAATCGGCTGGATATAAGGCGAGGCCCAGGGAGTATGCCCGGCGCAGCAACATATTGGGCCTCTGCCGCAGCCGCGCCGCAGCGATCCTCGTTACTTGTTTCATTCGGTCCAATTCCATCTCAAGATGCCTCCGTCCGACCGCCGTCAAACGATACGCTTGCTTTTCGCGCGACGTGTCCTCTTGATCGAATCGTTCAATCCAGCCATCTTCCAGTAGGCGCCGGAGAGCCCCGTAGAGCGTTCCCGTCGTGACCTCGACGCGGCCCTGGCTTAGCTCACCAATGTCCCTCATGAGTGCGTAGCCGTGTTGGGGTTTGCCTGCCAGACTCACCAGGATGAGCAAGACAGGCTCGGTGAGCGGCTTGATTTTGCTTGACGGTTGCCGCGCGACATGTCGCATGACGTAAGGTTAAAATGATATGGGGCGTCTGTCAACAGGAAAGACTTGCGGAAGAGAGTCTTCGGCGGACGTTCTCGAACCAGCACGCACCCGCGTCGTTTGCGAAGCCCTGTGTGCCGCCTGGATAGCCCTGCAAATCATTGGGGCGGAGCGCCCTCGCCATTCGTCAGGGGCGTCGCTGGACTGGGCGATTCCGCCGCAGGGCCGGGAGCTGCACCGCGTTCTCCGCGCGCGCCACGGCCCTGGCCACGCCCGCGGCCGAATTCAGGCGCAGCGGGCTGAGTTAAAGGCGGCGGTGGCGGAGCGGCTGCGGGCGGCGTCGTGCCGCCAAGCTTGAACGCCCAGAGATTATCGCCGCGCGCAGAGAGCTGGAAATTATTGCCGCCTGCAACGATCGCGACGTACTGCTGGCCGTTTACTTCGTAAGTGATCACCGGCGCATCAGCGCCGGCGCCGGTTTGGAAAGACCACAATTCATTGCCGGTCTTTATGTCGTAGGCGACAAGCCTGCCGTCCGATTCGCCGTGAAATAGCAGGCCGGACGCAGTGCTGAGAAACCCGCTGCCGGTGCCCATCGGGAATTTCGTTTGCTTTTGCCAGACGATTTTATTCGTGGCGGGATTCATCGCTGTCATCGTGCCGGAACGCGGCTCGCCCTCTGGGCGCGCGAAGCCGAGTCCGCCGGGGCCGATTGCCTGGAAGCGATTCGTCTGATCGTTCCACTCTTCGCGGCGCAGCGTGAACGAAGAATTGATCACGCAGCCGCCGATGTAGATCAGGCCGGTCTGCGGATCGAAAGTCATCGGTGCCCAGGTGACGCCGCCCTGCGTGCCGGGCGCCATAACGACCGGCTCGTCCCAATAGGCGCCGAAGATGCAGCTGGTTTTCGCGCCGGGCGCGACGCTGCCGGGCTCGGGACACGTCGGCACGAACGAATCGCCGATGGGGAAGGGCTGCGTGGCGGCAGTCTTCATGCGCGGCTCTTGCGGCACGGGCTTTTCCTCGATGCCGATGAGCGGCTTGCCGTCGGTGCGATCGTATATGTATAGGAAGCCGGTCTTGCCCGCGTGAATCAGCACTTTGCGCGTTTTTCCGTGAAAAGCGATGTCGGCGAGAACGGGGGCAACTTCATTGTCGTAATCCCAGATATCGTGATGAACTTCCTGGTAGTGCCATTTGTACGCGCCGGTTTTCAAGTCGAGCGCAACGATCGAGGATGTGAAGAGATCGTTTCCGCCGCGCTGCGTGCCGTCGTTATCGGGCGAGGCGTTGCCGACCGAGAAATAGACCATGCCGAGCTCGGGATCGATTGCAGGTTGGGTCCAGATGGGACCGCCGCCGTATTTCCAGGAATCGCCTTCCCAAGTGTCGGAGCCGAGCTGGTCGGGAGAGGGGGTGGTCCAAAAGCTCCATTTGTCCTTGCCGGTTTTTGCGTCGAACGCGCCAAAATATCCGCGAACGCCGCCTTCGCCGCCGGACGTGCCGGCGTAAACCATTCCGTCGTAATACACGATGGGCGCGACAACGGTGCCGCGGTCGCCGACCTTTGCGCTCCAATCGAGGTCGCCGGTTTCCTGATCGAGAGCGACAAGCGTGTTGCCGCCGCCCGATGTGAATACTTTGCCTTCTCCCACCGCCACGCCGCGATTCATTCCCGGGCCGTTAGGAGCTTGCGCTTTCCATTTGATCGCACCGGTGGCGGCGTCAATGGCAAGAATGCTGCCGGCGTCATTGGGCACGTACATCACGCCGTTAACGACAATTGGCGCGGCCTCCATGCTGCCGACGGGCGAGCCGCCGTTCACGTGAACCATCCAGGCGCCGCCGAGTTTCGAGAGATTCCCGGGCGTGATTTGCGTCAACGCGGAATAGCGCTGGTTCGCAAGGTTGCCGCCGACGGTCGGAAAATCTTTGTCCATCGGCGCCATCCAGCTTTCTTGCCGCGCCGCTGCGAACAGCGAAAAACAAGCGAGCGAAGCGCTTGCCAGTAAAAATGTAGCGGCTTTCGATGGAATTCGCATGGAGGTCATTCTGTTCTCCCGGATGTTAGCTCCTGGCTCACAAGTGCGGGGCGGGCACCGACCAATGCGAGGATACAGTAAAGAACGAAGGAGACAAGGAAGGAATAGACGGCCGCGGGATGATCAGCGGTTTTCCACGCTTGCGGGATGCCGGGTACAGTGCCGAGCATTCCGATAAAGCATCCGGCGCCCCACGCCAAGTAACCTGCCCAGTTGATTCCGCGCCGCGGGCCGAGCCACATCCTTCGCGACAGTAGAAAGTCCGCCGCAATTGCGCCGCACACGGGGCTGAGCGAGCCTCCTACGATTGAGAAGAATCCGAGCAGGTTGCCGGCGACGTGCGTAATTACGAGCGCAACGCCAATCGTCGCGCCGACCATCGTTGAAGCCGCCCGCGGGATCTTCGGCAGCAGCGTGCTGAACGAATTCGCGGAAATGAACATGCAGAAAGTGGTCGGCACCAACAACGCGGCGGCGAATAGGAAAAAGACGGCGCCTGACAACGCGCCGACGTTGAATATCGCCGTCGTGAACTCGAACCGGCTCGTTGCGCCCGGCGAGGCGGCCGCGCCTTCGCCGATTGCTCCGGCGACCGAAAGCAGAGCGGCGCTGCCTACGACGACAATCGCCAGCACAATGCCGACGAGGCCGCCAAGATTCACGTCGCGCTCATCGCGAGCGTTGAGGCCGAAATCGGCGCCCGCCGCTCCCGCTGCGGCAAAATAGCCGACCACGATTTCCAGGATACCGGCGAAAGCCGTCCAGGGATGGTTCTCCGGCGGGCGATACGCGGAAATGCCCGCGCGATTCGCAAAAAGAACGATCAGCACCATGCAGAGCGGCACCCAATTCAGAAAGTGCGCGACCTTTGCGACGTAGTGAATGCCCTTAATGCCGATAAACGCCATCGTGTAGCCCCACAAAACGGCGATCGCGATGAAAAGCGCGTTCGAGCGGCTGTGCAGGCCGAGCGTAATGAAATTCGTGGCGGCAAATGTGACGACAGCGAAAAAGCCAAGATTCAGCGCGCCCAGCAAAAATCCCGGCAGATAGCCGCCGCGCGCGCCGAAGGTGGACGTGCAGACCACATAGAACGGCTGGCCGCTCTGCATCCCGAGCGTGGCGGGCGTGTGATAGTAGAGCGCGAAGCACAGAAGTCCGGCGACGATCAGCGCCAGCGCGCAAACTCCGATGCTGGCCTGGCTGAGCGTTCCGGCAGCGAGCTGCAGATAGAAAACGACGGAAAGAAAAATCCCCGCATAAGTAGGCGCGATATTTTTGTACCACGGGGCGCGATTGGAGTTTGGTATCGAGGCTTTCAGATAGGAGGGCATCTGCTGCTGCCCTGAGTCGCGGGAGCGGCCGTGCGCCGCGCTGTTATCGACTTGCGCTTTCATCATCTCGTTATCCCCACGGAGACGAGATTCGCTATGCGTCGAAGAAGACGGTTTCGCCGTCGCCGCAGAGATAGAAATCGATTTTCCAGGTACACGGCTCCTGCGCATCAGGAGAAGCGATCAGCGTCTGCCGTCGGCCTTGCGGAACCAGGCGCAGGATGGCGTCCTCTTCATTAGCCGGATCGCCCGCAAAATAAATGCGCGTGGAAACATGCAGCAATACGCCGCGCGAAAAGATGTGCACGTTGATGTGCGGCGCTTGCGGCGCACCGTCAATGCCGGGCACGCGGCCTGGCCGAACTGTTTCGAACGTGGCGAAGCCGTTTTTATCGGTTGCCAAGCGGCCGAATCCGAGGAACGCCGGGTCGGGAAGTCTGTTTTGCGGATCGTCAGGGTGATTGTATTTGCCGTTCGCGTCCGCTTGCCACAGCTCGATCATCGCATCGGGCACGCCCGCGCCTTCTCCATCGACAACGCGAATCGCCAGCCGGATGCGTTCGCCGCGTGCATCCGCTCCCGCCAGGCAGCCGCGCGGCTCGCCGCGCGTGAGGCCCAAATGAAAAAATGGTCCGACGGTCTGCGACGGAATCGCCACGAGTCGCTTTTCGTTGTCGGTCATGGCTTATTCTCGAAAGGCGTCGCGTCGCGGCCGCGAAGCACGATGTCAAAGCGAAAGGCGAGCGCCCACTCCGGCCGCGACGTTTCCAGATCGAACGCGGAGATCAGCCGTTCGCGGGCTTTCTCGTCCGGTATCGATTGCATGATCGGGTCGTATGGGAAGAGCGGATCGCCGGGAAAATACATTTGCGTCACGAGTCGCTGCAGAAATGAAGTGCCAAACAGCGAAAAGTGAATGTGCGCCGGGCGCCACGCGTTGTAATGATTTCGCCAGGGATAGGGTCCGGGCTTTATGCTGACGAAACTATAGCGGCCCTCGGCGTCTGTGAGCGTGCGTCCCGCGCCGATGAAATTCACATCGAGCGGCGCGGGATGATTATCGTTGGCGTGCCGGTAGCGGCCGGCGGCGTTCGCTTGCCAAATTTCCACAAGCGTATTCGCTATCGGACGGCCTCCCTCGTCGAGCACGCGGCCGGAAACAATGATGCGCTCTCCCTGCGGCTCGCCCGCACATTGCCGCGTGAGGTCGTTGTCGGTTTCGCCGATCAGGCCGCAGCCGTAGACGGGACCCGTGAGTTCCGATAGCGTTTGCGGCATCAGGATCAGCGGCTGGCGCGGATTGCGAAGCGCGGTCGAGACGTAGCCGGGATAACGCCGTTCCGGCTGGCTTCCTTTAGGCACTGGATCGAAGATTTTCATTGTTCGCCTCCTTCTGCGCAACCATGCTTCCGGCGCGAACATGCCTTTTGAGAGCCTCGCGTACGCTTGGAAATTCCGCCATGCGTCCTCGGTGCGATAAGCGCCCTTCAAACAGTCGCTTGAGCCCGCAGATTAGATAACACTGGGGAATCGCAAGTCAAGTTTCACCCGAACTGTGCGATAATCGCAAGCCACATGACGCCCAATGCTTCTGCCCGGCGCCAGCCGGACGAGCACCTTGCCGCCTTTCTCGGCAATCCGGATTTCGTCCTCTCTCTGGCTCGAGGATTGCAGGTTATCGAGTCCTTTCAGCGCATGACGGCTGCACTCTCCGTCGCCCAGATTGCCTCGCGCACCGGCTTATCCCGCGCCGTCGTGCGCCGTCTTCTGATCACGCTCGAGATGCTCGGCTATGCTTCGCACGAAGGATCTCTCTTTCGTCTCAGCCCCAGGGTTTTGCAGCTCGGCTTCTCATATCTTTCGTCAAGTTCGCTCGAATCGCTGGCTTTCCCGCTCCTCCAGCGTGTCACCCAACTGTTGCACGAATCGGCCTCGCTGGGGGTGCTCGAGGGCAACGAAATGGTTTACGTGGCGCGCTCCGCGGCCCAGCACGTCATGTCCATTGGGCTTGCGGTCGGCAGCCGGTTGCCGGCGTACTGCACGTCGATGGGCCGCGTGATGCTGGCGGCTCTTGCGCCCAAGGACGTTTCCGCGGTTCTCGCAGGCACGCGGCTCGAGCGTCGTACGCCGAAGACGATTGTAGATAGGGCCCAACTGACCCGTGTGATCGAACGCGTCCGGGGCGATGGCTATGCAATCGTTGATGGCGAGCTCGAGATCGGTCTGCGTTCCATGGCTGTTCCGGTTACTTCGCGCTCGGGTCGCGTGGTGGCCGCGATGAATAGCGGCGTCCACGCGGGCCGGGTGACGAAGCAGCGCATGATCTCGGAGTTTCTGCCGGTGTTGCGGCAGCAAGCGTCATTGCTCGGCTCGATGTTGGCTTGATCCCAGGGAACCTTCAGCCGCCCTCCTTCGTATGTCCTTTTAACATGGGATAAGACCAACGGCTGGCCGGACCTGATGCGATTGTCGCCGATATTGGGATTTCACATTTGCATGGGCGTCCTTGGATTTCTCTCCGGCGCCGCTGCAATGTCGTTTCGGAAGGGATCGTGCCGGCATGCTCTCGCGGGAACAGCCTTCGTTTTCGCGATGCTCTGTCTGGCTGCGAGCGGGGTGTATTTGGCTGCCATAAAATCGCAGCCGGGCAACATTCTTGGAGGCGCTCTCACTTTTTATTTGGTTGCGACGGCCTGGGTCACGGCCAAGCACAGGAAAATGCGGCTTGGAATCTTCGATCGTGGAGCGCTTGCGGCAGCTTCGGCGGTCGGCGTGGCCGCACTCGTATATGGGATAACGGCGCTGCGGAGCCCGACGGGGATGTCTCACGAATACTCTTCAGGCCCTTACTTTTTTCTGGCGCTGGTGGCCTTGATCTCCTTCGCGGGAGATGTGCGAATGTTCGCGCGCGGAGGAGTTTCCGGCACGCAGCGCATCGCGCGCCATCTTTGGCGGATGAGCTTTGCGTTTTTTATAGCATCAGCGTCGATATTTCTGGCACGCCGGCGGTTATTCCCTTCGATCCTCCGCAGGAGTGGCCTGCTTGTGTTCCTGAGTGTTCTGCCCCTGATCCTGATGGTTTTCTGGCTTTGGCAAATTCGGATTACGAAGCCTTACGAGAAGAAACCGCTCTTGCCGGAGAGTTCCCTGCACCCGTAGCTCCACGGCCGCCAAGTTTTCTCCAGCAAAAAGAAATTGCACGCCGTAAGTCCGCATGTTAGACCGAAAGCGAAACGGTTCCAGAAAGGTTTAGGAGGCAGCATGAAGCGTTTTGCCGCGTTGACTATGATCTTCGGACTTCTGGCGGTCATCCAGGCGCCATTGCTCGCCCAGGACTATGCCGCCGCGCCCGCAGGCGATTGGAACGAGCCGGAAAACCACACCATCGTGGTCGATCGCCTGATGATGTATCACGATTACGGCGAATACGATCGCGAGATCCAGGTGGTCGTCGATGCCGCGCGCGATTACCTCTCGGCTGTTGTCAATTCCGCGCCCCAATCGGATAGACTCGCCGCTGTTTTCGACATCGACGAAACGTCGCTCTCCAACTATCCGACGATGGCCGAGTGCGGATTTTGTTCCTACGCGGAGCAGCTGAAGTATTACGGCAACGCGATCGATCCTGCTATCCAGCCCGTTCTTGCGCTTTACAATTTCGCCAAATCAAAAGGCTTCGCTGTGTTTTTCGTCACCGGCAGGCAAGAGCCGCTGCGGCCGCAAACGATTGCGAATCTTACGAAAGCAGGATACTCGGGATGGGCGGACCTGATTATGCAGCCCAAAGGCGCCACGGAGCCGGCCGGCGTGTTCAAGCCGAAAGATCGGAAATCGATCGAGGACAAAGGGTATCGGATTGTGTTGAACATCGGCGATCAGGCAAGCGATCTTTCCGGTTGCTGCGCCGAACGCGGCTTCAAGTTGCCGAATCCTTTTTATCTTGTCAAATGATCGTGCCCGGATCGGTGAAGCCTTCGATGACGAGAGCAGCGGCTAGTGATTCGCCTGTGCGGCTTTCCGCGCGGCGCGCCCGAAAAATTGCCGGTATACAAACGTGAAATACGCCGCGGCGAGCGTCATCCCGATCGCCCACCAGATCAGCCCGATCTTCAATCCGTAAGCGCCCGCACTCGCATTGTGGATCGTCAGTGCGTAGCCCTCGCCGGTGCTGGATGGCAGCACGTAAGGATAGACGCCAAAGACCACGCTCGTCAGCATGCCGAGCAAGAAAACGCACGAGGCGACGAATGCCTTGCCGCTCGTCTCCGGCGAGCGCAGAAACCAATACACGCCGGTCAGTCCGGCGATCGCGATCAAGGGCAACGCCCATCCATACGGCCGCTCCTGAAAACTTTCCAGCACGTGCGGTTGCACCCAAAACGTCGCTGCCGAAATCAGCACGGAGAAAATCCCGGCGCCCGCCCACGCCCATTTCGCCGCCTGCCGCGCGCGTTCCTTTACCGCTCCATCGGTCGTCCATGCAACCCAGAGCGCGCCGTGCATGGTCAGCACGAGATACGCGGCGAGTCCGACTAAAACCGTGTACCAATCGAGTATTCCGTTATTCGTGCCCACGCGAAAGTTGGTCCACAGCGGTTCGAAGAAATATCCGTTGGCGTTCAGCGGAACCCCGCGGACCACGTTCCCAAGCGCCGCGCCGTAAAAAATCGCCAGCAGCGCGCTCGAAAAGCTGAACAGAAAATCCCACAAAGGCGACCAGACTGGGCTATCGATATGGCTGCGAAACTCGATCGAAATGCCGCGCAGGATCAGCAGCCACAGCACGATGATCAGCGGCAAATAAAATCCGCTGAATCCGCTGGCATAGAGTGCGGGGAACGCGAAATAGAGCGTCCCGCCCGCCGCCAGCAGCCAAACCTCGTTTCCGTCCCACACCGGACCGATGGTTGCGAGCGCCTGCTTGCACTCCGCGTCGTTGCGGGCCACGTAGGGATGGATGATTCCCGCGCCCAAATCGAATCCGTCCAGCAGCACGTAAACCGCGATCATGACGGCGATCAGCCAATACCAGAGAGTCGTCATCGTCTCCTCCGCCTACGCCGCGTCCGCTGCTTCCGGGCCGTGCTCCACTTCGCGGTAAATCAAAAAGAGAAATAAAATCGCAAGCACGCCATACATTCCCAAAAATCCGATCAGCGTGAACCACGCGCTGCCGCTCGAAACCAGCGGCGAAATTCCCGCCGACGTCCGCATCAATCCGTAAATCAACCACGGCTGCCGCCCGACCTCCGCCGTGATCCACCCCGCCGTCGTCGCAATATAAGGGAAGGGAACTGCCACCATCAGCGCCCAAAGCATCGGCTTGGAGTGATACAGCCGACCGCGCCAAAGCAAAAATGCGGCAAACACCAGCAGCGCGATGAACAGCGTTCCCAGCCCGACCATGATGTGATAGCTGAAATAGAGCAGCGGGATTTTATCCGGCCAATCCGATCTCGGGAACGCGTCCAGGCCCCTCACTTCCGAATTCCACTGTCGATACGTAAGGAAGCTCAGCATCGACGGCACTTCTATCGGGTTTTCCAGGCGCTGATTTTCCACGTCCGGCTGCCCCAGAATCAAAATCGGTGCCGAGCGCTGCGTCTGGAAGAGCCCCTCCATGGCGGCAAGTGTCGCCGGTTGATTGTCCGCCACCATGCGCCCCTGCTCGTCGCCGGTGGGGAAAAGCTGCGCGCAACTCGCAATCAGCCCGACGATCACGCCCAGGCGCACAAAAGTCTTCGCGTATTCGATGTGCCGCTGCGAAAGAAGGTAGAACGCGCCCGTCGCCGCCATCACAAAGCTTCCCGTAATCACCGCAGCGCTCATGTTGTGCGCGTACTGCCAAAGCGCCCACGGATTGAGAATCAGCTTCCAGAAACTCGCGAGCATGATTTCGCCGTTCGGGCCCATCTGATAGCCAACGGGATGCTGCATCCACGCATTCGTCGCGATGATCAGGTAGCCGGAAAGCCACGATCCGATGAAAACGGCCAGCGCGGAAAACCAATGGCCAATCCTGCCCAGGCGTTTTTCGCCGAAAAGGAAAAGTCCCAGGAAGCTGGACTCGAGAAAGAAGGAAAAAATCCCTTCCATCGCCAGCGGCTGCCCGATCACGCCGCCGGCCGCTCGCGAAAACGCGGCCCAGTTCGTCCCGAATTGGAACTCCATCGGGATTCCCGTCACCACGCCCAGCGCAAAATTGATGCCGAAAATTCGCGCCCAGAAACGCGCTGCGTTGTTGTAATGCTCGTCGCCGGTCTTCAGCGCGATGGTTTTCAGGATCAGCATCAGCAGCGCGAGACCCATCGTAAGTTGCGGAAATATATAGTGGAAGGTCACCGTAAACGCGAACTGCAATCGATGCACATCGAGCGCGCCGCTCACTCATCCCTCCTTCAACCGGAGCAGGTCGAGGTTATCAAGTTCGGCTGCCAGTTTGAACGCTTTCTCACGCAGTAGATGTGACCTCGATCACATGCCCAAGAGCACTTTCCTTGCCGCACAATTGAATCGCGATCTAATCGCGATGTGCGTAACGCAAAAATTTTGTGTATATTAGTCCCCGCAAGTCAGGTTGCACCCCGTCCGCGGAAAGGGAAGATCCCTCCTGAACGCATTTCCCATCGCCGAGCATTGACTTCTCTTCTGCCCGCACAGCGGACACCGGGCCATAGAAGGAGGAGTGTAATGTCTCGTCAGCTGCCCGAACGCCCCAATCTCGAGCATCTCAGAAAACAAGCTAAAGAACTCCTGCGCACCATGCGCCACGGAAAACTCGCCGATGCGCAGCGCGCTCTCGCCAACGAATATGGCTTCGCTTCATGGGCGAAGCTCAAATCCCACGTGCAGTCCATGAATCTGAGTCCGGCCCAGGCCTTCAAAGCAGCAGTCTGTGATAGCGACGCTGCCCGCGTGCAGGAGCTGCTCGATCGCAATCCCGATTTGCGCGCCGGCATCGACGAGCCGCTTCAGGACTACGGCTTCGGCCAGAACGCGCTTTTCGCCGCGGTGCAGCGCACCGACCGCGCCACCGTCGACGTTCTGCTCGGCGCCGGCGCGGACATTCGCAAACGCACCGATTGGTGGGCCGGCGGATTCGGCGTGCTCGATGACTGCGACCCTAGCCTGGTCGAATTTCTCGTCGAATGCGGCGCCCTGATCGACGCGCACTCGGCCGCACGCCTCGGTCTGTTGCCCAAGCTGCGCGAACTCGTCGCCGCCGATCCGTCCATCGTTCACGCACGAGGGGGCGATGGCCAAATGCCGCTGCACTTCGCCTCCACAATCGAGGTCGCGGAGTTTCTGCTCGAAAATGGCGCTGATATGGACGCGCGCGACATCGATCACGAATCCACTGCGGCGCAGTATATGCTGCGCGTCGATCAGAAACGCCATTATCCCAAAGACCGCCAGGGTGTCGCTCGCTTCCTCGTCTCGCACGGCTGTTACACCGATATTTTGATGGCCGCAGCGCTGGGCGATACGGACCTTGTCCGCCGCCATCTCGATCGCGATCCCGATTGCATTCGCATGAGCGTCTCGGACGAGTGGTTCCCCAAAAAAGATCCGCGCGCGGGCGGCACCATATACATCTGGACGCTCGGCCGCAATCGCACCGCGCACACCGTCGCGCGCGAATTCGGCCACGAAGACGTCTTTCGTCTTCTCATGGAACGAACGCCTCCCGATCCGAAGCTCGCTCTGGCCTGCGAACTCGGCGACGAAAATGTGTTTCGCGAATTCCTCGCGAAAAATCCTGACGCGGCCAGGACTCTTTCAGATGCCGACAAGAAAAAGCTCCCGGACGCGGCGCAAAGCAACAACGTAAAAGCCGTCCGCCTGCTCCTCGAAGCCGGATGGCCCGTCGATGCGCCCGGCGATATGGGCGCCAGCGCATTGCACTGGGCCGGTTTCAACGGCAACGCCGAAATGACACGCGAAATCCTGCGCTTTCATCCCACGTTGGATTTAAAATCGCGCGAGTACGCGGGCACGGCTCTCTCGTGGGCCGTTTTCGGCTCGGGCAACGGATGGCATCGCGATTCAGGCGACTTTGTCGGCACGGTCCGCGCGCTGCTCGAAGCCGGCGCCGCTTTCCCGCCGCACGCCGAAGAGCTCGAGCCCAGCGACGCCGTCCTGGAGATGCTGCCATGAACTCGAAAAAACCTCCGGTCGCCATCATTTTTCTCGGTTTGCTCTATATCGCCGTCGGCGCCGTCAACTTCGCCCATCATTTCCGCCAATCGCTTGCATCGCCGCGCGGCGGCGTCTGGGTTCTGCTCGTGGAGCTTCTGGCCATTGTCGCCGGTGCGTTCTTGCTGCGCGGCCAAAACTGGGCGCGCTGGCTGGCGCTCGCTTGGATGCTCTTCCATGTGGCGATCAGCGCCGCCGTCTTGCGCGAACTCATCATCCATGGCGTGATTTGCATCCTGATCGCGTGGCTCCTCTTCCGCCCGGAGTCGACGCGCTATTTCCGCCCTCCGCCGCTCGAACAAACCTGAACCGCCGGGACGGGAACCGTCTGCTAACCGATCCCTAAAAAACGAATTAAAAATCTGCTTGACAGGGAACCGTATGGTTACCTAATATAATTATGGAACCAGAAAGTTCCCTATCTGAGATGGACGACGACGCGGTTTTCAAGGCGCTCGCGGACCCGAGCCGCCGCAAGCTCCTCGACCGGTTGCGCCGGAAAAACGGCCAAACGTTGGGCGAGCTTTGCGCCGGGCTCGAGATGACGCGGCAAGGAGTGGCAAAACATCTCGCGATTCTCCAAAAGGCGAATCTTGTCTCCTGGAAGCGCGAGGGAAGAGAACGGCTTCACTTCATCAATCCCGTACCGATCAACGAAATCGCCGAGCGCTGGATCAGCAAATTCGAGCATCCTCGCCTGCTCGCGCTTTCGAAACTCAAAAGAAATCTGGAGGAAAACGAATCATGAGCCAATCAGCGGAAAGCAGCTTCGTTTATGTCACCTTCATCCGCACCACGCCCGAAAAATTATGGTCCGCGCTCACAGACGCCGCGCAGATGAAGGAGTACTGGTTCGGAATGCAGATCCTTACGGAATGGAAGCCGGGAGCGAAGTGGCAGATGGTTTTCCCAGACGGCAAGGTCGCGGACGCCGGCGAGATTCTCGAAGCCGATCGCCCGAAGCGCGTTCGCCTCAAGTGGCGCAACGAGTTCAGGCCGGAACTGAAAGCCGAGGGCTTCTCGCTCTGCACCATGGACCTCGAGCCGATCGGCAACACGGTCCGGCTCACGATCACGCACACCATCGAGCGCGCCGATTCGAAATTCATTCAGGCCGTCTCCGGAGGCTGGCCCAAGATCCTCTCGAATCTCAAGTCTCTGCTCGAGACAGGCCACGTCGCCCTGACGGAAGCGGATCACGCCCACGCCCGATAAACGCGCCGCGGCCGCCTTTGCCTTTGGTTTCGAAGCGGCCACCGTCGTGACCCTGAGGCGCCGAAGGGTTGCGCCCGATTTTCGCGCCTGCCTGCCGGTAGGCAGGCGCTTCTCGGTGGGGCATTCTTAGGTTTTTGACGTTGCATTTTGCCATGTAGCGGCCGAGTCGCCCCTCAGTCGGGCGCCGCTGCCGTTATGTGGTGGCGCCGCCATCCCTGGCGGCGCTACTGCCTTTGCTGTTGAATTGCCGTCATAGCGGCCACCGGCGTTTCCTTTTGTGCTACGCTTTAACACTCAGTCCGTGTCTCGGCAGTGCGCTTCGTCAACTTCAAACCATACCTCCCCAACCCTTTAGTTTCGTCGGCTCCCAAGTAGCAGAAGGCCCCTTATTTCTCCGCCTCCTCCGTAGGAGGAAATCCATCCAACGAAAAAAGGAGAACAGCGATGAAAGGATCGAGGCAGATACTTTTCGGATTGGTCGCAATTGCGGGCTTGGTCGGCGGCCTTGGCTCCATGGCTCCATCATCTGGACGTGCCGCCCAAGACACCGCTCCGCCATGGGTCGAACAGATGCCTTCCGGTTACCGCGATTGGACGCTCATCTCGGTGGCCCACGAAGCAGG
>Ga0335074_10007693_pt1 | contig 14945 bp, 13 predicted proteins | sample Lox_Sample_23_FD_206715 | JGI IMG/M metagenome (GOLD analysis project Ga0335074, IMG submission 206715) | Soil microbial communities from Loxahatchee National Wildlife Refuge, Florida, United States - Lox_Sample_2.3 | ecosystem: Environmental > Terrestrial > Soil > Wetlands | place: USA...
CAGCGCGAGCGCCGCGAGCGCGATCGAGACGTAGACGAGCGTCAGGTCGCCGCCCACGGCACCCGCGATGAGCAGCCCAACCGCCACCGCGACGACGGAGACGATCGAAACGAACCGGATCACCTGGAGTCTCCGCTAGTCAGTCCGGCACAGTCCGCTGGTGCACGCCCGGCGGGGCGCGCTACCGGCGGTCGTGCTGACCAGCGTCGGACGGGTGGAAACCGCCGTTGTGAGCCACCGCTTCTGGCATGCCCTGGTAGCCGCCCTGGCCGCCGTTCCGCATGTCCAGCCTGCCCATGCCGACGCCGACGGGCGACGCCTGCGGGCTGGTGCCGACCGCGGGGAAGACGCCGCTGTCGGCGGCACCCGCCTCAAGGTCGCGGAGCTGGCCTTCCAGGTACGCCTTCAGCCGGCTGCGGTACTCGCGCTCGAACGCGCGCAGGTCGTCCACGCGGCGCTCCAGCTCCTCGCGCGCCTGCACGAGCGAGCCCATCGCCTGACGGTGCCGCTCCTGCGCGTCGCGCTCGAGGCTCTCGGCCCTGGCGCGAGCGTCGCTGGTGACCTGCTCGGCCTGGCGGCGTGCCTTGGTCAGGATGTCGTCGGCCTCGCGCCGGGCACGGCCCAGCGTCTCGTCGGCCTCACGCCGGGCATCGGCGATCGCCTGGTCGGCGGTCTGCTGCGCAAGCGCGAGCACCCTGGCCGCCGTGTCCATGTTGTCCTCAACGGGACGCGGCGGAGCGAGCGTGACCGGCTCGGGCCGGCGCTCGGGCTCGTGCCGGACCGGCTCTGGCTGCATCATCTCCGGGACTTCGGCCTGCGGGGTCAGCGAAACCGGCGGGCGGCCGCGCATGGCCTCGGCAAGCTTGGCGCGCAGCTCCTCGTTCTCCTGGATCAGCTCGTCAAGCGCTGCCTCGACTTCATCGAGGAAAGCGTCGACTTCCTCTTCGTCGTATCCCGGCCTGAGCCTCGTCGTGCTGAACTGCTTGTTCCGCACATCCGCGGGCGTCAGTGGCATCTCTTCTTCTCCCTGGAGCTTTGTCCGTTATGGACGCTACCCGTTGACCCTACCCTGCCTGATGGACCTGAGCGACCTGCCACAGTATGTAGACCACCAGGAACAGGAGCATGAAGCTGAGGTCAAGGGCCACACTACCGAGCCTGAACGACGGAATGTAGCGCCTTAGAAATCTCAGTGGCGGATCTGTTGCTGAGTAAACACCCTCAGCTACCACAAGAAGGACGCCGTGCGGGCTCCAGGACCTGGCAAATACCTGGACCCAGCTGAAGATCATGCGGGCGAGGAGCAGCACCAGGTAGACAGACAGCACATAAAACAAAACGTGCCAGAAAATATTCACGCCCGTACCTATCGGTCCGCAGGTTAGGCACCTGCCCTGCCCGCGGCCTGGCTGGCCCCGAGTCAGCTCTGGTTGAAGAAGCCACGCTCCGCAATGCGGGCCTTGTCCTCGGCCGCCACCTCGACATTAGCCGGGGATAGCAGGAACACCTTGTTCGTCACACGCTCGATGCTCCCGCGCAATCCGAAGATCAGGCCAGCCGAAAAGTCGACGAGCCGCTTGGCGTCGCTGTCGACCATCTCGGTCAGGTTCATGATCACCGGAGTGCCCTCACGGAAGTGCTCTCCGATTGTCCGAGCCTCATTGTACGTGCGCGGATGCAAGGTAGTGATCCTCGCGAAATCTGTCGTCTGCACCTGGCTCGCGGCGGGTCGCCAGTCGGCTGACCGGGCACCAGCAGCCGTGGCCGGCAGGGCGGGGTCCGGCCTCTCGTCGTCCTGCACCATCTCGGCACCGTACTCGTCGTACTTGTCGTAGTCGTCGCCGTAGTCGTCCTGGTAAGGGTCCTCGAAACGCTGGTCGTCCTCTACCAGCCCGAGATAGACCGCCATCCTGCGCATTGCGCTCGGCATCGTAGTCCTCCGTGGTGCACGCCGGGCCGCCCAGCGCAGTGCCGAATCGCTGGCCGGGTGCTACGCGTCGGACATTACCTGACGAAGGGCCGCCGGCCGCCGAGCAACGCCGTACCGATTCGCACATGTGTCGCGCCTTCGGCGATGGCCTCACCCAGGTCAGAGCTCATGCCGGCCGATATCACCCGGGCCTCCGGATAGGCCGACCGCACCATTTCGGCAATGGCGCGCAGCCGGGCGAACGCTGGCCTGGCCGGCTGGCCGAGCGGTGCGACGGCCATCACGCCGGCCAGCTCGAGCCCGTCCGCGGCGTCGAGGGCTGCCGCCAGGGCCGGCACCTCATCCGGCACCGCCCCTCCCCGGTCGGCGCCGGGCTCCGCGGCCCGGTCCAGGTTGACCTGCACGAGGCAGCTGATCGTCCGACCGGCCATAACGGCCCGTCGGCTGAGCGCTTCCGCCAGCCTGATCCGGTCCACCGAGTGCACCATGGTCGCGTACCTGACCACGCTCGCAGCCTTGTTGACCTGCAGCTGCCCGACAAAATGCCAGCGCACGTCCACCCCGGCCGCAGCGCACTCAGCCGCTTTGGGCGCGGCTTCCTGATCCTTGTTCTCTCCGATATCGATGACGCCAAGGCGGGTCAGTGCCACGACATCGGTAACGGGGAACGTCTTGGTGACTGCGATGAGCTGCACCCCAGCCGGATCACGGTCTGCCGCGGAGCACGCGTCGGCAATCCTGGCTCGCACGTCCGCGAGGTTTGCCGCGAGCTCAGCGAGCCGCTCCTCGCTGACAGGCCCGGACACCGTCAGGCTGCCAGCCAGATCAGCCCGGCAGACCGCCCGGTCAGGCCGTCCCGCCGGTAGGAGAACAGGTCAGCCGACTCCCTGGTGCACTGCGGCACTGACGTGACCGACCCGACCCCCGCCGCTGCCAGCTGTGCTCGCACGCCAGCCCGGATGTCCAGGCCGGTCGTGCCGTCATACGTCTTGCTGCGCGACTCGGGAACTGCCGCGCTAACTCTGGCCTGAAGCTCGGCAGGCACCTCATAGCAGCCACCGCAGATGGCAGGGCCGGTCAGGGCGCACATGCTCGCCGGGCTTGCGCCCGCCGCGGTCATGGCGGCGACCAGGGCCGGGACGACTCCCGCGACCATGCCCTCGCGACCGGCATGCGCGGCGCCGACGATCCGGGCGACCGGGTCGGCGATCAGCACCGGCAGGCAGTCGGCAACCAGTACGCACAGCGCTCGGCCCGGCACGTCAGTGAAGATGGCGTCGACCGGGCCCGGCGGCTGCGCCGTCCGGTCATCGAGGTAGCTGACATCGCTGCCATGGACCTGACTCATCCAGGCCAGGTCCCCCGCGGAGAGGCCGCACGCGCGGGCAAGTGCCTCTCGGTTGGCTGCGACGGCCGCTGGATCGTCGCCGACCCCGAGCCCCAGGTTCAGCGACTCGTAGGGGGCCGTGCTCATCCCGCCGGCGCGACCGGAGAAAGCCGCGAACACTCCCTCGCCGAGCTCGTGGCGTGGCAGGACGAACTGGGCGGCTGGCAGCGGACTCAGCTTTCCGGTCCTCACTTCAGGAAATCGGGCACGTCGAGTTCATCGTCTTCCTCGAACACGACTGACTTGCGCCTGGTGCTGGCTGGCTCAGGCCGGCCATTGCCGGACGGCCGCGACCCGCCATGCTCGCCGTCGAGCGGCGATCCGGCCCTGTCCGGCTCGGCGCCCGACCGAGGGGCCGGAACGCCGCCGTCAACGCCCGCGCCCGTGCCGGTCGCGGCGGCGCCGTTGGTGCCGGACCCACCAGTGCCGGATCCAGCCGTGCCCGATCCAGCCGTGCCCGAGGCAGCGGGGCCGGCACTGCTCCCCGCGGCCGAACCGAGATCGCCAGCCAGAACGCCCCCGGCGTCCGGCCGCCCAGCCCCGGCGGCAGAGCCTGTCGCCGCTGCGCCAGACTCGGCGAGCTGGAACGGCCGCCAGTCGGCCGTGTCCCCCGATCCCGAAGCGGTGCGCGCCGCGGCACCTGCGGGTCCGGCCCCAGCTGAGCCGGGGCTAGCCGATGCGGCGGCCGCGCGTGCGGCCAGTTCGGCGGACGGGAGTGCAGCGCCGTAGGTCAGGGTCCGCGGCCGGGCCCGTCCGGCAGACGGCTCGTCGAATCCGGCCGCGATCACCGTGACGCGCACCTCGTCGCCCAGCGCGTCGTCGATCACGGCACCGAAGATGATATTGGCGTCCGGCGCGGCTGAGTTCGCCACCAGCTGCGCGGCCTCATTGATCTCGAACAGACCGAGGTCTGACCCGCCCTGGATGGACAGCAGGACGCCGTGCGCGCCGTCAATGCTGGCCTCAAGCAGCGGGCTCGAGATCGCCATCTCGGCCGCCGCGACTGCCCGGTCGTCGCCGCGCGCCGTGCCGATGCCCATCAGCGCCGAGCCGGCCCCCGACATCACTGACTTCACGTCGGCGAAGTCGAGGTTGATCAGGCCAGGCGTGGTGATCAGGTCGGTGATGCCCTGAACACCGGACAGCAGCACCTGATCGGCCGCCTTGAACGCGTCAAGCACGCTGACGTGCCGGTCGGAGATCGACAGCAGCCGGTCGTTCGGGATGACGATGAGCGTGTCGACTTCACTGCGCAGCTTCTCGATCCCGGAGTCGGCCTGCGCGGCCCGGCGCTTGCCCTCGAAGCCGAACGGCCTGGTCACCACGCCGATAGTCAGCGCACCGAGCGACCTGGCCACCTCGGCGACAACAGGTGCCCCGCCGGTGCCGGTGCCGCCGCCCTCGCCGGCCGTGACGAACACCATGTCCGCGCCCTTGAGGACCTCCTCGATCTCCTCGCGATGGTCCTGCGCGGCCTTCGCCCCGATGTCGGGATTCGCACCTGCGCCGAGGCCCCTGGTGAGCTCGCGGCCGACGTCAAGCTTGACGTCGGCGTCGCTCATCAGCAGCGCCTGGGCATCAGTGTTGATCGCAATGAACTCAACCCCCCTGAGTCCTTCTTCGATCATCCGGTTCACGGCGTTGACGCCGCCCCCGCCGATACCGACGACCTTGATGACCGCCAGATAGTTCTGCGGTGCTGCCACGAGGAGCAAACCCTTCCGCTCGTCTGTACGCCCAGGGGGCCGCCCCCGGAATCCCCGGGCTCTTGCGCGGACGCTACGCCGCCACGGTGGTCGGTCCGGTCCGGGTCATTCCTGGCTCGTCAAACTCTCACCCTCAACTTGAGCTTTAGAGTTATGTCAAGCTGCTGACTGATAGGGACAGTAGGGTTGGCCGCACCCCAGGTCAACCACTGTGAGCCAACCCGCGCCGGCGTGTCGTCCACGGCCTGGCAGGCCTGTCCCGTTGTGCGCCTTAGGTACGAGCCTATGGGGACCGGCGCCGGCTATCCCTGGGTAACGGCCGTGTTCGGGTCGCTCACGTCGTAGTAGCGCGCATGCGTGCGAAGCAGCAGGTCCAGTTCCTCGGTCTTCTGTGTGTCCTGCCCGGCGCCACCCCACACCACTGTGATGTGGTGCGCCAGGTGCAGGGTGACCGCGCTCGCCGACAGGGCAGAGACCGACCTGACCAGCTTGCGGAGCGCTGGCGGCAGGTGGTGCAGCACACTCGCGGCAGCCAGGATCGCCCGGCTGCCGCGCAGCGCCGCGGGAAAGGATGTCAGGACCGGCATCCCGGCCGGCGGGCGCGCGGCCGACCGGACCACTACGCCGTGGGCGTCGATGAGGCCGTATCCGCCGCCGGAGAGCGCGACCGCCAGTACCGGCGTGCGCTCGGTGATGCTGATCACGATCGTGTCAGGCCAGGACCTCGACACGGTCGCGGACAGCACCGGGTTGAGCTGCTCGACCCGGCGAACGGCCGCGCCGGTGTCCACCCGCGCTAGCGGCGTCCCTGTCCTGATCCCGGCGACCGCGCGTACCTCGGCGGCCGAGACCAGGTGGTTACCCGTGACCTCAACGTGCCGTACCGCGAGCAGGCTCGAGCCGAGCACCGCCCAGACGGCCAGGACCACGACGCCGGTTGCCAGCACACCGAAGAACGCGTTCCGCCACGGATCCGCCCGCCGTCGGTCCGCCCGCTGTCGATCCGCACGGCCATCCTCCGCCGGGTCATCCGCTAACCCTGGCGCCCGGTCGGCTGGCTCGGCCTGGTCGGCCGCTTCGTCCGCCGCCCCGGCCGCCCGGCCAGGCCACCACCGCACGGTCACCGCTCGCCCGCCTGGCCCGGCGTGCTGCCGCCGCGCTCCGCCGGATCGGCACTGGCATCCGCCGACCCGGCTCGCTGGCGCAGCGCGGCCACGACCAGCGGCCCGAGTGCCGTGACGTCGCCAGCCCCCATCGTCAGAACCAGATCGCCAGGCTTGGCCAGGCCCGCGATCACTGCCGGGACATTCCCCCGGTCCGGCACGAAGATCGCGCGCCCGCCCGGCACGGCGTCGCTGATCAGCCTGCCGGTGACGCCTGGCTCCGGGTCCTCGCGAGCCGCGTACACGTCCATCACCAGCACCTCGTCGGCCGCTCCGAGAGCGGCAGCGAAGTCCGCGGCGAAGAGCCGCGTCCGGCTGAACAGGTGCGGCTGGAAGATCGCGATGACCCGTCCGCCAGGGGTCACCTCCCGGGCGGCTGCGAGATCGGCGGCCAGCTCGGTGGGATGGTGAGCGTAGCTGTCGATCACCTGCACGCCGTCTGCCTCGCCGGTCAGTTCCATCCGCCGCCGCGCGCCGCGGTAGGCGGCGAGCCCGGCCGCGACGTCGGTCACCGGGATCCCGAGCTGTACGCACAGGCCGAAGGCGGCGGCGGCGTTGAGCGCGTTGTGCCGGCCAGGCACGGAGATGTCAAGCTGCACTGGCAGCGCGCCGCGCACGGTACCGCCAAACACTGTCCGAGGTCCGCCGGTGACGGTCAGGCTCGTTCGCATCCCGCGCTGGCGGATATCGCTGACCCGGTAATCCGCGTTCTCGGCCGCGCCATAGGTCAGCGCGGTCACATCACCGCGCACCCGGGCCGCGAGCGCCGCTGACCCCGGATCGTCCGCGCCGGCCAGCAGGAGGCCGCCGGGAGTGATGCGCCCGGCGAACGCATCGAAGGCAGCCTCGATCGCCGCCAGCGAGCCGTAGTTGTCGAGATGGTCAGCCTCGACCGAGGTCACGACAGCGGCATCAGGCGAGAACATCAGGAATGATCCATCGCTCTCGTCCGCCTCGATGACGAACTGGCGGCCCGCCCCCTGCTGAGCTCCGAGGCCCGTCTCCGCCAGGATTCCGCCGATCACGTATGACGGGTCTGCGCCGCTGTGCCGCAGCACCGTCGTGATCATCGATGTCGTCGTGGTCTTGCCGTGGGTGCCGGCTACCGCGATGCCCTGGTAGCCAAGCATGACGCTGGCCAGCGCCGCAGCCCGGTGCAGCACGCGCAGCCCGCGGCGCTGCGCCTCGAGGAGCTCCGGGTTGTCCGGCCTGATCGCGGTGGAGACCACGAGCGTGTCGGCGTCGCCGAGGTTCTCGGCTGCGTGCCCCACGCTCACCCGCGCGCCGCTGGCGGCCAGTTCGGCCAGCAGCGGTGAGGCGGCCTGATCACTGCCGGACACGACAACGCCGCGGGCCAGCATGATCCTGGCGATGCCGGACATGCCCGCGCCGCCGATCGCAGCGAAGTGCACCGTGCCCAGCTCGCTGACCGGGACCGGGTCGACCGGGGTGACCAGGCCCATGATGTGCCTCCTTCAGGCGTCAGAGGGTTGCTGCCCGGCCGCCCGCGGGTGCTGGCCCTTCGGCAGGCGCCGGCGGCCGGGCCGCTTCCAGCCGACGGACATGACCAGCTCGGCAAGGTCCGCGTCGGCCCGCGGGTTCCCAGTCGCGGCCGCTGCCTGGCCCATCGCCGCCAGCCGCGCCTGGTCGAGCAGGATCGGCGGCAGCGTTGCCATGATCCACTCCGGAGTCAGGTCGGCATCGGCGACGATCAGGCCGCCGCCGGCCTCCTCGATCGGCACGGCGTTCAGCCGCTGCTCGCCATTGCCGTGCGGCAGCGGCACGTACGCCGCGGGCAAGCCGACAGCGGTGAGCTCGGCGCAGGTCATCGCACCGGCCCGGCACAGGGCGAAGTCGGCCGCCGCATAGCCGAGGTCCATCCGGTCCAGGTAGGGCAGCACGACATAGGGCACCGGCCCGTCTGGCAGCTCAGCCTCTGCCGCCTTAGGGCCGACCACGTGCAGCACCTGGATGCCCGCGGCGCGGAGGCCGGCGGCTGCTGCGAGCGTCGCGCGGTTGAGCGACGCTGCCCCCTGCGAGCCGCCAGTGACCATCAGAACCGGCAGGTCCGGCTGCAGGGCGAAGCATGCCCGTGCCTTGCCTTCCGCAGCCGGCCGGTCCAGGCTCGAGATCTGCTCCCGGATCGGGATCCCGACATACCGGGCGTGCGGCAGCTTCGTGCCGGGCTGACCGGTGCAGACATGGCTGGTGAGCCGTGCACCGATGCGATTGGCGATTCCGGGCATGAAGTTGGCCTCGTGCACCACGATCGGGATCTTGCGGCGCCGCGCCGCGAGGTACGCCGGAGTGGACACGTAGCCGCCGAAGCCGACCAGCACGTCTGCCCTGGTCCGCTCCAGGATCCTGGCCGCGGCGCTCACTGCCGCAACCATCCGGCCGGGCACGGCCAGCAGGGCAGGCGTCAGCCTACGCGGCAGCGGGACCGGCGGGATCAGCGCCAGCTCGTAGCCGCGCAGGGGGACAAGCCTGGTCTCCAGACCGCGCTCGGTGCCGAGGCACGTGATCGCCGTGTCCGGGTCGGCACGCCGTAGCGCATCGGCGAGCGCCAGGGCTGGCTCGATGTGCCCGCCAGTGCCGCCGCCTGCGATGACGACGCTCAGGCCCATCGCGGCCTCACCTCCCTCGACTCCGCCGCGCGGTCCCGGCTTCGCTGACCGGGCCGAATAGTGACCGGGCCACCTTACTTCGACGCGGCGGCCGACACGGCACGCTCACCGCTGACGCCGCCCGAGACCGAGCCAGCGCACCAGGCGCGACTGCGAGCCTGCGGCGAGCGCCTGCGCAGCGCCAGGTTCCGACCGGGCGAACGACATCAGCATCCCTACCGCGGCGAGCGTGGCGATCAGCGACGAAACGCCGGACGAGATCAGCGGCAGCGGCACCCCGGTGATCGGGAGCAGGCCGAGAACGGCGCCCATGTTGACCATTGCCTGCACTACCAGCCAGACCGTGATGGCCCCGGCCGCCAGCCTGGCGAACGTGTCCGGCACCCGCCGGGCGATCCGCAGCCCGGCGAACGCGAGACCGCCGTACAGCGCCACTACGCAGACCGTGCCGACCAGGCCGAGCTCCTGGCCGAGGATCGCGAAGATGAAGTCGGTCGGGCTGTTCGGCACCAGCCCCCACTTCATCGTGCTGGCACCGAGCCCGACTCCGAACAGGCCGCCCGAGCCCAGTGCATCCTTGCCCTGGATGAGCTGGTAGCACGACAGGCTGCTGCACCCGGCTGTGTGCGGGGACAGGAAGCCGCTGATCCGCTGCAGCTCGTAGGGGTGCGCGACGATCACCATCAGCAGCGCGAACGCCATCAGCCCGACCATCCCGAACAGCACCCGCCCCGGCGTACCGATCACCCAGAGCAGCGCGAGGAAGATGACCAGCAGCAGGAACGTGGTGCCGAGGTCCTTGCCGAGCACCACCAGCAGGCACATCAGCGCCGCTCCGGGCAGCAGCGGGACGAGCAGGTGCCTGGTCTCGGTCAGCTGGCCGAGCCGCTCCTTGCGCGCCAGCAGGTCCGCGCCCCAGAGCACCAGCGCCAGCTTGGCGAACTCCGACGGCTGCACCTGCAGGCCTGCGACGGTCAGCCAGCGGTGCACGTCGTCCTGAGCCGGCGCCATCAGCACCAGCACCAGGCCGATCAGCGACACCAGCAGCAGCGGGTACGCGCATGCCCGGAGCACCCTGGCCGGCGCCCTGGACGCCAGCCACAGCAGCACCAGCCCGGCGACGGCGCCGAGCAACTGCTTCTGGAACATCGAGTACGGCGGCTGCCCCTGATCCAGGTCGTAAGCCGTCGAGGTGGACAGCACCATCATCAGCCCGACGGCCAGCAGCAGCAGGGAGCAGCCGAGCACCAGGTAGTAGGACGCGAGCGGGCGGTCGAGGAGCGCCTTCAGCCGGCGCGCCCGGTTGCCGACGCCGAGCAGCCGTTCCTGCACGTCCAGTGGCAGGCCCGCGGCTGACAGCGGGCCCTGGGCTATCTCGGCGCCATCCTCCGCCAGGTCCGGGTCACTGACGGTCACCGTGGCTCTGCCAGCCTGCGCACCGCCGCGGCGAACGCGTCGCCCCTGGCAGGATAGTCGCGGAACATGTCCCACGACTGCGCCGCCGGCGCCAGCAGCACCGTGTCACCGCGCCGTGCAGCCGCCGCTGCGGCTGCCACTACCTGGTCCATGACACCAGTGTCTGTGCTGTCTAGCTCCGTGACCGGGACATCCGGCGCGTGTCGCGCCAATGCGGCCGCGAATCTGGCCCGGTCGGTGCCGATGAGCACGGCAGCGCGCAGCCGGGGGGCGGCGGCCGCGACGATGCCGTCCAGGTCGCTGTCGCTGCCACGGAACAGTCCGCCGGCGACCCAGATTATGGACGGAAACGACGCTAGCGACGCCGCCGCGGCCGCCGGATTGCTCGCCTTCGAGTCGTCAATGAAGGCCACGCCGCCTATCTCGGCCACCAGCGCGATCCGGTGCGGCTCCGGAACGAACTTCGCCAGCCCGGCGGAGACAGAGCCCGGCTGGTCGCCGTAGGCGCGGGCCAGGGCCGCGGCCGCCAGCGCGTCGGCTACATTGTGCGGCGCAGGCGGCTGGACCTCGGATACCGCGGCGAGCCTGACGTCCGCCCCGAATGCGTTGTCGATCAGCCACTCACCGGCCACTCCGAGCTCATCCCGGCCGGGCGGCCCGAGCCGGAATGCGACGGTGCGGGCCAGGTCGCGCGCTCGCTCCGCCATCGCGACCGTCCGGGGGTCTTCGGCGTTGCAGACCGCGATCGTGCCAGGCGCGAAGATCCTCGCCTTGGCCGCCATGTAGGACTCGATGTCGTCATGCCAGTCGAGGTGGTGGGCGGCCAGGTTGAGCACGACGGCCGCGAGCGGCGCGATGGTAGAACTCCAGTACAGCTGAAAGCTGGACAGCTCGACCGCTACCACGGGATACGGCTCGGGATCGGTCACCACGTCCAGGATCGGCGTGCCGACGTTGCCGGCCGCAACGCTGCGGTGCCCGGCGGCAGCGAGCATGGCGGCGAGCATGCGCACCGTTGTGGTCTTGCCGTTGGTGCCGGTGATGGCCAGCCACTGCTGCCGCGAGCCGTCCGCCAGCACGGGCCGCAGCCGCCAGGCAAGCTCGACATCGCCGATCACCTCGATGCCCGCTGCGACCGCTCCGGCCAGCAGCGCTGTGTCCGGGCGCAGGCCGGGCGAGGTCACGACGAGGCTCGTGGCAGGCGGCACGCTGGCGCCTGGTCCGAGCTGGTCAGGGCCGAGCCGCACGGTCACGCCGTCCCGCTCCAGGCGGCTCGCGACCTCCCTGCGCTCGGCGTCGTCACGCGAGTCAACCGCGGTGACCTGCGCGCCCTGCCTGCGCAGCAGGGTGGTGACGGACTGGCCGGTGATGCCGAGGCCGACGACGACGACCGGCCGACCGTCCAGGTCAGCTAGCTGCGTAACTCCCCTGGTGCCGGTCACTGGCCTAGGTCGTCAGCCACTCGGCGTAGAAGATCCCGAGGCCGATGGCCACGCACAGGCCAGCGATGATCCAGAACCTGATCACGATCGTCGTCTCGGCCCAGCCGATCACGTCGAAGTGATTATGCAGCGGGCTCATCTTGAAGACCCGGAACCCGCGCCCCGTTCTGAGCTTAGTCACCTTGAAGACGCTCACCTGGATCATCACCGACAGCGTGGTGATTACGAAGAGCCCGGCCAGAATGGCGAGCAGCAGCTCCGTCTTCGTGCAGACGGCCAGGCCGGCCAGCACGCCGCCGAGGGCAAGCGACCCGGTATCGCCCATGAAGATCTTGGCGGGCGGCGCGTTCCACCAGAGGAAGCCGAAGCACGCGCCGAGCACGGAGGCGGCCACCACGGCCAGGTCCAGCGGGTCTCGGATCTGGTAGCACTGCATTGACAGGAAAGTGGTGCAGTCGTTGCGCTCTTCCCAGATCCCGATCAGCACATAGGCAGCCAGCACCAGAACGGTGGCACCGGTTGCCAGGCCGTCCAGGCCGTCGGTCAGGTTCACCGCGTTGGACGTCCCGGCAACCAGGAACACCACAAAGATGACGAACGGCAGCGTGCCGATCTCAGGGCCGATGTCACGCAGGAAAGAGATGTGCGCGTCCGCCGGGGTGAGGTCGTAGCCGTTCGGGTGCTGCAGTACTTCCAGTGCGAACACCGCGCCGACCACGATCTGGCCCGCCAGCTTGGCGCCGCTGCGGAGCCCGACGCTGGTCTGCCGGAAGATCTTGATGAAGTCGTCGATGAAGCCGACCAGGCCGAGCCCGGCCATCAGGAACAGCACGAGCACCCCGGAGACCGTCATCGGGTCATGGGTGGCCACGTGCCCCACCACGTATCCGACCAGCGCCGCAAGCACCATGACGATGCCGCCCATGGTCGGCGTGCCGCGCTTGGTCTCGTGCGACTTCGGGCCCTCGACCCGGATCGGCTGGCCGTAGCCCTGCCGCCGGAGCAGGTTGATCACCAGGGGCGTGCCGAAAAGCGCGAGGACGAGCGAGACGGCCCCGGCGACGAGAATGGTCTTCACGGCTGGAACTCCCTCGGCAGTGTTGGCTCTGCCTCCGGCAGTGCCCGCTCGCCATCCGGCAGTGTTCTCGCTGCCTCCGGCAGGGACTCCTCGCCGGTTAGCGCCAGCGCCACCCGTTCCAGACCGATCGAATGTGACGCCTTGACCAGCACGACGTCGCCCGCATGCACCCGCTCAAGTACCGCGCGCACGGCGGCCGCGGCGTCCGGTACCGACACTAGCTCGCCCTGCCAGGCCGGCGCTGCCTTTGCGCCGGCCAGCACCGGCGCAGCGTCGTCCCCGACGACGATGAGCCCGGCCAGCCCGGCCGCTGCCGCGCAGGCGCCTACCTCCTCGTGCAACCGGTCAGCGTCGGCGCCGAGCTCGGTCATGTGGCCGAGAACGGCGAACGCCCGGCCCTCGCGCGCCATCGCCAGCGTGGCGGCGATCGCGGCCCGGACCGAGTCCGGGTTCGCGTTGTAGGCGTCATTGACGATTGTCACGCCGTCCGGAAGCCGCGTCACCTCCATCCGCCACCTGCTCCTGGCGACCGCGGCCGTCAGCCCGGCGGCGATGTCCGCTACCGGCATGCCGACCTGCCCGGCCAGGGCAGCCGCCGCCAGCGCGTTGTAGACGTGGTGCTCGCCGTACAACTGCAGCTGAACGTGCGCCGAGCCGTCCGGCGCGATCAGCGTGAACCTGGGTCGGCCCGCCTCGTCCGCCGTCACACTGGCGGCCCAGTAGTCGGCGGCCTCCGACCGGCCGAACGTGACGATCCTCGCCCTGGTGCGCGCAGTCATCGCCATGACGCGGCGATCATCGGCGTTCAGCACCGCCACTCCATCGGCAGGCAGCGCCGCGGGCAGCTCGCCCTTGGCTTCCGCGATCGCGTCCAGGCTGCCGAACTCGCCGGCATGCGCGTGCCCGACGACGAGGACAGCGCCCAGCCTGGGCGGCGCGATCTGGCACAGATGCGCGATGTGCCCTGGCCCGCGCGCGGACAGCTCGGATACCAGGTACCGGGTTCGGTCGGTGATCTGCAGCACGGTGAGCGGATGACCGATCTCGTTGTTAAACGAATTCCGTGGCGCCACCGTGGGACCCAGCGTCTCGAGAAGCTGGGCGACCAGATCCTTGGTGGAGGTCTTCCCCATCGAGCCAGTGATGCCGATGACAGTGAGGTCACCGGCCCGGTCGATCACCGCCCTGGCAAGCTTGCCGAGCGCAGCCTGGACGTCCGGCACAACTAGCGCCGGGCCGCCGACCGGGCGGGCCGCGAGCACGGCTGTCGCACCTGCAGCCAGCGCGTCAGCCGCGAACGCGTGGCCGTCGGTGCGGCTGCCCGGCAGCGCTGCGAACAGGCTCCCCGGGGCGGCCTCCCGCGAGTCGATCACCACGGGGCCGGTCACGAGGGCAGCCGGGTCGGGCACGTCGGCGAGTACTGCGCCGGTAGCCTCGGCTACCTGCGCCACCGACAGCGGGATCACGCGTCCTCCGGGAAGAGATCGGTCAGCTCTGGCGCACTGTCTTCTGGCGCACTGTCTTCTGGCGCACGGTCTTCTGGCGCACGGTCTTCTGGCCCACCGTCATGCGGCGGACCGTCATCCGGACCGCTGCTAGCTGAGACAGCACGAGCCGCCCGCTGGTTGCCAGGGGTTTGCGGGCCGCGGGCTATCGTCGCATCCGGGCTGGCCCCGCGCCGCACCAGGGCCTCGGCGGCCACCTCCCGGTCGTCGAACGGGATCACTGCGCCAGCCACGTACTGACCGGTCTCGTGGCCCTTGCCGGCGATCAGCACCACATCACCCTTGGCTGCCGCGCCGATCGCGTGCCCGATCGCGGCGGCCCGGTCTGGCTGCACGACGATCTGCGCGCGATCAGCCTGCGGCACCTCGATCGCGCCGGCCAGCATTTCGGCCAGGATGGCAAGCGGGTCCTCTGACCGCGGATTGTCGTTCGTCAGGATCGCCACATCAGCCAGCCTGGCCGCGGCGGCGCCCATCAGCGGGCGCTTGCCGCGATCCCGGTCGCCGCCGCAGCCCAGCACGATCGTCAGGCTGCCGGGCGTGACCTGCCGCAGCACCGTCAGTACTGCCTCGACCGCGCCCGGCTTATGCGCGTAATCGACAAGGACGGTGAAGTCCTGGCCGCGGTCAACCCGCTCCAGGCGGCCGGGCGGACCCTGGCTTGCCGCCACCCCTGCCACCGCGGTCGCCA
>Ga0335074_10007694_pt1 | contig 14945 bp, 11 predicted proteins | sample Lox_Sample_23_FD_206715 | JGI IMG/M metagenome (GOLD analysis project Ga0335074, IMG submission 206715) | Soil microbial communities from Loxahatchee National Wildlife Refuge, Florida, United States - Lox_Sample_2.3 | ecosystem: Environmental > Terrestrial > Soil > Wetlands | place: USA...
CAGCAGCTGAGCGGCGGCGACCTTGACCTCGGAACCGGGGATCCCGTGCTCGTGGACGGTTTCGTGTTCCAGGTCGGCAAGACGGACACCGCCTACCTGCTGCGTCAGGGGCATCTCGGTGGCGAGGATGGCGAGGTCGCATCGCTTCGGGTGTGCCACGGCGACCCCGACGGCGGACACGCACTGCTGGGCTCGGTTGTCTACGTGCCGTGCCCGGACGGCGTGACGGCGATCAGGGTTTCGGCCAAGGCCCCGTACCTGAAACAGCTGTGGACCGACAACGACGGCGCCGCTGGCGGGCCGATCATCGCCGATGGGCTGGTCTGGACGATTGGAGCCGACAACGCGGTGCACGGCCTCAACCCGGCCAGCGGCAAGCAGGTCGTCTCGATTCCCTTCGGCGGGTACGCGAACCACTTCCCGACGCCGACGGCCGCCGATGGCCTGCTGCTGCTTCCTGGCACCAGCCAGGTCTTCGCCTTCATGGGGCCGGCGGGGCTTCCGCCAGCGCCCCTCGCTGGCTGAGACGTCCGCGGCGCCGCAGCCTATCTTCCCGCGGTCGGTCAGGTAATCAGGTCGTCGGCCAGGCTTTCGCCGCCTGGCGGAAGGCCGTGACCGCCACCGCGTCGTCCTGCAGCCGCCAGTCCTCCCGGCCCACGGATGACTTGTTGTAATCGAACCAGATGAGGCCCACCAGATCGGGAGTGGCCTTCACGCCCGCGAACAGGTCCTGCACGCACTGGGCGGCGTACGGACCCGGCTGCACGCTCGTCTCGCTGATGATGAACGGCCGGCTGGTGAAGCTGCGGATCCGGTCGAAGACGCGGGTGAAGATCTCGTCGAAGTGGACGTCCATGTGGACGTAGTAGCCGTCTACTCCGACCCAGTCGACGTACGCGTCGCCGGGATAAAGCTGGTGCAGGCCAAGACGATCCGTGCCCGCAGCGCCAGCCCCTGAGCGGTCTTCCGCCGCTTCGCCCAGTTCTCCAGCGTGCGCCGCTCGTCCTCCGACAGCACCAGCGGCTCCAGCCTGCTATCACCCATACCGCCAGCAGACCGCCGATCACGGGTCCCGTCACTACCCGAGCCGGGACCTGAAACGAAAAATAACTCACGTGGCGACCAGCCAACTCAAAACCGGCTTACTAGGCGGTCTTGACCTGTGCCGCTCCTGCGCCAACTGACTCAACGGATGCCCCCAGCGCGCCATCGTCGCAGCATTTGACTGCGACGAAATCCCCGAACGATACGCACATATGACCTGATTCGTGCGCAGCGGAACGAGTGTAACTAAAAACCTCATTACCGAACACTGACTTCCGTCAAAGTGGGGTTGCTGTCTCGCAGGTCACGCGAGGGTTAGCGGGCGGGCACCGAGCGTGCCCGGCCTGGTTTCGCTAGGCGCCGGCCGGGGGCGGCGGACGGGCGCCAGGAGCCAGCGATCTATCGGTCAATGGCGATATCGCTTTTTGCCGATAGTGAGCTATTATTGGCCTATGGCGATACGGCGTGAGGAGTACCTGGTGACTACGGCGCGAGATCTGGGCGCCGCGCTGAAGTTCTTCCGGACAGCCGCCGGCGTCACCCAGGTTGATGCCGCCGAGGCCACGGGGGTCGGGCAGCCGTATCTGTCGGAGCTCGAAGGAGGCAAGTTCGGCAGCTCGCTTACCCATGCACTGAGGCTGCTTCGTTTCGTCGGATGCGAGGTCATCGTCAGGCCAAGGAGACCCCGTGGCTGAACGCCTTGTCGCGTGGTTGTACGACACGCCTGTCGCGGTGCTGGTTCCCGGGTCGGAGTTCCGGATCCACCTGCAATGGCGCAGCGAGGGAATTGAGCGGTGGGGGCTCGGCAGCCCTGCTCTTTCCGTCGGCCTTCCGATCGGCACCCAGGTAGGCCCGCGGGACATGCGTGGCTTGGACTTCTTCGAGAACATGCTGCCTGAGGGGCCGGTTCTCGCGCGGATGGCGACCATGGCCGGGGTGCGCCCGGTCGATACCTATGGCATCCTCCAGGCGTTCGGCCGAGACTGTGCAGGCGCGATCATGGTGCTGCCCGACGGCGAGCGGTCTGGCGGGGGCGACACCAGCGGATATTCGCCGATGACACAAGGCGACCTCCGGCGGGTGATAAACGCGGTCGATATAGCCCCCCTGGGCGCCGCGCCAGAACGCGGCTTCCGCCCCTCGCTGGCCGGCTTTCAGCGCAAGGTGCTGCTCGGCCGCGCCGCCGACGGCAACTGGCAACTGCCTTACGGGGACGCGCCCTCTACGTGGATCCTCAAACCCGATGGATCGCATCCCATGGCTGCTAACGAGGCCACGTGTCTTCGGCTCGCCGCCGCCTGCGGGCTGCCGGTGCCGGAGGCGGAACTGCTCGATGTCGCCGGGCTTCCCGTGCTGGCGGTACGGCGCTATGACAGACGCCCCGCACCGGATGGGCAGATTCCGATTCGGGTGCATCAGGAGGATGGTTGCCAGGCGACCGCGACGCCTCCAGGGCTGAAGTACGAGGAACAGGGCGGCCCAGCATTGCGCGACCTCGCCAGCGTGCTGCGGGATTTCGGTGATCCCAGTGATGTGGCCGACCTGCTGCGGCGGACGACGTTCAACATGGCCGTCGGCAACGCGGACGCGCACGCCAAGAACTTCTCGGTGCTGCATGACCCGGACAGCCCGACGATCAAGCTCGCGCCGCTCTACGACGTACTCTCGACGATCGCCCTCGAGCTGACAGACAACGCGGGACAGCCGATGCGGGCGGACACCCATCTGGGTCAGCGGGTCGGCGGAGAGGCCGACATCAGGAAGGTGACCAGAGCCAATCTGGTCGATGAAGCGGCAACCTGGGGCATCCGGCGGCGCACCGCCTCGTCCGTCGTGACCGAGACACTGGACCGAGTACTCGCCGCAATCCCGGCAACGTCAGGGGATGATCGGGTGCTCGGAGCTATCCGTCGGCAAGCAGAGCTAATCAGCGCCGCTAGCGGCTGAGGATGGCGGCGCGGCCTGGTTTGGCTAAGCGCCTGTTGGTGTGCGGCGGGCGGTGAGGAACAGCTCGACTAGCTCGCGGGTGGTGGTCGCGTCTTCCGGGGCCTTGTCGTCGCGCCAGCGGCCGGTGAACCGCGGGAAGCGCATGGCCAGCCCGGCGTCCTCTTTGATCTGGCCCCAGGCGGCGGGGTAGTTCGGGGACAGAGTCAGCTCGGCGCTGAGGATCTCGAGCACCAGGCCCGGCTCGAACCAGACGTCCGGCTCCTGGCGAGCGTCGACCCGGGCGGGCTGGTGCGGGCTCTGCAGCGGCGCCAGCCGGGCCGGCAGGCTCGCCAGGTCGGCGTCGGAGAACCCGGCGCCGCACTTGGTCACCGCGCGGAACATGTCGGCGTCCGCGTCGTAGGCGGCCAGCAACACCGCGCCGTAGACCCCGGCGCGGCGGCCGCGGCCCGCGAACGCGCCGATCACCACTAGGTCGACGGTGTCGGACAGCTCGGTCCGGTAGTCCCGCTTGAGCTTGATCCACTGCCAGCCGCGTGATCCGGCCCGGTAGAAGGAATCCGGCCCGGTCGACTTGCACACCAGGCCCTCGCACCCGTCGGTGACCGCCTGGGCGAACATCGCGTCCAGCGCGGCCGGGTCGGAGACCTCGGCGGCGGTCGTGAGCCGCAGCCGGGGCGAGAGGGTGAGCGCCGCCTCCAGCGCGGCGCGCCGCCGCGGGTACGGCAGCATGGTCAGGTCCTCGCCATCGGCGTACAGCATCTCGAAGCAGAAGAGGCCCACGGGCACGTCCTGGACGGCCTGGTCGATGCCGTACTTGCGGCGCCGCAGCATGACCTCGCCGAACGGGTGCAGCTCGCCCGCGGCCGCGTCGTAGGCGACGACCTCCCCTTCGAGGATCGCCTCGGCCGGCCCCAGCCCCGCCCGCAGCAGCTCGACGACGTCGGGGAACTGGCCGGAGATTTCCTCGAGCCGCCGGGTGAACAGCTCGATCGTCCCGTCCGCGGTGCGGTGCGCCTGGACCCGGACGCCGTCGTACTTGTACTCGGCCGCGCACTGGCCGCCCAGCCGGGCGAGGATCTCGTCGGCTTCGGACAGCCGCTGGGCGAGCATGACCCGCACCGGGTTCCCCGGCTCGACCCGCAGTCCCTCCACCGCGGCCAGTCCGCCGCTTACTAGCGTGGCGGCCACCTTGCCGAGGTCGCAGCAGATGTTGTAGCCGCGCTCGAGCACCGGCCTGGCCTTCTTGTCGCCCGCGTACACCTGGGCCAGCGCGTCCAGGATCGTGGGCGTGCCGATGCCGAGCCGCAGGTTCTTGGTTACCAAGCGCAGCAGGTAGCGGGCCTCCAGCGGGGTCGCCCTTGCGAGTAGCCCGGCCAGGAGCTCCAGCTTGCGGCCTTGTGAGCCGGACCCTTCGGCGGCGGCGATCTGGCGCAGCGTGCGCACCACGTCGGTGACCTCGAGGGCACCGCCATCGTCGCCGTCCGTGGCGGCGAGCAGCTGTTCCGCGGCCTGGCCGAGGTCACCGGTCTCCCGCACCAGGGCCGTGACCTGCGCGGCGTCGGTGCCGGCGGCGGTGGCTACCGCGCGGACGGCGAGTTTCTCGGCCATCCCGAGGTCCACCCCGGCGAATTCCGGCGCGATCAGCCCCTGGCACAGGTAGCACACGGTGGGCAGGAGGTCGGCCGGGGTCTGCGCCAGCAGGGCGGCGAGCCGTTCGGTCAGCGCCAGCCTGCTGCTGACCTGCTCCAGGTCGCTGTAGGCCTCGGCCACGATCAGGTACCGCACGGGCGCCCCCTTCCCGCTCGATCATGACACGCCCAGCGGGTGCGGCGGTGGGCTGCTGCCCCGCGTCTGCGGGTCTTGACCCGTCCTATCGCTTGCGTCCTCGTATTTTGTACAAGTTCTGTGACACTACTGGTATGGCTGATCCCGCGATGGTCCAGGTGCACTCGCTGTCGGAGGTGCGGGCTCGGCTGTCGGACATGCGGCCGCAGAGAGCTCGATTTCATCGACCCCAGGTATCGTTGAAGTATGCAGGGGATAGGCGGATTCCAGACTTTGTTCGCGCGCCTCGCCCAACGGCGGGGATCTGCGGGGCAGGGTTCGTTTGAATGGACGCCCGAGGCCGAACGCATGCGGTCTGCCCTGGAGATGCACGAACTCGGTGTTCAGTTGTACCGGCAGCGGATGCGCCGAGAGCATCCGGAAGCAAGCCCCGCCGAGATTGACGGCCTCGTGCGCGGTTGGCTGACCGCACCTCCGTCGAGAGGTTGGCTGCGCCTGCCGTCAAGAGAACAGGGTCATGGTTACGCCCGTTGAGGCAGCGCTCCGCCGGGCAGTCGCTGACCTGAACGCGCTCAAGGCCCAGTGGGCACTTGTCGGGGCCTTGCGATCTCGGTTCGCTCGGTCCCTAGATTCACCAAGGACCTGGACTTCGCTGTGGCCGTGGCGGGCGATCCCGAGGCCGAAGACGTTGTGCACAGGCTGGGAGGACGCGGGTACAGGCCCGTGGAAGTTCTCGAGCAGGACTAGCGGTAGTTTGTTAATTACGGATGTAAAGGTGCAGTCCCTGGCCTGCCTGGACCGAGGTCATCAGGTCCTGCAGCTGCGCGGGCGGGGGCGCGTTGGACCAGGCAGCCCACCAGCGCCGTAGCGTGATCCACGGGGTGAGCCAGGCGCGCACGGCGCGCAGCGCCCGGGGCCAGGACGGTGCCGGGTGCGGTTGCCGTGCGGTACCCCCTCTCTCCGCCGGTGGCGCCTGACGGCAGCGGCGTCGCGGCGGGCGGTGCCGGATCGGCGAACCAGGCGTCCCAGCAGAAGCTGAATGCGCAGTTGACCAGCACCTGGTGGCGGCGGATCGCGGCATCGGAGCGGACCTGGAAGTCGGCCCAGCCGAGTTCGTCCTTGACCTGCTTGTAGCCCTGCTCGATCCAGTGCCGGATGCCGTAGATCCTGGTGATCTCGGCCAGGTCCGCGGCCGGGTGGGGGCTGGCGGCCTCACGGAGCCCGCCGGGCCGGGGCAGGTTGGTGGCCAGGTACCAGGTGGCCTTGTCTGGCAGGGCGCCGGGGTCGGCGGTGGCCACCACCAGGCGGGTGAAGCCGTCTGGTCCCCACCAGCCCAGGGTCGCGTCGGCGGCGTGCCAGGTCTCGGTGTGCCCGTCGCGGAAGGTGCGGGTCACCGGGCGCCAGTCGCCGGGGTCATCTGGCCCGTTCCAGGCCAGGGCACGGGCGGCGTCCGCAGGGGCGAAGGCGTCAGCACCGTAGGCCCATTTCCCGTGCCGGGGCTTCAAGGCCATCACGAACAGGAGCCCGGCCTCCGCGAGCTCACCGCGGAACCCGTCCTGGTCCCCGTAGGCGCTGTCCGCAGCGACCGCACGGAACACGAAACCTGCCGCCCGCGCGCGGACAGCGAGGTCCGCGCCGGCCTGCAGCTTGGTCCGGAACGCCGGGTCGCTCTTGCCCTTCGCGAAGTGCTTCGCCGGGGTGTACGGCACCGCGTGCACCGGGTAGTACAGCCGCTCGTCGGCCCACAGCGTGGTCACGGTGACCACCCCGTTGTCGGTCTTGCCGTACCGGCCCAGCCACTGGTGCCCCACGTGCGCGGTCTTTGTCCCGTCCTTGCGATCCCCGCTGTCGTCGATCACCAGCACCCCGCCGCCGTGCGGCGCGGTCGCCGGATCGGCCAGCAGCAGCTCCAGCCTGCGGGTATTGACCCGCTCAGCGTCCCACCGGGATTCAGACAGGAAGAACTGCAGGCGCTGCACCGCCGGATGCTGCGCCCCCGTCACCGGCTCGGCGCCGGCCAGCGCGGTCAGCGTCTTGTTCCGGTCCCGCGGCGCCAGCAACCCCGTCAGGTACTCCCGGAACCCCCGCCGCTGCGCTAAAGAGCTGAATAAGTCATCAAAACGGGTCGCATAGGCCTCCAGCGGACCCGGCGCCGCAGCGCACGACAGCCGTCGCGTCATCACACACTCCCAGGCACAACAACGTTCTCACCCGGTCATACCGCGCTTCAAATCCGCAGTCAACAAACTACCGCTAGCTAGCTTTTGATGTCCCGGCAGGCGCTCGTCGCGTCCTGCTTAAAAGCGGCCACCGCCTGCGTATCACTGTCGAACTGCCACTCTTTGTGCACATCGAACAGGACGATACCCTCAAGATGGTTACTGCAGGCGCCACTGAATAGGCTATTAATTTGCTGTGGCATGCTGGGTCCGACCCGCACTGAAACTTCACTGATCAGGATCGGATCGTCCGTGATACTCCGGACTTCTGCGAGCGACGGGTCGAACACGGAGGAAAACGTGTCACCAGCGGATGTCATCTGGCCATCTATTCCGACTTCATTGACGTAGCGACTCCCAGGCCACAGCTGGTTCATCGGATCGCTGTTAGGCCAGGGCACGTTCATCTGCCACAGCCAGGTGATCTTCGTGCCGCCATTGTCCTGGATCACATCGTGTACGCGCTGCCACATTTGAATGTAGAGAGCGGGAGAGATATGGTGAGCGCCCCATGTGTACCAGTCGCCGTTGGCTTCGGGAGCATATGAGAGCAGGATCGGGAGTCCCAGATTCCGGTCCGCAGCGGCGAAGGACTTAAGATATGCGTCCTCTTGTCCGGCAGCTATTCCGGGCAGGCTCACGCGCTCCGGCTCGAGGACGATCATGGCAGTGGCGCCGAGACGGCGGTCACCGAGAATGGTGGCCGTCGGGAACGGTGTTCCCCACGAGAGGTAGTGGACGCTTACCGTGGGGTACGCGGACGTGGCTGCCTGGAAGTTCTTCAGGCTGTCCGCCACGATGCCCACCTGGGGTAGCCCGTTTTCGTCTCCCGACCCCGTGCTGCTCGCCAGCGGGGGAGTAGTTCCCGGCCCCGCCACCGCCGACGGCGAGAGGCTCACCGGGTGCATCACCGATGAGACCGACCCTGATCTCACGACGAGCACCACAACGATGGTCGCCAGAGCGCAGACGACACCGAGTGCGAGGGAGACGTACCTCATGTCGTTGCCACCTCTACTTCTTTCCGGGTGCCCCACGAGTTGTCACGCAGCGAAAGGAGGGCTACGACCCGCAACGGGAGCAGCAAGACCATATGGATCAGACCGTATACGGGGGCCATCATAAAGATGGCGAAACGGCTGAAAACAGTACTGTCTGGGTGCTCGGCGCGCATATAGTGAGCACTTCTCGCGTACGCCAGCAATAGAGTCGCTGCCAGGTAGGCGCCAACCGAGACGTTTCCGGTGAATGCCGGGCGGATGACCATGGTATAGACGAGGGCAGTCGTGAACGCGCCCCACGTCGTGATCTCCATGGCGCTCAGCCACCAGCAAGCACGATTCGGGCGCACAGTCGTGAGCATGCACCACGATTCGCGAATGAAGCTCTTCGACCAGCGTAGTTGCTGCCGGAGAAAGTGTCCCATGTTCTCGGGGACCACCGTCCAGGCGATGGCGTCTGAGGCTAGTACGGTGCGGCCCTCGCGAAGGCAATAATAGGTGAGCCGCCGGTCATCTCCGTACGTGCAGGGATTACCGAGGAATTCCTGGGTGAGGAAGTCATTCAGGTACTTTCGCACCGTACGCCCTCGGTAGAGTGCCAGCGAGCCGCAGGCGCAGAGCATGGAACCAAGAGTCGAATAGGCGGCCCGCTCGCCCAGGAAGGCGTTCACGTAACGAAGATCGATAAGCCTGGTGAGCAAGTTCGCGTTCCAGTTCAGTGCGAAAACGCAGCCCGTGACCGCCTGAATGCGGCTGTCAGTGAAATACGACAGAGCCCGCTCTAGTGCGTCGCGCTTCAGTACCGTGTCCGAGTCGACGCACATGTAAACGTCCGCCCGCCAGGCCAGCCGGAACCCGGCTGCCAGCCCTTCTCGTTTTCCGAGGTTTCGCGGATGTTGGACAACGTGGTAGGACACGTTCCGCCGCTGAAATGCGCCACGGTAAAAGTAAGCGGTCTGAAGACAATGGGGCTTTGCCGATCCGTCGTCCACGATCGTCAGGTACTGTGGCAGCCGAGTTTGAGCGAGCAGCGAATCAAGGCACTTCCTAAAGACTATAGGGTCCTCATTGTGGACCGTGATTATTGCGGCTACCACCGCGCGTGGCACCCTACGCTCGGATGGCGGACGGTACAGGATGGCGAGCCCTAGCTTGAACGCCAGGTAAATCAGCACGCAATATCCGTACACGGGAAGCTCGAGATCCAGGTGGTGCACACGGCCCAAGCCCATGTGCATCCCGATCTCTCCGCCAATGATGGCCCCGAGCAGGATGCTTGGTACCAATGGAACGGAATGCCGTTTGCGTACCCTGTGCCGATCGGTCATCGTCAGTTGCCGCTGCCAACCGTAAGCCGCCACACTTCAGTGGGCTCACCCGGATGCTGGGGCCACGGTACAGAAGAAACGAGGGTGTACTGGTTAGAGGAGCTAAGCGCGTTTGTAATCAGGTGATATTCCGCATCGCCCTGAGAAGCGTCGATTTCTACCGCTCCGAAATAGCCGTTAGCGATAGCGGCGGCCATTGCCGGCGGCCCTTGGATTGGCTCCCAGGTGTGAGGGTCGTGGAAGGAGAACGAGTACGGATCGACGACCGCCGCCTTGCTCAAGAGTTCGCTGGACAAGTAGTAGTGCGCATCATCTGCCTGAAAGATAAGACACGGACAGTGGGCCGTCCTGATGGCGGTCGCCAGCGCGGGCATAGTCCTGCTGACGTTGGGCCAGGACCCGCTGTAGGTGTTTACCTCGAGATAGCCGCTAATCGTTCCTGCCAGCAGGACTACGAGGCTGATCAAGGCGCCGTGGGACAACTTATTGTCCAGATGACTGAGCTTGCTCGCTGCGTATCCAGCCATCATGCATAGGAACCATGCCCCGAATACGACATGTTTGTGGAGGGAAGTGATATCGCGTTGGTACGCTTGTGCGACGGGTGCGAGTAGTCCTGCTATGAACAGCAGCACTGACAGCGCGTTTGGCCGTCCGCGGTCATACCAGCTGAGGAAAATTCCCAGGAAGGCGATGAGTACCAGCAGCGCCAGCCAACCCCAGGTGATGTCCAAGATCTCGAGCGAAGGGGTACCGGTGACGATCTGACGGTGCAAGGTTGTAAAGTCGAGTCCTTGCGTATAGGAGTGGCCGCCAAGCTTCAGCGCTATGTAGATCACGCCGCCGGTGTATATGCCTAGACGCATTCCCCGCCACAATTTACGAGGCCAGCTGCCTTCGGTGGCGGTCAGCACCGCGAGGCCCACGACGATCGGATTCCACAGGGCGGCGGCGTACTTGGTGGCGTCGGCAAGAGCGAGGGTAATTCCCGCGACGATCAGCAAGGGTTCGCTGATTCGTCCGCTCGCACGTACTACCAGCCACGCGGAAAGAGCCGTCAGGAACAGCGCCATCGCATCGTAGGTAGCGAAAGCCCCCAGCTGGTCGGCCCAGCCGAGCGTGGCAAAGAAGGCGCACGACATAATCGCGACGCGCCGGTTGTAGAGGCGACGAGCGGTAAAGAAGAGCAGGATGGTCGACCCGAGCATGAATGCGAGACTCAGGAGACGCGCCCCGGCCAGCCCTCCGAGTGAATCCGCCACTGCGGCAAGGGGCGGATAAAGCACGGGAGCGCCTGAGAAGTAGGTCGCGAAATCAGGTATTGGGGTGCCATGTCCCCAGTGCGCCAGTTCCAGATGGCCAGCCCAGAGATAGAGAGCTTCGTCCTGGAAGGCGGTGTTGGCCCAGAGCAGGCGCACCGAGAGCAGAGCCTGAACAGCCAGGATAACCAGGAGAGGGCGTACTCCTGGTTTCAGGAAGTCCCATGGCCGGGCGTTCTTTCGCGTGGCGGATACGCCACGCTGGTCCCGATCCGACAGCAGTACAAGCGCCTGGAGTCCCTCGAGTTGGGTACTAGTGGGGGGACCTGTGTTGAGCGGGGGCTGAGCATTCCGGCCTGCGGATCCGCGAGTTCCAGGTGGCACCGACTGGCGACGTTGCTCGCCGGAACGGGGCCGGTCCGCGTATTCCAGGTCCGTTGCAGTTATTCGTAGCCGTTGTCTCATCTGCGGCCGCGCTTATATCGCCCACATCGCTACACACGCGGTGAGCGATAGGACCTTCCGTTCGTCGGCGTTACGCACAGTCGTCGCCAGTAGCAGTGATCCGGATGAGCATGTGACATGCCTGACCGGGATGAGGCCGATGCTTCATGACGCCCCCATTGGTGACGTAAGGTTTCCAGGCAAGAGCAGTTTGCGGCATTGGCTCGGCCACGGCGCCTCTCCTGTCCGTTTCTCCTTCTCCCCGGGGAAGTCGGGTCGCCGTGGCACGACTGTTTGCGAGGAAAGTCTTAGAGATCCACGCGGATCATAGCAAGCCTTGAGCCACGTATCCGGGCGATTCCAGCCGATGATGAAGAAACTACACACCGATTGCCAACAGTGACGCTCAGTTTCGCGCAGCTTGGCCCACGAACATCCCGGAGAGTCGCAGCGCGAGTACGATCAGCAACTAAACTGGGATCGCTCAAGACTCGCGCGAGGGACCCGTATAGTGCTTTCCCTGTGAATGAGCTTCCCGCCGCTGACACTATCGGAGGATTTAAGCGATGAAGATGACTGTGGTCGGTTGCGGGCATCTGGGCGCCACGCACGCTGCGTGCATGGCAGCGATCGGTCACGAGGTTGTCGGCGTCGACATCGACGAAGGCAAGGTCAGCTTGCTCAACTCCGGCAAAGGGTGGTTTCACGAGCCAGATCTCGATCCATTGCTGGCGGACCACATAGCAGCGGGCCGGTTGCGCTTCACGACCGACTTTGCCGAGGCGGGAAACTTCGCCGGCGTCCACTTCATCGGGGTGGCGACGCCCGGCCACCAGGACGGCACCTACGACCTGTCGCAGTTGTACGCCGCGGTGTCTTCTCTGGTCCCGCACCTGCGCGGGGATAACTTCATCGTCGGCAAGTCCACGGTGCCACCCGGCACCGCCGCGAAGCTTCAGTCCATGATCGACGGCATGCTCCGGCCAGGCCAGGGCCGGGTGGAAGTCGTGTGGAACCCGGAATTCCTCCGTGAGGGCTGCGCGGTCCAGGACACGCTGCGCCCGGATCGCATTGTGGCGGGTACGGCCAGCGCCGCGGCCGCCGACGTCGTCCGCGCGGTCTACCAGCCGCTGACCGACGCTGGCGTCCCGTTGCTCCTCACCGACCTCACCACGTCGGAGTTGGCCAAGGGAGCCGCCAACGCGTTTCTCGCCACGAAGATCTCCTTCATCAACGCGATGGCGGACATCTGCGCGGCAACCGGCGGCGATATTTCCGCCCTGGCCCGTTCGCTGGGCCTAGACCCGAGGATCGGCCAGGCCTTCCTGAAAGCGGGCCTTGGTTATGGCGGGGCGTGCCTGCCCAAGGATGTCCGGGGTCTGGAAGCGTTCGCGCGCGAGCTCGGCGCGGGGAACGCCACGTCGATGCTGAGCGTGGTGGACGCGGTCAACGATTCACGCAGCGGTCAGGCCGTCACTCTCATCGAAGAGTCCGTCGGCGGGGTCGAAGGCAAGCGGGTGGCGGTGTGGGGTGCCACGTTCAAGCCCGGCACCGACGACGTGCGCGACTCGGCCAGCCTGCGGGTGGCCAGCCTGCTGCATTCGCACGGCGCCGTGGTCACCGTGTACGACCCGATGGGAAGCGGCAATGCGCTCGTTGCCTTTCCCGAGCTGACCTATGCCGACACTGCCCTGACCGCCGCGGCGGACGCTGACGTCCTCGTGGTCGTGACGGCCTGGCCGGAGTTCGCGAGCATGGACGAGGCGGAAGTGGCCGGGGTCGTCCGCAGCAGGGTGGTGGTGGACGCGTGCCAGGGCATCAGCGCAGCCGCATGGCGCGACGCTGGCTGGCGCGTCTCATCGCTGACCGGGGTGCCCCGCGTTGATTCGGCGGCTGCCGCCGAGGCGCCGGTCCTGCCGGAACTGTAGGCGTGAGGCCGCCATCACCTCGATGAGGGCCCTCCGGAGCGGTTACGTCGCTGATGCGGGTGGTTCGGTCAGTGCGGCGATGCACGCAGTGAGCAGGCGCCGCATCTGGTCTTGTTCGCTGGCATCCAGCCTGGCCAGCATGTCTTGCTCGACGCGGCGAACCGCGGCGCTGGCCACCTGGAGCTGGCGGCGCCCGCGGGCGGTCAGCTCGGTCGGCAGGGCCCTGCCGACGGGTGCCTGTGCCGGGCGGACGACGAGTCCCTGGTGTTCGAGAGCCTGCAGGAGCACATTCATCGACTGCCGGGTGACGAAGGCGCCGCGGGCAAGCTCGGAGTTCGACAGGCCCGGTCGCTGGGCAAGCAGCTCCAGGCAGGAGTAGTGGGTGATCGTCATGCCCAGCGGCCTCAGCACGGCCTCCATGGCGGAGTGCAGGGCGCTCGCGGCTGCCTTCAGCATGTACCCCAGTGATGTGTCCAGCTCGATTCCGGGCTCACCTTGACTCATGTCAGTATTCTGACATACCGTGAGTTTGTCAGAATACTGACATACCAGAGGAGGCAAGGATCGTGGCTGTCACCGGACCAGACTTCATTTCACTGCAGGTGCGCGACCTGGAGCGTTCCGCCGCTTTCTACGAGCGGTACCTGGGGCTGAAGCGCTCCGACGCAGGACCGCCGCACGCCGTCGTGTTCGACACCCAGCCGATCGCGTTCGCCGTCCGCGACGTCGTCGCGGGCACCGACCTGGACGCGATCGCGCAGCCGGGCCAGGGAATGGCGCTGTGGCTGCATGCCCCCGACGCGCAGGACATCCACGACGCCCTCGCCGCCGCCGGCACGACGATCGTCGCAGCGCCCGTCGACGGGCCGTTCGGCCGCACTTTCACGTTCGCGGACCCTGACGGCTACCAGGTGACCCTCCACGACCGCGGCTGAGCCGGGCGTCCTTGCGGCACTAACCCTTCGCTTGCGTTTCGCATTCTGCGCGAGCTTTGGAACACTGCTGGCATGTCCAATCCTGCGATGGACCAGGTGCACTCGCTGTCGGAGGTGCGTGCTCGGCTGTCGGGCATCGTGGCCCGGTTCCGGCGCGAGGGGGCGGCGGCCGACCAGTCGCGTTCGGGTCGCATCGCAAGCCCGAGGCAATCCTCATTCCGTATGAAGCCTACGAGCGGTACCAGGCGCTGACGCGTCAGCGTGTCCACCTTGACGAGGCTCTTTCTGCCGAGCAGTCGGTCCAGGTGGAACTGCCGGGGGCCTTCGGCCCGGAACATGACCGGGAAGTGTTGGCGTACGTTCACAGGAAGATCAGTGCCGCCGAGCTGTACTGCAGAACCGTTTCCCGGTACCGGCGGGCATCCGAGATACCATAACGATATGGACACCTATAGTCTGGCTGCTGCGGCCCGGATCATGCGAACCTCGCCGCCACGGGTACGACGAGCCATCGATCGCCTCGGTATGCAGGTCGAGCGGAGCGATTCAGGTGTCTTCCGGCTGACGCAGAGCCAAGTGGACGAACTGTCCAGCGTGCTTGGGAGCACGCCGTCCGTGCCTGATTTGTCACCAACACAGGTCCGCGTTCTCGCTGCGCTATCGCGTTCGCCGCGAGGAGTCGCTTCGGTGCGCGAAGCGGCACGGCGCGCGGGAACCTCGCCGACAGCGACCGCGCGCGCCCTCGCCAGCCTTACGTCCGTGGGCCTCACCACGAAGACGCACGCGATGCTTGCGCGTGGGCGCGCGACAGAGACGACGGTGTACCAGATTCCTTTCGCGTCGCCGAAGTGGCTCGCCCTTGCCTCGACGATCGGCCGGGTACAGCTGCCCACCCGCTTTGAACGGGCGCACGCCACGCGGGTTCCCCCGCACCTGCTGCACCTGTTCTGGAATGTCGCGCCGGCCCAACTCGACGTGGCGACCTCGGCGCCGTTCATCGCCCGGCGGTTGATCACGTCCTTTGATCCCGATGGTCTTGCCTGGGGAAGCCGTAA
>Ga0335074_10007695_pt1 | contig 14945 bp, 8 predicted proteins | sample Lox_Sample_23_FD_206715 | JGI IMG/M metagenome (GOLD analysis project Ga0335074, IMG submission 206715) | Soil microbial communities from Loxahatchee National Wildlife Refuge, Florida, United States - Lox_Sample_2.3 | ecosystem: Environmental > Terrestrial > Soil > Wetlands | place: USA: Florida...
CTCGTTGCCACCATCGATTCGACGGCAAGGTTTGTGCCAACTTTTTGGTCGGCGCCGTTTATGCGCGGATTCTCGCCGCCGCTGACACGAATTGCACACATACCGCGGGCGACAAGGGGCGGATGTGGCAATGTTGGTCCGCCGTCTTCGTGATCGCTTGTGCCAACACCACACCCCCGTCTGCATCGGAACCTCGGCGACGATGGTGAGCGATGATGCCACCAGCGATCCCATGGCTGCCGTTGCAACCGTCGCCTCGCGTCTGTTTGGGACTCAGATCACTAGTGATGGCGTGATTGGGGAAAGCCTGGAACGCGCCACCGACCCTTTGATGACGCTGAAATCACTCGGCGACAGTCTTGCTCGGGCAGTCAACAGTCCAATTTCTGGATCGCTTTCCGATGCGAACCTGCGGGTGCATCCGTTGGCAGTTTGGATTGAACTTGAGATTGGCCTCCAAGATGACCAACACCTCAGTCGGCGTTCCCCCACCACGCTGAGTGCCGCGGCCGACAAATTGTCGGCTGCGACAGGTTGTGACCCTGCCCGATGCCTCGGCCAGCTTCAGGCAATGCTGATTCTTATGAGCAAGCCGGCAAACGACCGGGGAGACAGTGGGGACCGTGCCTTTCTCGCGTTCAAATTGCATCAGTTTTTTTCCGGCGCGGGCCGGCTCTACTCGACATTACGTGAGCCTGGCAAGCGGCGAGTCACGCTTGATGGCCAAATCTTCCATCCGGACGACACCGAGGCGCGCCTCTACCCTACGTTTTTCTGTCGGAACTGTGGACAGGAACATCATCCTGTCGTGATTGCGGAGCGAGGTGACGCACGTATCGCGCTTTCCAGACCGATCGATGAACCGCCACTAGACGAGGAAGACCGTGCTGATCAGGCCGGCTATCTCATGCCTGAGCCGATTGGCGACAGTGAGTTCACGTTCGACGGAAACGCGGAACAATACCCAGAGGACTGGCTTGATCCAGCCGGTCGGATCAAAAGCAATTTGCGCCCGTTTGCGGCGCAAGAACTCTTCGTTCAAGCAAACGGGACAGTCGGGATGCAGGGGCGCAAGGCTTGGTTCTTGCCCGGCAAGTTCCGATTTTGCCCGGCATGCAAGGACCAGCCGCCGGGACAGGCGCGTGAAATCAACAAGCTGGCGGGGCTTACCGCGGAGGGTCGCAGTTCGGCCACCACCCTTCTGGTGTCTAGCACGCTGCGATGGATGAATGAACCGGAAATCGGCTTGTGTTCAACCAGGCGCAAACTCCTGGGATTCACCGATAACCGGCAGGATGCTGCGCTCCAGGCGGGCCATTTCAACGACTTCCTTTTCGTGTCGCTGCTGCGGGCGGGCATCTTCACAGCGGTAGCAACTGCTGGACCGGATGGCCTGTCAGAGGACGAATTCGGGCGCAGAGTCCAAGCAGCACTTGGCTTCACGGCCGCCAATGAACAAAGGCGCCCAGAGTGGATGCTCGATCCCGACGTTAAAGGCGTCGCGCGGCTGGACGCCGAGCGCACGCTGGCCCGGGTACTGAGCTACCGGGTGTGGGCCGATCAGCGCCGAGGCTGGCGCTTTACCAACCCTAATCTCGAAGAACTCGGCCTCCTTCGCGCCGCATACGTATCGCTGGATGATCTGGCTGCGGATGACGAGGCGTTTGCCGAAGCTCCGCCTGAACTGCGCAGCGCCGATCCGACTATTCGCGGGCGGGCGCTGCACGAACTCCTCGATAGCATGCGCCGCGGCTTGGCCGTAACAGCGGACGCACTCGACCCAGCGACGGTTGAGGCGACCGCAAGCGCTGCTCGCCAGAGCTTGCGCGATCCGTGGTCGATCTCGCAACAGGAGAACCCGCGGCTGGCGGCAGCTCTGATCATTGATGCACCGAAGAAAGCTGAAGCGGGTGTCCGCGGTGAACCTTTGATCCTTCGGGCGGGGCCTCGCAGCAGCCTTGCCCGCCGGCTTGGCCGCCCTGAATTGTGGGGCCGGAGGCTGGACGGCAAGACATACACCTCGGTTCTGCAGGCGCTGTTGCGTGCTGCTGCTGATTACCAACTCGTCCGCCCCGTCTCCACCAGCTTCGATGTCGAAGGCTGGCGCCTCGCCGCCAATGCGCTTCGACTTGTCGCGGCGGACGGGCGGTCGGATGGACGAGCATCCAATCCTTACTTCATCGCGCTGTATCGCGCCCTGGCCGAGACTCTTGCCGAAGGCGGCGACGGTCTCTTCGGCATTGAAAGCCGCGCACACACCGCCCAGGTGGAACCGATACAACGCGAGTGGCGCGAGTGGCGCTTCCGTTGGGGGACTGACGACAGGCGCCGCATCGCGGAAGCGAAGAGCCAAATGCGCCAGTCGGGAGAACCGGACGCGCGCCTTCCTGCGCTATTCTGCTCCCCGACGATGGAACTGGGAGTCGATATTTCAGCTCTGAATGCTGTCTATATGCGCAATGTGCCGCCCACACCGGCCAACTATGCGCAACGTTCGGGCCGAGCCGGCCGATCGGGTCAAGCGGCTCTGATCGTGACCTATTGCGCCGCTCAAAGCCCGCACGATCAATACTATTTCGAGCGCCCAGATCGGATGGTGAACGGCTTCGTGCGCCCGCCTGCCATCGAACTGGCAAACCGCGACTTGATCGAAGCCCACTTGCATGCGGTGTGGCTGGCGGAGACGGGCAAGGAACTGTCAGCGGACATTCCCCATGTCCTCGATCTGACGCAGGCAGCTTTGCCGGTCCAGAAAGAGATTGTAGCATCGCTTAGCGCTCCCGGCATCGCAGAGCGATCCGCGGCCGGTATGCAGCGCATACTTGCCAGCATCGAGCCGGAGCTAACCGCTGAGGCAGCGCCATGGGCCAGCGATCGTGCGGCATTCGCCACGGCGACGGCAGCCGACGCCATACGGCGTTTCGCGAGCGCGTTCGATCGCTGGCGGCAACTGTATGAGGGCGCGCGCACACAGCTTGTCGAGGCCAACCGTAGATCAGAAGCCCACGGCATATCGGCGGCGGAGCGCAAGGACGCCAAAGTCCAACAGGCACAGGCAAACGAGCAATTAGCGTTGCTGGAACGTGGCACCGACAGTGGTGGATCGGATTTCTATACATATCGCTATCTCGCGACCGAGGGGTTCTTGCCTGGCTACAACTTTCCCCGCCTTCCGCTCTATGCATTTGTGCCGGCTATTGCGGGCGGTGGCCCGAAAGCTGCCTACCTGCAAAGGGCGCGCTTTATCGCCATCGCGGAGTTCGGCCCGGGCAGTCTCATTTACCATGAAGGACGGGCCTACCGGGTCTACAAGGCCAAGCTACCTGCCGGCGTGCGCAACCCCGAGGGTGGTCGGCTTGCTACCCGCACCATCTTCATATGCGCCGCCTGCGGCGCCGGCCACGAAGAGGATGAGCCGGAGCGCTGCCATGCCTGCGGTGCACCGATGGCAGGCGTCCACCCAATCCGTAACGTTCTACGTATCGACAACGTGGAGACCCGCCCGGCGGAACGGATCACTGCCAATGACGAAGATCGTCAACGGCGCGGGTTTGAAATTCAGACCATTTTCGCCTGGCCACGTCGCGACGGCGCCATCGACACCACCACCGCGATTGCGCGCGATACCGAGGGGCCGATCGTGCGGCTTGACTACGCTCCCGGGGCACGCATCAGCCGCCTGAACAAGGGACTCCGGCGTCGGAGGCAAAAGAGCATCCTAGGATTCGGCATTGATTCGGCGACGGGCCGGTGGGTCGGCGGCGATATCGATGAGACTGGGAACACTGATCCGGACGAACCTATCAAGCAGCGCATCGTGCCGATCGTTCAGGATAACAAGAATGCCGCATTGATCCGAGTGCAAGGCGAACCGCTGAATGCGATCGGTATGGCCACTCTACAGCACGCACTTGCGCGAGGTTTGGAGCTTGTCTTCCAGCTTGAAGAAGGCGAGACCTTGACGGAACCGCTGCCAACACGGGATGAGCGGCATGCCATTCTTGCGTTCGAGGCCACCGAAGGTGGTGCAGGCGTTCTCGGACGGCTTACCAGCGAACCCCGGGCGATGGCGCGCGTCGCACGGTCTGCTCTGGAACTCATGCACTACGACAACATCGACGCCGCAGTTGCCACTGGCGATGCATCGCTGCTGGTCGAGCACCATAACGCGGAATGTGTAAAAGCGTGCTACCGTTGCCTGCTGTCCTACTACAACCAGCCTGACCACGAACTGATTGATCGAACGGACGCCCAAGTCCTTCGGATTCTGCTCCGGCTCGCCAGGAGCGAGGCGGCGTCGCCACGCCAATCAACCGATGCTCGGGAGGACGATCCCTGGCTTGCCGCCTTCCGGCATTGGCGCATTCCGGCACCGCATGGCAACCCACTGCACCTGGAAGGGCGAGATCTGCGCTTCGTCTGGCCGGACCATCTTGTTGCCGCAGACATAGGCCCGCTGCCGGATGGCATAGCTGAGGCGGCGGAGGCGAGAGGCTTTGCAATTGTCTCTCTGCCAGATCAGCCGGATTCCGATCCACCTGCCAAGCTGGCCGAGCTGTTGGGAGTGACCGCATGAGCGCCAGCTTTGCGCCGGGCGATCTTGTCTTCGCCCGCGGGCGAGAGTGGGTGGCGCTGCCCTCGTCCGGCAGCGACACGCTCTGCCTGCGCCCGTTGTCCGGCGCTGAAGGCGACATCCAAGTGCTCGACCCGGCGCTAGAACGCGAACCAGTCAGGCCGGCGCAGTTCGACTTGCCCGAGGTTGCCGATGGCATCGCTTACGCTACCCGCGACGGCGCGCTGCTGCTGTCGGAGGCGTTACGCATGTCGCTCCGCCGAGGCGCCGGCCCGTTCCGATCCGCGGCGCGCGTCGGGTTCGAGCCACGCGCCTATCAACTTGTGCCCTTGCTAATGGCCCTGCGCCTCCCCGTTGTCCGGCTGCTGATCGCTGACGACGTTGGCATCGGCAAGACCATTGAGGCGGGTCTCGTGCTGCGCGAGCTAATTGACCGTGGCGAGGTGGACCGCTTCGCAGTGCTGTGCCCTCCGCATCTCGTCGAACAATGGACGGTCGAGCTACGGCAGAAATTCGATCTCGACGCGGTAGCGGTGACGGCCGCGTCGGCATCGCGGCTGGAACGGGGGCTGCCGTCGTCACAGACTTTGTTCGACGCTTACCCGTTCACTGTGGTGAGCCTGGACTACATCAAAGCCGAGAAGCGGCGCGATAATTTTGCGCGCGTCTGTCCTGACCTGGTCATCGTGGATGAAGCACATGCCTGTGTCGGCACGCACCAGGGAAGGCAGTAGCGCTTCGAGCTGCTGAAGCGCCTGGCCAGTGATCGCGAGCGCCACATGTTGCTGCTCACCGCGACCCCGCACAGCGGTGACGAATCTGCATTCGATCGCCTGCTTGGCCTGCTGGATGAAGGCTTCGGCATCGGTGCGCTGGATGACGAAAATGCACGCATCCGCCTTGCCCGCCATTTCGTGCAACGCCGCCGCATCGACATTACCGGCCGCGAGTGGGGGGAGGACCGCGTGTTCCCGCGGCACGATACCAAGGAAAGCTCCTACACTTTCACGCCGGACCACCACGCCTTCCACGATGCGGTGCTCAACTACTGCCTCGGCGTGGTTGAAGGCGCGGGTCCCGATCAGCGTCGGCGTCGGCTCGCGTTCTGGGGCACCCTTGCCTTGATGCGGTGCGTCGGTTCATCACCAGCGGCGGCGGCCAGCGCACTGCGCAATCGGCTCGCCGCGGAACCCGACCGGTTGGCCGAGCAGGTGTTTGATGAGGACGCGGACGAAGCTGACGCGATCGATGTGGAGCCGGCATCCGGCCTCGATGACGGGGACCCGCTCGCCGCGCTGGTACAGCAGGCGGAGCGGCTGATTGCCGCACCGGACCCCAAACTCGCGGCGACCATAAAGGAACTGAAGCCGCTCGTTGCCGAAGGCGCCAACCCGGTCGTGTTCTGCCGCTTCATCGCCACCGCGGACCACGTCGCCGCCGGGCTGCGCAAAGCCTTTCCGAAGCTGCGGATCGAGGCAGTAACCGGTGCGCTGACGCCAGAGGAACGGCGCGCTCGCGTGGAAAACATGGGCAGTGCCGAGCAGCGGCTGCTGGTCGCCACTGACTGCCTGTCGGAAGGAATCAACCTGCAATCCTGGTTCGACAGCGTCATCCATTACGACATGTCGTGGAACCCGACCCGCCATCAGCAACGCGAAGGCCGCGTGGATCGCTACGGGCAGGGCGCAAAGCTGGTTCGTTCCATCCTGCTGTATTCACCCGACAGCGCAATCGATGGTGCGGTGCTGGAAGTCATCCTGCGCAAAGCGGAACGCATCAGAAAGGCGACCGGAGTGACTGTGCCGCTGCCGGACGACCGTGGCGCTGTTACCGGCGCGCTGATGAATGCGGTATTGCTTCGCAAAGGTCCCAGCCGCCAGCTCACCTTCGATTTCGCCCCGGACGTGGAACGCATGGAGGCGACTTGGCGCAATGCCGAGGAAGGCGAACGTCGCTCGCGTGCCCGGTTTGCGCAGAACGCGCTCAAGCCGGCGGAAGTGGCGCCGGAGTGGCAGCGCTGGCGCGAGCTGCTTGGCGGCCCGGAACAGGTGCGGCGCTTTGTTGACCGCGCCATGAGCCGCCTGGATGCGCCCCTAGAACCGGTGAACGGGGGCGTCATCAAAGCCCACCTCGGTGCGATGCCCACTGCGGTAAAAGAGCGCTTAGCCGCGCGTGGGCTTGAGGGCACCGTCCGCCTGTCCTTCGACCCGCCGCCAGCGTCGGGCGCCGATTTGGTGACACGCAGCCATCCGCTGCCGGCGACTTTGGCGGAGGCGCTGTTGGAAGGCGCCCTCGACCCGGGCGCGGCGCCGACAGCGTCGCTGGGCCGGGTCGGCGCTTGGCCCACCGAGTCGGCGCAGTCCGTGACGACGATCTTGCTGCTGCGATTGCGGTTCAAGCTGACGGTGCATGGCCGGCGGGAGCGCCTGCTTTTGGTGGAAGAGGCGGGAACTCTCGCCTTCTCTGGCACAGGCGGAGAGATCAGTGCAGCCAGCAATGCCGCGTTGGCGCTACTGGACTTCCCCGCCGCGGGCGATATCGCCCCGATTGCCCGGCAGCGCATCCTGAACCAGGCACGCAATCGTGTCGCTGGTAGTTTCAGCGCCGCGATCACCGCATACGCCCGGGAGCGCGCAACCGAGTTAGCGCAGGACCACGCCCGCGTCCGCGCCGCCCGCATCGATGTGTCGCGCGTGAGCGTCGAACCCGTGCTGCCGCCCGACGTCATAGGCCTGTACTTGCTGCTGCCGCGGGGAGCCTGAATCGATGGCTGAAGCCGCCCGCGTTGCCGCCCTGTCCGCCGACGCCATCACCGTCGAAGGCGCCCTGATCGCGCCCGCAATGCTGGCGCGCATCGCCACTCAGACGGACGATGCCAACATCCGGGCTGAATACCGCATCCCCAAGGGTCTTACCCTGCGGGATGAGATCGCCCGCTACTTCCGCATCGGCCAAGCGCTGTTCGCCGAGCTGTTTGCCAGCGCAACGCCCTCTGCCAACAGAACCATCGGTTTCGTCAAGGCGCTGTTCCACGACGTGTTCGGCTTCGCCGACATTGCCCGTTCCGGCATTCGCACACTCAACGGCCGCCCGTACGCCGTCACGCTGGAAGCTTCAGGTGGGCGCGTGCCGGTGGTCGTTGTGCCGCCGGACGACAAACTGGACCGCGCTAGCGACCACCTGCCGGGCGATGGCCGCCGCCGCTCGGCCGCCTCCGCCGCGCAGGACTGGCTCAACGCCTATGACGGCGCGACCTGGGGCTTCTGCTGCAACGGCGAGCATCTGCGCCTGCTGCGCGACAACGCCAGCCTGACGCGCCCGGCCTATATCGAAGCCGACCTGCGGGAAATCTTTGAAGCCGAGTCCTTCGCCGATTTCACCACGCTCTGGCTGTTGATCCATGCCAGCCGTTTCGGCCAGTCCGACACGCCGCCCACCGACTGCGCGCTTGAACGCTGGCGCGAAGCCGGCGGCAAGGAAGGCGTCGTCGCCCGCAAACGGCTGGGCGAGGGGGTGAAGGCGGCGCTGGAAATCCTCGGCACTGGCTTTCTGTCCGCGAACCCGGCACTGCGACAGCAGGTGCAGATGCAGAGCGGCATGTTGGCTGACTTGCGCGGCCAGCTTCTGCGTTTGGTGTATCGCCTGATCTTCCTTCTGGTTGCCGAGGACCGCGGCCTGCTGCATGCACCCAATGCCAGCACCATGGCACGGTGGCTCTATGGGAAGGGCTACTCGATGGCCTCACTGCGCGACCGCGCGATCCGCCGGACTGCCTGGGACGCGCACCACGACAAATGGGAGGGACTGGGGATCGTGCTTGCTGGCCTGGCCAACGGCGAATCACGCCTTGGCCTCCCCGCGCTGGGCGGGTTGTTCGCGCAGGACATGACGCCGGCTCTGGACGCCGCCCGCCTGCCGAACCGCGCTTTGCTGGAGGCGATCTTCCGCCTGGCTTGGCTGCGCGAACCCGCTGGCCTGGTGCCGGTGAATTGGCGCGACCTGGAAACGGAAGAACTCGGCTCGGTTTATGAAGGGCTGCTTGAGCTGACCCCGCGCGTCACTGATGACGGGCGCGTTTTCGGCTTCGTCGAAACAGATGACGTAAAAGGGCATGAGCGAAAGACCACCGGCAGTTACTACACGCCCGACGCACTGGTGCAGGCGCTGCTGGATTCCGCGTTGGACCCGGTTCTGGACCGGGTGGAGGTCGAAGCCGATGACCCCGCCGCCGCATTGCTCGGCGTGACGGTGATTGACCCGGCCTGCGGCTCCGGCCATTTCCTGCTGGCAGCCGGGCGGCGCATCGCGACGCGGCTGGCGCGTGCCCGCACCGGAGGGGTTGCCTCGGCCGACGACTACCGCCACGCGCTGCGCGACGTGGCGCGCGCCTGCCTGCATGGTGTGGACCGAAACCCGATGGCGGTCGAGCTGACCAAGGTCGCCTTGTGGATCGAGACGGTGGAACCTGGCAAGCCGCTGGGCTTCTTGGACGCCAATATCCGCTGCGGCGACGCGCTGCTCGGTGTGTTCGACTTGAAATCGCTGGCGGAGGGCGTGCCAGATGCGGCGTACCGACCGTTGAGCGGGGACGATCGCGCGACCGCCCGCTACTATGCCGCCCGGAATAGGGAGGAACGGAACCGCCAGGGCGTGCTCGACCTCGACCGAGGCGGCTGGCAGGCGCCGGCTGCACCGCTGGCGCAGACCTGGAGCGGACTTCGCGCGCTTCCGGAGGACAGCCCCGAACAGATCGCGGAGAAGCGCCGACGGTTCGACGCAGCGCGGGCGGATCGGCTGAGCTATGCCTGGGCCGAGGCAGCGGATTTGTACGTTGCCGCGTTCCTGCTGCCGAAGACCGGCGGGGCGCCTCTGGTGGGCACGGCGCCGATGGTACCGACCTCGGGTGATGTTTGGCGCACGCTGGCAGATCGGCAAGTGCATCCACCGCTTGTAGCGCGGGCGGTGGAAGCATCGCGTGCCGCGCGAGCGTTCCACTGGCCGTTGGAATTTCCCGACGTAATAGCGATCGGCGGGTTTGACGTAGTGCTGGGGAACCCGCCCTGGGAGCGGATCAAGCTGCAGGAGCAGGAGTTCTTCGCGGCGCGCGATCCGGAGATTGCCGAGGCGCCTAATGCCGCGGCTCGCGGAAGGATGATCGCGGCGCTAGCGAAGGCGGCGCCGGGCACCCCGGAACACGCCTTGCACGAAGCCTTCGAGGCGGCAAAGCGTCTCATCGAAGCGTCAGCCAACTTCGCGCGCGAGAGCGGGCGGTTCCCGCTCACCGGCACGGGCGACATTAATACATACGGGCTGTTTGCAGAGCTGTTTTGGCTTATGTTATCGGGCCGGGGATATAATGGAATTATAGTCCCCACCGATATCCTCTCCGGCGATACCCTGAAAGAGTTCTTTCAGAAGGCGGTCGAGTCAGGTGCTCTGAAGCGTTCTATTGGATTCGAGAACGAAGAATTTCTATTTCCTGGCATTGCTAACGTTAATCGCTTTGCCCTGATGACCTTCGGTCCTGGAGATCCGACTAAGACGAGCTTCCACTTTGCATTCTATCTCCGTCAAGTGGAACAGGTGACCGATCTGAGGCGCTTCTTTGACCTGCAAAGGAGCGACTTTCGCCTGCTCAATCCCAATTCGAGGACGTGCCCGGTCTTCCGGTCCAAAGCGGACGCCGAACTGACCAAGAGGATTTGCGAGCGCGTTCCAGTCCTAGTGAATGAGGCGGCTCCAACTGTTAGCAATCCAGGGTCGGTGTCATTCATGCGCATGTTTGACATGGCAAATGATAGCGGTCTTTTTCGTAATGCATCCCAGCTAGCTTCTGCGCAATTTCAGAGGTCGTCTAATTGGTGGTTTCGCCCGGGCCGAGAAAATACACGCTATCTTCCTCTCTACGAGGGAAAGTTTATATGGCATTTCGACCATCGCTTTAGCTCTTATCACAATGTTGGAAAGGCCAAAGGCCGTGGTGGTCGTGGCCTACCTCCGGTTACACCTGACGAATATGCCAATATGGCTTTCGAGATCGAGCCACGATATTGGGTGGACAAGGTTGAAGTTGACTCTCGTTTGGCAGACGCTCGTTGGAAACATGACTGGCTGATTGGTTGGCGCGATGTGACGAGCGCAAAGCTCGAGAGGACGCTAGTATGCACGGTAATTCCACGAGTAGCAACCAATCACAAAATTCCGCTCCTTTTTCCCGGTACCGACTTGACCAGCGTTCCCGCGGTACTTGCGAATATGAACGCGCTTGTGTGTGACTACATTGTCCGGCAGAAGCTTGCCGGCACATCAATGGGGCAACATTATCTGAAGCAGGTACCAATCTTGCCTCCGACCTATTATTCCGAGTCCGACCTATCTTTCATTGCCCCCCGCGTGCTCGAACTCACCTACACCAGTCACGCCATGGTGCCGTTCGCTCGCGACCTGGGTTATGACGGCCCGCCCTTCGCTTGGAACGAGGACCGCCGCGCCCTGCTACGCGCCGAACTAGACGCATTCTATGCCCGCGCCTACGGCTTGACGCGGGACGAACTCCGCTACGTCCTCGATCCCGAGGATGCGATGGGTCCCGGCTATCCCTCGGAGACCTTCCGCGTCCTGAAGCAGAACGAGATGCGCCGCTTCGGCGAATACCGCACCGCCCGCTTGGTGCTGGCCGCGTGGGACAGCCTTGATACCGGAGCAAACGGGTAATGTTTACGCGCCTTCACCTGACCCAGTTCAAAGCTTGGCGCGACACCGGCGACGTGAGCCTACGGCCAGTCACGATGCTGCTCGGCACAAACTCGTCAGGTAAGTCATCGCTGATTCAGAGTCTTCTTTTGCTGAAGCAGACGGCCATGTCGCCCGACCGGACCATCCACCTGAACCTCGGTGGAGACGATCTGCGAGACTACTTCAACTTCGGTGATTTTCCCACAGTTTTGACACAGAACTCTGGGTCAGAAAGGGCATTTACAATCTCTCTCGATTTCCGAAGCAGGGGGCAGGCACGCGTCCCGAGCGGCAGCTTCGAAGCCACGTACGGACAGGCTTCGTCCGGCGCAACCGTGATACGCGATTTGTCGCTTTCGACCGGGCGCCACCGATTTCGCGTCATACGCAGGGAGAGGGGCGCTTATTCCTTGCTCGTGGACGGTGAAAACCAGCCGCGCGGCAAGGGGCGCCACCTCGCCCCCGAGCGGTCGATAGCCCTGCCCGCCGAAGCCATTTCCCTGCTCGAAAAAGAGGGGTCAGTCGCCGAAGACCTGAGCCTTGCCCTCAGGCGCGAACTAGAGGCGATTGTCTATCTCGGTCCTCTGCGGCGCAAGCCGGAACGCGATTACGTATGGAACAGGTCGGCCCCTGGCGAGATCGGCAGCGATGGAGACCGGGTCATCGATGTCCTGCTGGCAAGCTCGGAGCGCAACAGCGAATATCACGGCGTGATCGAGGGCGTCTCAAAATGGCTGAACAGAATGGGGATCGCCAAAAGACTCGAGGTGCGCCAGACCAGCAGAACGCGATATGAGATTATGGTGGAACGCAACGGCATCATGGCGAACCTGCGTGACGTCGGCATTGGTGTATCGCAGGTGTTGCCCGTTCTCACCGTCGCCTATTTCTCATCGAAGGGTAATACGGTGATCCTGGAGGAGCCGGAAATACATCTGCACCCGCTTGCGCAGAGTGTGCTGGGGGAGATGTTCGTAGAGGTGAGCAAGGAACGCGACATACAGTTCATTGTCGAGACGCATTCAGAACATCTGTTCCGCCGAATACAGACCCTCATTGCGAAACAGAAGACCTCGCCTGCCCAGTGCGCCATGTATTTTGTCGAGGGAGATCGTCGCGGGGCACATTTGCAGCAGCTTGAGGTGGACGAGTTCGGGACTGTGCGCAACTGGCCGAAGAATTTCTTTGGCGATAGTGCTGGTGAGGCGCGGGAACAGGCACTGGCGCGCGCGCATCGTATGAGGGAGCGGACCGGTGCCTGACAGCAGGGTTGTGGATACCAATGTCCTGATTGTTGCCAGCGCAGCCGATGATGGTTCTCCGTTCAGGCCGGAGGCGACGCCGGTGCAAGAGGCAGCCTTGCGGCAGAAGGTGCTCGATTGGCTGACGGAGTTCACGTCCGATACAGATCGGCACCTGGTCCTGGATTACGACTGGCACCTGTGCAGCGAATACCGCAACAAGCTGACAGAGCAAGACTACGGCTGGCTCGCTGTGATGGGGAAGCTGGACCGCAACGAGATTGTGTGGATCGGGCTGACTCTGGATGACGGCAGACATGCCGTCCTACCGCGGGGTCTTGCAACGGCGGTGACCGATCTGGCCGACCGGAAAATCGTGGCTGCCGCCTTGGCTGCCATCAACGACGAGTATGATTGCAGGATTACCAATGCTTGCGACACCGATTGGCTGGACTATGGCGACGCTCTTGCAAAATTCGGCATTGAGGTTGAGCACGTCATTGAGGCATGGCTACGTGCCAAATGGGCTGCAAAGAAGAGGCGGTAACTGTGGACTTCTATCGCTTCCCTCACACGCCGCACGTTGCCTGGCTCGGCGAGGGTGAACCGCGAGACGACAAGGTGCTGTCGCCGACCGAAGCGCGCGCACTGCTCGCGGGCGAAGTCGTGGTTGAGGAAAAGCTCGATGGCGCCAATCTGGGCATCTCCCTCGATCACGCTGGCGCGCCGCGCTTGCAGAACCGTGGCCAGTACCTGGTGCCGCCGTTCCGTGGCCAGTTCTCCCGCGCCGGCGGCTGGTTGGCGCAACACACGCACACTTTGGTGCCCGCACTTGGGCAGACCCTGATCCTGTTCGGCGAGTGGTGCGCGGCCCGCCATTCGCTGCGCTACGACGCGCTGCCGGACTGGTTCCTTGCGTTCGACATCTACGACCGCGCAGCCGGCTGCTTCTGGAGCACGCCGCGGCGGGACGCCCTTATCCAGTCCCTTGGCTTGGCGCTGGTGCCATGCCTCGCACGCCGTCACATGACGCTTGAAGCGGTGAAGGCGCTGGTCATGACGGGCAGCAGCCGCTTTGGCGCCGGCCCATTGGAAGGCGTCGTCATCCGCCGGGAGGGACCGGACTTCCTCGACCAGCGCGCCAAGCTGGTGCGGCCCGGCTTCACCCAGGCGATCACCGAGCATTGGCGCGGCCGTCAACTCGAATGGAATGCGGTGGCGCACGCGTGATGACACCCGAAGACCCGCCCGGCTTCATTGTCCGCACCGAGGCACGCCAGGCAGCCGCCAGAAACGGCTTCCGGCTGGAAGGCGGCATCGACCACGGCTGGCTGCGCTTCGCCTCTACCAATGTGGAGGCGGTCGTGTGGATCGGCGGAGCGTCAAAGGACGGCCCCTGGCTGCTCTCGATTGACCGCCCACAGGTCAGCGCCGAGATGGGCATGCCCGCGGCCGGTCTTGTAGGCCCTGGCACAGCGAGCTTCGTATTCGACACCCGCCCGGCGCTCTATGGAGCACTGGACCGGGTCTACCGGCTTGCCGTCAGCCTGCCGGACGCGCCGCTGCACGCCTTTCAGGCCGCCGCACGCGACCTGCCGCGCAGCACCGAAGCCGAGCGCCTGGTCGTGCAGCGGGTCGGCCAGGACGTGTTCCGAAAGGCGCTGCTGGCCTATTGGGGCGGGCGATGCCCGTTGACCGGGATCACTGACGAGGCGTTGCTCCGCGCCTCCCACATTGTGCCCTGGGCCGAGTGCAGCACGGACGAACACAGGCTTGACGTGCATAATGGCTTGCTGTTGTCGGCGCTGTGGGATGCTGCATTCGACGTAGGTCTGGTCGGTTTCGGCGATGACGGCACCGCCCTGGCATCACCGTTGCTGACGGGGGAGTCGGCGACGGCATTGAGGTTGGGCGAGGCGAAGATGTTGAACGGTCTCACTGCCGCCCACCGAACGAACCTGGCCTGGCATCGTGCGCGGTACAGCTTGGGATGACGCCGGGAGCCGTGTCCAGCCAACACCCGCGCATCGGCTCGCGCGCCCCGCTTCATAGTCACGACCGACCGCGCTGCGGTCATGGCAGACGAAATCGATCCGGCCTGCCGAGCGGGTCCGTGCTATGGTCGCCGATGCCCCGAGCGCTTATCGGGGCGCTGCTGATGCCCCAATGATGCCCCGGGGCGAGGTGAACGCTAGGAATGGAAAACGGATCGTCGTGTAAACCTCTGACCAACAATGCGAATTCGGCTGGACTCCCGCGAGGCGGCCAAGGGAATCATAATCCCTTGGTCGGTGGTTCAAATCCGCCCGCCGCTACCAAGCGCGACTCGGTTCGCGCCGCCGCATCATGTCCAATGCACAAAGGTCTGCCAAACCGCATATCCAAGGGCCGTCCAC